>Ga0183260_10005279_pt1 | contig 10166 bp, 9 predicted proteins | sample AntDrymUQ4972206_2_FD_129768 | JGI IMG/M metagenome (GOLD analysis project Ga0183260, IMG submission 129768) | Polar desert sand microbial communities from Dry Valleys, Antarctica - metaG UQ497 (22.06) (version 2) (version 2) | ecosystem: Environmental > Terrestrial > Soil > Desert | place...
CGTCAACTCGGGCTTCGGCGGGCGTGTTCGATTTCGAGACCTGACCCCGCCTGTTGCACGTACCGCGGTTGGCGCGCAAAGCAGCTTGCGCGTCCTGTGATCGGAGATCAGAGCAGCTGGAGGCCGACCGCCGCGCGGTAGCCCGGCGGCAGGCACGCTCGCCGCTGGTGAGAGACGGCACTCCGAAGCGCAAAGCGGCGCGGGCAAACCGCATGTTTCACCCCGCGTCGCACCACGCGAGCACATCGGCGAAGCGCCGCTCCCCAAGCACTCCGAAGAGCGGCTCGCGGGTCAGCTTGGCCCGGGTGGTCGCCGGACTGGAGAGCCCGCACAGGAAGCGCGCCCGCTGCCTCGGCGCGCCGAGCGCATCCGCATGCATCCTCGCAAGAGCCGCCAGCGCGCTCCTGCTCACGAGCGTGTCGATCGGTGGGGGCGGCGAGGCGAGGGGCAGCTCCTGCGCCCGCCCCCCGAGGCAGTGGCTGCAGTGCCCGCAGTCCTCCTCCCGCGTCTCGCCGAAGTAGCCGACGAGCGCCCGCACCTGGCAGCCATCGTGGGTGACGAGCGAGACGACGCGCGCGATCCGCTCCGTGTCCGCCTGCTCTCGCCGCCCGAAGCGCTCCACCAGCCGGTCGAGCTGCTCGCCGCTCGAGGCCGGACGGGCGAGCACCGTGTAGCGCTGCCGCGCGTCGGCGGCCTGGAGCTCGACCAGTCCTTGCTGCTCGAGGTACTCGAGCGCGGCGACGATCCGACCTCGTTCCTCGCCGAGCGAGGCAGCGGCGTCGTCGGGGCTCAAGCTCGTCCAGATGCGGCCGGTCTTGCCGGTGCGGAGGAGGCGGCGAAGGAAGTCCGCGCGGGCCGGGTCGAAGCCGGCGGCCACGCCGTCGAGCGAGTCCCCGGTGGGGCGCAGGCGGTAGCCGGCGTAGAAGGGCGTCCCCTGCCTGACCACGCCGTCGAGCTCGAGGTAGGTCAGCACCGTCTTCAGCACGAGCGGCCGCACGTCGTGGCGGGCCGAGAGCTCGTACTCGGAGACGGCGAACTGCGCGCCCACGTCGTGCCGGAGCACCTCCTCGAGCAGGCCGGCGAGCGCGGCCCGGGTCGGCGTATCGCCGAAGGCGAAGTTCTCGAGCGTCGGGATGTCGTCCGGGCAGGCGAAGAGCTCGCACGTGGCGGGAAGGCCATCACGGCCGGCGCGCCCGACCTCCTGCGAGTACGACTCGAGGCCCTTCGGCAGGTTGTAGTGGTAGACGGCGCGCACGTCGGGCTTGTCGATGCCCATGCCGAAGGCGATCGTCGCGACGACGACGTTCCGGTCGGAGCCCGTCCACCAGTCCTGCACGGCGACGCGCTCCTCGGGTCGCATGCCGGCGTGGTAGGCGCGCGCGGGCAGACCCGCGGCGGCGAGGAGCGAGGCCACGCGCAGAGCAGCGCGCTGGAGCGTCACGTAGACGATCGTCGAGCCGGGCGAGCGCTCGCGCAGGCGCTCGACCAGGAGCCCGTCCCGCTCTCCCGCGCGCACGGTCGTCGTCAGGAGGGTCAGGTTCGGCCGGTAGAAGCCGGTAACGACGGAGTCCCCCTCGTCGATTCCGAAGCCGCCGCGGATGTCGGCGACGACGGCCGGCGTGGCGGTCGCGGTCAGGGCGAGCACGCGCTCGGCCCCGAGCTCGCGGGCGCGCTCGGCGAGCTTCAGGTAGTCGGGCCGGAAGTTGTGGCCCCACTCCGAGATGCAATGCGCCTCGTCGACGGCGAAGAGGGCGATCCGCGTCCGGCCGAGCTGGGCCAGGAAGCGCTCGTTGTTGAACCGCTCGGGGGCGACATAGAGGAGCTTCAGACGGCCTGCGCGGAGTCGCTCGGAGACCGCGCGCGCCTCGTCGGGGGCGAGGCTCGAGTCGAGCCGGGCCGCGTCGACACCCTGAGCGGCGAGGAAGTCGATCTGATCCTTCATCAGCGCGATGAGGGGCGAGACGACGACCGTGACGCCGTCGAGGAGCAGCGCCGGCAGCTGGTAGCAGAGGCTCTTGCCGGCCCCGGTGGGGAAGACCGCGAGCGCCGAGCGTCCGGCGAGGAGGGCCTCAACCACCTGCTGCTGGCCGGGACGGAACGAGGTGAAGCCGAAACGCGCGGTGAGGACGTCGAGCGGGCTCCGTCGTGTGTCCGCGAGCGTCAACGGCGCACGGTGATGGCGATCCGCGGCGACGCCTGCGGCGAGAGCCAGCGCAGCACGCGCACCAGGTCGGCACGCGGAATGCTGATGCAGCCATTGGTCGGACCGCCGGTCTGCGCGTGCAGGAAGATGCCCGAGCCACGGCCGGAGACGACGGGGCGCAGGTTGAACTCGACCACGGCCAGGTACGAGTACGCACGCCGGTCCTTCGACATGTCGGGCGTCGGAGTCCTGAAGGGCGGCCGGACGCCGCAGCCCACGCGCTGGAACGTGTTGTAGTCGGGCGAGGCCGGATCCTCGACCCACCAGTCGCCGCAGCGCAGGCGCGTGTAGCGGAACCTGACGCCGGGGTTCGAGTCGTTGCCGTACATAGTGGTGCCGATCGGGAACGTGCCGATCGGCGTCGTGCCGTCGCCCTCGCGGCGATCCCGCCGGAGCCCGTTCCAGCCGACGCGTGCCCCGTAGGGGCCGCCGGCGGCGACCCAGCAGGAGCCCGAGCGGCGCCACGTGCGCAGGCTCGCATGGGTCGTCCTCGTCGTCGGAGCCTCGACCGTGATCGCCTGCGAGACGGTCTGGGGCAGCCGGAGCTCGGCCGCGGCGTTCGAGGGGCACGCGAGCGCGAGCAGGCCGGCGACGAGCTGGGAGGCGAGCAGCATCGCCCGTCAGAGTACGCTCAGCCCGATGCGCCTTGTCGCTGTTTTTCTCGGCGCGGGGCTCGCGCTGACTACGGCAGCCGCCGCCGCGCCCACGCCCCGGTTCACCGCAACGGTGTCGCCGGTCCGGTGGGTCGACCTTCGCGCCTCCTACCGCGCCGGCTGCCCCCTCGGACCGCCCGAGCTGAGGGTCGTCAGACTCGTCCACTGGGGCTTCGACGGGCGCCGGCACGGCGGCTCGCTGGTCGTGAGCCGGCGCGTGGCGCAGGACGTCGTCACGGTGTTTCGGCGCCTCTACGCGGCGCGCTTCCCGATCCGGAGAATGGTGCCCGTCTCCCGCTACCGCGGCAGCGACGACGCCTCCATGGCCGCCGACAACACGTCCGGCTTCAACTGCCGCCGCGCCGTTGGCTCGAGCGCGGGCCGCTGGTCGCAGCATGCGTACGGCGAGGCGATCGACGTCAATCCTGTGGAGAACCCGTACGTGCTCGGCGGCCGGGCTCTGCCGCCGGCCGGGGCGCGCTACGCCGACCGCGGACGCCTCCGGCCCGGCATGGCCGTCGCCGGCGGCGCGCTGGTCGAGGCGTTCGCGGCTGTCGGTTGGAGGTGGGGCGGCCGGTGGACGGGCACGCCGGACTACCAGCACTTCTCGACGACCGGCGGCTGAGGACGGCAACAACGGGCCGCCGGGCACTCAGGCGACGGAGTCGAGGGCGAGCGCCACCGCCTCCTGTGCCGTCAGCGTCCGGCCTTGACCCCATGCCTCGGCGAAGGCAGCTTCGCCGAGCCGGGAGCGGATCGTGGCGAGCGTCGCCTCGTTCATCTCGGCAACCCCGAAGCGCCTGCCGCCGATCTCCTCGCCCAGAGCTTCGACGCTGGACAGGAGGCGGGCTGCCGTCTCCGCTCTTCCGTCGCGGCAGAGCGCGGCGGCGAAGCGGCAGAGATCCACCGCCGTGTCGAGGAGATCGCCCAGGTCGCGATGGATGCGAAGGCTCTCCACCAGCATCGAGAGCGCGTTCTCGGCTCGGCCCTCGTCGAGCGCGTACTGCGCCAGTGCGCCCAGCGTGCTCGCCTCCATGCGTTCGTTGCGCGTCACACGTGCCCGGCGGAGATTGTCCTCGTGCAACGCTCGGGCGCGCTCGCGGTCGCCGGCCCGGTCGTAGGTGAACGCGAGGTGGCGACTGGTCAGCAGGATGTTGTGCTGGTCGCCGAGCCCGCGGAAGCGTCGGACGCTCTCCTCGTAGAGCCCTTGTGCCCTCGCCACGTCGTCCTTCCCGGCGGCGGCGTTGCCGAGCATGAACAGCGAGTAGGCAGCGCCCGAGGCATCGTCGAGCTCGCCGTGGAGCGCGAGCCCCTCCTCGGCCAAGAGCGTCGCCCTCGCGAGGTCTCCGCCGTTGACCGCCATGGCGGCCGCTCCGTTGAGAGCCTTCGCCCGCGCTGCCGTGGGGCTCCCGTCGACTCGAAGCGCGCCCTCGAGCCGGCGCCGCCCTTCCGTCAGGTGGCCCCTCAGGTACCAGAACTGCCACAGCGCTCCTGCCAGCCGCAAGGCGAGCTGGGTCTCGCCCGAGGCCTCGAGCCGGTCGAGCGCGGCTCGGAAGTTGTCGTGCTCGCGCTCGAGCCGGTCGAGCAATGCCCGGGGGCTTCCACGCACGCCCGGCCCCGCGTCCTCGGCGAGTGCCAGGAAGTGCTCGGCGTGGCGTCGGCGCAGCTCCTCGGCCTCGCCCGACTCCCCCAGCCGCTCGGCGGCGTACTCGCGGATCGTCTCGAGCATCGTGAGCCGGGGGCGGCCCTCGGGATCGCGCTCTCGCCTGAGCAGATTGCTCTCGAGCAGGGAATCCAGCTCGTCGAGCGTCGCTCCCGCGACGGCCTCGGCCGCCTCGGCGGCGAAGGATCCGACGAAGATGGCAAGCCGGGCGAAGCGTTGCTTCGAAGCGGTATCGAGCAGGTCGTAGCTCCAGTCGATCGCCGCCCGAAGCGTGTGGTGCCGTCCGGGCGCGGGACGGCTCGCTCGAGTGAGGAGCAGGAGGCGATGCTCGAGCCGCGCGAGCATCTGTTCCGGTCCGAGCAGGGTGAGCCGCGCCGCGGCGAGCTCGATCGCGAGCGGCAGGCCTTCGAGACCGGCGCAGAGAGCCGCGACCGATTCCGCATTGTGCGGTGTCAGGACGAACGCCGGGTCCACGCCTGCCGCGCGCTCGAGGAAGAGCGCCACCGACGGCACGCGCGCAAGCGACTCGGGATCGCTCTGCCGGGCGCTGGGCACCGCGAGCGGGCCGATCGGGTACTCGTGCTCGCCCGGGACGCGCAGGAGCGAGCGGCTGGTCGCCAGCAGCTTCACGTCCGCCGCATCGGCGACGAGCTCGAGAAGCAGCGGCGCCGCCGGCAGCAGATGCTCGAAGTTGTCGAGCACGAGCAGCAGTTTGCGGTTGCGGAGCTCCTCCTTCACGCTCTCCTCGAGCGGCTCGCCGGCCCGCTCCGTGACGGCGAGCGCTCGGGCGACGGCCCAGACGACGAGCGACGGATCGCGCAGAGGGGCAAGGTCGACGAATGCCGTCTCCCCGAGCTCGGTTGAGGCAGCGTCCGCCACTGCGACGGCCAGCCGCGTCTTGCCCGCGCCGCCTGCGCCGGTGAGGGTGACCAGGCGGACGCCGGGGTCGCGGATCAGCTCGTGGATCTCCGCGACCTCTCGCTCGCGCCCGATCAGCACATCCCCCCGGGGCGGCGTGGTGGCCGCCTCCGGACGAGCCGTGACGGCGAGGCGAGCTGCCAGCTCGGTGCGGGAGCGAACCCCGAGCTTGCGGTAGACGTTTCCGAGGTGGAACTCGATCGTCTTCCGTGCGAGGAAGAGCTTGGCTGCCGCCTCCTTGTTCGTCGCTCCCATCGCGACGAGCGACGCGACTGCCGCTTCCTGCGCAGTCAGCTCAGCGTCAGCGTCGGCGCCGCGCCGTTGGATCCTCGCGCTCGCAGCGAGCTCGCGGCGCGCCCGCTCGACCCATGGCGTCGCACCCAGTCGCTCGAGCGCCTCGAGCGCGCGCAGGAGCTCGGTGCGCGCATCCGCTCGTCGCTTCGCGCGCCGCAGGCGCTCGCCGTACAGGAGCCGGGTCCGTGCCTCCTCGAACGCGTCGCCGGCATCGGCGTGAGCGGTGAGCGCCTCGCGGAAGAGCGGCTCGAAGTTGCCGGCCGCGAGGAGCGCCCGGCAGCGCGCGAGCTGGGCGTGCCGAAGGGGCTCGCCGCAGTGTGGACGCCGGGAGAGCTCGGCCAGGGCGAGGGAGGCGTCGCGAGGACGGCGAGCGCGGCTCTCCGCCTCCACGAGTAGCGTCAGGGCCCCGTCGGAGAGCTCGGCGAGCGCGCCTCCGAGTCGCCGGATGCACATGACCGCAGCGTCGGGCCGGTCGAGCGCGAGCTCGAGCTCGGCCGAGGCGAGTGCTCGCTGAAGCGGGTCGCCCGACGTGGCAGGCGATGCCATCTCGAGCGAAGTTTACCTGCACAGGCTGCGGCTCGAGGCGATCCGGGTGCCTGCGGAAACGGCCTCAGCGCGCGGATGCGCTCATCTCTCCGGCTCGAGAGCCCCCGGGATCTCGCCGGCCGCGAGCTGCACGGCCAGCTCTGTTCGCGATCTCAGGCCGAGCTGTCGGTAGATCCTGGAGAGGTGCCACTCGACGGTCTTGGACGTCACGCCGAGCTCGGCGGCGATCTCGCGATTCGTGCGTCCGGCGGCGACCCGGCGGGCGATGCGCTGCTGGGCAGGAGAGAGCGGAGAGCACTCCTCGCTGGGGATGCCGGTTGTTGCGAGCCTGACTGAGTCGTCCACTTCGGTGTCCCCGCTTCTGATCGACTGCGGGAGCAGACGCGCGCGACCGGAGTCGCGCGCGTCCACCGTTGGCTCTAGCCGACGCTCGCGCAGACGCTCGGTGCCGCCTGGTCGACGCGCAACGCCGCGTTGGCCGTCCCGGCCGGCACGAGGTAGGTGACATAGACCTCGGCCGGCTCTGTGCCCTCGTTGCGGACGAGGACGAGGTGCTCGGGGCCCATCTCGACGAACGCCTGTCCGGCCGAGTACGCGTTCTTCTGGCAGCTTGCCTCGTAGCGGGTGACCGTGCCGGACTTCACCGTGACGACGAGCGCGCCGGGGTGGCTGTGCCAGCCCGTCGAGCCGCCCGGCTGGAAGGCGATCGTCTGCACGACCGCGTCGCACTGGCTTGCGGGGCCGCATGCGATCAGCGGCTTGAGCACCGTTTGCTTGACCTTGACGATCCTGAAGCGCGGCTTCTGGCCCTTCCGGGTCTTCAGACGCACCTTCTTCGTCACTTCGACCTCGCGGGGAACGTCGAAGCTGAAGCTCTCCGAGGTCGTTCCGCGCGCCAGGAACGTGCCGACGATGTTCGACGGCGGCGTCGCGGTCGCGACTCCCGCGACGAGCGCCGCGAGCGCGATCGCGGTGAGCAGGACGGAATAGCGGCTGAGCATAGGAGTCCTCCTTCGGTTGATGCGGCGGGCGGCCGCGATCTGACGAGCGGTGGAGCGCTCGATCCGAGTCGAAGGTAGGCGGAGCACGGGGCAGGCGACAACCGGGGAAAACCCTAGTCTTGATCGATGCGTGTCTCCGGAAGTACCCCTGTGGGGTATGATGGAGCCATGAGCGAGACGATCACCTACACGGTTTCGGCCATCCACTGCGCCCACTGCGCGGCCTCGATCAGGGAAGAGGTGACCCAGGTCGCGGGTGTGGAGTCGGTCGAGGTCGACCTCGACTCGAAGGTGGTCGGCATCCACGGCAGCGAGCTCTCGGACGAAGCGCTGCGCGCAGCGATTCAGGAAGCAGGCTACGAGGCGGCATGAGCGCGACGGCCGAGCCGGAGCTTCGCGTCCAGCTCGCGCTCGAGGGGATGACCTGCGCGTCCTGCGCGGCGCGGATCGAGCGGAAGCTGAACAGGCTCGAGGGTGTCGAGGCATCGGTCAACTACGCGACCGAGCAGGCCGCGGTCACCTACGACCCGGCTCGCGCCGAGGTCGAGGATCTCATCTCGGCGGTCGAGGCGGCGGGCTATCGCGCCAGCCGCACAGCCCGCGCCCGCGACGAAGACGCCCGCGCCCGCGTGCTGCGCCGACGGCTGGCGATCGCGGCCGTGCTCACCGCGCCGGTGGCGCTGCTTGCGATGGTGCCTCCGCTCCAGTTCTCCGGCTGGGAATGGGTTGCGTTCGCACTCGTGACCCCAGTCGTCCTCTGGGCGGGCCTGGACTTCCACCGGGCCGCGCTCGTCAACGCCCGTCATGGCGCCGCGACGATGGACACGCTGATCTCGATCGGCACGCTCGCCGCCCTGGGCTGGTCGGCGGTCGTCCTCGTGGCCGTTCAGGGGGAGCACACCTACTTCGAGGTGGCCGGTGTGATCACGACGTTGATCCTGCTCGGCCGCTACTTCGAGGTGCGGGCCAGGCGGCGCTCGGGCGAGGCGATCCGCGCCCTGCTCGAGCTGGGCGCGAAGGAGGCCTGCGTGCTGCGGGGCGGGCAGGAGGTGCTGATCCCGTTGGACGAGCTGCGGGCGGGCGAGCGCTTCGTCGTTCGCCCCGGCGAGAGGATCGCCACCGACGGCACCGTCCAGGAGGGCTTCTCGGCCGTCGACCAGTCGATGCTGACGGGCGAGCCCGTGCCGGTCGAGGTGGAGCCCGGCGCAGACGTGGCGGGGGCGACGGTCAACACGTACGGGCGCCTGGTCGTCCGCGCCACGAGGGTCGGCGCCGAGACGGCGCTCGCGCAGATCGCCCGCTTGGTCGAGGAGGCGCAGGCGGGCAAGGCGCCTGTTCAGCGGCTCGCCGATCGGGTCTCGTCGGTGTTCGTGCCGATCGTGCTCGTGATCGCGCTCGCGACGATCGTGGGCTGGCTCGCCGTCACCGGCGACGCCTCGGCGGGGTTCACAGCGGGTGTCGCCGTGCTCATCATCGCCTGTCCCTGTGCCCTCGGGCTGGCGACGCCGACAGCGCTCATGGTCGGAACCGGACGCGGCGCGCAGCTCGGGATCCTGATCGGCGGCACGGAGGTGCTGGAGCGCACGCGGCGGATCACGACGATCCTGCTCGACAAGACCGGCACGGTCACGGAGGGCCGGATGGAGGTCGTCGACGTCATCCCCGCCGCCGGCACGGAGCGCGCCGAGCTCCTCCGTCTCGGCGGCGCCGCGGAGGACGGCAGCGAGCACCCGATCGCCCGCGCGATCGCCGGGCGCGCGCGGGGGGAGCTCGGCGGGCTGCCGGCCGCTGAGGGCTTCCGAAACCGCGCCGGCCTCGGTGTGGAGGCGGTCGTGGAGGGCCTTGCCACGATGGTCGGGCGGCCCGCGCTCCTGCAGGAGCGCGGCATCGAGCTTCCCGGAGAGCTGGAGAGCGCGCGGAGGGAGGCCGAGTCCACGGGGCGAACTGTTGTCGCCGTCGGCTGGGACGGGGCCGTGCGCGGGCTCTTCGTCCTCGCCGACCGGCTGAAGCCGACGAGCGCCGAGGCGATCGCCGCCCTGAAGGAGCTGGGCCTCACCCCGGTGCTGCTGACCGGTGACAACGAGCGCACGGCGCGCGCGGTTGCCGCGGAGGTGGGCATCGAGCGCGTGGTGGCCGACGTGCTCCCGGACGGGAAGGCCGACGAGGTGCGACGCCTCCAGGAGGCGGGGGAGGTGGTGGCGATGGTCGGCGATGGCGTCAACGACGCCCCGGCGCTCGCCCGGTCCGACCTGGGGCTCGCCCTCGGCACCGGTACCGACGTGGCGATCGAGGCGAGCGACCTGACGCTCGTCTCCGGCGACCTGCGGGGTGCGGCCGACGCGATCCTGCTCGCGCGCCGCACGCTGCGCACGATCAAGGCCAACCTCTTCTGGGCCTTCGCCTACAACGTCGCCGCGATCCCGCTCGCCGTCGCAGGCCTGCTCGACCCGATCGTCGCCGCGGCCGCGATGGCCTGCTCGAGCGTCTTCGTCGTCACCAACAGCCTGCGCCTGCGCCGTTTCCGCAGCCGGCGGGAGATTCCCGCATGAGCCACGGCTACGTGTCCGACAAGGACGCCCTCGTCAAGCGCCTGCACCGGATCGAGGGGCAGGTGCGCGGGGTCGAGCGCATGGTCGAGGAGGAGCGCTACTGCATCGACATCCTGACGCAGATCGGCGCCGTCTCGACGGCTCTGGACAGCGTCGCGGTGAAGCTGCTCGAGGATCACGTCAGCCACTGCGTCACGGGAGCACTCGCCTCCGGGGACGCCGCTGTGGCGGAGGAGAAGGGCCGCGAGCTGCTCGAGGCCGTGCAGCGGTTCGCGAAGACACGTTGACCGCTGCCGACATGATCGGCCAGGCCGCCATATCGACAGACCTCGTCACCCC
>Ga0183260_10005281_pt1 | contig 10162 bp, 9 predicted proteins | sample AntDrymUQ4972206_2_FD_129768 | JGI IMG/M metagenome (GOLD analysis project Ga0183260, IMG submission 129768) | Polar desert sand microbial communities from Dry Valleys, Antarctica - metaG UQ497 (22.06) (version 2) (version 2) | ecosystem: Environmental > Terrestrial > Soil > Desert | place...
GAGGCTCATGTCGAGCGGCCCCAGCTTCAGGGTCACCCAGGGGTCGAGCTTGAACTCGGTCTCAGGCTTGAACGCGTCGTTCTTGCCCTGGCTCGGCACGAGCATGTTCACCACGACCGCCACGACGACGAAGAGTCCGAAGACGAGCAGGACCTTCTTGCCGGTCCCCAGCGCCATGAAGCGCTCCTTCATTGCGGGGGCCTGGGCTGATCGAAGGGCCGCACCACCATCTGGGCTGCGAAGAAGATCGTGAAGAGCGAGATGGAAAGGAGCGCCGCGGCAAGCCCATCCTCGCGCGAGCCGGCAAGTCCGACCGCGAAGATCGAGCCCGCAACGAGGTACCCCCGGCCGATCATGCTCCCCGCCAGCACCCCGACGACCGTGCGCGGGTCATCGGAGTTCTGCGCCTTCCTGGTGGCTACGGCATGGATGCCGCGCTGCACCAGCCACGCCGCCGCGGCGGCGAGATAGCCGATCATCGGAAGCCCGGCGAGCAGGAACAGCGGCAGCGCCACGGCGAGGACCACCAAGTCGAGATAGCGCAGAACCGTGAGGCCAATTCCGGCCTCGATGTGATCTCCAGTGGTATTCAGAGCGTGCGTCGACAAAAGTGGCAGTTCCCCTGCGGGTCCGTGACTCTATATGAGCATCGGTTCCTCTGACCACTTGGTGGCGGATGCCTCTATGGGTCGGTCGGGCCGCGCTCGGCAGCGCACGCACGGGCCGTCGGAGTTCATCGCCTCGCGGTCCCTAGTCTGGTGCGCGTGCCTGAGGCCGACATAGGCCGGGCGCGACAATCCCGCCAATGTGGATCCAACGCGAGATAGAGCTCAGACCCCGTCCCCGGGGCTTTCACCTCGTGACCAGCGAGGTGATGGACGGGGTGCCGGAGATCGCCGGGCTCTCCGTGGGGCTCGCGCACCTGCACATCCTGCACACCTCGGCCTCGCTCACCCTCAACGAGAACGCGAGCCCCGACGTGCGCCGTGACTTCGAGTCGTGGTTCTCCGAGACGGTGCCCGAGGACGCGCCCTACTGGACACACACCCTCGAGGGACCCGACGACATGCCGGCCCATATCAAGGCGTCGCTGCTCGGGCCTTCGCTGACGCTGCCGATCGGGGACGGGCGGCTGCGGCTCGGCACCTGGCAGGGGGTGTACCTGTGCGAGCACCGGGATGCCGGCGGGGCGAGGTCGCTGGTGGTGACGGCCTCGGGGGAGTAGCGCCCTACTGCGTCTGATCTGCCGGCGCGTGCCCGCGGGCGAGCAGGCCCGGACGCTTCATGGCCTCGAGCCAGACCTTGCGGGCCTCCTCGCGGCCGCCGTGATCTGGAAGGCGTTCGGCCACCCACGCGGGCCCGGCGGTCGGGATCTCGCCCGCGATCGGCGCTATCCCCTGGTGGCGCTCGTCTCCGAGCTCCTCGTCAGGGCCTGTCAGCAGCTCGCTCAGCGTCTCACCGCGGCGGATCCCGAGCAGATCGATGGCGGGTGCGCCGTCGTGGCCGGTCTCACGCCAGATCCGCTCAGCCAGCTCACCGACGGTCAGCAGCGCCGGATCGGCCGGGCCCGCGAGCGAGACCCCCTCCCTCGCGAGCAGTGCGCCGTGCGTGGCGAGCGTGACGGCGTGGCCCTTGGTGATCCAGTATCGAGTCATCCCCGTGTCGGTGACCGTGAGCGGAACGTCCGCGCGCGCCTGTCGCAGAAAGAGGTCCGAGGCGCTGCCGGCGCTGCCGAGCACGTTCACGAGGCGCACGGCTATCCGTCCGCCGCCACTGCGGTGGGCGGCGAAGGCGGTCAGCTGCTCCATGAAGCGCTTGGTACGCCCGTAGAAGCTCGTGGCCAGAGCGGCCTTGTCGGTCGAGGCCACCACAACGGTCTCGACGCCGGTGGCCTCGGCCGCCCGCAGCACGTTCCAGCTTCCCTGCAGGTTTGTATCCACGAACTCCTCGGGGTAGGACTCGGCCCAGTCCACATGCTTGTAGGCGGCGAGGTGGAACACGACATCGGGGCGCGCGCGGTCCATCTCCGCCCGCAGCCGGCCACCGTCGCGGATGTCACAGAGCACGTGCGAGAGCGGCTCCAGCGCCGCGGCGTCGCGGCGCCGGCGGTCGCCGGCAAGTGATGCCTCGTGACTGTCCACCAGCGTGATCTGCTCCGGGCGAAAGCCGAGCAGCAGCGTGGCCAGCTCGGCCCCGATCGAGCCGGCGCCGCCGGTGATCAGCACCCGGCGCCCCCCAAAGCGCTCCTGAAGCTCGAGCACGGCAGGGACGGGATCGCGCCGGCACAGGACCACCTGCCAGTCGAAGGGGTCGGGGCGCAGCCGGCGGGTGGGGCGGTGGGGCGCAGGCGGGGGGCCCGAGAGAGCGCGCTCGACCTCGGCATAGCCCGCCTTCATCTCCGACGAGCGCGCCGGGTCCGCCTCGTTTATCTCGGCGACGATGAACGGAACGAGGTCGCCGAGGCGGCGCACGGCCGGATCGAGCTCGAGCTCGCCGGTGCCGTAGGGCAGTCCCTCGCCGAGCAGGCCGTGGGCATCTGAGACGTGCGCGACCTGCGCGTGCGGACCCAGCTCCTCGACGTAGCGCTCGAGCTCGAGCCCCTCGTCCGAGCGCAACCCGAAGGAGGACGGATAGGCGGCAGCGAACGAGCGGAACAGCGCGGCATGCGAGGTGTCGAAGGTGAACCCGAGCTCCGGCACCTTCCCCCGCCAGTCGAGCAGGTCGCGCCAGTGGCCGCCGATCGGGGACAGGTAAACGCCCCCGGTGCGCATCCGCAGCACGGGCGGGACGTTCTCGATCAGCGGCTCGACGCCGCGCGACAGGCAGGCGTGGGCGTAGAAGCCCAGGAACTCCCCTACCGCGCCCTCGTCCACTCTGCCGGCCTCCCGGAAGGCCGCGGGATCCAGCGGCAGGAACAGGTGGATCGTGAGCACCGGCGAGCCGATCGCCGCGGCAAACGCGGCGCTCCTCTCGATTCCCGTCCGTGCCTCCTCGTCGAGGCGATCGACCCGCACGAAGGCCCCGCTGGGCCAGGCCACCGGAGCCTCGGCGGTCAGTGACAGGCCCGAGTCGCCGGTGCCCTCGCGGACCACGGCGACCGCGCGGTCGAGCGCTGCATCGTCGGCCACGTGGGCGGGGCCCAGGCACAGTTCGAGCCCGCGCCAGGGGCCACCGTCCAGCCGGTCGCCGATCTGCTCAGCCTCGGGCGCGGCCTTCAGCAGCGGGATGGCTACGGAGCCAGTCGACATACAGTCTCACCGCGGCCGAGAGCGGCCGGGGCTCGAACCCTATCCCAACGGCGGTCGGATCCGCCTCGTAGCTCTTGTTCTCGGCGGCGGGCAGCTCCCCGCCGGGCGTCTCTATCGCTGAGCGCGAGCCCGCCGCCTCACACACCAGCCGCGCCGCCTCGACCAGCGGTGTGGCCACGCCGCTCGCCAAGGTCACGGTTTCGTCAAAGCGTCGCTCGGACACGAGCCGCTCGAGCGCCGCGACCGCGTCGTCCACGTAGACGAAGTCGCGCGTCCGCTGCGGGTCGCCCGGGATCACGATCGCCTTGCTCTCGAGCGCATGCCTGGCGAAGGCCGCAATCGCTCCAGTGGCGCCCTCCCAGGCCACCTGGCCGGGACCGAAGACGGAGGTGAGGCGCACGACGGCGGCGGGCGCCGGGTGCAGGCGGCACACCTCCTCGCCGAGGCGCTTGGACAGGGCATACGGATCGGGCGGCGGGTCCTGTGACGCACGTACGGTCGAGGGAAAGACCAGGCCGGCACCGTGTCGCCGGCAACCCTCGAGCAGGTTGAGGGTCGTGCCCGCGTTCTCCCGGACGGCGCGCGCGGGGTCGGCGCGCGCCCGGGCGGGGTCGGGGATGCCCGCGAAGTGGAGCACGCCGTCGCACCCCGCCACGAGCTCCTGGGCGGCAGGGTCGCCGGCGTCGAGATGCACGGTCTCGAATCCGTCCGCAGCGGCCCGCTCGCGACCTCCCGGCCGAGCCAGCGCCACGATCTCGTGGCCCCGGTCGAGGAGCAGCGTCGCGGCGCGCCAGCCGAGGAAGCCGGTGGCGCCGGTCACGAGGATCCTCATCGGCGAGCCGACCCCCGGGTCGGTGCTCCTGCGTGGTTCGGCGCGTTCATGGTCCTGCGAAGTAGCCGGCCACGCTGTGCCGGTACTCGAAGTCGCTCGCCACGCTCCACGCGGGCAGTCCCTCGGGCCGATCGCCCCGCGCGAGTGCCGCGACGTCGGCCACGGTCACGGTCTCCGCTGCCACGTTGGCGCGCGAGACGCCGGTGCTCGAGGGGGCGGCCAGCACAATCGCCGCGGCGTCCTCGACGTGGACCAGCCCGATCGTCGCTCGGCCGCCGTCGTCCAGCGGTAGCGGCTCCCCGTCGGCGGCGAGGCGGCGGAACTTGTCCACGACGGTCTGCGACTCCGGGCGCGCGTGTTCGACTGGGCTCGGGCCGTAGACGATCCCGAGGCGAAGCAGGGCGAGGTCGAACCCGTGCCGGTGCGCGTAGAGCTCGAGACAGAGCTCGGCGTAGACCTTCGACAGGTGAGCGAGGTCACCCTGCCGGCCGTACGGGCGATCGGGATCGACGGTCCCGCGCAGGCCCGGCCCGTACACCTGCAGCGAGCTCGCGTAGACCAGCGCAGGCCCTCCGGCCTCGACCACCGCCTCGGCCACGCGCCGGGCGCCGGTCAGGTTCGTCTCCTCGGTGTAGTCGGGGTCTGACTCCGAGAGGGGGCGGCTGGCCTGCGCCGCGAGCAGGTACACGCGCTCCGGTTCCGAGTCGAGCAGGCGGTCGAGTGCGCGGCGATCGCGAATGTCGGCCGTGACCACCCGGGCGCCGCTCCGCTCGAGCTCCGCCACCTGGTCGCGGTCCGTGGCGTACCAGTTGTCAGCCAGCGTGACCTCGCGACCCGCGGCCAGCGCGATCTCCGCAAGCTTCGCGCCGAGGTAACCGGCGCCCAGGACGAGGAGCCCCGCCACCCTAGACCCCCCGGCGGCGCGGCACCGATGGAGCGCCGACCACCACGGGCCGCCTCCCGTTGCGAGGCACTAGATCGAGTGGACGCTTGGCCCGACCGGCACGACGTTGCGCGTATCGACGATCAGGCGGGCCCGGTCCCACAGGGGATGCTCGAGGAACGCGCGATGGCATGTGAGCACGACCACGCAGTCCGCCCACTCCACCTCCTCGGGCGACCAAGAGGTGCTCTCGTGGTGCACCCCCTCTAGATCGATGCCGTCGACGCAGGGGTCGCAGTATCGAACTTCGCCGCCCCGGGCCAGAAGCTGGCGCATCACCTCGAGGCTGGGGGACTCGCGCGTATCGTGGACGTCTGGCTTGTAGGCGAGCCCCAGCAGCAGCAGCCGCGAGCCCTTGATCGGCCGCCCGGCATCATTGAGGGCGTCCGCGACCTTCTGCACCACGTGCACCGGCATGTAGGTGTTGATCTCGTGCGCGGCGTCGATCAGCCGGGCGGTGTAGCCGTACTCGCGAAGACGCGAGGCGAGGAACTGCGGGACCACGGGAATGCAGTCCCCGCCGAGCCCTGGGCCGGGGTAGTGGGGAAGGAAGCCAAACGGCTTTGTCTTGGCCGCCTCGATTACTTCCCAGGCCGAGATGTCGAGCCGGTCGCACATCAGCGCGAGCTCGTTGGCGAGCGCGATGTTCACCGCCCGGAACGTGTTCTCGTGGAGCTTTGCTATCTCGGCCACGATGGGGCTCGAGCACGGGATGACCTCGTCCACGATCTGCCGGTAGAGGAGCTCCGTGCGCCGCAGGCATTCGGCCGTGGACCCTCCCACCAGCTTGGGGGTATTGCGGATGCTGAACTGCTTGTTGCCCGGATCTACCCGCTCCGGGGCGTAACCGAGGAAGAAGTCGACTCCCACCCGGCCGCCGCCACGCTCGAGGATGGGCAGGATTATCTCCTCCGTGGTGCCCGGATGCGTGGTCGACTGGAGGATCACAAGCTGCCCGGGCCGCAGGTTGGCAGCCACGGACTCCGCGGCCGCCACCACGTATGAGAGGTCCGGCGTGCGCGTCTTCGACAGCGGGGTGGGCACGCAGATCGTGAGCGCGTCGAGCTCTCGCACGGCGGCGTAGTCGGTGCCTGCCTGCAGCCGCCCGTCGAGCGTCCCGTAGCGTTCGGCAGGCACGTCGACGAGGTAGGAGCGCCCCTCCTCGACGGCACGGACCCGCTCGACGTTCAGGTCGATGCCGGTCACCGAGAACCCGGCCTCGGCGAAGGTCGTCGCCAGCGGCAGCCCGGCATAGCCGAGTCCGATTATCCCGATCGTGGCAGTGCGCGCGGCGATCCGCTCGTCGAATACCTCGGCGGTCGACACGGTAGTGCTCACGTCGCGATGCTAGCAGCGGGTGAGAACGCGGCCGGACCTCTCGAGGCGGCCGCGTCTCGCCCGTCGGCTATAACCCGCCCATGTCCTTCGAGGACTCCCTGTCCTTCGAAGATTCCCTGCGCGCCCTCTTCGGGGAGGCGGGGGTGGCGTGGGGCTTTCTGTTCGCGGCCCTGCTCGTGCTGGTCCTGACGCCGCTCACCGTACGCCTCGCTCCTCGCATCGGCGGGGTCGACCGCGGCGGAGACCGCCCCCGTGTACATACCCGACCCGTGCCGCGGATCGGAGGCCTCGCCATCGTCGCCGGCATCCTCATCCCGGCCGCGCTGCTCGTGGATGGCGACGACGGGTACACCGGAGTCCTCGTGGGCACGGCCTGCGTGGCGGCGCTCGGACTCGTGGATGACACCCGCGGTCTTCGCCCGAGCATCAAGCTGGTCGCCGTGATGGTGATCGCGCTCGTGCCCGTCGTGGGCTGGGACGTGAAGATCGACCACGTCACGCTGCCCTTGATCGGCGACCACGATCTCGACTGGGCCGCCTACCCCCTCACGGTCCTCTGGATCGCGCTCCTCGCAAACCTCATCAACCTCATCGACGGGATGGACGCGCTCGCGGCGGGGATCGTGGGCATCGCCGCGGCCTCCCTCGCGCTGCTCGCCGCGTCCTTCGGGCGGTCAGATGCGGCCACCCTGGCTGCGATCGTCTGCGGCGCGACGCTCGGCTTCCTCCGCTACAACTGGCACCCCGCCAAGGTCTTCATGGGTGACTCTGGTGCCCTCGCGCTCGGCTTCGTCCTCGCCGCGCTCGCGGTCGAGGGCGTGTCGAAGACGGCGGCGACCATAGCCCTGGCCGGCCCGCTGCTCGTAATGGCGGTGCCGATCCTCGACACCTCGTTCGTGGTGCTCAAGCGGCTCAAGTACCGGCGCGCGCCGTGGGGCGCGGATCACAACCACTTCTACCACCGCTTCCTGCGCATCGGCTTTTCGCAACGGCGCACCGCGACCTACCTGCACCTCTGGGCCGCTCTGCTCGCGGCCACCGCGATCCTCGTTCGCTTCGCCCCGCCCCGGCCCCAAGGCGAGTGGGACTCACAGAACGCCCTCATGGTCGCCGGCGCAGGCGTCGTGGCGCTCGCGGCCTCCGCCTGGATGATCTACACGCTCGAGATCCTCAAGGCTCGGCACCTCAAGGCGCTCGGCCTGGGCCGATTCGTCCGCGAGGTGGACCAGCCAGAGGACCTCGGGCCACCCGAGACGGAGGAGGAGCGCGAGGAGGCCATGGAGCGCGCCCTCACGAGTGGGCTCGAGTGAGGAGCTGGCGGCGCCCCACTGCGGGAGGAGCGCAGCCCGATCGTCACGCGGGAGGAGCGCAGCCCGATCGTTGATCGGGCGAGCACCGCACCGAGATTCTCACCGGGCGAGCACCGCACCGAGGCTCTCACTCGATCCATGGAAGCGCGAGGCGCAGCAGGGCGGCAGGGTCGCGGCGCTCCCGCCGGTTCGCGCTGCCCGCGGCCTTGGCCGGTGGCTTGCCGTTCAGCTGAAGCTCCGCGGGATCGACGAGCAGGCGCAGGCGTCCCTCCCTGACGAGCTGCTCGTCGACGCCGCCGGGGCGACCTTCGAAGACCGACCAGACGGGAGTCCCGAGCACCGCCGCCTCACGGTTCATGGTGCCCCCGGCGGACACGAGGGTGTCGGCAAACGCGACGAGGCTGCGCCCGTCCACCGCTCGCCTGGGCACGGTGACGCGCTCGAGTCCGAGCTGGGTGATCAGCTCCCGCTGCGCGTCGGTGCGGGCAAGCACGACGGTCTGCGCCTCGAGCCGCTGCGATAGATGGCGCAGGAGCCGCGGCAGCAGCTCGTTCTCCGACCCGCCGAGGTAGAGCGCGTACGCCGGCGCCGTGCGAACCACGCACAGCGGGCGCGAGGGATCGATGCCAAGGTCCACGAGCACGCTTTCGTCGGGCTCGAAGTCCGATAGGTAGTACTCCTCCTTCAGCCCGGGATAGCGGATCAGCTTCGGCGGCCGCGCTCCGTAGCGACGCAGGCGCTCGGCCGGGATCGCGTCGGGCACGAGCACGCGGGAGGCGAGCCGGCAGTTCAGGTGATGCTGGAGCACCGCCCACTCGTAGTCGAACATCGTGGTGTTCGGGATCCGGAGAAGGCGGCAGGCTGGAGGCAGGTCCGTGGAGCCGTGAGCCATGGCGCAGTCGAAGCGGCGCGGCCGGGCGAAGCGGACGAGCTGCGGCGTTCGCTCGGCTGCGGCCCTCGCCTTACCGAGCCGCGAGGCCCCGCCGTGGCCTCCTACGACGGTGTGCGCGTGCCCCCAGTCCTCGAGCAGCTCGAGCGTGTGGGAGAGGGGGCGGGCGGTGATCTCGACCTCGTGGCCTTCGCGCTCGAGGAGGTCGACCAGTGGCCGCAGGACCAGGACGTGGGCAGTGTTGGTCAGGTCGACCCAGATTCGCATCGGACCACCGCTGTCGAGGGGCAGGGCGACCGGAGATTGGCAGATCGGCCACGAAGAGGTCTGTCTTCGGCGTATGGGAACGTATGTTCGTATGCGATGGGATGGGATGAAGATCGAGGAAGACCGGCCGGCGGTTCATCCGTGAGCAGAGCCCACCCCCCACCGCCCGCTTCCCGGACCGCCGGCCTTTGAGCAAGCGCCGCTTTTCTGAGGATCAGTCGCGGTTGTCCTCAACGGGAAGGTCCGCGTCTCGCCACGCCAGATAGCCGCCGATCAGGTCGGTGGCATGGGCGAAGCCCAGCTGTTTGAGGGTGGCCGCGACGAGGCTCGACTGATAGCCCTCATGGCACATGACGATCACCCGGCGGTCGAGGTCGGCCAACCTCGTGTCGTGTGCCGGCGACGAGGGGTCGGCGCGCCATTCGACGACGTTGCGCGGAAAGAACACAGCACCTGGTATCACCCCGTCGGCGGTCCGCTGGGACTCCGAGCGCACGTCCACGAGCAGCGCGCCCTCTGCCACGGCCGCCTGAGCCTCGGGGGGCGTCACTCGCTCGAGCCCGGCGCGCGCCTCCTCGAGCAGCTGGGCGATCGTCTTGCGCGGCGACGGCGGGGAGCCCATCAGGTGGCCGAGGATAGAGCGCCGTGCCGGCGAGCTACCGCTCCTCGGGCAAGGGCGGCTCGCGCAGCTGGTGGGCCTCGGTGAAGAAGCCGCGGTAGCCGAGTGACGTCGCGATCAGCGCCGCCAGCGAGACGCTACCCAGCAGCACCCACAACAGGATCAACTGCAGCCGCACCGCATCGAGCGGCTCCGCGCCCGCCACCAGCATCCCGACCATGGTGCCGGGAAAGAAGACGATGCCGGTCGTCTTCGTCGAGTCGATCAGGGGGATCAGCCCGGAGCGCAGGCTTCGTGTGACGAGCCCCGCAGCCGCCTGGCGCGATGTGGCACCGAGCGCGAGCGTGGCCTCGAGCCGCCGCGCCTGGCCAGAGACTTCGTCGGCCAGGCGGTTGAGCGCCACGGCGGCCGCCGTCATGGAGTTGCCGATCACCATGCCTCCCACGGGCACGAGATAGCGCGGCTGCGCCTCGAACACCCCCAGCGCCAGCACGAGCCCGAGCGTGACCCCGGCGGCCGTCGAGAGCGCCAACACGATCGGCACGAGCGCCCCCGGCACCGCCTTCGCCCTGCTCCGTGCGGTCGCCGCACCGAAGCCGACCATCACCGCGAGGAGCAGCGCGACGAGCCAGAGGCTGTCGGAGTCGAAGATCGCCTGGATCAGGTACCCGACCGCGCTGAGCTGCAGGAACGAGCGCACCACGGCCAGTCCCAGA
>Ga0183260_10005282_pt1 | contig 10162 bp, 10 predicted proteins | sample AntDrymUQ4972206_2_FD_129768 | JGI IMG/M metagenome (GOLD analysis project Ga0183260, IMG submission 129768) | Polar desert sand microbial communities from Dry Valleys, Antarctica - metaG UQ497 (22.06) (version 2) (version 2) | ecosystem: Environmental > Terrestrial > Soil > Desert | place...
AACCTGACCCTTGTGCGCACAACGGTCAGGTCGTGACCACTTGCCACGGTGTCCATGTCGCCACAGCGCTCTGCCGTGACGCGTCGACGGTGTCTGTCCCGTCGCCCAGCACGAGGCCCATGCTCAGGCTGACGCCTTCGATCTGGAGCGGCGCGATCGCGTCGTACACGCTTCGATCGTCGACATACCAGCGAGCCTGCGACGTGTCATGCCGATAGCTGATCCGATACCGGTGACTCTGGCCCGCCTTCGAGTCGAGGTCGGTGAATACGCGGTGTGCGAAGTGCTCGGATTCGGCGGCTACGCCCGCAACTCCGGTACGCCGATGTACGGCGACAATCGCCTCGTTGGTCACCTCGAAGCCGAGCAGCATCCCCGTGGGCAGGTCCCGCAGACCGACTTCTCCCAGTGGCGGACCCAGCAGCGGTGCCGGCTGCAGTCCCGCCTCGAAAGACATGTCGACCTGGAAGCTGACCAGCGAGCCGGGCGGCGTAGCGAACCGTTGCGTGGACAGGTAGCCGACATCGTGTTCCGGTTTCGAGATGCGCAGATATCCGGCACCGGTTTCGACGTCCTGACCGCGGCCGGTCGGCTGTGCGTCGCTACCCTCTCGCTCGCGTGCAACCCACCGTGTGCCGTCGAGTTCGGCAGTGGTGAACTCGTCGTACCCGGAGACGCCGGTAACCGCGGTGGCGACCTGCACGCCGCCGAGCTCACCGTGGACGAACACGCCCTCGAGGCGCTGTGGGTCGAACCCCAGCACCACGTCCTCGCCGTCGTTCAGAGCGGTGAACGGCACCCTGAGGCGATCGGCCTTGCGGTTGAACAGATCCCAGAGCTCCCGCGGCGTCAGCGGGTCGCCGTCCACATCTCGGGCCTCATACGGGACGTCGTGTTCGGTGAGGAACTTCTTCACCCTGGCACAGACATGGCATCCAGGTCGCATGTAGACGACCACGCGGTCATCGGGTTTCAGCATTCGCAGCTCACCTCTCCATTGCGCTGGACTGGGGTTCGGGGTTCGGCCGGTGGTCGCGCTGAACCACTGGCGGTCAGAACCCGTTCGACACCACGAAAGCTCGCCTCGACCAGCGCTTGGACATCTGCCCGATCGGCTTGCGGGCTCCGCGGCAGTTCCACGATGGACTGGTTGCCGTCGTATCCATGGGTGGCGAGGATCTGTTCAGCCGCGGACCTGACGTCCGGGGTGAGGACAAGGGCGCAGGGAACCGACAGCCGTTCGAGGGCTTCTGCGTCGAAAGCCGCGTCGTGAGCGGCCTGGATCGAACTGCAGACCCCGATGATCACGACGTCACACTGCTCGGAAAGCTGCTCCAGCAGCTCGTTGGGACTGGCTGGCTGATCATCGGGCCTGCCGACGCGAACCACGGTAGCCAGAAAGTGACGCTTCTCGAGTCTGGCCGTCAGCAGGTCCAGATAGACCGAACTCGGTCCGACCTCGGATTCCAGCACACCCAGCCGCTGACCGTCGAGTTCCACCGGACGAGGGGCGAGGTCCAGGATATTGTCTGCCATCAGTCGAACACCCATCCACCATCGACGTTGATCACTTGACCGGTCACGAAATCCGACTCCGCCGAGCTCAGGAATTCGATCGGACCGCACAGGTCCTCCGGCACCTGCGTCCGCGGCAGGCATTGTTCGCCGGCGATCCGCTCGCGCAGGGCAATGGCCGCCTCAGGCTTGTGCACGGTCTTCTTGGTTGACACCGGTACGTAGCCCGGAGCGATCGCATTGACCCGGATTCCGTCCGGACCCAGCTCCTTGGCCAGTGCTCGGGTCAGCCCGACGACACCCGCCTTTGCCGCGATGTACGGGGCGAGCCCGATCGGCCAGCCCTTGGACACCATGGTCGACGAGATATTGATGATCTTGCCGTACCCCTCGGTGCGCATCGCGGGCACGATCGCCTTGGCGCACAACCAGGCTCCAGTCAGGTTGACCCCGAGCACGTGGTCCCACTCGGCTCGGCTGAAGCTCTCCATCGGCTGCGAAGGCAGCATCGCCCCGCCGGCGTTGTTGATCAGGATCAGCGGTCCGGACCAGGTTTCGGTCACCCGGCTGACCATCGCGGCGACCGCCTCCTCGTCTGTTACATCACAGGTATGCGCGAGCACCCGATCGGCACGGCCGTTGCGGCCGAGCGTGTCAGCGGCCGCCGCCACTGCCGCCGGGACGACATCGACGACGGCCACGCTTGCGCCGGCGAGCAGCAACCTCTTGGCGTACTCCCAGCCCAAGCCCTGCCCGCCGCCGGTGACGATGGCGCTGCGACCCTCGAGGGTGCTCATCCCGCGCCGGCCAGGCGGTCGAGGACCTGCCGCATTGCCAGGTCGGCTCGCTGCGCCAGCTGTTCTGCGTTCAGTGAGCCCAGTGGGTGATCGATGACGATGAACGGATAGTCCGGGATGCCGGCGGCCGTTGCCGAGATCCGCGCGGTGGTCAGGAACTCGGTCGTCGTGATGACCACCGTCGGGATGCCGTGCCGCTCGACGGCGATCCCGTCCTGCACCGAACAGGAGCAGCAGCCCGCACAGTCGCCGACGCCGGTCACGACGAGATCGCAGGCACCGATCAACTCGTCCAGCATCTCCGTCGGGGCCAACCGGCCGATGCTCGGTTTACGCAGGGTGCCGTAGTCCACCGCGCCACGAGCGACGAACCGTGCGGCGAGCAGGGTCAGGAACCGGTCGCTGTTGGGTTTCCCGTTGTCGAGGACGCCGAAGCGTACTCCGGCCAGGTCTGCCGGCGGATCCGAGAGCTCAGCACTCCGGGAAGGAGCGCCAGCCGCGGTCGGATCCAGCACGGTCAGCTTCGAACTCATGACGTCTCTCCTGCTTCCTGGGCCGGCGAGTCGACAGCGCGGCGCGCCGACTCCTCGTCGTCGAGAGCTTCGGTCACCGCGACCGACTCGTGGCCACCCACCCACGAGGGCACGACCGCGGAATAGCCGTACAGGTGCCCACCAGCTACGACCACGAGGATGTCCTGCGCCGTGGGAACCACCGTCCGGTACGACGTATCGTCCTCGGCTCCAGGCTCGCCGGAGAGTCGGCCAGCTCGGCGGAGTTCGGTCAGGCTACGTCGAGCCAGCCGGAAAAGCCCTTGTCGTACATCAGCTTTGGACATCCCGGCGCGGGCTATCGCCGCGGCATGCAAGGGTCCGAGCACAACGACGACTCCACCCCCCGTGAAGTGCGAGGGGAGCATCGCGTCGGCGATCGTCGCCAGGATGGGCTCGGGCTGATCCGACCAGTCGTTGCGGGCGAAGATCGGTGATTCCCCGGCGAATACGGTCACCGCGCTGCCGTCCGGTGCCACGCCACGATCGGAGTGCACCGGGTCCCACGGGTTGTGGGTCTGGCTCTCCGCGATGCAGTAGCTGAACTTGCCCGGATGTCCGAATGTCGCCTTATCGATCACGCCGGGCAGGCCGCCACACACGTTCTGCAGAAGCAGTCGTACGGCCCGCCCGATCGTGGCGTTGGCGTGATGCCCGGGTCCGAAGACGCTGAAGCCGGAGTTCAGCCCCACCTTGGCTACGACCGGCCCACTGACCACGAGCAGTGGGGCAGTTGCACCACTGACCGTCGTGCTGTGCAGGTTGAATGGCGCTCGGGTGAGCGCGCGGACGGTCGCCACGAGCAACGACATGTATTCCGGTCGACAGCCGGCCATCACCGCATTGACAGCCAGCTTCTCCACCGTGATCGACCGGTTCTGCTCCGGGATCTCACCCAGGACCTCGGCCGGTTCGCGGCCGACAGAAGCCACGAAGTCGCCGACCAGATCCGGCGTCGGGGCGACGATCGGCAGGCCGTCGGTCCAACCGCGTTGCAGGAACAACTCTGCCGCCGCGCTCTGATCAGCCACCTCGATACGTGGCGAGGAGAGCGCCGCCGGTCGCTGGGTGGTCGCCGCTTCAGCGACGCGCGAGGTCACCCCGCGACTTCTGCCTCGGGATGTCCGGCGATCCAGGCATCCACCGAGCTGGCTGCGTGCACGGCGTCATCCTCGGACAGCTCGCGGCCCTGATAGGTGAGTTCGAGCCGAACGCCGTTGGGGTCGAAGAAGTAGATGGAGGACCAGATGCCCTCGTGCTCCACGACGCCGATCACTTCGACCCCGGAGTCTGCGAGCCGCTTGTGCGCCGAGTCGAGCTCGGCCCGGCTACCCACCGACAGGGCGAGGTGCGGGGCCCAACGCGGCAGCGGACTCTCGTGGTGGTCGCTCTGGACGCCTTCGATCTCGAAGAAGGCGACACAGGAGCCGTCCCCGAGTTGGAAGAAGGTATGCAGGAAGCGACCGGCATCTCCGGTGCTACCGACCTTCTCGTCCTCGGCCGAACCGACCAACTTCATTCCGAGCACTTCGGTGTAGAACTTGCGGGTGGCGCCGGTGTCGCGGGTGACGTACGCGACGTGGTTGAGGCCTGACGGCCGTTGGAACTCAGACATGCTGAGCGTCCTTTCTCTTGGGTGTCGTCGTGTCGGTGGTCGGTGAACGGAACGGCTCGGCGGCCCGGATGACGCGGTCCATGGCGGGAATCCAGCCGTCGTCCACGGGCATCGGGAACAGGACCGGCAGGTCGACACCGGCATCGCGGTAGGCCTGGATGCGTTCGGGCAGGACCTCGGGGCTCCCGTGCACGATGAATGCGTCGATCATCGCGTCGCTCACCGAGTCCGCCGCACTCTCGTCTCCGTCAGTGAGGCGCTCGCGAATCTGGAGCAACTCCGTGGCAAACCCGCTGTTCGAGAACAGTTTTCCGGCAGCGGGATGCATCGCATACCCGGCGACGACCTGTCGGGCGGCGCGGGCGGCAGCTTCGGTATCGGCCGAGATGCAACAGGGCAGCAGGCAGGCCACGACGAGATCGACCCGGGTACGCCCGGCTCGGGTCAGGCCGGTGTCTATGTGCCTGCGCACCGCTGGCAACGCGGCTGTGGTCATGAGGTTCAGCAAGACTCCGTCGGCGAGTTCGCCCGCGAGAGCGAGCATCTTGGGTAGGAGACCGGCCAGATAGATCGGGACCCCGGCATTGGGCGGTCGATCGGGGACGAAGCCGGTGACCGTGAAGTACTCGCCGGGCGGCGGCTCGGGATGCCCGTACAGGATCGAGCGAAGGACTCCGACGTACTCGCGCATGTACGACACCGGCCGGGTGGCCGGCAGGCCGAGCATCGTCTCGTTCAGCGCGGCATTAGCAACCCCGAGACCCAGTACGAACCGTCCACCGGACTCTTCGGCAAGGGTCGCTGCGGTCATCGCCGTCATTGCCGGATGTCGAACCCCGGCGTTTGCGATCGCGGTTCCGACGGTGAGCCGTTCGGTGGCCAGCAACGCGCTGTGGGCGAGGGCCAGGCTGTCGGCAACACGCTCGGCCAGAAACACCGCATCCAGACCGGCCGCCTCGGCGGAACGTGCAAGGTCGGCGACCTCAGCGGCGGACACGCCGCTGCGGCTGGCCAGGGAGACAGCGAGACCGCTCATGTCTAGGGAGTGTTCGCCACCTTCGTCTGGATTACCGATATTCTATCTGACAGAACACGATTCTGTAAGCTGAGCGTCTGTCTATGTGGTCGGACGTCGGCTGTCAAGGCCTACTGCTTGCGCGGGGTTCGCTTCGGAGGAGCCATGAGCATCGAACTACTCCCACTCGGCACTTTGACCATCGTGATCGACCAACACGCAGTCGTCGGTGCCACTCCAGCGGGGAGGCGTTGTCCTGCCGTTGGGACAGCGATCGGGTCGCTGCGCAGCAGCACGGGAAGATGTCGCACGACTGGCTCATGGTGCACAACGACGGCTCGGTGAGCGTCGATGCCCGCCTGTTGTTGATGACCGACGACGGGGCGCCGCTCACGATCACCTATCGCGGGAAGGCCGCCAAAGCAGCCCTCCGAGGGCGGAGTCGTCTTCACCACTCCGGTCTTCGAGACCGGCGACGAGCGCTACTCCTGGCTCAACGGCATCCAGGCTGTGGCCAGGGGCGTCCGCGAGGACAGAATCCTGACCTACGAGATGTATCAGCTCGGCTGAGGGCGCAGAATCTGCCGTATGCGATTTCATGCGACCGTCGAGCTGGGCGGTAAGACGGCTACCGGCGTCGAGGTTCCCAGGGATGTCGTCGAGAGCCTGGGACCGAGCAAACGGCCGGCCGTGCGGGTGACGATCAACGACTACACCTACCGCAGCAGCGTGGCACCGATGGGCGGGCGGTTCTTGACTCGACACCGAACCCCGCGAGGTGGCGGTACCGCCGGATTTCACCGATGCCCTCGCAGGCGACCCGGCAGCCAAGACGTTCTTTCACGGACTGTCTTACAGCAACCGGCTGCGGGTCGTGCTCTCGATCGAGGGAGCCAAGACGGCAGAGACCCGCCAGCGACGGATCGACAAGGCGGTCAGCACGCTGAGTGCTGGCCGAACATAAGTTGACCCCTAGCTCCCCCGGGCGTGCTCAGGTCGCTTGAAGCAACAGGTCAGCTGCCTTTTCACCGACCATCACGGTGGCGGCGTTCGTGTTTCCCGAGGTGATCTCGGGGAAGATGCTGGCGTCCGCGACTCGCAGGCCTTCGACACCCCGCACGCGCAACTCGGGGTCGACGACCGCTGATTCGTCAGTTCCCATCCTGCAGGTCCCGACCGGGTGGTACTCGGAGTCCATCATCGATCGCAGGCATGCCTCGAGTTGCTCGTGGTCGGTCACGTCGGCGCCCGGGAACACCTCCTGTCCACGAATGGGTTCGAAGGCGTCGGCCATCCCGAGTTCTCGTGCGACCGCAAGCCCTCTCAGTAGAGCCGCGCGGTCCTCGTCCTCAGTCAGGTAGTTGAAGAGCAGGGACGGGTGATCGGCGGGATCGATCGACTTGAGCCGGACTTCGCCACGAGAACGCGGGCGGGTGGGGCAGACGATGATCTGCCATCCTGGCCCACGGTCGAGCAGGGCGGGATTGACCAGGGTCGTAGCAAAGTGGAACTGGACATCGGGACCCTGCGGGTCGGCGGAGGTGTTCATGAAGCCCGCCACTTCCAGGATGTTGCTGGCGGGGTCGATCGGCGTGGGCGATGGATTGGAGAAGGCAACGTCGATCCTGGGATGGTCGTGGAGGTTGGCGCCCACGCCAGGCAGGTCCACCGCCACTGGAACTCCGAGCCCAGTCAGATGATCGGCCGGTCCGATGCCGGAGAGCATCAGCAACTTCGGGCTCTCGAACGCGCCAGCGCAGACGATCAACTCGCGCCGGACGTGCGCCTCGATCGTCTGGCCGTCGCGAACGTATTCGAGCGCGCTGGCCCGGCCATCGGTCAGAACGATCTTGGTGGCCAATGCGTTCGTGGCCACCGTGAGGTTGGGCTCGCTGCGCACCGGTTTCAGGTACGCCTCCGCGCTGGTGATGCGGCGTCCGGACCTGATGTTGACCTGGAACGGACCGAAGCCCTCCTGATCGGCACCATTGAAGTCCGGATTGGCAACGAAGCCCAGTTCCTTGGCCGCCTCGAGAAACGCCTCGGACCGGGGGTCCAAGGCGGGGTTGTCGCACACGGCGAGCGGACCGTCGCCACCGTGGTACTGGTCGGCTCCGCGGCTATTGCCCTCGGCACGTAGGAAGTACGGGAGGACCTGCTCGTAACCCCAGCCGGTGTTTCCGGCAGCCTCCCACCGGTCGAAGTCCTGCCGATTCCCCCGGATGTAGATCATGCCGTTGATCGCGCTCGACCCGCCGAGAACCTTTCCGCGCGGGTGGTAGATCTGACGGCCGTCCAACCCGGGTTCGGGCTCGGTCAGGTAGGCCCAGTCGACCTCGGTACCAAACAATGCCGGAAGTGCGGACGGGATGAAGATCTCCGGTCTTGTGTCCGCACCGCCTGCTTCCAGGAGCAGGACCTCGAGCGACGGGTCGGCCGAGATGAGGCGGTTAGCGACAACCGACCCCGCCGATCCGGCCCCGACGATGACGTAGTCGTATTCCGGCATTGTGGTCTCCAGTCCAACACTGTTGTGGCCGCGGGACCCCGATTCGCAGCGCCTCGGCTCCTCCACTATGCAGAAGGAAGTTCTGCATACGCCCCCGTGACGACCATGTCAACTAGTCGACCGGTCCACTGAGACGTCAGGGAAGGAGCGCGTCGATCGCCTCAGCGGCCTCGATCAGATGGTCCCGGATCGCCTTGCGGGCCGAGGCGTTCATCCGGCTGATCGGGACCGACGCACACAACGCCAGCCGGGGTGAGCGCACGGCTCGGAGAGCGACCGCGAGGGATTGCACCCCTTCCTCGCTCTCCTGCTGGCTGGTGGCAAAGCCGCGTCGTCGGATCTCGGCCAGCGCCGCGATCAACGCGGTACGTGTGCCGATCGAATACCGAGTCAACTGCACGAGTCCCTCGTCGGGATAGACCGCCAGCAGCTCCGGTTCGGACAGGGTGGCCAGCAGAGCCTTTCCAGTGGATGTGCAATGCGCCGGCATCGATCGGCCAAGTCGGTTGACCACCCGCAGGGCCCTGGTGCTCTCGATGGAATCGATGAAATGGACGTCGCCACCCTCGAGGCGGCCAAGATGCACGGTCTCCTCAAGTTCGGCGTTCAGCTTCTCCAGGATCGGGCGGGCCCGAGACCGTACGTCCAATCGGCGCAGCAGGCCGTACGCCAGTTGATCCAGGGAAGGCCCCGGCTCGTAACTGCGAGTCGTCTGGTTCTGGCGGACCAGCCCCCGGTAGCTGAGCATGGCCAACAGCCGGTGCGCAGTGGACGAGGCGACGCCGAGGTACTGGCTGACATCGGTGAGCCGTAGTTGTGGCCGCTGCCCGAGTAGAACCAGGACCCGCAGCGCGTTGTCCACCGACTCGATCGGGTACTGCGGCATTGCGCCGTACTCCGGAGCGCTGGGCAACGGTTCGGCGTTCACTGCTGGCCCGCCGACTCCGCGGCGGAGAGTGCGTCGTCGGTGCTCATTGCTGTCCCACCTCGTGCGCTGCGCGCACCGCTCGCTCCGCTCCTCGGGCCGTGGACGGCCCTACGATGCTCACTCGCTCTCGGCTCATGTCGAGAGGTTACGTTCGAGCTCGCTCTCGGCTCATGTCGAGAGGTTACGTTCGAGCCGGGCCAGCTCGTGTCGCCATGCGGTGGCCGTGTTGAATGCGCCGCCTAGATCAGGCAATTCGGCCAAGTCCTGGTCGGGGAGATCGGCAAGCACTCCTCCCGCGCTGACTATTCGCAGGGACAGCGCTGCTATCGTGTCGACCGACAGGGCCCGCAGGACCGCCTCGGCGACGCCGGAGCCGGTGCTGGTCAGCCCGTGTCCACGGAGGACGACGACCGGGCGCTGACCCATGGCCTGCGCCATCTCCGCAGCAAGTCGGCGGTCGCGAATGAGCACGCCCCTCGGATAGACCGGCACGCCACCCTGGGCCAGGCGGGTCCCCGGGATGTCGAAAGCGCCGACGATGGGCCGGATGGCGATGCCGGCCAGATCCGCGGCGACCACAGATGGCGGATGGGCGTGCACGACCGCGGCCACATCTAGGCGAGTACGCAGCAGCTCGGTGTGCAGCGGAAGTTCATTGGGTACCGACCAGCCGCCTTGGAGCTCGCCCGGTCCGGCCGCCGCCCCGTCGAGGTCGACCAAGTGGATGTCGGTTGCCTCGGTCCAGGCCAATCCACGCTCCTGCGGGCCGCGACAGCGGACCAGCAGCCGGCCTTCGTCGATCCGCAGGCTGACGTGACCAAGAATCCCGTCGGCCAGGCCGCGGTCGGCCAGGACCCGGCAGGCCTGGGCAACCTCCTGGCGCAGCGGCGCCAACTCCGCAGACGGATCTCTCATGCTGGGGTCCGGGCCGGCGCCGGCGGCGTCTCGGCGACCTGCCGTAGCGCCGTGACGGCCTCGTCGAAGCTGGCGCCGGCGGCAATCATCTTGCGCGAGGCGATCAGTGCCTTGGGCCAGTTCACGATGGCCGCGGCGGTGAACCGGCCCGACTCGTCGGCGTAGAGCGCGACTGCTCGTGGCTTGGTGGCGTCGGGGCCGGTCGGCCGAGCGAGGTCACCGATCAGCTGATGCCGGGTCGCCCGTGTCGGGCGGCCGACGATCTGGATCTTCCAGTCGTACTGATCGCTCCACACGTACTCGACCGGACGGTAGGA
>Ga0183260_10005285_pt1 | contig 10161 bp, 11 predicted proteins | sample AntDrymUQ4972206_2_FD_129768 | JGI IMG/M metagenome (GOLD analysis project Ga0183260, IMG submission 129768) | Polar desert sand microbial communities from Dry Valleys, Antarctica - metaG UQ497 (22.06) (version 2) (version 2) | ecosystem: Environmental > Terrestrial > Soil > Desert | place...
GATCATGCTCGCCCGCTTGTGCGACGCGGCACCGGGGTCGGTGACCACCATCGCGATCGCCACCGCGGCACCGTTGTATCCCGAGGTGAACCACTTACGGCCGTTGATGACCCACTCCCCCCCGTCCAACTCGGCACGGGCGGCCAGTTTGGTGGGGTCCGAGCCGGACGTCTCGGGCTCGGTCATGGAGAAGCAGGAGCGCACATGGTCATGCAGCAGCGGCTCGAGCCAGCGCGCCTTCTGCTCCGGCGTGCCGTACTCGGCCAAAATCTCCGCGTTACCCGTGTCGGGCGCCGCGCAGTTGAAGACCATCGGCGCGACGGGGCTGCGCCCCATCTCCTCGCAGAGCATCCCGTACTCCCAGCCGGCGAGGCCGGCGCCTTGCTCGTCATCGGCCAGGAACAGGTTCCACAGGCCCTCCCCGCGCGCGCGCTCGCGCATCTCGACGAGGATCGCGGGGTAGGCCACGCCCGGCCCGACCTCCCGATCGAGCGCGGTCAGCGCCTCGTGCTCGACGGGCATGACGTGCCCCTCGATGAAGCCACGGAGCCGCTCGCGAAGCTCGCCGACCCGGCCGGAGGGTGCGAAGTCCATCCGCGCGAAGGCTACTTCAGCGCCATTGCCCTGCAATCCAGAGCGGTTTCAGCGCCGCACCGTCCACGCCAGAGCGCCGCACCGTCCACGCCAGAGCGGTGAGCCCGGACGGGCGGCCCCGCCCACCCGGGCGGGGCCGCACATCTACGCGTGCCCGGGAGCTAGAAGTCCAGCACCTGCGCGTCGTCCGCGCGAATTGCCGCGATCTTCGTGTTCGTTGCCGTGGTGAACGGCGGCTGGTTGAACAGGTTCAGGCCTTCGTTGCCCTCGGCCTTGCACAGCACGCTGGCGTCGAAGGGACTGTTCTGGACGTGCGCCTGCAGCAGCGCGAGCGTACCGGTGTTCGCGGCGTTCCCCCCCGGGGCCAGCGCAACGGTGGCCCGGTCCTCACTCGTCCCGGCGCGCAGGAAGCACACGGCCTTCAGCGTGCCCGTGGCGCTGTTTGACGCAGTCACCTTGGCGGAGACGATGTAGGCACCGGCCGGAAGCGTGATCTTGCCAATCAGCGTCTCGGCCCCCGTGAATCCCTTCGCTGCCTTCTGCGCAGCAAAGAACGCACGCGTTGTGACCTGGGCGACCGATCTGCTACCCAGCCGGTCGGCCACCTTGGCCTTCGGCACCTTGCCCACCTTCGACTCCTTGATCTGCCTGCCGCTCAGGCTGTCCCTCCGGATGTCGGCTCCGGTCAGCGATCCGTTCTTGACCTCCCGTCCGGTGATCGTGAGCGCGTAGGCGCTCCCCCCCAGTGCGACGAACAGGGCGATCAGCGCGATCGCCATCGCGGGCGATGGCTTGCGCCTGAGTATTCGGTTCATGCGACCTCCAGTCGATTGTGCGGCGCGGTCGGGCTGCGCCTTCCCCCCGTCTTGGGTTTCGAACCTACAGCGGCGGGCTCCCCAGTTCAAGGCACAAGGAACTCATCAGCGCCCCAACTCCAGCAGCCCCCACGTCACGAGCGCCGTGACCAGCCCGCCCCCGAGGATCGCGGCCAGGAGCCGGGCGGCGTGCGCTGCCCCGGGGCCGGCGCCGGGCGGCCCCTCCTGCGGTGCCATGTCAGCCTCCAGCAGGACCTGGAGCGCGGCCTGCGCCCCTGCCTGTGGGACCAGCACGTCCCGTGGTCCTGCCGCGAGAAAGTCGGGGACGTCAAACCCGGCGCTGCGGCGCAGGATGCTGGGAATCCCCTCTTCGAGCAGCATCCCCTGGATCAGCTCCGCCTCGGCTTGGTTGCGACCGCCCGCGACGCGCACGAGATCACCCTCCGCGTACAGAGGGTTGATCTTGCGCGCGCGGGCGTGGGCCTCGCTGCGGGGAACCTCCACGGGGTCGGCGCCCACGTGGACCAGCGGCATCTTGCAGGCGCCGCAGAACCGCTCCTCGAGCGAGTAGCGCAGCGCACACGATGGACAGACGAGCGGTTCCGCCGAGCCGGTCATCCCTCGAGGACGAGATCCTCCTCGTCAAACCGTCCGTCGGCGATGTGCCAGGCCCGCACGATTGGCTCGCCTCCCGCGAGGGAGACGATCAGGTAGGTCCAGTGGGGGTAGTGGGCGAGGTTGATGTCGGTCTGCGAGGGCTCGGCGGCGCTGCGGGGGTGCGAGTGATAGATCCCGACCTCATACCCCTCGTCATCGAGCACGTTGGTTGCCAGCAGGCTCTTCGAGTCCAGCTCGAAGGCGTAGGGAGACCTGCGTGGATTCTCCGCGCGGACCACCTCCTGCACGGTGCCCTCGGCCGCCCGGACGTAGCCGCAGCATTCGTTAGGGGCCTCCTCGCGCGCGTGGTCGACCAGCGCGTTCCACTGGTCCCGGGTCATCCTCATGGGCACTTAGACTAGGGGAGGCTCTTCACGGTCAAGTGATCTGTGCGCCCGGTTGGAGCGCAGACCACGGTATGGAGATTCTGCCCTTACCACCGGTTCATGGAAGGCACCGCAGAGGTCGTGGAGTAGCCTGATGTCGATGGCCTTTCTATCCCCATCCCCCATCGAGCTGATGATGATCGCGATCATCGCGCTGATCGTGCTGGGCCCCAGCCGGCTTCCCGAGGCTGCGCGCTCGCTCGGCAAGGGCATGCGTGAGATGCGCAACTCCTTCCAGGGCGGGGGCGGCGACGATGACGATGACGATGGCGGCGATAAGCGCGGGCCCGGCCCGCACGACGACGAGCCCGAGGACGGCGGCGTGGACGACGATGCCTCTTTCGACGAGCTGGGAGACGGCGACGATGCCGACCAGGCCGCCCACGCCGAGGACCAGCGCGAGAGCGTCGGGGCCTCCGAGCGCTCCTAACGCCCGGCCGCCTACCAGAAAGAAGCGCTCTCGAGCGTCCCGTCGGCCTCGAGCTCATCGAGGCTCTTGGTGTACACGCCCGAGCTGAGGTACTTCCAGCCGTCGTCGCAGACCACGAAGACCACGTTGCCCTCGTCCAGCTCGCCGGCCACCCTGGCCGCGATGGAGGCGATCGCGCCGCTCGAGACCCCTACGAAGAGGCCCTCGTCCTCCAGCAGCCGCTTCGTCCAGACCACGGAATCGCGGTTGGACACGAAGATCTTCCTGTCCAGCAGCGCGAGGTCCACGATCGGCGGGATGAAGCCGTCGTCGAGGGAGCGAAGACCCTGCACCTGCTCTCCCTGGAGCGGCTCCGCGGCGACGATCATCGTCTCCGGATCGTGCTCCTTGAGCCGGCGTCCGTTGCCCATCAGCGTGCCCCCGGTGCCGAGCCCGGCGACGAAGGCGGTCACGGTGTCGAGCTCCTCGAGGATTTCGACCGCGGTGCCGTGGTAGTGGGCATCGGGGTTGGCCTGGTTGCCGTACTGGTAGGGCATGTAGAAGGACGAGTCGCCCTCGGCCATCGCCAGAGCCATGGCCACCGCGCCGTTCGATCCCTCCCCGCCGGGTGAGTAGACGATCTCCGCGCCGTACATCCGCAGGAGCTGCGTGCGCTCCTCGGTCACGTTGTCGGGCATGACCACCTTCAGGGGATAGCCCTTGCGCTTGCAGATCATCGCGAGGGAGATGCCCGTGTTGCCGGATGTGGGCTCGAGGATCGTCTGCCCTGGCCGGATTGCGCCCTTTTCCTCCGCGTCCTCGATCATCGCGCGCGCCACCCGGTCCTTCACCGACCCGGTCGGGTTGTAGGACTCGAGCTTCGCGTAGATCCGCACCCCCGGCTTGGGCGACAGCCGCTTCAGCTCCACGAGCGGCGTGTTGCCGATCGCCTGGATGATGTCGCCGTACCTGCCGCCGCACGGCCGGTTCTCGAGACCGGGAGGTAGCATCGCTTCAGAAAGTGTAGCGTCGGCCGCGCGGGCTCACCGCAGCCGAGCCGTGGCTCAGCGTCCGCCGGCCATCGCCGGCAGGATCACGAGCGTGTCCTCGGGCTTGACGGCCGTGTCCAGCCCATCGAGAACCCGCACGTCCTCGTCATTCAGATAGACGTTGACGTACCGGTTCAGGCTCCCATCCTCCCCGAACAGCTGGCCCTGGGTGGCGGGATGCTGCCCGGCCAGGGCCCGCAGCACCTCGCCCACGTTCCCACCGTCGGCGGAGACCTCCTTCTCGCCCCCGGTGGAGGGGCGCAGAACCGGCGGTATCTTGATCTTGCTCACGGGCTCAGAGCCTACCGTCCGGCTGAAGCACGGCAGCGCATCACCCGGAGCAGAAGTCCTCGTAGTCGGGAAAGTCGCCCATCTGCTCGTCCGAGATCGAGCCGGGCTCGCGCGAGCAGATCGCGCACTCCGGGTCCCGCCGGACCTTCAGGTTCGTGAACGTCGTGCTGAGCGCCTCGTAGAGCAGCAGCCGGCCCACGAGCGGCTCGCCGGAGCCGGTCACGAGCTTGACCACCTCGATCGCCTGTAGGACTCCCATCACGCCGGGGAGCGCTCCCAAAACCCCGTTCGCACCGCATGAGGGCGCCAGCTCGGCGGGCGGGGGAGTCGGGTACAGGCACCGGTAGCAGGGCCCCTCATACGGGGCGAACACCGACAGCTGCCCGTCAAAGCCGAGTATCGAGGCGGAGACCACGGGGATCTGCAGGCGCACGCTCGCGTCGTTGAGCAGGTAGCGCGTGGGGAAGTTGTCCACCCCGTCCACGATCACCTCGTAGCCCTCGATGATCTCCATGATGTTCGAGGCGTCGAGGCGCGTCTGGTACTTGACCACCTCTACGTCGGGGTTGATCTCGTGGATCGCGTGCTCGGCGGAGTCCACCTTTGGCATCCCGATGCGGTCGTTGGAGTGGGCAACCTGGCGCTGGAGATTTGACAGGTCGACCACGTCGTCGTCCACGATCCCGATCGTCCCGACGCCGGCCGCCGCCAGGTAGAGGGCGGTCGGCGAGCCGAGGCCTCCCGCTCCCAGGAGCAGCACCTTGGCGTCGAGCAAACGGAGCTGACCCTCGATCCCGATCTCAGGGACGAGCAGATGACGGGAGTAGCGCTCGCGCTGCTCGGGAGTCAGGCGGCGCGGGACCTCGACCTCGTACCCACGGTCCTTCCAGAGGGTGATGCCGCCGGTCATCGACTCCACGTTCTCGTAGCCGAGCTCCTGCTCGAGCGTGCGGGCCGCGAGTGCGGACCTGTTGCCCGACGCGCAGTAGAGAACGACCCGCGCGGAACGGTCCTTCGCCGCGCCCTCGATCCGTGATTCCAGATGGCCGCGGGGCACGTGCTTGGCGCCCGGCAGGTGCGACTCCTCGAACTCGTGCTGCTCGCGCACGTCGACGATCACGACGCCGTTGGGGCTCTGGACCAGCGGGTGGACCTCCTTCGGGTCCACCTCCCTGACCTGCTCCTTGACCTTGCGGATGAAGTCCGCGCCGCTTGCCATTCGTTGAACCCCCTCCACTCTCCTGATCGTCCCGCGGAAGCCGACAGAGCGGTTCCCGTCTCATTACTTCATAAAGTGTAGCGACCCCCGGCCGTGCCGCGAGGCCACCCTGGACGTTGCTTTACGTATCTTGAAGGCTCTTCGATGGCAGGGAGGCCAGTGACCGGATCATCAATGCGGACGGGCTGGGTGATCGCGACCGTGATCGCCGCGTGCCTCATCGCGCCGGCGCCATCGGGCGCTGCCCCTCCGCCGAGTCCGTGCGCGGGACAGAGCGCGAAGCATGGCAGGGCGGCCGCACACCTGAAGCAAAGGGCCCGGATCCTCAAGGCGCGTGGCCGGCCCACGGCTGCGCGGGCACTTCGAGGCCGCGCGCGCTGGGAGGCCCGGCTCGCGCGCTACTACGAGGAGCAGGCACGCGCACGGGGGCTTCCCCGGGGGGCGGCCGTCACCCTGCGCACGCTGCTCCGGAGCCAGGTGCTGCGGCGCTCCTTCCTGACGGGCTTTGAGCAGCTCACCCCGGAGAACGAGATGAAGATGGAGCGCCTACAGCCGGCCCGGGGGGTCTTTCGCTTTGCCGAGGCCGACCGAATGGTTCGGTTCGCACGGCGCTACTGCAAGCGGGTTCGCGGCCACGCGCTCGTCTATGGCCGCCAGCTGCCGCACTGGGCCACCGACGGGAGCCTCACGGCCGGCCAGCTGGGCTTCGAGATGGAGTGGCACGTGCAGCGGGTCGTGGAACGGTACGCGGGCCGCGTGGCGGACTGGGATGTGGTGAACGAGGCGATCGATGCCGACGGTGACTACACGCAGAACGTGTGGTACCTCGCCCTCGGCAAGGCCTATATCGAACGGGCCTTCAGGACCGCCCACGACGCCGACCCGACCGCTCGGCTCTTCTACAACGACAGCGGGATCGAGCTCCCGGACCATCCGCATACGCTCGCCGTGCGAAAGATGGTCGCCGACCTGCGTCGGCGCGGTGTGCCGATCGAGGGCGTGGGGATTCAGAACCACGTGAGCACCTCACACCACGCCTCGGAGGCGCAGATGGCCCGCACCATCCGCGGGTTCACCGACCTGGGGGTGAAGGTGGCGATCACCGAGATGGATGTCAGGCTCGACACGCCGGGAACGCCTGCCCGCAAACTCGACAGCCAGCGCCTGGTGTACCGGAGCGCGGCGCGCGCCTGCCGCAAGAACCCGAGCTGCACCAGCTTCTCCACGTGGGGCGTGGGCGATGGCGTCTCGTGGCTCGGCCCGGCCGCCGCCGGACTCCTCTTTGATCGGGGTTACCGCCGGAAACCCGCCTACAGAGCGGTTTCACGCAGCCTCGGAAGCCCCGAGACCCCCTGAGCGGCTCTTGCGAACGACGCGGGGCGCCCACAGTGGGCGCCCCGGTCACGATCCCAGACCTGCTGTCGGAAGCTCGCCGTTTCCGGCGCTGCCACTAAGCCTCTCTCCAATATTGTCGTCCAGGGCCGCTGCTGCCGATATGGGGTCTGGACCCCATTTCATGCCTACCCCTCCGATAAGACCCCGTGGCGACTCGCTGATCGGCCAGGTCGTGGCAGCGAACGTCGTCCTGGTGACCCTCACGGTCGTCGCCGCCAGCCTGGCGGCCGGCCTTGATCTCTCCAGCCACGCGCAACGCTGGCGGTTCCTCGTCCTCGCGCTCGTGATCGTGCTCACCTTCTGCGTGAATCTCTGGATGCTCCAGCGGCGCTTTGGCCCGCTCGAGCACCTGATCGACCGGATCGAGCGGGTCGACCCCGCAGAGCCCGCCACATTTGAGATCGCGGCCGACCCCGTCGCGGAGATCGACCGCCTCGCGGGGTCCTTCCAGCGGCTGCTGCGGCGCGTGGACGAGGAACGCCGCCGCTCCGGAAAGCTCGTGCTCCGTGCCCAGGAGGAGGAGCGCCGGCGTCTGGCCCGGGATCTCCACGACGAGGTCAACCAGGCCCTGACCGCGATCCTCCTGCGGCTCGAAGCGCTCGCCCAAAGCTCCCCGCCCGAGCAGGCCGAGGAGGTGGCCGAGCTCAAGCGACTGGCCAACCGGGCCATGGACGAGCTGCTCAACCTGGCGCGGCAGCTGCGCCCGGCCGCGCTTGATGACCATGGGCTGGTTCCGGCGATCGAGTCCCAGTTGCGCGTCTTCACCGAACGAACCGGAATATCGGCGCAACTGAGCACCCAGGGGGATCCCGCGGGTCTCGACGAGGAGCAGCAGACCGCGCTCTACCGCGTGGCCCAGGAGGCTCTCATGAACGCCGGGCGGCACGGCGGGGCGAGTCGGGTGCAGGTCGAGTTGGCCACGAGGCCAGGGTCCACCGAGTTGCGGGTGAGCGACGACGGTGCCGGCTTCGAGCCCGCCGGGATCCGCGGGGGTGGGCTCGGGCTCGGGGGCATGGCCGAGCGCGCGCGCCTGGTCGGTGGGGAGCTCGACGTGCGCTCCGCCCCCGGCGCAGGAACCGAAGTCACGATGAGGCTGCCGTGATCAGGGTCCTGATCGCCGACGACCACGGGATCGTGCGCTCCGGGCTCACCATGCTGATCGACCGCCAGGTCGACATGGCCGTGGCCGCCGAGGCCAAGGACGGCCTCGAGGCGGTCGAGCGCGCGCTCGCCGACGGCCCCGACGTGGCCGTGCTCGACGTGTCGATGCCGCGGATGACCGGCCTGCAGGCCGCGCGGCAGATCCGCTCACACAACGAGGACATCCAGGTGCTCATGCTCTCGATGCACGAGGACGACGGCTACTTCTTCGACGCGCTGGAGGCCGGCGCGTCGGGCTACGTATCGAAGCGAGGAGCCGACAGCGACCTGATCGACGCCATCCGCACCGTGGCGGACGGGCGCACGTTCCTCAGCTCGCGAACGCAGGGAGCCCTGATGAGGCAGTGGCTCGAGGATGGACGCACCGAGCCGAGGGACGAGCTGACCCCTCGCGAGCTCGAGGTGGTCAAGCTGATCGCCGAGGCCCACACCAACCGGCAGATCGCGGAGGCACTCGGCCTGTCGGAGAAGACGGTGGAGTCCCACCGCGGAAACGTGCTGGCCAAGCTCGGCATGCGCGACCGCGTGGAGCTCGTGCGCTACGCCATCCGGCGCGGGCTCGTTGAGCCGTAGATTGTAGATGGAATCAGCCATCTAGCGCCGAGCTACGCTCCGGCAGGTGAATCCACGCGTGCCGATCGCGCTCGCCGTGGCCGGCGCACTCGCTCTCGGAACCGTGGTGCTCGCCGCCGGCCGAGATGACACGCGGGACGCCGCGGGCCCGCTTCGCTTCGAGGGCGCCACCCTGCCGAGCGGCCTGCGCGCACCCGAGCTGCGCTCGGTGCGCACCCAGGACGGCCACCGGCTCACGATGCGCTCGCTGCGGGGTCGGCCGGTGATCGTCACCTTTCTCTACACCACCTGTCAGGACAGCTGTCCGGCGCAGGCCCAGCAGGTCAAGGGCGCGCTGAACGAGCTGGGCAGGCCGGTGCCGGCGATCGCCATCGCCGTCGATCCGCCGCGCGACACCCCCGGCCGGGCCCGCGCCTTCCTGGCCAAGCAGCGGATGACGGGCCGCATGGACTTCCTGCTGGGCCCGCGCCGGGCGCTCCAGCGCCTGTGGGACGCCTACGCGGTGGAGCCCCAGCGCGAGGATCTGGAGCACACGGCGCGGCTCGTGGTGGTCGATCCGAAGGGAGTCCAGCGCGTGAGCTTCCCGCTCGACCAGCTGACCCCCGAGCGGCTGGCGCACGACGTGAGGCTGCTCGCAGCCGGGCATTGAGGCGATGCGAAGCGGTCGAGGTCGTGGTGTTCACCAGTGACGGCGAGTCGACGCTAGCGCGCTGCGCCGGGCACAGCGACGATCTCACCGCTGAAAGTGACCGCGTAGACGTTGCCCTCGCTGAAGCCGCGAGGGCCACGCCCGAGGGCGACCGCGCTGGGGAATCTAAGCCCCCGCGCGAGCGCGCGGATCGTCCCGTCGGTGTCTACACGCCAGATTTGGCCGGCGCCGTTGGCGGCCACGTAGAGCCGGCCGGCGGGGTCGATCGTCATCCCGTCGAGAAAGGCGCCGGCGCCCGCCAAGTCCGGCGACGCGTGGATCGTGACGTTCGCCGGGTTGGCCAGCTCTATGCGCCGAATCGCTGAGCGGGTGAAGGTCTGGGCCGTGTACAGGTAGCGGCCGGTCGGGTCGACCGCGAGGCCGTTGGCTGACCAGAGCTTGGCCCAGCGGCGCTGCACGCTGCCGTGGCGGTCGATGCGCTCGATGTGCGTACCGACGTCGTTCGAGGCATAGACCGTCCCATCGGCCGCGCGCACGATGCTGTTCGCCATGCCCAGGCCGCTGACCCACGTCTCGCGCTCGCCGCTGTCGAGGTCGATCAGAAGCAGGCCGGCACGCCCGACCATGTTCCCTATCAGCCCACCGGGGGCGCTGTCACCGAAGCCCACGATGAGCTTCCCGCGCTCGCCGAGCGCGAGCCCGCCGGGGCTATCGATGCCCCGGGCGATCGGGACCGGGTCGGCGCCTGGTCGATCGAGCCGCAGCACCGCGCCGCGCATCCGCCCGTCCCAGGTCTGGCTCGTGAAGAACAGCCGCCCCCGATCGTCGACGATCGCCGACTCGAGCGCTCCGAGCTTCGAATGCAGGACCTTCGGCCTTGGAGGCTTCGGATCGGGGCAGGCGACTGCCCTCGCCGGGCCCACACCGGACAGAAGGGTGACCGGGTAGTCGATGCCACGCGCC
>Ga0183260_10005286_pt1 | contig 10160 bp, 7 predicted proteins | sample AntDrymUQ4972206_2_FD_129768 | JGI IMG/M metagenome (GOLD analysis project Ga0183260, IMG submission 129768) | Polar desert sand microbial communities from Dry Valleys, Antarctica - metaG UQ497 (22.06) (version 2) (version 2) | ecosystem: Environmental > Terrestrial > Soil > Desert | place...
CAGCCTCGAGGGCTACCTGCTCGGCGTGGCGCTCAGCCGCCCGGCCACAGATCCCGCGGACCTTCACCGCGCCGCGGCGGAGGCCCTGCTGGCGGCCAACGTCGCGGAGGCGCGTGGTCAGGAGAGCATCACCTTCGAGGAGACCGGCGCCTACCGCCTCCTGCTGCCGGCGATGAGCGAGGACCCCACCGAGCTGCAGCGCTTCCACGAGGAGACGGTGGCGCCGCTGGTCGCCTACGACGACCAGTACGAGACCGAGTTGGTGCGCACGCTGGAGACCTTCCTCGACGCCGACGGCAACGTGGCCCGCACCGCCGAGCGCCTCTTCACCCACCGCCACACGGTGCGCTACCGCCTCGACCGCGTGCGCGAGCTGAGCGGCCTCGACGTGGGCTCCAGCGACGGTCGCGAGCGCCTGAGCCTGGGCCTGAAGTCGATGCGTGTGCTTGGCATCGCCCCGCCCGGCGGACCCGCCCGAGAGCTGGGCAGCGAGGGCGGCCGCGTGCCGCGCGAGGAGAAGGACCGCTAGACGGTCCCCACCGCTGGTACCTTCGCCGGGCCGCTCTGGGGAGTGGTCTAAAGGAATGACGCCGGCCTTTGGAGCCGTGAGATCCTGGGTTCGAATCCCGGCTCCCCAGTTGCTTCTTTCACGTCCGGTACACGAACTAACGTTCGTATCATGCCGCGCTCTGGACCTACCTACTCCGAGACCCAGGCCAGGGCCGCTGTGATGGCTTCGCGCTCGTACGCGGAGGCGCTTCGAGCGTTGGGAATGTGTTCGACCGGTGGCGGCGCCAAGGTGCTGAAAAAATGGGTCACCACCTGGGGAATATCGACAGAGCACTTCGATCCAGACGCAGCCCGGCACGTGGGTCTCAAGCACCCGCCGAAGCAGCTCGAAGACCTCCTGGTGGAAGGCTCGGCTCAAAGTCGCGGCAACCTGAAGCGCCGGCTCTACTCCGAGGGCCTGAAGAACAGGATCTGTGAGGTCTGCGGTCAGGGAGAGCTCTGGCACGGCCGCCGCATGTCGCTAATCCTCGATCACATCAACGGGGTCACCACCGACAATCGGCTCGCGAACCTGAGGATCGTCTGCCCAAACTGCGCTGCCACTCTCGAGACGCATTGCGGACGTAAGCTCCGCGTCTCCGACAGGGAGCGGCTATGCAAGCGGTGTGGTAAGTCCTTCGAACCTTACGCAAGGCTCCAGCAGTACTGCTCCCGCGAGTGCGGACAAAGGTGGCCTCGCACGGGCAAGCCGGTACCCACGACCCGCAGGGTCGAGCGCCCGCCCTACGACCAGCTCCGGCGGGAGATCGCCGAGTCGAGCTACTCGGCCGTAGGACGACGATACGGGGTGTCCGACAACGCGATCCGCAAGTGGGTCCGCTCCTACGAGCGTGAGGACGAAGCGGCGTAGGCCCCTGCCGCTACGCTCCCCGCGCATGCCCGGCGACTTCACCGTGCTGATCATGGCCGCGGGCAGGGGCACGCGGATGCGATCGCCCCTTCCCAAGGTGCTCCATCCGGTCTGCGGCAAGCCGATGGTCGAGTGGGTCATCGATGCCGCTCGCGAGGCGGGCGCCGGCGAAGTGATCTGCATCACCCGGCCCGGCGACGAGGTGGCCGAAGGGCTGCCGGAGTCGGTCACCGTGGCCGAGCAGCGACAGGGGGAGGGCACGGGCGCCGCGATCCTGGCCGCCCGCGAGGCCGGGCCGGCCGAGGGGACGGTGCTCGTGCTCAGCGGCGACCATCCACTGCTCTGCGCAGAGCTGATCGGCCGGCTGGTGGACACGCACGGCCGCGAGCGGGCGGCCGCAACGCTGCTCACCACCGAGGAGCTCGACCCGGCGGGCTATGGACGCGTCATGCGCGCCGCCGACGGCTCGGTCGAGCGCATCGTCGAGACCAAGTACACCGAGGGGCTGAGCGCCGAGGAGCTCGCCGCCCGCGAGGTCAACATCGGCACCTACGCCTTCGAGGCGTCGGACCTGTGGAGCGCACTCGACGAGGTGGGCGAGGAACGCGAGGAGATCTACCTCACCGGTGTCTTCCCGGTCCTGCGCGACCGCGGCGACCGCGTGGTCTCGAACCTCACGACCGACGTCTCGGGCGCCATGGGGGTCAACACCCGCGCCGACCTGATGGAGGTCGACCGCCTGGCCGCGCGCCGGATCCTCGACCGCCACGCGCGCGCGGGCGTCACCTTCCTGGGACCTGACTCGACGCGGATCGAGGCGGGCGTGACCGTCGGCGCCGACACCACCGTCTGGCCGGGGGTGACGCTGCGTGGCGCCACGTCCATCGGGGCCGGATGCGAGATCGGACCCCAGACCACGATCACCGACTCGGCCCTGGGCGAACGCGTGAAGGCGCTGCACTCCTTCGTCTGCGAGGCCACGGTCGAGTCCGGCGCCTCGCTCGGCCCGTTCGCCTATCTGCGCCCGGGGGCCCACATCGGCGAGGGGGCCAAGATCGGCACCTTCGTCGAGGTCAAGAACTCCAGCGTGGGCCCCGGTGCCAAGGTCCCGCACCTCTCCTACCTTGGCGACGCGGACGTGGGCGCGAACAGCAACATCGGCGCCGGCAACATCACCGCGAACTACGACGGGCGGCGCAAGCACCGCACAACGATCGGCGACGGCGTCAAGACCGGCGTCGACACCTCCTTCGTCGCTCCCGTCAGCGTCGGCGACGGCGCGTACACTGGCGCCGGATCGGTGATCGGCGAGGATGTGCCGGATGGAGCCCTCGGCGTCTCCCGCTCCAAGCAGGTCAACGTCGAGGGATACGCGGAACGCAAGGAGAAGCCGCCCGGATGAGCTCGGTCGACACCCAGGAAGCGCCCACAGCCGGCACCTACATCCCGGCCGAGTACGACAAGCGCCTCATGGTCGCGGCCGGCCGCGCGAGCCTCGAGCTGGGCTCGCGGATAGCCGAGCGGCTGGGAGTCGCACTCACCGACGCCGGCCTGAAGACGTTCTCCGACGGCGAGGTCTACTGCCGCTACAAGGACTCGATTCGCGGGGCGGACCTGTTCATCGTGCAGTCCACCTGCGGGTCGGAGCGCGAGGGCCTCACGGTCAACGACGCGCTCATGGAGCTGATGGTCATGGTCCATGCCGCCAAGCACGCCTCGGCGCACCGGATCATCGCCGTGTCGCCCTGGTACGGGTACTCGCGCCAGGACAAGAAGTCGGCGCCCCGCGAGCCGATCTCGGCGCGGCTGGTCGCCGACGTCCTCGAGACCGCGGGGATCGACCGCCTGGTCACGATGGACCTCCACGCCGGTCAGGTGCAGGGGTTCTTCTCCAAGCCGGTCGACCACATGACGGCGATGCCGATCCTCACCCAGTTCGTCCAGGACCAGTTGGGACCGGTAGAGAACCTCTGCATCATCGCTCCCGACGCGGGACGGGTGAAGCTCACCCGCAAGTTCGCCCAGAAGGTCGGCGCTCCCTACGCGCTGCTCGAGAAGGAGCGCCCCGCGCAGCAGACCGCCGAGATCGGCTACGTGATCGGCAAGGACAAGGTTCGGGGCAAGCGCGCGGTGATCGTCGACGACATGATCGACACGGGGGGCACCCTTGCGGCCGGCGCGCAGACCGTGCTGGAGGAGGGGGCAGAGGAGGTGTACGCCGTCGCCACCCACGGCCTCTTCTCGGGCAACGCGTTCGAGACGCTCGCGGCCTCGCGGCTGTCGGGCATCGTGGTCACCGACACCGTGCCCTTGCGCGACGGCGCGCCGGACCTCATCCGCGTGCGTACGAGCGCCGACATCCTCACCGACACCGTGCGCAAGATATTCACCGACGACTCGGTCTCGGAGATCTTCCAGGGCGAGAACCAGCTGTTCTGACGGCACAGACACTCTCGCCGGCGTGCGGACCTGGACCTACGGGACGCTCACGCTGATCGTGATCACGATCTTCCTCATGACCGTCAAGCCGTTCGGCTAGCTCCATCCTGGAGCGCCGCCCCCAGCAGCGCGGCGCTCCACGCGCACCCGATCCCGACCAGCGCCGTGCCCAGTCGGGGGCGCCCGGCGGCGGCGGCGATCAGGCCGCCTGCCCGCATGGGGGTGGTGAGCCGCGCCGCCTGCGTCAGGTGCCGATCGGGCGGTCGCGCCCGTCCGAAGTAGACAGCCACTGAGTACGAGAAGCCGAACGTCAGGCGGAGCAGCTCCGCGCCGGACGCCGTCCGGCCGAGCCGTTCGCTGCGGCGCAGGCCCATCAGCACCCCACCTGCGAAGCAGGCATCGGCGAGTCCCTCGAGGTCGCGTCCCGCTCGGGTGGGCTCGCCAGCCCGGGCGACGGGCCCGTCGAGGGCGTCAGTGGCGAAGCCCGCCGCGCACACGAGTGGGGTCGGGCAGGCCAGGGCCACGGGCGCCAGCCATACCCGCGCGAGGGTCAGAGCGTCCGCGGCGCCCAGTGGCCGGGGGCTGCCGTCCTCGGTCTCGACCATCCCCAGGTGCCAGTCGAGCATGAGGGCCACGAGTGCCCACCATGCCAGGCCCGCCGGTGCGTGGCGGCGAAACGGCTGGGCGCCCGCCCCCGCGGGCAGCACCCAGGCGGCGGCTCCCACCGCGAGCCAGGACCGGCTCTGGCGGCGTAGCGCGGGCCGGCGGCCACGGACCTCGCCGGCGCGGCGGCGGGAGGCCGAGAGGAAGTGCACCACAGCCGTGGGAGAGAAATGGGCGTGACGCAGCAGTTCCAGCTGTTCCCTTGTCCACGCCTCGCCCTCGGTGAGGGAACGGCACGGTGCTCGCCGGAGGGTCCCCCTCCTCCCCTGCGCGGGCCGCCGACCCGCGGCCTCGCTCAGGACGGCCTCGCCGTGGATCTGCGCGGGCACGAGGCCAGCCTAGCCGAGGCCGGGGGCGGTGCCTCGCTACACTGCCCGACCGCATGGCAGACGGAAAGCGCCCCTCCCTGGCAGTCGAAGAGCGCGCAGAGCGAGGCTCACGCGAGACTCGGCGCCTGCGCCGATCCGGCCTGGTGCCCGGCGTGCTCTACGGCGCCAGCCATCCGGACCCCGTGTCCTTCAAGGTCGGAGCGCGCGACCTGCGCAACCTGCTCGCGCAGGGGTCGGCGCTCTTCGACGTGGAGATCGGCGCCGAGAAGTCGGTGCCCGTGATCCTCAAGGAACAGCAGAACCATCCCGTACGCGGGGAGGTCATGCATGTGGACCTGCTCGAGGTGCGCCTGGACGAGAAGATCCAGTCCACGGTGGCGGTCGAGTTGGAGGGCGGCGACGAGTCCCCGGGCGTCAAGGTGGGCGGCGTGGTCGAGCACGTGACTCGCGAGCTGAACATCGAGGCGCTGCCCACCGACATCCCCGACCAGATCACGGTGGACGTTTCCGGGCTAGAGGTAGCGGCAACGTTGATGCTCTCCGAGATCGACGCTCCTCAGGGCGTCGTGTTCCTCGACGATCTGGAGGAGACCACGATCGCCACGGTCGTCGTGCCCACCGAGGTCGCCGAGCCCGAGATCGAGGAGGAGACCGAGCTGGTGGGCGAGGACGGTGAGCCCGCCGAAGCCGCGGAGGGCGAAGAGGGCACCTCCGGCGCCGAGGGCGCCTCCTCGGGCGACTCCGATAACGAGGGGTAACTCCCGGTGGGCCTCCTGGGTCGCCGCGACAGCGGCGGCGGCAGGGTCGACTGGCTGATCGTCGGCTTGGGCAACCCGGGCGACCGCTACCGGCGCACCCGCCACAACATCGGGTTCGAGGTGGCCGCGCTCGCCGCCGAGCGCTGGGATCTCCCCAAGGCCAAGAAGCGCTACGCCGGCCTCTACACCGATGGGCGCATGGGCCCCGGCGCCCCCCGGGTGGGCGTGCTGCTGCCTCAGACCTACATGAACGACTCCGGCCGGGCGGCCGGCCCCGCGCGGGGCGCCCTGGGCGTCGACCTGGACCGCGTGGTCGCGGTGCACGACGAGATCGATCTGCCCTTCGGACGGGTGGAGAGCCGCCTCGGCGGCGGGCTGGCCGGACACAACGGCCTCAAGTCGCTCAAGCGCGAGCTGGGCGGACCGGACTTCCGGCGCGTGCGGGTGGGGGTCGGGCGGCCCGAGTCGACCGACCCGGAGATCGTGTCCGCTCACGTGCTGGGCCACTTCCGCGAGCCTCAGGATGAGGTGCGGGCCCTGGTGGAGAGCGCCGCGGACGAGCTGGAGCGCGTGGTGTCGTCGGAAGGCAACGGCGCGGGGTAGGAGCCAGAGTCCGACGCGGCTCGCGGCCTTTGGAGGGGGTCCGCTACGGAGGAGCCGCTCAGGGGGCCGGCGCGGCTGGCGTTGCCGGCGCCACCAACCCCTGCACCACGAGCGTGCGCACCGCCACCAGCACCGCCCCGCGAATCTCGTCGTCTGTCCCGGGCAGGGCCTGGGCGAGCAGCGGCACCAGATCATCGGGCGTGCGGGTCCCGTCGAGGCCCACCAGGATCGCGGCGACGGCCGGACCGAACTCGCTGGCGAGCCCCGCGCTGTCGTCGAGCACCATCCGCACGGTCTCCGGCCCGTACCCCTCGCCGGTGTGGCGGCGCTCGCGGTGGAGCGTGTGGCCGGGCACCAGTGCGAGCGGCGTGGCAAGCAGCGCGGCGTCTGAGCCCTCGGCCAGCAGCGCGGAGGCGTCGAGCATGCGCAGCACGTGCTCGCCACCGTTGCCTGACGGCCCCGTGGCCATCTCCACCGTCGTGACTCGCGGATCGCCCCGGCTGCGCCGGCGCAGCGCGACCCCGCCGGTGGCCAGCGCCCCGATCCCGGCCTCGCGGTAGTAGCTGGTCCAGCGGTCGAGCACCCGTGCGTGGGTCTCGGGATCGCGGCGGTAGCGCGTGTTCCACTTGGCCGCGTACTCGAGGCCGTCCTCGCTCAGGTGGTGTAGCAGCAGGGCGTCGCAGCCGCTGCCCTCAAGCCAGTCGTGCAGCGGCCGGTCCCACGGCTCCCGCGCCTCGTGCACCCAGTTGGCCAGCACCATGGCCAGGCCGCCATCGGCCAGGTGGGAGGCCGCGCCGGTCACGGCGATACGCGACACCTCGTCGCGCTCGAGGCCGCCGTCGCGGTAGACGAGCTGGGCATCGGGCGAGATCACGTAGGGCGGGTTGGAGACCACGAGATCGAACTGCTCACCTTCGATCGGGTCGAAGAAGCTGCCCTCGCGGCACTCCACGTGGTCGAAGCCGCTGAGCGCGGCGCCCAGTTCGGTGAAGGCCAGGGCGCGCGGGTTCACGTCGGTGGCCACCACGCGGTCGGAGTGCTTGGCGGCCAGCAGCGCCTGCACGCCCGAGCCCGTGCCCACGTCGAGCGCGCGACCCGCCGGGCGGCGCGGGGTGAGCGAGGCCAGTGTGCGGGCGGCCGAGTTGAGGCCGGTCACGATGTCGGGCTCGGGGTTGTCCACCACCTCGGGGTCGTGGGCCAGCAGGAGCCCCTCGAAGGGCGAGATCCGGATGGGGCAGCGCACGCGCCCGCCACGGTCGACCTCGATCAGGCCGCCGCGCTCGAGGTCCTCGAGCAGGGCGGGGGCTAGGGCCGTCCGCGCCCGCTCGGCGTCCACGTCGAGGCCGAGTGAGAACAGGCGCACGAGCACCGCCTGGTCGTCGGTGCCGAGCCGGCGCGAGTGCACGGGCGCCTCGCCCGGCGAGCTCTCGGCGTCGCCGCCCAGGGCCACCATCAAGCCGCCCGTGTTGTAGTTGCACCGCACCAGCGCCTCGCGCAGGGGGCCGGCGATAGAGGGGTCGGGCACACGGGCGCTCACCGGCCCCATGCTTGCACCTGGCCGGGTGGGGAGCACAACTTGGCACCCCTAGACTCCGACGCCGGGACCGCGCTGGATGAGGGATGAAGGTTTTGGCGTCCGTGCCAGATCTTCCCGGCCGGGCGGTCGTTCGCGTGCCGTGTCACTGCGCTCTCTTCTCACATATGCCAGCTCGGACCCCGCGGTCGAGGCACTCACCGAGGCCTCTCGCGGTGCGCCCCAGCGAGCTTTCGTGTCCTCGAGCCTGCGGCCGTACCTGCTCGCCTCGCTGCTGGACGCCGAGCCCGGCCGCCCCGCGCTGGTGGTGGCGGGCGACGACCGCGCCGCGCGCGACCTCGCAGCCGATCTCAAGCAGTTCCTCAGCCCGCGGCCGGTGCGCCTCTACCCGGCCCGGGGGGTGCGCTATGAGTCCCATCTGGCCCCGCCACCGCACCTGGTGGGGCTGCGGATCGCCGCCCTCGACGCGCTGCTCGTCCCGCCCGGCGCAAACACCGGCGCCGCCGAGGGCAGGATCGGCGTCGCGGAGGACGGGCCCGGCGCCGCCGAGGGCGAGCCCGGCGCGGCGGTCGTGGTGGCCAGCGCGGTCGCTCTTGCCGAGAAGGTGCCCGACCCCGCCCTGCGTCCGCATGGGTTCGAGATCGAGAAGGGCGGCCTGCTCGACCTCGAGGAGACCGCCGCCCAGCTCGTCGCCTGTGGGTATGAGCGCACCGACCAGGTGGAGGACCGCGGGCAGTTCGCGATCCGGGGCGACATCCTCGACGTCTACCCCGCCACCGAGGAGCGCGCAGTGCGCTGCGAGATGTTCGACGTCGAGGTGGAGCGGCTCACGTTCTTCTCCACCTTCACCCAGCGCTCGCTGGAGGAGGTCGAGCGGGTGGCGATCGAGCCCGCGGCGGAGCTCGGCCCCGAGCATCGCGAGCTCGCGGAGATCGCGGCTTCCAGCGAGGAGGGCGAGCGCCCCGACATCGCCGAGCTGCTGCCGGTCGACCGCTTCGGCGAGCTGCTGGACCTGGTGCCCTCCGAGGGCATCGTGGTGGTGGCGGCCGAGGAGGAGCTCGCGCCGGCGTTGCGAGACCTGTGGGACGACGTGACGACCAGCTTCCACGACTCCGACGCCCACCACCTCTATGTGTCGCCCGAGCGCCTGACCGAGGCCCTCGACGCGCGCGCGTCGCTGCGGCTCTCGAGCATCTCGGGCGACCAGCCCCACACATTCCGGGCCCAGGCGGCCGACAGCGCCGCCCGCTCCCTGCGCGAGGCCGAGCCCGAGCTGGAGAAGCTGGTGCGATCGGGCTACCGCACGATCGTCGCCTGGGCGCGGCGGGGGGAGGCGGAGCGCGCCGCCTACAACCTCGACCGCGTCCGGGCCGGCTTCCTCGATGGCCGCCCGGCGCCGGCCGAGCCGGGCGTCTCATTCGCCGCGGCCAGCCTGCGCGAGGGGTTCCTCTCGCCCTCGCTCAAGCTCGCGATCCTGCCCGAGCACCGCCTCCTGCGTCGCCGCCGCGGCGGGGAACGGCCCGCGGGCCCCGGCACGGGAGCGGGAGCGATGGCCAGCTTCACCGATCTGCGCGCCGGCTCGCCCGTGGTGCACGAGGACCACGGCATCGCGCGGTTCACCGGCTTCGAGACCAAGTCGGTGGGCGGCGTGACGCGGGACTACCTCGAGCTGGAGTTCCGCGACTCAGACCGCGTGTTCGTGCCCAGCGACCAGCTGCACAAGATCAGCAAGTACCTGGGCGCGGACGCCGGCGACCCGCCGCTCTCCAAGCTCGGCGGCAAGCAGTGGGAGCAGATGAAGCTGCGGGCCCGCCGCGCAGCGGAGGCTCTCGCCGGGGAGCTGATCAACCTCTACGCCGAGCGCAAGCGCCGCGCGGGCCACGCCTTCCCTCACGACACCGAGTGGCAGGCGGAGTTCGAGGGAGCGTTCCCCTACCGCGAGACCCCGGATCAGCTCGACGCGATCGAGGCCGTGCGCGCCGACATGGAGGAGGCACGGCCGATGGACCGGCTGATCTGCGGGGACGTGGGCTACGGCAAGACCGAGGTGGCGCTGCGGGCCGCGTTCAAGGCCGCCGCCGACTCGAGGCAGGTGATGTTCCTCGTGCCCACCACGGTGCTGGCCCAGCAGCACTTCGGCACCTTCACCGAGCGGCTGCGCGACTACCCCTTCCGGATCGAGCACGTCTCGCGCTTTCGCTCCGCCAAGGAGACCCGCGTGGCGCTGAAGGCCTTCGAGGAGGGCAAGGTGGACATCCTGATCGGCACCCACCGGCTGCTCTCGCGCGACGTGCGTCCCAAGGACCTCGGGCTGCTGGTCGTGGACGAGGAGCAGCGTTTCGGGGTGAAGCAGAAGGACCTGCTGCGCCAGATCCGCCTGCGCGTCGACGTGCTCTCCCTGAGCGCCACGCCGA
>Ga0183260_10005287_pt1 | contig 10160 bp, 9 predicted proteins | sample AntDrymUQ4972206_2_FD_129768 | JGI IMG/M metagenome (GOLD analysis project Ga0183260, IMG submission 129768) | Polar desert sand microbial communities from Dry Valleys, Antarctica - metaG UQ497 (22.06) (version 2) (version 2) | ecosystem: Environmental > Terrestrial > Soil > Desert | place...
GAATGCGGTGAAGCGCTCTGCGCGAGAGGACGCCAAGACCCCGGTGAACGACCTCCTCGCGCGCGTACGACTCTCACCCGACTACGCATCGCGCAAGCCGGCTGCGCTCTCCGGCGGAGAGCGCCAGCGCGTCGCGATCGCGCGCGCGCGCTGGCGCTCCGGCCGAAGCTGATCGTGTGCGACGACGAACCGGAGCGATGGTTACCCGACGCTGCCCTCGCCCACTTCTGCGACGCCAGCCTCGTCGAGGATTCGCTCGTTTTCGCGCACGACGAAGACAAGCTCATCGGCGCGGCCGCCCTCCTCCTGCCCCCGGTCGGCGAGCGAACCCACCTCTATCTGAACCAACTCGGCATCCTCGATATCGAATCGCACCGTATGCCTGCCGTTGCGGCCGCACTCCTCGAGGCCACACTCCAGTACGCACGCGACCACAGCAGCCGCATCGCATTCGAGATCGACGAGTCGAACACAAGTCTGTGGAGAGTGATCGAGCAACTACCCATCGCACCCACCCGCATCATTGGAAACTACGCAGAACTGTGACGGATACCGCCTGATCGTTCAGGGGACATTCGCTGACGCTGGCCCAGGCGGCCGTCTACGCTCCTCGTGTGGCTCAGTCATCAGAGCAACTCGACCCTCAGCTCGTCTCGCGCGTGGTCGAACGCTTCGGTGACGGCGTTCTCAATGCCGGCGATCTTCCTGCGGCGCGCAGCGCAGACGTGCGGGCTTCTTGCGAGGTGCGTGTGAACGATGGATCGGTCACTCCTCCGCCTGACCTGCACGATCACCGGAAGCAGCTACGAGCGGTCATGGGATGAATCCGAAGCGGTAGCATTAGGCCTAGCCGAAGAAGCCGCTGAGGACACGGCCTATCTGGTGAACCGCACCTGTGGCCGAGCTCGCCTTCACCAACCTCGTCGTCGTTGTCGCAGTCACCTTCTCGGCCCCGCTCGTCCTCGGGCTGGCGCCGGCCGTCCGCCTACCGGCGGTTGTGCTCGAGCTGGTCGCGGGGATCGCACTCGGGCCGGCGGGTTTCGGCTTGGTGGAGGTCGATGACCCCGTTCGAGTTCTCGGGCTCGTGGGCCTCGCCTTCCTGCTCTTCCTCGCGGGGCTCGAGATCGACTTTGACCGCCTGCGCGGACGCCAGCTCGGGCTCGCCGGGGGCGGCTTTGCCGTCTCGTTCGCGATCGCCGTCGCCCTCTCGCTCGCGCTCGCCGCGGGCGGCCAGGTCGACACTCCGCTGCTCGTCGCGATCATCCTTGCGGCGACCTCGCTCGGAGTCGTCGTGCCCGTGCTCAAGGATGCGGGCGAGGCGGGCTCGAGCCTGGGGCAGCTGGTGATCGCCGCCGCCTCGATCGCCGACTTCGGTGCGGTCATCTTGCTCTCGCTCCTGTTCTCGCGCGAGGCGGCGAGCACGACGTCGAAGCTGATCTTGCTGGGAGGGTTCGCGCTCACCGCGCTCGCGCTCCTCGTCGCGCTGCGCGGCGCGGGCCGCTCTACCCGCCTCTCCGACGCGCTGCTGCGGTTGCAGGACACGACGGCGCAGATCCGCGTCCGCGGCGCCTTCCTGCTCCTCGTCGGCTTCGTGGCGCTGGCGGAGCGGCTCGGGCTGGAGGTGATTCTCGGCGCCTTCCTCGCCGGCGCCGTGCTCTCGCTGGTCGACCAGGACCGTGCGATGACGCACCCACAGCTGCGAACGAAGCTCGAGGCAGCGGGATTCGGCATGTTCATCCCCGTCTTCTTCGTCTCGAGCGGGCTTCAGTTCGACCTCGACGCCCTCCTCGGCGGCGCGTCGACGCTCGCGCGCGTGCCGCTCTTTCTCGCTGCTCTGCTGCTCGTGCGGGGGCTGCCGGCGCTCCTCTACGCCGGCACGCTCGGCCGGCGGCGCACGCTGGCGGCGGCGCTGCTGCAGGCGACGTCGCTGCCGTTCATCGTCGCTGCATCGATGATCGGGCTCGAGCTCGGGCTGATCGACGCCGCCACGGGCGCCGGCCTCGTCGCCGCCGGGCTCCTCTCCGTTCTCCTCTTTCCGCTGGCCGCGTTGACGGTGCTGCGGCTGGCGCCGGACGTAACGGGAGAGGGATCGGCGAGTCTGACGGACATCGCACCGACCTCAGGAGGAACCCCATGAGCAGTACCGCACCCGCCTCGCACCGCGCCGGTATGCGCGGGCTCGAGGGCAAGAACGTGCTCATCACAGGCGGCACGTCCGGCATCGGGCAGGCGATCGCCGTTCGCTTCGCCGAGCACGGCGCCAACGTCGCGATCAACTACCTCCGGATGCCCGAGGAGGCAACGGAGACCGAGCAGCAGGTGCATGCCTGCGTGATGAGGGTCCGGCAGGAGGGGGTCCGCGACGTGCTCGTCGGCGCCGACGTTTCCGCCGAGGAGGAGGTCGTGCGGATGGTCGAGGAGACGATCCGCGAGCTCGGCTCGATCGACGTCCTCGTCAACAACGCGGGCATCCAGATCTCACGGCCCTCGCACGAGCTCTCGCGCGCGGACTTCGAACGCGTGCTCGCAGTCAACCTCACCGGCGCCTTCCTTTGCGCGCGCGAGGCGATCAGGCACTGGGTCGAGACGGAGGCCGCGGGCTCGATCGTGAACGTGTCGAGCGTCCACCAGCGGATCCCGAAGCCGAACTACCTCGGCTACTCGGTTTCGAAGGGCGGGATGCAGAACCTGACGACGACGCTCGCGCTCGAGTACGCAGCACGTGGCATTCGCGTGAATGCGATCGCGCCTGGCGCAACGGTCACGCCGATCAACCGTGCCTGGGTCGACGACCCGGCGAAGGCCGCGCAGGTGACGAGCCACATCCCGATCCCCCGCGCCGGCACCGCCGACGAGATGGGCGGCGTCGCCTGCTTCCTCGCCTCCGACGACGCGGCCTATGTCACCGGCCAGACGATCTTCGTCGACGGCGGGCTCACGCTCTATGCCGACTTCCGCGACCCCTGGTCTTCGGAGTGATGGAGATGAGCGAGACGATCAGCATCCTCGACGGCTCGACGTTCCTCGTCTGCGACCGGCGTGGCGACATCGACGCCTCGCCGGACGAAGCCCACGGCTTCTTCTTCCGCGACACGCGGTTCCTCTCCACGTGGCTCCTGCGCGTCGACGGGAAACCGCTCGACGTCCTCTCGAGCAACTCGAGCCAGTACTTCAGCGCTCAGTTCTTCCTCGTCCCGCAGGGGGGCGACGTGAACGAGAACCCCACCGCCTCGATCATCCGCGAGCGCGCGGTCGGCGATGGCTTCCATGAGGACGTCGCCGTCCTCAATCACAGCAACGCCCCGCTGACCGTCGAGATCCGGCTCGAAGCCGCCTCCGACTTCGCCGACCTGTTCGAGGTCAAGGACGCGCTCGAGAAGAAGGGAACGCGTTCCCAGCGGATCGAGGGAGAGACGCTCGTGCTCGGCTACCGCCGAGACGACTTCGTCCGGGAGACGCGCATCAGCGCGAGCGCCGACCTCGAGGTCGACGAGCATGGTCTGACGTTCCGGCCGACGATCGAGGCGTTCGGCGAGTGGAGCACCTGCATCTTCGTCCAGCCGGTGACCGACACCGAGGTGACGATCAAGTACGGCCACGGCGACGAGCAGGCGAAGCCGGCGATCGGGATGAGCCTCGAGCAGTTCCTCGCCGAGGCGCCGAGGCTGGAAACCGACTGGGACACGCTCACCCACGTCTACGAGCGCTCGCTGACCGACCTTGCGGCGCTCCGGTTCGAGTCGGTGCTCTTTCCGGGCGTGTCACTGCCTGCGGCCGGGCTGCCGTGGTTCATGACCGTCTTCGGCCGTGACAGCCTGATCGCGAGCCTGCAGGCGGTGCCGTTCGTGCCCGAGCTCGCCGAGACGACGCTGCGTGTGCTCGCGGCGCGTCAAGGGACGAAGATCGACGACTTCCGCGATGAGGAACCGGGCCGGATCCTGCACGAGATCCGCTTCGGGGAGCTCGTGCACTTCGAGGAGCGCCCGCACTCGCCCTATTTCGGCACCTCCGACGCAACACCGCTCTTCCTCGTCCTGCTCGACGAGACCCACCGCTGGACCGGCAACGACAAGCTGATCGCCGAGCTCGAGCCGGCGGCGCGTCAGGCGCTGCGCTGGATCGACGAGTACGGCGACCGGGACGGTGACGGGTACGTCGAGTACGAGCGTCGCCAGGAGAGTGGGCTCGAGAACCAGTGCTGGAAGGACTCGTGGGACTCGATCCGCTATGCCGACGGGACGGTCGCGAAAGGCCCGATCGCCACCTGCGAGATCCAGGGCTACGTCTACGACGCCAAGGTGCGCATCGCGCGGCTCGCTCGCGACGTCTGGGACGACTCGGGCCTCGCCGACAGGCTCGTGCGCGAGGCCGCCGAGCTGAAGGAGCGGTTCAATCGGGACTTCTGGCTCGACGAGCGCGGCTATTACGCGCTTGCGCTCGACGGTGAGAAGCGGCGCGTCGACGCGATCACGTCGAATCCGGGCCAGCTCCTCTGGAGCGGCATCGTCGACGACGATCGCGCCGAGGCGGTCGTCGCGCACCTGATGTCGGAGGCGCTCTTCTCCGGCTGGGGTGTGCGGACGATGGCCGTCGGCGAGTCCGGGTACAACCCGATCCGTTACCACAACGGCACCGTGTGGCCACACGACAACTCCCTGATCGCACTCGGGCTCTACCGTTACGGCTACCGCGACGAGGCGAACCGGATCGCCACGGCGATGCTCGAGGCGGCGTCTTGCTTCCGCCACCGGCTACCGGAGGTGTTCGCCGGGTATCCCCGCGAGCGCACCGCCTTCCCGGTCGAGTATCCGACGGCATCGAGCCCGCAGGCCTGGGCGACCTGTGCGCCGTTCGTCTTCTTGCGGACGATGCTCGGCCTCGAGCCCGGCTCGACCGACCCGCACCTCCCCTCGCAGGTGGAGCACCTCGAGGTCGACCTGCGGCCGGAGGTGCACGTTGCAGGCTGAGCACGAGCAGACACAGGCGGCGATGCACGTTCGGAAGCAAGGGATGCTCCGCCACCTCACGGAGGCGAAGCGGCTGCAGGCGCTCGCGCTCGTCCGCGAGGGTCGTCTCTACGACCTCGGCCGGGTGCTCGACGAGCGTTCGCCTGCGTTTCCCGGCCGCTTCTTCCGCCAGACGCTCGTCCGCAACTCGGGCGAGCCGCTCGGCGTGAACCACGTCGACTGGACGTGGGAGGTGTTCACCGCGACGACGCAGATCGGAACGCATCTCGACACGCTCTGCCACCTGCGCGAAGGTGACAGCGGCTTCGGCGGGCTGACGGCCGCCGAGCTCGAATCAGCCCACAGCGCGGAGACCGTCCCGCAGATCGTCACACGTGGCTGGCTCGTCGACATGGTCGCCGACCAAGTGCCCCTGCAGCGCGGCGAGGTCATCGGCCTCGACGCCGTCGCGGCGCTCGACGTTCAGCCGGGCGACGCAGTCTTCTTCCACACCGGCTGGGGCCGGCACTGGGACGACGCGGACGCATATCTGGCCGGTGAGCCAGGGCCGGGGCTCGAGCTCGCCGAGTGGATCGCTGCGAGGGGTGTCGCGCTCACAGGCTGCGACACCTGGAGCTACGGCCCCGTCCCGCCCGAGGACCCGGCACGCCCGTTCGAGGTGCCGCAACTCCTGAACGTCCGCTACGGCGTCTTCGTCGTCGAGAACCTCGACCTGAGCGGTCTCGCCGCGGACGGCGTGGGCACCTTCGCCCTCGTCCTCACGTTCCCCAAGCTCCGCGGCGCCACCGGCGCGTGGACCTCTCCCATCGCCCTCGTCTGAGGAGGATCGCCATGAGCGAGCACTACGACGTGATCATCATCGGTACAGGCGCCGGCGGCGGCACGCTCGCGCACAAGCTCGCCCGCTCGGGCAAGCGCATCCTGCTGCTCGAGCGAGGCGGCTACCTGCCTCGCGAGCCCGAGAACTGGGACTCGAAGGAGGTCTTCGGCCGCGAGCGCTACGTCGCCGACGAGCACTGGTTCGACAAGAACGGCGTCGCGTTCCGGCCCCATGCGCAGTACTTCGTCGGCGGGAACACGAAGGTCTACGGGGCGATCCTCTTCCGCTTCCGCGAGCGCGACTTCGGCGAGGTCGAGCACCACGGCGGCGTCTCGCCGGCATGGCCGCTCTCCTACCAGGACTTCGAGCCGTACTACGCCGAGGCCGAGCGGCTCTACCTCGTGCACGGCCGGATGGGCGAGGATCCCACCGAGCCTCCACGCTCCGGCCCGTTCCCCTTCCCGGCCGTCTCGCACGAGCCGCGCATCCAGCAGCTCCACAACGATCTCGAGCGAGTCGGGCTGCACCCCTTCCACCTGCCGGTCGGCGTCGATCTCGACGAGTCCGATCCGGAGCAGGGCCGCTGCGTTCGCTGCGCGAAGTTCGATGGCTTCCCTTGCCTCACCGACGGCAAGGCGGACGCCCACGTTCTCTGCGTCCGGCCGGCGCTCGAGCACGACAACGTCACGCTGCGGACGCACTCGAAGGTGGCGCGGCTCGAGACCGACTCCTCCGGGCGCACGGTGACGGGCGTCGTCGTCGATCGCGGCGGTGCCGAGCAGACGTATACGGCCGACATCGTCGTCGTCTCCTGTGGCGCGGCAAACTCGGCGGCGCTTCTGCTCAGGTCGGCGTCCGACCGGCACCCGAACGGCCTCGCGAACTCCTCCGACGTCGTCGGCCGCCACTACATGGCGCACCTCAACTCCGCCGTGATCGCGATCTCACAGACGCCGAACACGACGAAGTTCCAGAAGACGCTCGGGATCAACGACTACTACTGGGGCGCCGACGACGCCGACTTTCCGCTCGGGCACATGCAGATGCTCGGCAAGTCGGACAAGAACATGCTCCGTGCCGGCGCGCCCTGGTTCGCGCCCGGGTTGGCGCTCGACTACATGGCGAGGCACGCGATCGACTTCTGGCTGACGACCGAGGACATCCCGCATCCGGAGAACAGGGTCACGGTCGACGGGCAAGGGACGATCCACCTCTCGAAGACCTACTTCAACACCGAGCCGCACCGGCGCTTGCTCCGCAAGCTCAAGGATCTGCTCGGCCCGCTCGGCTGCCACGAGGCGGCGATCCCCCGCTGGTCGGTGCTCGATCAGCAGATCCCGATCGCGGGCATCGCGCACAACTGCGGCACCGTTCGCTTCGGCGCCGACCCGTCATCCTCGGCGCTCGATGTCAACTGCAAGGCCTGGGACGTCGACAACCTCTACGTCGTCGACACAAGCTTCTTCCCCTCGTCGAGCGCGGTGAACCCGGCGTTGACCGCGATGGCGAACGCGCTCCGCGTCGGCGACCACCTGCTCGAGCGGCTCGGCGTGACCGTCGAGTCCGACCTCGCCACTCGCATTCCGGAGTCTGAGGAGGTGACGGCATGAACAGGGCAGGCACGTTGGCCGGGAGCATCGGCAAGGGCCTCGTCGCCGGCGTCGCCGGCACGGCGGCGATGACCGTTTCGAGCACGGTCGAGGCGCGGCTGCGCCACCGCGCGGCGAGCTCCGCTCCCGCGCGCGCGACCGCCAAGGTGCTCGGGATCAAGGAGTTCGAGGACCACGTGGCCGAAGCCCGCTTCAACGACCTCGCGCACTGGGGCTATGGCACCGGCTGGGGCGTCGTTCGAGGCCTTCTGGCTGCGGTTGGGCTCTCCCCAAGCGGAGCCACCGCTGCCCACGGCGCCGCCGTCTGGGGCAGCGCCCTCGTGACGTCGCCGGCGCTCGAGGTCGCGCCGCCGATCGTTTTCTGGCCGAAGGCGGAGATCGCCATCGACATCTGGCACCACGCCGTCTACGCCGCCGCGACGGGGCTCGCCTACCGGCTGCTCGACCGATGACGGCAACCGCTTCGTCGACCCTCGTGCGCGTTGCGGACACCGACGCGCACGAGGGCCCGGTCGTCCTCGGCGACTCGCTCTTCTTCACGAGCGTCCGCCGGGGCACGCGTGTCGCGATCCGCCGGCTCGACCTCGCCACCGGCCGGGTCGAGACCCTCCTCGAGGACGCGAACGTGGCGAACGGGATGGCGCTCGGCGACGACGGCCGGCTGCTCGTCTGCGAGCAGGGCACGCTCTCCGCTCCCGCAACGATCTCTCGGCGCGATCCCGCGACGGGGGAACGCGAGACGCTGCTCGACTCGATCGGCGGCGCCCCGCTCAACTCACCGAACGACATCGCGGTCGGGACCGACGGCGCGATCTGGTTCACAGATCCGAGCTACGGCCACCTGCAGGGCTTCCGCCCTGCCCCACAGCTTCCCGACGCTGCGTACCGCCTCGATCCCGCCACGGGCGAGATCGCCGCGGTGCCCTGGGAGTTCGACAAGCCGAACGGAATCGCGCTCGCGCCCGACGGCTCGACGCTCTACGTCTCGGACAACGGCGCGCCGCACCACCTGGTCGCCTTCGACGTCATGGCGGGCGGGGCCACGAACGGCCGCGTGCTCGCCGTCGGCACGCCGGAACACCCCGACGGGCTGGAGGTCGACGGCGACGGGCGCATCTACGCATCGGCGGCGCACGGGATCCAGATCTTCGGCCCCCGCGGCGAGCGCCTGGGCGACGTCGACCTGCCCGGCGCCGTCAACTTCGCCTTCGACCCACAGGGTCGCCTCTACGTCACCACCGACACGGCCGTCTGGGCCGTCCACCTGAAAGGACACGAAGATGCGCACACGGAAGCTGATCGATAACACGGGCGCAGACGCTGTCGTCGACGCCGCCGTCGCCTACGCGAACGAGCGCGGCAACCGCGTCGTGATCGCGATCGTCGACCCCGCCGGCGAGCTGATCGAGCTGCGTCGCACGGAGGGAGCGCAGATTGCGAGCTCACGCGTGGCCGTCGACAAGGCCCGCACGGCCGCGATCTTCGTCCGCCCGAGCCGCGAGCTCGAGGAGCAGGTGTCGGGCGGCCGGCTCGGCGCGCTGGCGCTGCGCGGCGCCGCCGCCCTCACCGGTGGGATCCCGCTCGTCGCGGACGGCCAGGTCGTGGGCGCGATCGGAACGAGCGGCGAGACGCCCGACGAGGACGAGGCGATCTCGCTCGCCGGCGCCGCCGTGCCGTTCTCGACCGTGGAGGTGCCCGCGCTTTCGTACGAGCGCGCACGTGAGGCGGCCGAAGCCGCGGGCGCGGAGGCGACCACGCGCGGCGTCGCGCCCGTCGTCGCCATCGTCGACGCCGAGGGCGAGCTCGTCTACCTGTGGCGGCCCGACGCTGCCCAGGTCGCGAGCGTCGGCGTCGCCACCGACAAGGCCCGAACCGCTGCGATCTATCGACGCCCCAGCCGCGACTTCGAGCAGCAGGCCTCCGGCGGCCGCCCCTCGGCGCTCCACCTCGCGCGTGCGGCGCCGCTCCAGGGAGGAATGCCGATCGTCGAGAACGACTACGTGATCGGCGCGATCGGCGTCAGCGGCGCCTCGTCTGCCGACGAGGACCAGGAGCTGGCCGAGATCGGCCTGGCCGGCGCCTCGAAGGGCAACGGCAAGGCGACGTTCTTCCCACGCTCGGTCGTCGAAGCGGGCGGCGGGATCCTGCTCGACGCGAAGCGGTACAAGCTCGACGCCGGTCTCCGCGAGGCTCCAGGCGCCCCCGAGCTCCACGAGTCCGACGTCGACGTGATGCACGTGATCGAGGGCACCGCGACGATCGTCACCGGCGGCGAGCTGCACGAGTCGTCGATCGCGGGCGGCACCGAGCAACAGCTCGCCGAGGGCGACGTGCTCACGATCCCGAGTGGCGTCCCGCACCAGTTCATCGACGTCTCCGATCCGTTCCGCTACTTCGTCGTCAAGGTCGAGGCCTAGAGATGGCCACGGTCGAGACCAGCACCTCGGCAGCACGGCTTCCGGGGCCGCCCGAGCTCCTGCCCGGCCGTCCGGACGCGATCGTCGACCTCCAGACGCCCGCGGGTGCCGCTCTCGTTGGCACAAGCTGGCGCTACAGCGACGCCGACGTCGTCGAGATCGACTTCGTCGACGTCGGCTCGGAGGCCGACCCGCTCGGGCCAGGCGGACAGCCGAACCGCACAGGTCTGGGTCGACGGGCAGCTGCCGCCCGCGCTCGGCCAGACGGGAGGACAGGTCGTCGGCGGCTTCAACGCTCCGAACCGCGTCGTCCTGACGAGCGACGCGCGGCCGGGGCAGACCTTCC
>Ga0183260_10005288_pt1 | contig 10160 bp, 9 predicted proteins | sample AntDrymUQ4972206_2_FD_129768 | JGI IMG/M metagenome (GOLD analysis project Ga0183260, IMG submission 129768) | Polar desert sand microbial communities from Dry Valleys, Antarctica - metaG UQ497 (22.06) (version 2) (version 2) | ecosystem: Environmental > Terrestrial > Soil > Desert | place...
ACGGTCTACGTCTCCGGCCAGCCGGTGAAGAGCATCATCGGCGCCAAGCCCAAGGCGGCCATCCTGAAGGACCTGGCGGAGTACCTGTAACACTCCCCAGGGGGCTTTCGGCCCCCGGACCCCCCGCTCAGAAGGGCTCCGCCCCCCTGACACCCCCCCCGCCCGGGGCGCTGCCCCGGGACCTTAGGCAGCCAACTCAGGCGGGTCTGAGGGCGGGGTCGAAGCTGATCGAGCCGAGCAGCCGCTCGAGGGCGTACTCCACGTCCTCGCGCCAGGTCACGGTGCTGCGCAGGTCCAGCCGCAGCCGCGGATAGCGCGGGTGCGGCCGGACGGTCTTGAAGCCCACGGCCAGCAGGTGCGCCGACGGCAGCAGGCAGTTCGGGCCGGACCACTGAGCGTCTCCGAAGGCCTCGATGGCCCGGATCCCGCGGCGCATCAGATCCCGGGCGACGTGCTGGACGAGCATCCGCCCGAGGCCACGGCCGCCGAACTCGGGCAGCACATGCCCGGTCATCAGCAACACGGCGTCGGCGCTGACCGGGCTGGTCGGGAAGGCGACCGACCGCGGAACGTACGCCGGCGGCGCGAACAGGACGAAGCCGGCAGGGACCGCATCGACGTAGGCCAACCGGCCGCAACTGCCCCACTCGAGCAGGGTGGCCGAAACCCAGGCCTCCTTCTCCAGCGCGGTGTCGCCGGCGTCCCGGGCGCGTTGCGCCGCGATCGGGTCGAGTTCCCAGAACACGCAGCGGCGACAGGTGCCAGGCAGGTCACCGAGGTTGTCCAGGGTGACGCTCACCGTACGGCGGGACATCGGGTGCCCTCCGGCGAAGGTCGATCGGTCGAGCCCGTCATGCTAGCCAGTGGAAGAGTTCGGGCGAAAGTCACGGACCGGACAGACTGGTCAGGTGCCGTGAGTCGGCTCGGGTGGCCTCGAGTCGGGTGGCGTTGACTCTGGTGACTCTGACTCAGGTCTAGACTCGGCGCACGACGTTGCCGCCGTAGCTTGCCTGTCGTGCGCGGGCGGCATTCCCCCGACGCCTCGGAGTAGCTCGTGCGCGGCACGGTCCTGGACGCTTTCGCCGATCGGTACGCCGAGCGCACGCACGGGATGACCGCCTCGGAGATCCGGGCCCTGTTCGCGGTGGTCAGCCGGCCCGAGGTCGTCTCGCTGGCCGGGGGCATGCCCGCGGTCACCGCGCTCCCGCTGGACGCCGTCGGCTCGATGATCGGCGACCTGATCAGCCGGCTCGGTGCCCAGGCGCTGCAGTACGGCTCGGGTCAGGGGGACGTGCGCCTGCGCGAGCAGATCCTGCAGGTGATGGCCCTGGAGGGAATCACCGGGGCATCAGCCGACGACGTAGTGGTCACCGTGGGGTCGCAGCAGGGGCTGGATCTGGTCAGCCGAGTGTTCCTCGATCCCGGTGACGTCGTGCTCGCCGAGGCGCCGTCCTACGTCGGGGCGCTCGGGGTTTTCCAGGCCGCGCAGGCGCACGTCGTGCACGTCGACATGGATGCCGACGGGCTGATCCCGCAGGCGTTGTCCGACGCGCTGGTCGCGCTGGCCGCCCGCGGTCAGCGGCCGAAGCTGCTGTACACCGTGCCGAACTTCCACAACCCGGCCGGGGTGACCCTGACCGAGCAGCGGCGTACCGCGATCCTGGCCATCGCCGAGGCGCACGACCTGCTCGTCATCGAGGACAACCCGTACGGCCTGCTCGGTTTCGACGAGCAGGTGCATCCCGCGCTGCGGGCGCGTTGCGCCGATCGGGTGATCTATCTCGGCTCGTTCTCCAAGACGTTCGCGCCGGGTCTGCGGGTGGGCTGGGTCTGCGCACCGCACGCGGTACGGGACAAGCTCATCCTGGCCAGCGAGGCGCAGGTGCTCTGCCCGCCCGCGCTGTCCCAGCTCGTCGTGGCCGAGTACCTGGACAGCCAGCCGTGGCTCGAGCAGGTCAAAGTGTTCCGCGAGCTGTACCGGGAGCGCCGCGATACCGCCCTGTGGGCGCTCGACGCGCTGATGCCCACCGGGGTCAGCTGGACCCGACCGGACGGCGGCTTCTACATCTGGATGACGCTGCCCGACGGACTGGACGCCAAGGCGATGCAGCCGCGGGCCGTGCACAACCGGGTGGCCTACGTGCCGGGAATCGGCTTCTACGCCGATGGTCAGGGTGTCGGCAACCTCCGGCTGTCCTACTGCTTCCCGGAGCCAGAGCGGATCCGCGAGGGCGTCCGCCGGCTGGCCGGCGTGATCGAGGAGGAGCTCGAGCTGCGAACGACCTTCCTCGGCGAGGCGGTAGCGGGACGAACCCGCGGCGGTCAGCCGCACGGCGCCGGGGACGGGCCCGCGCCGAACCTGCCGTGAGTTCGTCCCCCGCAGCGCTGGACCACCCTGCGCCCGCCGGCCCAGCGCAGGACGTGCGGGCCGTCGTACTGGCCGGTGGTCTGGCCTATGAGCGAGACGTCTCGCTGCGCTCGGGACGGCGGGTGGCCGAGGCGCTGCGCCAGGCCGGTGTCGAGACACGGATCCTGGACGCCGACGCCGACCTGCTCGCGGCGCTGGCCGCCGATCCCGCGGATGCCCTGTTCATCGCGTTGCACGGGGCGGCCGGCGAGGACGGGTCGCTCCGTAGCGTGCTGGAGCTGGCCGGAATCCCCTTCGTGGGGACGGCGGCCGGATCGTGTCGGATCGCATGGGACAAGCCGTCGGCCAAGGCCGCGGTGCGCGCTGCGGGCGCGCGGACGCCGGACTGGGTGGCGTTGCCGCACTCGACGTTCCGCGAGCTGGGTGCCGGCGCGGTCCTCGACCTGATCTCCGCCCGGCTCGGCCTGCCGCTGATCGTCAAGCCGGCGCAGGGCGGGTCGGCGCTGGGGGTGGAGCTGATCGGCTCGGCCGGCGACCTGCCCTCGGCGATGGTGAGTTGCTTCGCCTACGCCGACACGGTGCTCGTCGAGCGCTTCGTGGCCGGCACCGAGGTCGCGGTCAGCGTGCTGGACGGGCCCGCCGGCCCACGGGCCCTGCCAGCGGTGGAGATCGACCCGGCCAGCGGGGTCTTCGACTACGCCGCGCGCTACACGCCGGGGATGACGACGTACCACACGCCGGCGCGGCTGCCAGCCGGCGTGCTGCACGCCGTGGAGGATTTGGCGGTGACCGTACACCGCACGCTCGGCCTGCGGGACCTGTCCCGCACCGACGCCATCGTCGGTGCGGATGGGTGCGTGCACTTCCTCGAGGTGAACGTGTCACCGGGGATGACCGAGACCTCGATGCTGCCGATGGCCGTGGCCGCGGCCGGGCTGGATCTCGGCGCGACGTTGCGCGGCCTGGTCAGCGCGGCGGTCGCCCGGTCCGGCTGAGCGTCACTCCCGAGCCGCCCGGGTCCGCACGTCGGGAGCGATCAGGGCGACGAGCCGCTCCAGATCCTCCAGCGACCCGAACTCGACGGTGATCTTGCCGCGGCGCCGGCCGAGATCGACCCGCACCCGGGTATCGAACGCGTCGCTGAGCGCCGCACCGAGTTCCTGCAGGGCCGGGGACTGGGGCCGGCGGATTGGCGCCCGCCGCGTCGCGGCAAGCGAGTCGTCACCGAAGGCGACGACCTCCTCGGTGGCGCGGACGGACAGTCCCTCGGCCACGATTCGACCGGCCAGCTCGTCCTGGGCGGTGGGGTCCTCCAACGCGAGCAGGGCACGGGCGTGCCCGGCGGACAGCACCCCGGCGGCGACCCGAGCCTGCACACGGACCGGCAGCCGGAGCAGCCGCACCGTGTTGGTGACTTGGGATCTGCTGCGCCCGAGTCGGGCGGCGAGCTGCTCGTGCGTGGCCCCGAACTCGGCCAGGAGCTGCTCGTACGCCGCGGCTTCCTCCAGTGGGTTCAGGTCGACCCGGTGCACATTCTCCAGAAGCGCGTCGCGGAGCAGGGCGTCGTCCCCGGTGTCGCGGACGATCGCGGGGACAGTTGTCAGGCCGGCGGCGCGGGCAGCCCGCCACCTGCGCTCGCCCATGACCAGCTCGTACTGGTCGTCGCCGCGCCGGCGGACGACGATCGGCTGAAGCAAGCCGAACTCGCGCACGGAGTGCGCGAGTTCGTCGAGCGCTTCCTCGTCGAAGGCTTGCCGCGGCTGGCGCGGGTTCGGCTGGACCGCGTCCACCGGGATCTCCCGGTACGTCGCACCCGGGACTGCGCCGAGCCTGGTCTCCGCCGGCGTCGACTGGTGGGACGGCGCGTTGTCCTCGGGCTCGGGTCCGGTGGGGATGAGGGCCCCCAGGCCGCGGCCGAGCCCGCCGCGCCTGGTCACCGCTGTCCCTCGTGCGCAGCCGGCCGGTCGGCTCCGCGCAGGGCGAGGTCGCGGGCGGCCTCGAAGTAGGCCAGCGCGCCGCGCGATCCAGGGTCGTAGGTGATGACCGACTGCCCGAACCCGGGAGCCTCGGAGACGCGAACGCTGCGGGGGATCACCGAGTCGAGCACCTTGTCACCGAAGAACCTTCGCACCTCGGCGGCCACCTGGTCGGCCAGCCGGGTGCGCGCGTCGTACATGGTGAGCAGGATCGTGCTGATGTGCAGGTCGGCGTTCAGATGGGTACGCACCCGTTCGACCGTCCTGCCCAGTTGATCGAGACCTTCCAGCGCGTAGTACTCGCACTGGATCGGCAGGAACACCTCGTCGGCGGCGACCAGCGCGTTGAGGGTCAGCAGGCCGAGCGACGGCGGGCAGTCGATGAGGACGTAATCCGCTCGCCGGCCGGCTGCGCTGAGACCGGCGAGGTAGGCGGTCAGGGCCCGCTGCAGTCGCGATTCGCGGGCCACGACCGACACAAGTTCGATCTCGGCGCCCGCCAGGTCGATGGAGGCTGGCACGCAGGTCAGCAGCGGGGCGGCCGCCACCTGGACGGCGGCATCGGCCATCGGTAGGCCGTCGACCAGGACTTCGTAGATCGACGGCACGCCGCTGTGGTGAGGGACGGCCAGCGCTGTACTGGCGTTGCCCTGCGGGTCGAGATCGACCAGGACGACCCGGCTCCCCTGCAGGGCCAGGGCGACAGCAACGTTCACGGCGGTCGTCGTCTTGCCGACGCCGCCCTTCTGGTTGGACACGGTCATGATCCGGGTCGCCGGCGGGGGAGGGAGCACCCTGGCCACCCCTGCGGTGAGGATTCTGGTCGCTCGTTCCGCCTCGGCCGCGATGGGAGTGGGCTCCATGGCCTGGTCGCGAGGCGACGGCTCCACGCTGGACAGGCCGTCAAGAAGGGCGTCGGGCCGCGTGGATGCCCATGTTTCACGTGAAACATCGGGGGGGTCCGGCTCCTGGGTCGCCGGGTGGTCTGGCTCGCGCTGCAACGTAGGCCCGCGTACCGGCTCGGCGCGACCGACGATGTCGCCGTTCGCGGACAAAGGTGGTTCCTGCGCGACATCGCTAGTGGAGGGGCCCGCTGTGGTGGCAGCGTCATCGTCCGCGCCCGATGTTTCACGTGAAACATCGGGCGCGCCCGGCTCAGGTGCCGGCCTCTCGTTTGGCTCCTGCGGCGAGGCACTGCCCCGCACCGGCTCGAGCTGACGCGCTAGGCCCTCAGCATTGGGGGTTTCGGGTGATGTTTCACGTGAAACATCACCCGCAGGCACCCTAGGCGCCGGCTCGGCCCGGACCTCGTTGGGGACCGGGGCGTCGACGTTGCCGTCAGGCGCGGGCGTGGGTTCGGCGTCCGCAGTGCCAGCCGCTGCTGGCCAGCCCACCCCCGTCTGCCCTCGACGCTCGATCGCCGACCGTCGAACGAACGTAGGCCAACCCAGTCGATTCACTCCGGCTCGCACTCCCACTCAGTCATCCTCCCCAGGCGCGCGGTCGCCGGCCAGCCCCATCCTTGCAGGGTGGATAACTCCCGCCGGGGAGGCTGCAAGGGCGTCGGTTGTGGAAAACACCGGATCCAGGCGCGGACCCAGCGGTGCAGGCTCAGCGCCTCGCCGCTGGGGCCCGCGCCAGCCGCACCACGGTCGTAGGGGTCGACAGCACCGTCTGTCCACACCACACGACGGACGCCTGCACCCCGTGCGCGCGAAGGTCATCGGCGGCGGCTTCGAGTTCGGCCTCGGCCGAGGATCCCTTGACCGCGAGCAGCTGCCCGCCGGGAGCCACCAGGGGCAGGCACCAGCCGGCCAGCCGCCCGAGTGGCGCCAGAGCACGTGCGGTCACGACCGGGAACCGGCCGATGCTTCGCCGTACCGAGCCGTCCTCGGCCCGACCGCGAACCACCCGGACGCCGGGCAGGCTCAGGCTCGCCACGGTCTCCTCCAGGAACGCGACTCGGCGGGCCATCGGCTCCAGCAGGGTCACGGACAGGTCAGGCCGGGAGATCGCGAGTGGGATGCCCGGCAGGCCGGCGCCGGACCCGACGTCGAGCACCGAGCACCCGGCCGGCACCAGCTCACCTAGCACCGCGCAGTTGAGTAGGTGCCGGTCCCACAGCCGATCGGCCTCCCGTGGCCCGATCAACCCGCGGACGACGCCGGGGCCCCGCAACAGCTCGGTGTACCGCACGGCCAGGTCGAGCCCGGGCCCAAAGACGGCCGCCGCGACGGAACCCCGCTCCGTCATCGACTCACCGGTCCGACCGGGAGCGGGCTCACTCGCCGGGCAGCACGACCACGCAGCGGCTCGGCTCTTCGCCCTCGGATTCGGTGTGCACGCCGTCGACAGCCGAGATCGCGTCGTGCACGACCTTGCGTTCGAACGGGTTCATCGGAGCGAGCGTCTGCGCCGTACCACCCTCCCGGACCTCGGTCGCGGCGCGCAGCGCGAGCTCGGACAGTTCCGTACGCCGTTTCGCCCGGAAGCCACCGACATCCAGCATCAGCCTGGTCCGCAGGCCGGTCTGCTGGGTGACGGCCAGGCGGGTCAACTCCTGCAACGCATCGAGGGTGGCTCCGTTCGGCCCGATGAGGCCGCGCAGGCTCCCTCCGACGACAGCCACCACGGCCCGATCGCCCTCGACGTCGAGGTCGATGTCGCCGTCGTAGTCGAGGACGTCGAGCAGCCGCTCGAGGTAGTCCGCGGCGATGTCCCCCTCGCGCACGAAGAGCGCCTCGCCTCGCTCAGCGGCGGGCGGCGACGCTTCGGCGTCGGATGTCTCGGCTGGCGATGCCTCGGCCGAGTCGCCGTCGGCATCAGTGGCTGGGAACTCGATCTGCTGGGTCACGAAACTCCTGAACGAGGAACGGCCGACCGGACGAGTCAGCGCTTTTTGCGCTTGGGTCGGGTGTTGGCCGGGCGTTTGCCCGCTGTCTGCTTGCGCGGCGAGCCGGCGCCAGAGCCCTGGCCCGGCGTACCCGAGGTCGCCTTGGGCTTGTTCAGCGACACCGGAGGCTGGGCCGTCGTACCCGAGCCCTTCGGGGGCGGCGAGGCGCCGTTGCCGCTCGCAGCGGCATCCCTGCCTGCAGCGGCAGCCGGGGGGCGCTTGCCCTTGGTGAGCACGGGTTTGGCCCCCGGCTTGGGTGCGAGCGTCTTCGGGTCGACGGCCGGCCGGTCGCCCTTGTTCTCGGCGCCGCGGATCTTCGGCGGGTGCTTGTGCAGGATGTAGAACTGCTGGGCCATCGACCACAGGTTGTTGATGAACCAGTAGAGCAGCACGCCGATCGGGAAGAAGAAGCCGGAGACGAACAGGCTGATCGGGATCACGTAGAGCATCAGCTTCTGCACCATGGCGGCCTGGCCCTCGACCGGGCCGGACTTGCGCATGATCTGCTTCTGGGTGGCCCACGTCGTGAGCGCCATCAGGATCATCAGCACAAAGGCGACGATCCGGATCTCGGTGTAGGAGCCGTTGGTCAGCTCGAGGATAGCGTCCCGCTTGGGGCCGTCCATGTTGAACGACGACGAGATCGGTGCCCCGAACAGCGACGCTTTAGCCGCGCTGTCGGTCAGCGGATCGCTCCAGGTGTAGAGACCGTCCGCCCCAGGTCGCAGCCGGCGCAGCACGTGGAACAGGGCCAGGAAGACCGGCGCCTGCAGGATGATCGGCAGGCAGCCGGCCAGCGGGTTGACCCCCCGCTCCCGGAACAGGTCCTGCTGCGCCTTGGCCATCCCCTGTCGGTCTGCTCCGTACTGCTGGCGGAGCTTCTGGATGTCGGGCTGCAGCTCCTGCATGGCCCGCTGGGACTTCACCTGCTTGATGAAGAAGCGGAACAGCAGGATCCGCACCGTCACGACCAGGAAGAAGATCGACAGGGTCCAGGTGACACCGGCGTCGGGGTCCATCCCGATCGCCTCGAAGACGCTGTGCCACATCTTCAGGACGAAGGAGATGGCCGTGTACAGCCAGTCAAGAGACAACGGAAGGCTCCCGCCGCAACGTTCGTGAGGTATCGGGGACGGCCGTCCGCCGGGTCATCCGCAGGGTACGCCGCCGCGGGGGAACCGGATCCCACCCGCCGCGCCCCCAGGGGGCGCAGCGCAGCAACCGCCAGCCGGTCAGCGCCAGCCCCATCGCCGGGCCGCGGGTGGACAGCGCCTGCACGGCGTAAACGCTGCACGAGGGCTCGTAGCGACAGCTCGGCGGGAAGGCCGGGCTGATCCAGCGCTGATAGCCGCGGATTGGGGCAGCGAGCCAACCCCCCACCCGGCTCATGACGTCCCGACCCGGGCCGGCAACAGCCGGTCGAGGGTGGCGTCGAGATCCTGGCCGAGCGCCACCGAACTCCGGCCCGCCGCCGCGGGCAGGGCCCTGACGACGAGGCGGGTCTGGTCAGGGAGCCGGCGCAACCGCGGGCGCATCAGGTGGCGCAGCCGGCGGCTGACCTCGTTGCGGCGTACCGCACCACCGACGCCCCGACCGACCACGAGGCCGACCCGCGGGCCGGAGCCGGACGCGTCACAGCCCGCCGTATCAATGAGCAGGTGAACGACGAGTGCCCCCCGGGCGGCCCGCCGACCGTGACGCAGCACGGCAACGAAGTCGTCGCGGTGGCGCAACCGGGCCGCAGGCGGGAGCACGCTGACGGGTCAGGCGGACAGGCTGTCGCGGCCCTTGCGCCGCCGGGCCGCGAGGACGGCCCGACCGGCCCGAGTGCGCATCCGCAGCCGGAAGCCGTGCGTCTTGGCGCGGCGCCGGTTGTTCGGCTGGTACGTACGCTTGCTCACCGGATCTCCGAGAGGTGCGGCCTGCGTGAGCAGGGAGAATCGAATACTGCGATGCCAGGTGCGGCGCGCATCGTCCGCCGGGAGTCCGCGAGCGGACGGTACGGCGATGAGCACGGGCACACTCGTTGCTCACGGTACCCCAGCCGGGCATGAAGTCGTGACCCGCAGCCCGCGTGAGGTCCAGCCGGGCCGGGCACCCTAGCCCATGGCGACCCGCGGTTGTGGCTGCCACGCGGGCGCTGTTAGCGTCCCCCGAGCAGTACCCGCGCCCCGGTCCGGCCACCTCTCGTGCTCGGCTCGGCTCGACGTCCCACGCTGTGGACAGCCTGTGGATGGACGGTGGAGGTCGTTGGCGGGCGGTAACGGCGGCGGGGAAAGATCCGCCGCCGGAACGTGAAGGTGACGAGGAAGGCAACCGCCCGTGCCCGATGAGCCCGGCACGCTGGAGCACATCTGGCCCACCGCGCTTCGCCGGCTCGGCCGGCTCGATCTGACCGCCCAGCAGCGCGCGTTCCTCAGCCTGACCAAGCCGATCGGCCTGCTGGACGACACCGCATTGTTGGCCGCGCCCAACGACTACACGCACAGCGTGCTGGAGGCGCAACTTCGCCCGCAGCTGTCCGACGTCCTGAGTACCGAGTTCGGTCGCGCCATCAAGATCGCGGTTTCGGTCGACCCGGCGGCGACCGAGGGTCTGCCCAGTGCCGAGGCGGTGGCCGCGCTGAACCCCGACGCGGAGCAGTTCGACATCGATCACCGGACGTATCCGCTCGACGAAGACCTCGCTGTGGACAACGTTGTGGATATCTTCGCCGAGCGGCGTACGGAACGGGCCGCCCAACCGGCCCGGCTGAACCCGAAGTACATCTTCGACAGCTTCGTCATCGGCTCGAGCAACCGGTTCGCCCACGCCGCCGCGGTAGCCGTCGCCGAGGCGCCGGCCAAGGCCTACAACCCGCTGTTCATCTACGGCGAGTCAGGCCTGGGCAAGACCCACCTGCTGCACGCCATCGGGTACTACG
>Ga0183260_10005289_pt1 | contig 10159 bp, 8 predicted proteins | sample AntDrymUQ4972206_2_FD_129768 | JGI IMG/M metagenome (GOLD analysis project Ga0183260, IMG submission 129768) | Polar desert sand microbial communities from Dry Valleys, Antarctica - metaG UQ497 (22.06) (version 2) (version 2) | ecosystem: Environmental > Terrestrial > Soil > Desert | place...
ACACCATCAACCCCGCGCCATGTGGTGCTGGTCGGGTTGTGGACGCCTAGACCGGACGTTCTTGCAGCTTGCGCAGCCTCATGGCCGCCGAGTGCAAGCGTCAGGCTCATCGCGTCGAGGTCCGCGGGAGTTAGTAGCGGAAGGACTTGGGTTGATGGAGTCCCCGTCGACCCACAACGATGGTCTCAACCGCACCGTCATATCTAGGCCGCTGCTTCGAGCAGGTAGTCGCCGAGCCGACTGGCTTCCTCTTACGCCAAGACAGGCTGAACGCTCTACGACGGGAGGGGTGGGAGCCGGTGTATTGCAAAATGGCGGCGTGTCCGAAGCAAAAGAGGTCGTGCATGGGTATGACCTTCCGAGCAGGTTGTGCTGCCTTGCTTGCAGTCTGCTCCAGCATCCCGACGCTTGTCACGCATCGCGGAGAGATACCGCAGAAGTCAGCAGGAACCCGCAGGAACCCGCTATACCGCTGTCACGAGCCGATTCGTCGCCTCCATGCCGAAGCACCGTGGAGCGTCCGACCTGCGCCATCACAGTTCTAGTTGAGGACCAGGTAGGCGACCTTCACGGTCGCGGGTGAAACGGGCGCCTTGTTGATGAAGATCTTGAAAGAACCTGCTGCTGGGACCGCCGCCTTGACGTAGAAGCCACCGGTTTGCTGCACCGTCGCCGTGACCATGCTGGAAGCGGTGACCCCGGCCAGGGGCACGGTGATGGACGTCTGTCCCGAAGCGACCCTGACGATCCCGCTACGGTTCTGGAACTGGAGTTTGCCGGTGGTGCGCAGCGCGACACTGGTGCCGTCGGCGTCGGCCCAAACAGCAACACCGTTGCTCGTGGCCCGACCGGCCACACCGAAGCCCCCGAAGTTGTTTTCTCCGTAGACACCGCTTGCGAAGGGCGCCGTCGTATGCCCATATACCCCGTTGGAACTCGTGGAGTCTCCTTCGACACCGTTGCCGCCGCCGTTGTTGTATCCAATGACGCCCGCGAAACTTTGACCCGGGTCGCTGCTGCCCCCGGCAAGACCGTAACGTATGTTCGTCTCAACCCCCGTCGTGTTTGACGAGAAGAATACGCGGCCGACGAGCATGGGGTCACCGTCGGCGGCCTTGGCCGCCGTTCCGGTTAGCGCGACAAGGATGCCGAGGACGATGATCCCGCCGAGGTTCCTACGGAGGAACCCGTTGGGCGTCGAGATGGCGAGCATGGCACGGCGGATGGTGCCCGGATTCTTTGCTTGGTCGTTGGACATGTGCTGAGCCTCTTCTTTGCTAGCGGGAGGATGGGGACGCTGGCGCCACGCTGGCAGACGCCCACGAAGGGATGTGAAGGCTCTTTAGGGTATTCCGAAGGCCCGTCCCCGCGCCATAGAGCGGGAAAGTATTTACAGAGGACCCTTGTGGCCAGCGCAAGAGTCCGTGCGTCGTTTCTTGCAACGCTTGACTGACACGTCGTACTAGGTGACAGCGAGGTCAGCGGCGAGAATCCTCGGCGTCGGAGTGACCGGCTGAACCAGCTCGCCGCCGGCCGTGTTCGTGCCGTACAAGGTCCATGCGAACGGCTGGCGCCCGTATCGGCAATGACGCCGTTGTCTGACGCTCCGGTGACGATGACGTCGCCTGTGGTGTGCCAAATACGACCTCCGCATCAAGGTCAGCGGAGGAACCCTGGACCCAGCCGACCCCAGCGGTGACGACATCATCGACGGCGGCGCGGGTAAGGACGAGGTCAACGGCCACGATGGCGCCGACACACTACGAGGAAATGACGGCGACGATGTTCTCAGGGGCGGACCCGGAGCTGACACGCTGATCGGTGGACCTGGCATCGACACGTGCCTCACCGGGGCAGGCACTGACGCGACCCAGGGCTGCGAAACCGTTCCTAATCTCCATGGCCTGCCGAAAGTGCGGCCAAGTCGACGGAGTGACACTCGACGAGGCTGCGTAATCGTCGGCTGCTCGCGGTGGAAACGCTCACGGTGGCGAACGCCCTCGACGCCCGCTGGCATTAACGGGGCTGGCCTCCAGTCGGCCCGGTGCTGGGGGTCGTTCTGTTGCACGTATGTTGCACGTCGGCGACCGCTGGAGGATGAAACCGGCTCTGACCTGCTTTAACTTGGCTCCCGCGATTGGACTCGAACCAATAACCTGCCGGTTAACAGCCGGCTGCTCTGCCAATTGAGCTACGCGGGACAGCGCCCGAGAATGCAGGGCAGCGCGGCTAGGTTAGCAAGGTCAATGCCCGGCGTCGAAACTTCGCAGCCCTGGCGCTCCCGGCCAGATCCCCAGTCCCGCGTCAGCGGATGCGGCCAGGCTCATGCAACGCACGGTCTGCGAACGGCATGCCCAGCGCGAGTAGGGCGAGCTAGATGCTGCTGCCGATCGCTCTCTCGCGTAGTGTCCGACGATGCGCTTCAAGCGCCACCAGCTCGCCGAACAATCGGTTGTAGTCAGCTACCTGCGTGACAGGGTTCATGCGCTGGAGCCGTCCCTTGAGCTCCTGGATTCGCCTCAGTGCTGTCAGCTCGCGAAGCCGTACGACGAACGCAGACGCGACCTGTTCGTCTGGCAGCTGGCTGACATGCAGCGGCTCGACCGTGAGAGCGGACACTGTGCTGCGCACCGGGTCACTCGTGGCCAGCAGCGTATCGGCAGTGCCCGCGGTGAGGTCGCCACCTGCGCGGGCGAGGTCGAAGACTGTTCGGTACCACGGATGGGTGAAGTCCTCACTTTCCAGCTCGCGCCATGCTCTTGCCGTCTCCGTGGGATGTTGGAGCGCCAGCTTGAGCACGTCACGCTCGATCGAGAACCGGCGATCCAAGGGATCCGGTACGGCGGCTGAGTTTTTTCCCGGCCCTCCCGCGCCGGCATTCTCCGGTCGCGTCGGGTCGCCCTGAGGAGCCGTCACTCCGTCCGCAACTTCCTCGGATGGCCGCTGGCCGCCCAACACCCGCTCATCCTGGTCGCTCTGGCCGGCCCCATCGGACAGATCCTTGTCACGAACCGGCCTATGAAGCTGCGCCGCGTCGCTGACAGCCGCCGAGTTCTGACGGGCGGGAGCAGAGGCCCGGCTCCGCTCTGCACCGCGACTCGTCCTGAGCGGACGGATTGAGGCTCGTCGTACCTCGGCTCGCACCTCTTCGACCTCGACCCCCACCATGCCTGCGAGCTCCCGGGCGAAGGCGTCGACTTTTGACCGGTCGCGAATGCTTGCGACGAGACGAGCTGCCTCCCGAACCGCATCAACCCGCGCATCTGCACGGTCGAGGTCAAAGCGCGACACCACGTTTCCGAGGACGAACCGATAGAGCGGGACCCGCCGGGCAATCAGTTCTCGCACCGCCGCCTCGCCTTCCGCCTGGCGCAGCTCACACGGGTCACGCCCGTCTGGTTCGACGGCCACGTAGGTCTGACCGACGAACTGTTGGTCGCCGTCGAAGGCCCGCAGGGCCGCCTTCTGCCCGGCTTCGTCGCCATCGAAGGTGAAAATCACCTCGCCCCGGAACTCGTCATGGTCGAGCAGCAACCGCCGCAGAATTCGCCCGTGGTCCTCGCCGAACGCAGTGCCGCACGTTGCTACTGCGGTCGTGACACCGGACAAGTGACAAGCCATCACGTCGGTGTATCCCTCGACCACGACGGCCTGTGAGGCCCGAGCGATGTCTTTGCGGGCCAGATGGACACCGTAGAGCAGTTGGCTCTTCTTGTAGATCGCTGTCTCTGGGGTATTGAGGTACTTGGCCTCGACGTGGTCGTCGTCGAAGAGCCGGCGGGCGCCAAAACCAACCACGTCACCGGAAAGCTCCCGGATGGGCCACAGAAGTCGTCCCCGGAAACGGTCGTAGGGTCCCCGATTGTTGCGGGCCACCAGTCCGGCCGCAGTCAGCTCGTCATCTTGGAAACCCTTGCCGCGAAGGTGCTGGAGTAGAGCGTCGCCATCACGGGGGGCGAAGCCGATGCCGAAGATCGCGGCGGCAGCTCTGTCAAAGCCTCGCTCGTCGAGGAAGTGCCGACCAGTCACGGCTTCGGGTGTCTGGAGCTGATGCTCATAGAACTCCGCCGCCAACCGATGTGCCTCGACCAGCCGACTGCGCTGGCCACGTTCTCGGCGGTGGCCCGAACCGGTCGCCGCGTCGTCATAGCGCAGGGCGACGTGATACCGGTCGGCGAGTCGCTCCACCGCCTCGGTGAAGCTCACCCCCTCGATCTTCTGCACGAACGTGATGACGTCACCGCCCTCCTGGCAACCGAAGCAGTGGAAGAAGCCGCGTGAGGGGGTGACATGGAAGGAGGGGCTCTTCTCGTCGTGGAAGGGGCACAGACCCTTCATCGAGCCGCTCCCCGCGCTGCGCAAGGTGACGTGAGCCGACACCACCTCGTCGATTCGGGACCGCTCACGCACTGTGGAGATGTCCTCGTCCCGAATCCGCCCTGCCACGTCGCCGAGTCTACGCAGCGGCCCGGAGCAGGCGGTGCCGGTCCACAGCCGAAATATCAGTCAGCGAGGCTACCTGGTCGATGACAACGCGAAGGCGTTCAGCGTCGTCGCCAGCCGCATCGTGGTCAGCGTGGAAGGTAGGCTCCATCGCCTCGGAACCCACCTTCACCAGAGCATCAACCAGTTCTGTTAGCAGCTCTCGCTGCAACGCGTGTTCCGCGACCCGATCAACACTCTGCATGACCAAGTGCGCGGCGATCCCTTTGAGCACGAGGATCTCCGTTGCCACCGTGGCGGGGACGGGGATGTCAGCGACGTAGCGAGCCAGCGTCGTCGTCACACCGCAGGCACGAACAGCGTCTTGAACGCCCCGACAAAACCGTCCGATCAAAGCGCTGGTTAGGTTCTTCAAACCGGCTAGGTGAGCCCGGCTTGCCTCGTACGGCGCCTGCGGCCACACCTGCAGACCCGCGAGCCGCAGATACGCCGCTTCCAGGAGTTCGAGCTCGATGTCAGCGGCGTACCATTCACGAACCGTCTGCCAGATCTCGTTCCGCAAGCCTGCGCTGGTCAAGTCCGGGAAACGCACCCGTCCAGCCACAACGCCATCTTCCACATCGTGCACGCTGTAGGCGACGTCGTCGGCGAAGTCCATGATCTGTGCCTCGACGCAGACGCGACCAGGTGCGGCACCCGTGCGCATCCAGCTGAAGATCTCCAGATCGTCGACGTACACCCCGAACTTGCGGACAGACCGTGGCAAGCCGTCGCCGTGCCGCCCTAGTGGCGTGGGTGCCTCCACCAAGGGCCAGGGATATTTGGTAGCGGCATCAAGCACGGCACGGGTCAGGTTGAGGCCCAAACTGCGACCGGGACCATCCAGCGTCTTTGCTTCGAGCCTCGTAAGCAGCCGAAAGGTTTGAGCATTTCCCTCGAACCCACCGATGTCGGCCGCCGCGACGTTGAGAGCGACCTCCCCGTTGTGCCCGAAGGGCGGGTGACCAAGGTCGTGGGCCAGGCAGGCCGCCTCGACGACGTCGGGGTTGCAGCCCAGCGAGTGTGCCAGATCTCGTCCCACCTGGGCCACCTCGAGGGTGTGGGTGAGCCGGTTGCGGGTGAAGTCGTTCGTGGCAGGGCCGACTACCTGCGTCTTGGCGGCCAGGCGGCGCAGCGCGGCCGAGTGCACGATACGGGCCCGGTCCCGCTCGAAGGTGGAGCGTTGAGACTGGTAGGGCTCATCGAGGAAGCGTTCGGTGTCCGCGTCGTCATACGGCGCGATGGAGGTGGTCATCACCTCGACCATACTGAAAGAGACGGCATCGTCACTGGACCCGAACTCCCCACACGAACTGTTGACCGGGCGAAGCGGCACACGTATGTTCCACACACGACTTCCGTTGAAGGGAAACCTCTGTGCGCATCCGACCTCACCTTCCCCACCTGGCCGTTACCGCCACTCTGACAGCAGTGATCGGCCTCGGCGCGGCGCCGTTCGCTCACGCTGCTCTGCCCAGCAGTGAGGGGCCTCTTTCCTGTACCTCCTACGGCAAGGTGGCCGACGCGCCACGGGGGTACATCCCGAGGGACGACCTGATGCCTCAGCGTCGTGACAAGCTCGCGGAATGGGTCTCGCACAACCGCGCAGCCGCTCGGGCAGCGACAGCCGCCGGAGAGCCGATCACCGTTCCCGTCGCGTTCCACGTGATCCGCAAGAACGGCACGGTTGCCGGTGGCAACATCCCTCAGTCATGGATCGACGCCCAGATCGACGTGCTCAACGACTCGTTCCGGGGTCGCACCGGTGGCGCCGATACGGGCTTCCGCTTCGTGCTTGCCTCGGTCGACCGTACGACCCAGCCGCAGTGGTTCAACCTGATTCCTGCCAACGGCGACGAACGCCGTCTCTACCGGGGTAGCGGCAAAGAGATCAAGATGAAGCAGGCGCTGCACGAGGGTGGCGTAAAGACACTCAACATCTACACAGCCAAGCTCGGTCAGTTCCTCCTGGGTTGGGCCTACTACCCCTCGAGCTTCGTCGGCTCGAATCCGCTTCCCCGCTTCTTTGACGGGATCGTGCTCGAGTACCGTTCACTGCCCGGCGGTGACTTAGGCCCCTACGACCAGGGCGACACCGCGACACACGAGGTAGGCCACTGGCTACAGCTCGCGCACACCTTCGAGAACGGCTGCACGAGTCCTGGGGACTTCGTTGGCGACACCCCCTACGAGGCTTCCCCCGCGTTCCAGTGCCCTGTCGGCCGCGACTCGTGTGAGGATCGACCAGGTCTGGACCCGATCGAGAACTTCATGGACTACACCTACGACGAATGCATGCGCATGTTCACCAGCGGCCAAGCAGACCGCATGCAGGACGCGTGGGTGGCTTACCGGGCCTAACCACGGGGCGCGATAAAGACTCCGGGACACCCAAGGGCGGTGTTCCTCCCACAACCGTTCACATGAACGACTCCGCGACACCACGGCGCGGTCTCGGCCCCACAACCGTTCACATGAACGACTGTGTGCGAAACGGCGACGGGATTCTGGATCGCACTCCACTGCGGCATCAAGGTCCTCGACCCTGCTTGTGGACCGACTTTCTGCGGCTCAGGATCAGCGCCCCGCGTCGGCTCACCATGAGTTTGAGGACTGTCCGCCGCGGGTAATACAAAGAGCCACGTGCAGCGGAAGAACCAGCCGCCGCAAACGAAGTTTCCGAGAGCACTACACCGAGAGAAGGCATCGACATGGGGTTGTTCGCGACCGTGGCCAAGCTGGGGCTGGCCAAGAAGGCCTACGACGAACTGCGTAAGCCGGAGAACCAGCGCAAGCTCAGAGAGGCAGTGGCGAACATCAAGGCCAAGCGAGCCAAGGGCTGACCTAGCCGCCGGAGACCCCCATCTCGGCGGCGCGGTCGATTCCTAGGTCGTCTCGCTCTCGTAGCCAACCTTCGGGGAGCGCTACCCGACGCGGACTGCCTTGCCGACCACGGGGGCTTCCCAACTCGGCACGGGGAAACGGTTCTGTCGGGTCGAGCCGGCTCAACAACACATCAAGACTTTCCAAGGTGTCGATCAGCCCGAGGGATCTACGCAGCTCACCGCCTGCAGTGAAGCCCTTCAGATACCACGACACGTGTTTGCGGAACTCCTTGCAGCCGCGCTCCTCACCCAGGTAGTGCACGAGAAGTTCGGTATGACGACGCATCATCAGTGCCACCTCCCCGAGCGTCGGCAGAGGCAACGGGTTCGTGCCCGAAAAGGCGGCGGCCAGGTCGCGGAAGAGCCACGGGCGTCCTAGACACCCGCGCCCGACGACGACCCCTCTACAGCCGGTCTCGGCCATCATGCGCAACGCGTCTGACGACTCCCAGATGTCTCCGTTTCCCATCACCGGTATGTCGACAGAGTCGACCAGCTGCCCGATCGCCTCCCAGTCCGCTACCCCGGAATAGTGCTGGGCCGCAGTACGCGCGTGCAACGCGATGGCAGCGCAGCCTGACTCCTGCGCGATATGCCCGGCCTCGAGGAAGGTGAGGTGGTCATCGTCGATGCCCTTGCGGGTCTTCATCGTGACGGGGACTCCATACGGGGTTGCCGCCGCAACAGTCGACTCGAGGAGCTCTGCCAACAACCGGCGCTTCCACGGGAGGGCCGCTCCCCCGCCCTTGCGGGTGACCTTGGGAACCGGACAGCCGAAGTTCAGGTCGAGGTGACCTACGCCGTAGTCACCGCAGAGGATCTCAGCGGCACGTCTCATGTAGGAGGGGTCAACGCCGTACAGCTGGACGGATCGAACGGTCTCCGCTGGATCGAACACAAGCATGTCCAGCGTGGTGGGGTCACCTTCGACCAGGCCGCGACTCGTGATCATCTCGCAGACAGAGATCCCGGCCCCCTGCTCTCGGCAAAGGGACCGAAACGCCGCATTGGTCACACCGGCCATGGGAGCCAGGACGACGGGCGGTGAGACGTCGAGGGATCCGAGCTTCAGCGGACTCTCCAAGACGTCGGATCGGAACTATCAGCCGGGCGCCACTGGATCTCTGAGATCTTGCCCCGCCTCGGTGCGAACATCACCATACACAGCGTCGTCTTGTCGCCGTTGGCGAACTGTGGCGGCAACGGTTGGTAGTCGCACCTCTTGAACGTCGAGCCGAACGTGACCGGCGGCACGACCACGGTCTCGGAGATGGCGCCGTACAGAGTCACCGGTTCTCCCGAGACATCGCTCCCACTGAGCTTGCGAACCTTCACGGTCGCGTAGTAGACCGATGAGTTGTTGGATTTGCGGTCGAGATCGAACTGGTCAAGGTCCTTCAGCCTGCCGCGTGCCACCTTGGTGACGGTGACAGCGAGCCGGGAGCGATGGGTGCGATCTGTTGGGAATCGCACGACCGCCCGGTCACCGATGGCTAGAGACGTGTCGGGCCGAGCCGGGCCGGCTGACACAGACGTCTGCGGAGCACTCGTCGTTGGCGTCGAGCTCTCCGCAGGCGCGGAATTGCGATCTGCACCGTTGCAGCCGGTCAGCCAGAGCAAGCCAGGGCCGACCAACAGCGCTGCCGTCAGAGCACGCTGCTGCGCCGAGCGCTGCAACTGCTGGTTGCGCACATGCATGTCCTCGCTACCTGGAAGGTCGTGGCCCCGTTGGCCTATGAGTCAGCAGCCGACGAGTCGCTCGGCGAAGTAAGCCGGGATCTGGTCGAGTCCGATGCGCTCCTGCTTCATCGTGTCACGTTCGCGAACCGTCGCGGCATTGTCGTCGAGCGTCTCGAAGTCGACAGTGACGCAGTACGGCGTCCCGATCTCGTCCTGGCGGCGATAGCGACGGCCGATGGCGCCAGCATCATCGAAGTCGACGTTCCAGGCGCGTCGCAGGTCAGCAGCGAGTCCACTTGCCTTTGGCGACAGCGCCGCATTACGAGACAGGGGCAACACCGCGACTTTGACCGGTGCGAGCCGCGGGTCCAGTCGCAGCACGGTCCGCTTGTCGACGCCGCCCTTTGCGTTTGGGGCCTCGTCCTCGGCGTACGCGTCAATCAGAAACGCCATCAGTGAGCGGGTCGCACCAGCCGCTGGCTCGATGACATAAGGAAACCAGCGTTCGCCCGAAGCCTGGTCGAAGTACGACAGGTCCTGCCCGGACAGCTCCGAGTGCTGCCTGAGGTCGTAGTCGGTGCGGTTGGCAATCCCCTCTAGTTCGCCCCACTCTGAGCCGGCAAACCCGAACCGATACTCGATGTCGACCGTGCGAGAGGAGTAGTGGGAGCGCTTCTCCTGCGGGTGCTCGAAGTGCCGCAAGTTGTCGCGGTCGATTCCCAGTCCGACGTACCAGTCCGTGCGCAGGTCGATCCACGTCTGGTGCCACTCCTCGTCGGTGCCGGGCTCGACAAAGAACTCCATCTCCATCATCTCGAACTCGCGGGTGCGGAAGATGAAGTTGCCCGGCGTGATCTCGTTGCGGAACGCCTTGCCGACCTGGCCGATGCCGAACGGCGGCCTCTTGCGGGCTGAGTTCATCACATTGACGAAGTTGAGGAAGATGCCCTGAGCAGTCTCGGGCCGAAGGTAATGCAAGCCCGACTCGTCCTCGATGACACCGAGGTAGGTCTTCAGCATGCCGTTGAAGGGCCGTGGCTCGGTCCACGCGCCGCGTGTGCCGCAGTGGGGGCAGGCGATCTCCATAAGAGGGACCGAGTCGGGGTCGTCGA
>Ga0183260_10005290_pt1 | contig 10159 bp, 12 predicted proteins | sample AntDrymUQ4972206_2_FD_129768 | JGI IMG/M metagenome (GOLD analysis project Ga0183260, IMG submission 129768) | Polar desert sand microbial communities from Dry Valleys, Antarctica - metaG UQ497 (22.06) (version 2) (version 2) | ecosystem: Environmental > Terrestrial > Soil > Desert | place...
ACACCCACGGAGGTGTCCGCGTCTTCGACGTCGACGACTGCATCCGGGTCGACGGTGACGGATACTACGGGTACCGCTACGTGCTGCCGCAGCGGACGTCGTACCGGGCGGTCAACGACGACGGATTCGAGCCGTTCAAGTTCTCGTTCGTGTCACTCGACCGCACTGCGAGCGAGCACCAGCTGATCGCCGGAGAGTACGGCAAGGACGGCTCGACAACCCGTCTCGTGCGGTTCGCGTTCGAACAGGGCAAGCCGAGGCTGGCGATGCGCGCCGGCTACTCCCTACCGCTCGAGCTGATCGGCGACAAGCTCGAGCACATGCAGGGTGCGACGACGGTCAACGGCACGTTCTACATCTCGACGAGCCGGGGGTCACTGCGGCCGGGAAGCATGTGGGTCCGACGTCCGGGTGAGGCAGTCGAGGAGTTCCGAGGCGTGCTGGCGAGAGGACCCGAAGACCTGAGCTACTGGCCGCAGCGCGACCAGCTGTGGAGCCTGTGCGAGTACCCCAAGCACCGCTTCGTCTACTCCATGCCACGCGCCCAGTTCGACAAGCCTCTGCGATGAGGCACGCAAGCCGGTGCGCGAGGCTTCAGCCGAGACCGGTCCGGAATCCTTCACGCCAGCTGCTGAATCGTGGCGACCAGCCGAGTGCCTCCTTTTCCCGGGTGTCGGAGGATCCCCGGATTTGCGTCATCATCGGGACCCCGTGTTCGCCGATCCTCGTGACACCGCCCGGGGAGGCCCGGGCGGACCCACAGCAGATTGGTTCCGTTGAGCCGGTCCGCGATTTGGAACGAAGTGACGGCCAGACGCGCCGAACAGCGCCAGATCGTTCCAACTGGCGCGTGTCCGCACATGGAGGTAGTCGCCTCCTCCAGTGGTGGAGGCGACTACTCGACGCAGCTTCGCGCTCAGTGCTCAGCAGCAGTCGTCCTGACAGGTCTCGCAGTCTTCGCAACAGTTCATCGAGGTCACCTCCTCCCCTGAGGTTGAGACAGAGCAAACCCCGGTTCGGGGCAACTCCAGCTGGACATCGTCGGCGGCGGCCACATCTCCCGCGATGGAGGCGGCGATAGATCGGACCTGCTCGTTGCCGGTCGCTATCAAGAACGTCGGAGCTCGGCCGTACGACTTCATGCCGGCTATGTAGAAGTTCGGCTCAGGATGCGCCAGCTCACGGTGCCCGTGCGGCGGCACGGTTCCGCAAGAGTGAAATCGCGGGTCGATGAGCGGAGCGATTCCCCGGGCCGCCTCGAGGCTCGGATCCAGGTCGAGTTGCAGCTCGGACAGGATCGACAAGTCCGGCCGGAAACCAGTCGCTGCCACGAGCCGAGATATGCGGTCGATCTGCAGCGGGCCAGAAGAAGTCTCCCCGACCACGCAGAGGTGGTCTGCACCGACGATCAGGCTCTCGATCGAGAACTCACTGACAAGCCTGACCTGCCCGGACGTGACCAGGTCGCGCAGATCCTTGCCCAGCTGACCCCGCGCCTTGAGTTCGTCGGCGTCACCGCCGCCGTAGACCCGTTCCGGGCCAGCGCCGCGAATGGCCCAGACAACCTCCGTGCCAGTCACTTCCTGCGCAAGGCGGGCAAGGCTCAGCAGCGTGTTGGCTGCGGAGTGTCCGGCGCCGACGACCAGCGCGCGGCGACCGGCGAAGCTGGCGCGGTCTGCTCCCGACACGTCGGGCAGCGGACCGGCGAGGAACCTGCCTGCCTCCAGCTCACCTCTCGCCGGTAGCCCCGACGCCCCGAGGGGGTTCGGCTGGCCCCACGTGCCCGAGGCGTCGATGACCGCTCTGGCGCGGATGTCCACGATCCCCGCGCGCGGGTCTTCCACTCGCACCAGAAGTGGGCGATCGGCCCGACCTCCCCGGTGCGTCTTGTCCATGCTCACACGACTGACGGCGCTGACCCGCGTATCCGTCCTCACCACGCTGGCCCCCAGAGCGTGTGCGAGCGGTTCGAGGTAATACTCGACGATGCCGTCGCCGGTGGGCGGCCGCTCGGCTGCGGGTATCGCCCAACCCGTGGGAGCAAGGAGCTTCTCGGCCGCGCTGTCGACGATGTAGCGCCATGGCGTGAAGGTTCGGATGTGGCCCCACTGTCGCATGGCGTGACCGACGTGGGGACCCGCCTCGACGACGAGCGTCTGCACACCTCGGGAGACGAGGTGCGCTGCCGCTGCGAGCCCGGTGGGCCCCGCACCGATCACCACGGTCGGCAGCAGGTCATGCTTATTCGACATACGTCTAACTTTAGGACTTCTTTGATATATGTCAAGGAAGTGTCAGGATGGGCGGCATGCCGAAGGCCCTCCCGCTCCTGGAAGACACCTCACCGATCTGCTGCGACCCCCTCACCGCCCGTCAGGCGATCTCGGCCGAGGACGCCCTGGGTCTCGCGCAGCGCCTGAAAGCGCTCGGCGATCCCACTCGAATACGGCTGGTGTCGATGTTGTTGACGCAACCAGGCCAGGAGGCGTGCACATGCGAGCTCGCGCCTTTCGTGGGTCTCACGGAGCCGACTGTCAGCCACCACTTGAAACAGTTGCTCGACGTGGGTCTGGTCAGCAAGGAACGGCGGGGACTCAACGTCTACTACCGACTAGAGCCCGACTCTGTGAAGGCAGTCGCGCGCGTTCTCGACATCGACTGCTGCTGAGTCTCTTCAGCGAGGCGCCTACATGCCCTCCCGTGCAGTGCACTAGACGGGGCCGAGGTTTGTTGGCACGAAAACTGTCGGTGTTCCCGGCGAGGATGGTTCGGACGTCGTTGGGCATGGGGCCTAGCGGCTGCTGATGGGAGGCGACCCCGTGGATTGCAAGATCGAGCTCATCTTCATACCGGTAACAGACGTTGACAGGGCCATCGACTTCTACGTCGAGAAGGTCGGATTCACGTTGGACATGCAGGCGCGGGTCGACGAAAACACCAGGTTCGTCCAGGTGACGCCGCAGACGTCCGCGTGTTCCATCGCTTTCGGTGAGGGAATCACCGACATGACCCCAGGGACGCAGAATGGCATCCAGGTCGTCGTACCAGACGCCGAGGCGGCACGGCGGGAACTCGTTGAGCGCGGGGTCGATGCCCCCGAGGTAGTGACACTGGCCTGGGGTTCGTTCACCTCGTTCACCGATCCAGATGGAAACACCTGGACCTTGCAGCAGCTTCCGCCTCCTGGGTCGTACGACACGCCGGGCGGCTGACTCATCGCGGTAGCCGGCGGCTGCAACTTCGGAGGCCCCGAGGAGTTCATCGACGCCGCTGACGAAAGTTCGCAACAAAGGTTCACTCGATTATCCTAAGAGGCCTCAGAATGGTAAACGGCCCGCCCGGAGGTGGCCATGTCCGTGCTTCAGAGCATCCGATGCAAACTTGGTTCGCACACGTGGGGCGTGCTAAAGGGCGACAACTGGGGCGGCTATCGCGACTGCACCTACTGCGGGAAATCCAAGCGGCTGGGCCCAACTCGACCACCCGAAGCTCACGACAAGCTCGACCTAGGCAAGTAGCTCCGAAGCACCAGCCGCGGCAAACCTCACCGACACCGCCCGTGCCGCGCAGCAGCGCCAGGGTGTTCACGGGCCAGCGAGACGCAGGATGGTTGTCACGACCTCATGCAGCGGTACCGTCGTTCGGACTTCGTAATCTGCGACCCGGCGTAGCAGGGGCGCCACGATCTCGACGTCCGCTAGGAAGCGACGAAGCTCCTCGGGGGTCTTGCCGTAGGAGTTGTTGGTTCTCGTCTCCAGGCGCTCGACCAGAGTCTCCAGAGGGGCGCTTAGCAAAACGATCTGGTCGAACTGGGAGTGGAACTGCACTTGGTTCTCTTCGCAGCCGGCGACGAACAAGACGTCCGCGTCTTCGGTGTCCAGGAGCGCCTGGATAGCATGCTCTCGCCACAGTTGCCGGCCGTCTCTTTGGGGCTCGGACCACCCATCGTCTGTGTCTACTGCCTTATACCCGCGAGCGGCCAACTCCCGAATTCACTCGACTGCCCAGTTCCCGACATGCCCGTGAGAAGAATGCGCTTCACGTTCGGAAGGTTACGAGTAGGGACCAAGGACCGCTAGGCAACCGAGCCACTTGACCAAGACGCGGGTGCGCGCCGTCCGAGCTTCAGACAGTCAGCTGACCGAAGCCCGCGCTTTGGGAACGATGGGCTCGTAGCCCGGCTCCCGTGCGATCCGTCGCCCGAGGATGCCGAACGCGAACATGACTGGGAGCGCCACGCTGCCCAGCGACGTCACCTGCAGGATAGCCATCGCCAGCGGAAGGCTCAGCGCGAGCAGGAGCGGCATCACCACGGGGCGAGACCTCCTCAGCAGGAGCGCAACTCCCAGCAGCGTCGACCCGACGAACATCAGCAGGAGACCGGGACCCGTGACGAACCAGCCGACCGTGAACAAGACGTTGTAGCTGGTCAGCTGAGTCCAGTAGTCCAGGAATACGCCGACCGTGACCGTGACATACCCGAGGATCGCAATCCGCCACGCCCACTTCTCGAGCCTGTGCGGCTGCCGACGGTGGCGGACCACCAGCGCACACAGGGTGAACGCCAGGAACACCGGGAACCAGATCTTGCCGTACGTGAGGTACACGGTGTCCGGAGAGGCCCAGCTCAAGAACGGGTCGAGGAGGTCGGCCGCGGGCCTGGTTGTGCTCGGGTATGAGTCGGGGTTCGTCCGACCTGGCACCGGAGGCACGGAGTGACCGGCCCAGGGCAGGGTGATGGCTAAGTCGGCTTTCTCAGGCTTTTCTCCCGAGTCGGGCGAGGACGCGAGCCTGTCGGTCGGCGTCTTCGGGTGCTTCGACGCCTGGGCTGCAGACGCCGTCCATGTAGAGCGCTTCGCCGAAGCTGTCCGCGCCCTTGTCTATCCGGTCGAGTTCGGCGTCGGAGAGTTTGGCGTCGGCACCGACCGAGTTTGCAATGTCCCAGCGGTGGACGAGCATGTCCCAGATGTAGAACTGCTCGAGGGTCGCGCCGACTGTGGTGGGGCCGAAGTGACCGTCGTACTCGGTCGAAGCAACGGCGTCGTCGGAAATCGCCTCGGTGACTCGTTTCGCGTGGTCGCGCCAGGCGGCGGTTGGATCATTGTCGAGGTCGGGTTCCTCACCCATGTCGATGTCACGTCCGGTGAGGAACTCGCGCTGCGTCTCGATCATGTGCCGCAGAACGTCTTGGGCCGACCAACCGGCACAAGGTGATGGGTTTATCCACTTCTTCGCTGGGACGGCGTCGAGGATGGCGGTCAGGGGTCGGTTGGCTGTCTCGTACTGAGTCGCTGTGCTGTTCATGGTGTGAACGTACGTGGTGCGGCACCCTAGGTATTGATGAAACCCGACAGCGACGCCACGGCTGCCGCCCCGACCCTGTTAGACAAGATCGAGCGCGCCCACCTCAAGGACCCACGCGACGCCTCGCACTTCATGTACCGGTACGCGTCGAATGCTGAGTTCGATGGTCTGCTGCAGCGGTTCTGGATCCCGATCTGGTCTGTGCCGCCCTGCCGGGAGGCACCGCAGAAGGTTCTGCAGTACCCCGTGTGTCTGATCGTGATCTCCGCGGACTACGCGCGCTTCTACGGTGTCACGTCGGGTCTGTCCACGACCACGCTGACCGGTGACGGCTGGGCGGTCGGGCTGATGTGCGCGCCGGCCGCCGGATTTCTCATCGCAAAGGAACCCGTCGCCGCGTACACCGACAGATTTGTCGACGCGACCGATGTCCTCGGCGCCGACGGCGAGCGTCTGGTCGACCGGGTCCGGGCCGCGATGTTGCCCGATCCGGGCACAACTGATGCCCACCGGGCCGCGATGGAGGCGTATGGCGACGCACTGCGGCGGTTTCTCCCTGTTGATCCCGAAGGGGAGCTGGTCAACCGGCTGGTGGCGTTCGTGGAGATGCGCGGCGACGTCACCCGGGTGGCGCAAGTCTGCGACGAGTTCCATCTGTCCGAGCGGGCCCTGCAGCGGCTCGTGCACCGTCGGCTCGGGCTGACACCGAAGTGGCTGATACAGCGTCGACGGTTGCAAGAGGCGGCCGAACGCCTCCGCAGTCATTCGACGACGCTCGGGGAGCTTGCGTCGGTCCTCGGATACGCAGACCAGCCACACTTCATCCGCGACTTCTCCAGGATCACATCCATGACGCCAGGTGAGTTCGCGGCCCTACACGCCCAGTGATGCTCATTGGCGCGCGTCAGCCGTATCGCCGCTTGAACTTGAGTCACGGTAATCGTCAACCCAGTTCTTGGAGCTCAGCCAGGCGCGTCGAGGTCCCGTCCGACGAACTGACGATGGTTTCAGGAGCCCGCCCTCAGGTTTGGCTAGGTCTTCTTCTCCGGTGGTGGACCGACGATCTCGATCCCGTGTTGAGGTGCGGCAGCCATGACATGGCTAGATCAAAGTCCCAGTGAGCCGGGACCTCACCGAGTCTGACCGACCCACAGGTATTTCTGACGGTCGGCCTGGTAACTCAAGACGACCTCCGCAGCCTTGCCCAGCTTGCTCATGTTCATCTCGGAAACGTGTGCGGCACCATCCATGACTGTTGACAGGCAGTTCCACCCTTTCTAGTCAGCTGGCCGCTGCGGCGCTGGGCCATGCTTTCCGTTAGACCCGGTTCAGACGCTGAAGCGGCAACGCCGGTCACCCAAATTTGGTGCAACCCAGCGGCTTTGGAAACTTTTCGGCCGTAACGCGGCTCATCAAGCCGGTCGGTGTGGCCGAGCATATTCGGGTGCGTCTGGGCCAGGGCAGCGGTTAAATGCCTCTTGTGGACGCGCTGTCTTTGCCCTACGGATTGACCGCCCGCGCCCTGACCATGGACGATTCCCGTGCCGTCTTCGAGGTGGCGGCCCTCCAGGAACAGCACGACCTCGGCAAGGTCGAGATCGAGGCCGCCGACATCGTGGCTGACTGGCAGAGGCCGAGCTTCGACGTCGGCTCGCAGACGATCGGTGTGTTCGACGGCGAGACGATGGTGGGGTACGGCGAAATCACCGGCCACGACCGCGGCGACGCGGCCGTGCACCCGTCGTACCGCCGGCGTGGTCTCGGCACGACGATCGCCGCCTGGATGCAGAACTGTGCCCGCGGCCGAGGATCGACGGTCCTCGGCACCCCGGTCCCCGAAGGCTCTCCCGGCGACCGGCTCCTCGAGAAGCTCGGCTACCGCGTGCGCTGGACGAGCTGGGTCTTGGCGCTGCCCGAGGGCCGGGAGATCCAGAATCGGACGCTGCCCGAGGGCTACACGATCCGCGAGGCAAAATCCGACGAGTACCCTGCGCTGCAAGACGTCATAGAGGACGCGTTCCTGGAGTGGTCGGTCCGCGAGCGCGAGCCGTACGACGACTTCCTGGCCACGACCATCCACCGTCCGGGTTTCGAGCCCTGGAACTTCCGCGTGGTCGCCGACGCGTCCGGGCAGATCGTCGGCACCGCGCTGGTCATGTCCGGCGACCCGGCCATAGAGGCCTTCATCGACCGGCTCGCGGTGCGCCGAGACCAGCGTCACCAGGGTCTCGGGCAGGCTCTGCTCGTCGATGCCTTCGCCCGCGCGCGCGAGCACGGCGCGACCCGCTCGGCGCTCTCGACCGACTCACGCACCGGCGCGCTGAGCCTCTACCAGAAGGTAGGCATGGTGGTCACGGACGTCTGGGTCAACCGGGCCGTCGATCTCTGACGCGAGCATCAAATCAGCGCCAACGTGCGAATCGTGGCCGCACATCGGCATCCGGTAGACGCTCGGCTACTGAACTAGGGGGTCGGAGCAGCGGAACAGTCGGGCCTTCGGGGAGCGCAGTTGCTACCCGCGCGCATCGCAGCGCCCTGGCAGTCGGTTGCTCTCGTCCATGAAGCACGGAATCTCACGAGACCCGGCCGCGTTCTGTCCGCATTCTCGGTTAGCGTGCCTGGCATGACGAACTTCGAATCCAAGGACCTCCGGGGCTCCACCTTCCGCGAGGTCGACCTGCGCGACTCCCGCTTCCGGGAAGTCTGGTTCGGCAACGTCGTGATGCGCGGCGTTGCCCTGATCGATGTGGACATCGACGGCGAGATCGACAATGTCCGGATCAACGGGGTGGACGTCGTGCCCCTCGTCGAGGCCCAGCTTGACCGCCTCATGCCGGACCGGGTGAAGATGCGGCCGACTGATGCTGACGGGTTCCGCCGGGCCTGGGACATCGTGGAGCAGTTGTGGGCCGGCACGGTCCACCGGGCCCGGACCTTCACTAGCGACCAGCTCAACGAGTCGGTGGACGGAGAGTGGTCGTTCATCCAGACGCTGCGCCACCTCGCCTTTGCGACCGACTGCTGGGTCAACCGGGTGCTGCTCGGTGACCCACTGCCGTTCCACCCGCTCGACCAGCCGTTCGACGGCGCGGACCCGCACCCCGACGTGTCGCTGGACATCGAGGCCCGGCCCTCCCTCGACGAGGTGCTGGAGCTGCGCGCGGACCGGATGGCCACGGTACGACGTCTGCTCGATGAGCTCACCGACGACCGCCTTGCCGAGCCCGTCGAGGGCCCGTCCTGGCCGCCGGGCGACTCTTACCCGGTCAAGGAAGCACTGCTCACCGTCCTCAACGAGGAGTGGCAGCACCGGCTCTACGCCGAGCGCGATCTGGATGTGATCGAACGAAGGAGCCAGACATGACGGGCTTCCCATGAGCCGCCGATGCCGGCCTTCGCGATCCGCAGCACCATGCGGTAGATGTCGCGGCGGTCGATCGGCCGCCCGGACACCGGCCGCATGGTCCGCACGCGGTGGAATGACGTGCTCTATGGACTATCACGCTCAGGCCGTGACGTCGTACGATCGCAGCCATGGAGGCCACGGAGTGGCTCCTCGACGGTGACCCGGCGATCCGGTGGCAAGTGCTGCGCGACCTCATCCAGGCGCCTGTCGAGCAGGTCACAGCCGAGCGTGCCCGCGTCGAGAGTGAAGGCTGGGCAGCTCGCCTGCTCGCCCTGCGCGATCCCGACGGTCAGTGGGACGGCGGCGCATGCTTCCCGCGGCGCATAGTCGACGACTGGCGGGCCGGCATCGAGCCGGACTTCTCCCACGGCCAGCCCTGGACCTCGACCCTGCCCACGCTGATGCTACTGCGCGACCTCGGCCTCGATCCGGCGAGCCCAGCTGCACGCGAAACGATCTCGCTGGTCGCGGCGAACTGCCGGTGGGAGCACGACGGCCAGGCGTTCTTCGACGGCGAGGTTGAGGCGTGCATCAACGGCCGTACGCTCTCGATCGGCGCATACTTCGGTGCGGACGTCGACGGCCTCGTCACGGCTCTGCTCGACGACCAGCTCGAAGACGGTGGCTGGAACTGCTGGACCGAGCAAGGCGCTACCGTGTCGTCGTTCGACTCGACGATCTGCGTGCTCGAGGGCCTACTCGAGTACGAGCTGTCCGGGGGAAGGGTAGCTGTGGCGGAGGCCCGCCGGCGCGGCGAGGAGTACCTGCTGGAGCGGCACCTGTTCAGGCGCAAGAGCACCGGCGAGGTGCCGGCCGAACGCTGGCTGCAGTTTTCGTGGCCGCCGCGTTGGCACTACGACGTCCTGCGCGCCCTGGACCACTTCCGCCGCACCGGCAACGCCCCCGACGGGCGCATCGCCGAGGCCGTGCAGATGGTCCGCGACAAGCGGCAGCCAGACGGCACCTGGCTGCTCGAGAACACCCACCCGGGCGAGACCCAGTTCGAGTTCGAGGACGGCGACGGGCGCCCCAGCCGATGGAACACGCTGCGGGCACTGCGCGTCCTCGACTGGTACGACCGCCAGAGTTGAACCGGTCACCGTTCGGCACGACGCGTGGCGTCGTCATAGGGTGCGCTGTTGAGCGGCTATGACGCACCTCAGGAGACGCCCGGCTCGCGGCACGAGCGATCATGTCTGGGTGAACGAAGCATTCGGAGCAGAGAACGAACCGATGCCGTCCGAGGCCAAAGACGTCGGGCCCTTCCTTCACGGCACGAAGGCTGACCTGCGGCCGGGGGGGGCGAACTACATCTACCTGACCGCAACCCTGGATGCGGCCACTTGGGGTGCAGAACTGGCGGTGGGCGAGGGACCCGGCAGGATCTACCGGGTGGAACCTACGGGCCTCTTTGAGGATGACCCCAATTTGACCGACAAGAGGTTCCCG
>Ga0183260_10005291_pt1 | contig 10156 bp, 9 predicted proteins | sample AntDrymUQ4972206_2_FD_129768 | JGI IMG/M metagenome (GOLD analysis project Ga0183260, IMG submission 129768) | Polar desert sand microbial communities from Dry Valleys, Antarctica - metaG UQ497 (22.06) (version 2) (version 2) | ecosystem: Environmental > Terrestrial > Soil > Desert | place...
CGTCCTCTGGGCCAAAGTGACGCTCAGTGCCACTGCCAGCGGCAACGTGACGTGTCGTTTGAACGCGGGCACGAACTTCGATCAGAGCCAGTCGTACACCTTTGGTACCGCCAACTCGACCCTGACGACGATCGTCGTGAACGAATACGCGGCCGCCGGGAGTGCGGACTTCCAGTGCCAGGCCAACACCGGGACGCTTGCGGCCAACTTCATCAAGATCGCCGCGATCCGCGTCGCCAACCTGACGAACTCGGGCTGATCCGTCGACGACGCTCGGGAGGTCGGTCGACCACGGCCGGCCGCACGAGCGACAGCGCCCGTCAGAGCTTGCGAACGGCGTCGCCGACCCGGAAGGTGCCCGGCTCGACGACACGCGCGTTGATCCCGCGCAGGTTCAGTTCCCGACCCTCGGGCGAGTTGACGAATCGCATCGCGTCCAGACCGAATCGCTCCGTGAACTTCTTGCAACCCGTGTGCGGCTCGGCCGTCACCTCCAGCACCGCGTGCCCGATCGCGAGACGCGTGCCGGGTGGAAGGTGCTCGCCGCTCAGATCGAGATCGACGTAGAGCTGGTCGCCGGCGAGCGGCCACCGGTTGCGATCGCGGGCAACGAGAGCCGCCGCGCGCGACGACATCAACGTCACCTGCGCGTCGAGATTCGAAGGTCGACCTCCGGAGCGGCCCGACGCGCGCCAGCGATCGCCGACGACGCCTTCCTCGAGGTCGAGCTCAGCCTCGTCGAGGCACCGCCGCTCGCCGACGTCCGGCCGGACGATGATCAGCTCGAGCACGCCCTCGTCCCGCGGCGCCGCGCGTACGGTAGGGAGCCCCGCTTCCAGGTCCGCGGGTGTCAGGTGATGCGTGCTGTCGACCGTCTCGGTCACGACTCGCCCGCAATCGTCGCGTGCCTGCGTACGAGCTGCCAGCGCGCATCGCGGCGCGTCCAGATGTCGGTGACGTGCATGCGGTGGCTGAGGTCGCGACCGTCGAGCCGCGCGACCTGGCGGTAGCGCGAGACGAGCACCGCGGTGTTGCCGTAGATCTCCGGATCGATCTCCTCGTAGGTGAACTCGTCGATCTCGTACGGGCCTGCGGCCGCCTCCACGAACGCGCCACGGTCGAGCTGACCCGCAGCGCCCTGGAGGGTGAACTCGGCCGCCAGCAGCTCGTCGAGGCGAGCGACATCGTGCTCCGAGACGGCACGTGCGACGTCGTGGGCGAGCTCGACGAGCTCGTGGGCGACCGCAACCGTCATGGCGCCTCAACCCTATCGACAGCCCCGGCCCGCTCGAACGAGTACCGGACGACCGGCTGCTTCGTCGCCTTCACCTCGTCGAGGCGCCGAACCGGTCGGGTGAGGGGCGCGTCCTTCAGCCGCTCGGGGTTAGTCGCGGCCTCGTCGGCGATCGCGCGCATCGCCTCGACGAACTCGTCGAGACGCTCCTTCGTCTCGGTCTCGGTGGGCTCGATCATGAGCGCCTCCGCGACGACGAGCGGGAAGTAGATCGTCGGTGGGTGGATGCCGTGATCCATCAGGCGCTTGGCGACATCGAGCGCGGTGACGCCGTGCTCGCGCTTCAGCGTCCGGGCGGAGAGCACGAACTCGTGCATGCAGTGGCGGTCGAACGGCAGGTCGTAGACGTCGCGCAGCCGGGCGAGCAGGTAGTTCGCATTCAGGACGGCAACCTCCGACATCTCCTTCAGCGCAGGCCCGTAGGCGCGCATGAACGCATACGAGCGGACGAAGACGCCGAACGGCCCCGCGAAGCCGCGAACGCGCCCGATCGACTTCGGACGCTCGTGGTCGAGCCGATACACGTCGCCGTCGCGGACGAGGGTGGGCGACGGGAGGAACGGCTCGAGCTCGGCGCGCACGGCCACGGGGCCGCCACCGGGACCACCCCCGCCGTGCGGCTGCGAGAACGTCTTGTGGAGGTTGTAGTGAACGATGTCGAAGCCCATGTCGCCGGGGCGTGAGCGCCCGACGACCGCGTTCAGGTTCGCGCCGTCGTAGTAGAGGAGCGCGCCGCGCTCGTGAAAGATTTCCGCGACCTCCTCGATCCCCTCGTCGAAGAGACCTAGGGTCGAAGGGTTCGTGAGCATGAGACCCGCGGTCCGATCGTCGACCTTCGCGCGCAGGTCCTCGAGGTCGAGATTGCCTCGGTCCGTCGTCGCGACCTTCGCGAGCTCGAAGCCGGCCATCGTCACGCTCGCGGGGTTCGTCCCGTGCGCGGTGTCGGCCGTGATGATCACGTTGCGCTCGTGCTCGCCCCGGTCGGCGAACGCGGCGCGCATGAGCATGAGCCCGGTCAGCTCGCCCTGCGAGCCTGCCGCCGGCTGGAGCGTGACCGCCGGGAGACCTGCCACTTCGGCCAGGATCTGCTGCAGCTCCCACATGAGCTCGAGCGCCCCCTGCGCGCCTTCGTCCTCCTGGAGGGGGTGGAGATCGCGGAAGCCGGGCAGCGCGACGACGCGCTCGTTGACGCGCGGGTTGTGCTTCATCGTGCAGCTGCCGAGCGGATAGAAGCCGGTGTCGATTCCGAAGTTTCGGTCGGCGAGCGCCGTGAAGTGCCGCACGATCTCGTTCTCCGGCACCTCTGGGAGACGCGGAGGGCTGCCGCGCCGGAGCTCCGGGGGCAGCTCCGGCACCGGGAGGTCGTACGCCGGCACGCGTCCTGCCCGCCGGCCCGGTCTGGACTTCTCGAAGATCAGCTCCATCACGCACCCGTCACTTCGGCGAGCACCTCGGCGAGGCGGTCGACATCGGCCGGCGTCCGCTTCTCGGTCAGGGCCACGAGCAGCACGTCGTCGAGCCCCGGGTAGTCGCGACCGAGCGGATACCCGGGATGGACGCCGTGCTCGCGGGCGCGCGACACCACCTCGCGCGCGGGGATCGGCGTTCTGAACGCGACCTCCTTGAACGCCGGGCGGTCGAAGGCGAGCGGCAGCCCGACGCGCTCCTTCGCGTAGCCCGCGACCGCGAGACACGACTCACCGAGCTCGCGGAGCCCCTCGGGTCCGAGCCAGCAAAGGGTCATCAGCCCGCCGAGCGCGAGCAGCGTCTGGTTCGTCGTCATGTTCGAGGTCGCCTTCTCGCGACGGATGTGCTGCTCCCGCGTCTGCAGCGCGAGGACGAATCCGCGCTTCCCCTCGATATCCGTCGTCTCGCCGACGATCCGGCCGGGCATGCGGCGGATGAACTCCTTCCGCGCCGCGAGGAAGCCGTAATGCGGCCCGCCGTAGCTCTGGTAGTTCCCGATCGACTGTCCCTCGCCGATCGCCATCGCACAGCCGTACTCGCCGGGCGCTTCGAGCAGTCCCAGCGAAGCGAGGTCGGCATGGGCAACGGGCAACGCGCTCGCCGCGTTCGCCGCGGCGGCGAGCTCGGGCGCTGCCTCGAGGCAGCCGAACGCGTTCGGCTGCTGAAAGAGCGCGATCGCAGCGTCCTGCGACGCCTCCGCGAACCGGCCCGGATCGATCGTGCCGCCGTCGTGACTCACCTCGACGACCTCCATCCCGAACCCTGGCGCGTACGTCTTCACGACCTGGCGTGCCATCGGATGGAGCGTCTCGGCGAGCACGATCTTCGTCCTCCCCGTGTGCGCCTTCGCGATGAAGCACGCATCCGCGGCGACCGTCATGCCGTCGTAGCCGGAGGCGTTCGAGACGTCCATGCCGGTCAGCTCGCAGATCGCGGTCTGGTACTCGAAGATCGCCTGCAGGACGCCCTGGCTCATCTCCGGCTGGTACGGCGTGTATGCGGTCAGAAACTCGCCGCGGGAGAGGAACGTGTCGACGATCGCCGGCACGTAATGGTCGTAGATCCCCATGCCGAGAAAGCTGAGCTCGCGCGTCGTGTCGGCGTTTCGCGCCGCGAGCTCCTCGAACCGCCGCACGAGGGCGCTCTCGGGGAGCGCCTCGGGCACGTCGAGCGCGCGGTCGAACCGGACTCCCGACGGAATCTGCTCGAAGAGCTCCTCGAGCGAGGCGATCCCGATCGCCTCGAGCATCGCCTCCCGATCCGCGTCGGTGAGGGAGAGATAGCCGACGGTGCTCATCTGCTTGTTCCGCGAAGCGGGATTCCGCAAGAGCGGAATCCCGCCGCTCGATCCGCGCCTCCGGCGGGGCAGATCCCTAAAGGCGCCCGCATTCGCGGTCGCAACTGTCGAGCGGCGGCGACGTGCACCGTCAGGTTCTCACTGCTCGTTCTTGTTCCGCGAAGCGGGATTCCGCAAGAGCGGAATCCCGCCGCTCGATCCGCGCCTCTGGCGGGGCAGATCGCCGCGATTAGTTTCGCGAAGCGCGATTCCGCAGGAGCGGAATCGCGCCGCTTGATCCCCCGCCTACGGCGGGGGCACATCCCTAAAGGCCACCGCTTCGCGTCGGGCTGTTCCAGTCGCAAATGCCTTGACGGAGATATCACTGCTCGGCGACTTGGGCGCGGTAGGCCTCGGCGTCGAGCAGACCGTCCGCCTCCGCCGCGTCGGAGAGCCTGATCCTCACGAGCCAGCCGTCGCCGTACGGGTCGGCGTTGATCGCCTCGGGCTCGTCGACCGCTTTCTCGTTCACCTCGAGCACCTCACCCGAGAGCGGTGCGATCACGTCGGAGACGGCCTTCACGGACTCGACTTCGGCGTAGGGCCCGTCCTTCGAGACCGTCATGCCGACCTCGGGCGCCTCGAAATGCACGAGCTCGCCGAGCGAGTCCTGCGCGTACCACGTGATTCCGAGCACGGCCTCCTCTCCCTCGACCCTGGCCCAGTCGTGCTCGGGGTGGTAGCGCAGGTCGTCGGGGTAGCTCTCGTCTGGCATCAGGGCTCCTTCTTGTAGATCGGCTTCTTCACGATTCGGGCCAGCCGGGAGCGGCCGCGAACGTCGACCACGAGCTCCGTCTCGGGCACTGCCCGGGCCGCGGGGACGTAGCCCATCCCGATCCCGACGTCGAGCGACGGGGAGTGCGTTCCGGAGGTCACCTCGCCCCCACCCTCGATCGTCATCCCGTGACGCGGGATCGCACGTTCCTCCATGACGAACGCGACGAGCTTTCGCTCCGGCCCGTCGGCCTTCAGGCGACGCAGGGCTTCGGCCCCGGTGAACTCGGTCTCGAGCCCACAGGCCCAGCCAAGACCAGCTGAGATCGCATCCGTCTCGCTCGTGAGATCCTGTCCATGGAGCGGGTAGCAGACCTCCAGGCGAAGCGTGTCGCGCGCACCGAGGCCGCAGGGCTTCACGCCCCGTTCGCGCACGGCGTCCCAGAGGGCCGCTGCCTCGTCGCCCGGGCAGAGGAGCTCGACGCCGGTCTCGCCCGTGTAGCCCGTCCGGCACACCATCACCTCGATCCCTCCGACCTCGCCCATCCCATGGGTGAACGCCGGTGCCTCCGCCAACCCGAGGCGCTCGAGGGATCTCGGGCCCTGGACGGCGACGAGGGCGTACTCGTCCGAAGCGTCGCGCACTTCGGTGCCGCGGGCCTCGGGCTCCTTCAACCAGTCGTAGACTGTTCTTCTGTTGCCTGCGTTGACAACGAGCAGGAACTGACCTGCGCTCATGCGGTAGACGATGAGGTCGTCGACGATCCCGCCGTCCTCGTTCGTGAGGAGTGTGTACTGCGCCTCTCCGTCTCCGATCCGCTCGAGATCGTTGGAGAGCATCGACTGGAGGAACGGGCCGGAGGCCGGGCCGTCGACGTGGAGCTGACCCATGTGGGAGACGTCGAACGCCCCGGCGTCGCTCCGCACCGCCAGATGCTCGGGGATCACGCCCTCGTACTGGACGGGCATCTCCCAGCCGGCGAACGGGACGAGGCGCGCGCCGGCGGCGACATGACGCTCGTAGAGCGGCGTCCGGCGGAGGGTGGCATCCACGGCAGCGACATTACCGCGATGCCCCTGGTGTGTCCGACTTCAGTCGGACACGTGCTCTCGCTCGATTCCGCGAAGCAGAACTCCGCAGAAGCCCACTCTTAGTCCTTCAGGAAGCTCGGCACGTCGATGTCGTCGTCGTCGGCGCGCGGACGCGGGTCGAACCGCGGTGGCGCCGACTCGGAGGACGGAGGGCCGCTCGAGACGATCGACGGCTCGAGCCGGCGGCGACGCACCCGGCCGTCGCCGAAGCCGGTCGCGATGACGGTGACCCGCACGTCCTCGCCGAGGGACTCGTCGATCACCGCGCCGAAGATGACGTTTGCGTTCGGATCGGCATGGCCGGTGACGACCTCCGCGGCCTCATTTACCTCGAAGAGCCCGATGTCGGCCGGGCCGGTGATGTTGAGCAGCACCCCCGTGGCACCGTCGAGCGTCGTCTCGAGGAGCGGTGACGAGACCGCGGCGCTTGCGGCGGCGGTCGCCCGTCCCTCGCCGCGAGCGCTCCCGATCCCCATCAGCGCCGAGCCTGCGTCGCGCATGATCGTGCGCACGTCCGCGAAGTCGAGGTTGACGAGACCCGGAACGGTGATCAGGTCGGTGATGCCCTGCACGCCCTGGCGCAGAATGTCGTCGGCCATCCGGAACGACTCGATGATCGGCGTCGTCTTCTCCACGACCTGGAGCAGGCGGTCGTTCTCGATCACGATCAGCGTGTCGACGCGCTCGCGGAGGTTGAGCGTCCCGACCTCGGCCTGCTCGGCCCGCCGGCGGCCTTCGAAGCCGAAGGGCTTGGTCACGACGCCGACCGTGAGCGCCTCTAGCTCCCGTCCGAGCTCGGCGACGACAGGCGCGGCACCCGTGCCCGTGCCGCCACCCTCTCCGGCGGTCACAAAGATCATGTCGGCGCCCTTCAGCGCCTCCTTCAGCTCGTCGCGGCTCTCCTGGGCGGCCGCGTGGCCGACCTCCGGGTTGGCGCCGGCGCCAAGGCCGCGCGTCGCCTTCGAGCCGATGTGGATCTTGACGTCGGCATCGGTGTCGAGAAGCGCCTGGGCGTCGGTGTTGACCGCGATGAACTCGACCCCGGTGAGCCCGGACTCGACCATCCGGTTGACGGCGTTCGTCCCGCCGCCGCCCACGCCGACGACCTTGATGACTGCGAGGTAGTTGCCGTTCGGGGTGCTCATCATCCGACCTGCCCTGTCTCTCGACCTTCCTGAGGCTCAAGCTCTCATCGAGCCGTTGGGTATCCTGCAAGCCCTGTTTCGGAGCCAGGGTACGGACTCCTTGTCGGTACTGTCAACGGAACCCTCAACCGCCGCTGGAGGGCGAAGTCTCAGGCTCTACCTGAGAGTCGAGGCTTGCCGGCCCGGCGACCGGACGGTGCGGCACGCTCACGTCGAGGTACGTGGAGCCGAGCGGCAGCACCGGCAGCACCCGCCCGGCGACCGCGAGCTTCAGATCGACGTCCTGCATGTTCCCCATGCGCACCTCGAGACCCGATCGGAGCCGGAGCACGAGACCGTCCGTCGTCGTGACCGAGACGACCCGGCTCGGAAAGCGGATGCCGGCGAGCGGTGCCACGGCGCCGACGGCCTTCCGTAGAGGGCCCTCGACCGTCTCCCCGGCGACGAGCCGGACGTCCGGACCGACCCAGATCCGCGCCAGCTCGGGTCGCGCGCCGCGTCTGGCGGACACGATGACGCGGCCCCGCTCCGAGACGACGTAGGAGGCGCCGCCCTGGCGTACCACGGCCACGGACCGCTCGGGCACGACCGTGACTCGCAGAGTGTGCGGATACGCCCGGTCGAAGGCCACGGCGGCAACGGTCGGCAGCGCGGCGACGGCACGTTCGGCCGCCTCCAGATCGAGCCCGACGAGGCTCTCGCCCGTCTCCCCGTCGAGCGCTCGGCGCACCTGGCGCTCGACACCCGGACTTGCCCCGGCGACCTCGATCGCGCGTACCCCGAAGAGCGGCGTCTCGCGGGCCACGAGGAGTGCGAGGAGCACGCCGGCGACGATGCCGAACGAGACGAGGAGCGAGCGGCCGGACGGGACGTATGAGGCAAGCTCGAGCCGGTCGCTGACATCCGAACGCGTGAACGGGACGACCACGCTCTCCTCGGATGACCGCTCCATTTGGCCTGCTCGTCCCCTTCCTGCCACGCGACCGTGTTCGCGAGCCCGTGCGGCTCTCCTGCGGCGCCCTACGGGCGTTGCGCCGGCTTCGTCTCGTTCTGTCAGGCGAGCGTGAGCCCGCCGAGCAGGACGACCTCGTGCTCGAGCTCGACGCCGTGCTGCTCACGTGCGCGCCGGCGCGCCTCGCGCATCAGCGCGACGCAGTCGTCGCACGTCGCCCCACCGGCGTTCTCGATGAAGTTGGCGTGACGAGGCGAGATCACGGCACCGCCGATGCGGTGACCTTTCAGCCCGCAGAGCTCGAGCAATCGCCCGGCCCCGAGCTCGCCCGGCGGATTCTTGAAGACCGACCCGAACGTCCGCTTGTTCGTCGGCTGTGTCGCCTTCCGGCGTGCGACCAGCTCCGCCACCTCGGCCTTGATCTCCTCGGGCGGACGCGGCCGCAACCGGTACTCGACCTGCGCGACGACCTGCCCCGCTAGCAGCGCAGAGCGGCGGTACTGCAGTCCGAGCTCGGCGGTGGTGAGCCACCCGGTGCCTTCGGCCGAGGCGACCAGCGCGCGTTCGAGGATGGCCGCCCAGTCGGAGCCGTAGGCGCCGGCGTTCATCCGCACGCCACCTCCGGCGGTCCCCGGGATCGCGCAGACGAACTCGAGGCCACCTAGACCGGCCGCTCGCGCGCGGTGGAGGCAGACGGCGTTGGCCGCCCCACCCCCGGCGCGGAGCAGCTCGCCCTCGGTCTCGACCGCAGCGAGCTCGCCCTCGAGGCGGACGACGAGGGCATCGACACCGTCGTCAGCCGCAAGGACGTTCGAGCCGAGCCCGACCGGCACGACCTCGAGCTCGTGCTCGCCGGCCCAGCGCAGCGCCTCGTCGAGCCCGGCCATCGACGACGCTCGGGCGAGCGCCCGGGCGGGGCCGCCGACACCGATCGTCGTCAGCCGCGAGAGCGCAACACCTTCCTCGATTCCCTGACTCACCTCGGCAGCCCGGCGACGATCGCCCTCGCCGCACGCCACGGCTCACCGACACCGAGCGTCAGGACCAGGTCGCCCGGCCGGACGACGTGCAGCGCGAGCGCCGCCGCGTCCTCGAGCGTAGGCGCCCAGAGACGGCGCGTCGGGTCGGGCACCGCGTCGAGCACGAGCCGGGCTCCGACACCTTCGCGCGATGCATCACGTTGGCCGACGAAGTCGGTCACGATCGCGACGTCGGCGAGCCCGAGCGTCGCACCGAGCTCGTGGTGGAGGTGCCGGGTGCGCTCGACAACGTGTGGAACGTAGAGCGCCACGAGTCGCCTCTCGGTTCTCGCACGGGCAGTCTCGAGCGCCGCTTGGAGCTCGGTCGGGTTGTGGGCGTAGTCGTCCACGACGGTGATACCCGCACGCTCCCCGACGACCTCGAAGCGCCGCTCGGCGCCGGTGAACGACGCGAGCGCGGTCTCGACGGCCTTTCGCGCGAATCCGAGCCGAAGCAGGGTCTCGAGTGCCGCCGCGGCGTTGCAGCGGTTGTGCTCACCGGGGACCGCGAGTGGGAAGCCGACCGGCTGGAGCTCCCAGCCGCGCACGACCTCCTCGATCGACCCGAGCCAATCCTCGAGGGCGTCGCGGAGCTCGTCGACCGAGCCGTACGCCGCGTGATGATCGAGCTCGACGTTCGTAACGACGGCGACCCGGGGGCGCAACGCGAGGACAGACCGATCCGACTCGTCCCCCTCGACGACGAGCCAGCCGCCGCCGCCGCCCGCGTTACCGCCGAGCTGCGGGATCACGCCGCCGACGATCCAGGCGGGGTCGTTCCCGAGCTCTCGGAGCGCGTGGGCGATCATCCCGGTCGTCGTCGTCTTCCCGTGCGCCCCCGTGACGACGATCGACGGTCGCGCCGCGACGAGCTCGGCCAGGAAGCCCGCTCGGGAAGTTCCCTCGATCAGCTCGCGATGCCCGGTGGAGACGATCACCTCGGCCCCGGCGGGCGGCCGCGGCTCGCCGCCGAGGTCGGCCTCGATCCCTGCGAGGGTCCGCGTGAAGATCGTCTCGTGCACGTCCCAGCCGCCGACCTCGGCGCCCCAGGCGCGCGCGATATTCGCGTAGGCCGACATCCCCGAGCCACCGATCCCGACGAAGTAGAGCCGGCGGCCGGCGAGCGGCTTGTGTTGA
>Ga0183260_10005293_pt1 | contig 10154 bp, 8 predicted proteins | sample AntDrymUQ4972206_2_FD_129768 | JGI IMG/M metagenome (GOLD analysis project Ga0183260, IMG submission 129768) | Polar desert sand microbial communities from Dry Valleys, Antarctica - metaG UQ497 (22.06) (version 2) (version 2) | ecosystem: Environmental > Terrestrial > Soil > Desert | place...
TGGTGAACATCCAGTACGTCATTTTCCAGGATCAGGTGTATGTAATAGAAGTGAACCCCCGTTCCTCAAGGACGGTGCCGTTCCTTTCCAAGGTGACCGGCGTGCCGATGGTGCGCCTGGCGACCCACATTCAGCTTGGCAAGACACTGCGGGAACTTGGCTACGGCGGCGGGCTGTGGCCACGCCAGAAGCTGGTAGCAGTCAAGGCACCAGTCTTCTCCATGAGCAAGCTGGTGGGGGTGGACACGTTTCTGGGGCCGGAAATGAAGAGCACCGGCGAGGTGATGGGTGTTGACCGATCGTTCGGGCCTGCGCTGTACAAGGCAATGCTCGGCGCCGGAGTCAACCTCACGCCGGGCGGATTGCTGCTCTCGATTGCCGACCGCGACAAGGACGATGCGATACCGCTGATCCGGCAGTTCGCCGCCGCTGGGTACACGCTGATAGCCACGCCGGGAACGGCAACGCTGGTGCGCGAGCTTGGGTTGCCGGTGCGTGAGGTTGGGAAGCTTTCCGGAGGCGATCTGTCGATCGTTGAGCTGATCAAGGCGGGCGAAATCCATTTGGTAATCAATACTGTGACTGGCGGGAGGCCCGTCCTCCAGGACGGGTTTGAGATCCGACGCGCCGCGGTAGAGAGTCGCATTCCGTGCTTTACGTCGCTCGATACGGCGAACGCGCTGGCGCACACGCTCACCATCGGTGGGGACCAGTACGAGGTGTTGCCCATCACAGAGTACGCGCAGGCGAGGCGGCCGAAGTAGGCAGTGCTCGCCGGGACAGGGGTCGTCGCGGGCACAGAGCAGGTAGGTGACCAGCTCTACTTGTTGCACCTCGATCTTCCGGAGATCGCGCCGCTTGTGCAGCCGGGGCAGCTCGTGCTGGTGCGCTGTTCTGATCCTGACTATCCGGCCTTTGATCCCTTTCTGCCGCGGGCGTTCTTTGTGTTTGCGGCGGACCGCAGCGCGGGAAGGCTAAGTGTGCTGGTGGAGCGGCGCGGCCGGGGAAGCGCGTGGCTCACGGGACGACGAGAAGGCGACCGTGTGCTGGCGCACGGGCCGGTTGGCAGGCGGATAACGCCGGAGCGGTTGACGCGACACCTGCTTCTGTTGGCGGACGGTTTCACAGGCGTCGCGGCGCTCTCATTCTTGGGGAGCGAGGCAGCGCGCGGCGGGCTGGCGGTGACACTGCTCCAGAACAGCGTGAACGGCGGGTTGCCGCCGCACCTCCTACAAGCGGACGTTGAATACCGCTCGACAAGTCCTGAGGTGGGCGGACTGCTGGGCGCGCTTCCGGCGCTGGTGCCATGGGCGGATGAGCTCGTGATAGCGGCGGCTCCACCGCTTCTGGACACGCTGGCGGCGTTGCGGCGGTCGCGGGCGGCGCCATTCACGCTTTCGGCCGGAAAGCCGATCCGCGCTGTGCCACTCTTCCAGCCTCGCTTAGGCGCCGGGGGAGGCGACCTGCTGCCGTGCGGTACGGGCATGTGCGGTGCATGCGAGGTGCGGGTACAGGGGGGATGGCGGCTGTTCTGCCACGATGGCCCGGCTTTCCCATTGGAAGAGCTGCGGCTGGTGGAAGATGAGCCGGGCTATGAGTGAGCGTCGCGCGGGGTACGCGCAGGCACTCGCAGCGGTTGCACTGTTCAGCACTAGTCCGGTGCTGATCCGGTTAGTAGACGGGGTCAGCGCGGTGGAAATCACCTTCTGGCGGCTAGCGCTCGCGACGGTGACGGTTCTGGTCTTCGGGCTTGTGGTGGGACAGCCGGTGACGTGGCGAGCCATCCCACATTTGCGCTTCGCGGGATACGGCGTGGTGATCGCGCTGCACTTCTTCCTCTACATCACCTCGCTCTCCTTCACGAGCGTGGCGCATTCGCTAGCGCTGGTGTACACCGCGCCCTTGTTCATCGCCGTGCTCTCATGGATGATGCTGGGCGAGCGGCTGCGTCAACGGCAGTGGTTGGGCGTAGCGTTAGGTGTTGGGGGCGCCGGGATCCTGGCGGGCTTTGAGCCCCAGATGACGCCGCGCGTCCTATTTGGCGATTTGCTGGCCGTTGGGTCGGCGGTGACGTTCGCGGTGTACTCGGTGATTGGCCGGGCGCGGCGTGCGCGGAATACGCTGTTTGAGTACGCAGCGGGCGTGTACGGTTGGGGCGCGCTCTGGCTGCTGCCGCTTGCGGCGTGGCAGGCGCTGCAAAGCCAGTATTCGCTGCCGGCGATCACCGCAATTATTGGCCTGGGCGTAGGGCCGCTCGGCACCGGCCACACGCTCTACAACGCCGCGCTGCGTCGTGTTCCCGCGACCTACGTCAACCTCATCGCCACGCTGGAGGTCGTCGGTGGGGTTGCGCTTGGGGCACTGTTCTTGAACGAGCTGCCGAGCGCCTCGTCGCTGGCCGGCGGTGGCATCGTGCTGATCGGAATCCTGCTGGTAGTCCTGTAAGATCAGCCCTCGTGTCTACCTCCTTGTTTGATCTGTCGGGCCGGGTTGCGCTGGTGACTGGTGGGAGCCGTGGGATTGGGCGCGCCATCGCGGTTGAACTGGCGCGCGCCGGCGCCAGGGTTGCTATCTCGGCCAGGACGCGTGAGACTCTGGATGACGTAGTCAAGGAGATTGGGGAGCAGCAGGCGCTCGCGGTTGCGGGCGACGTGACCTCGCTAGAAGACAATCTGCGCATGGTGGACGAGACGGTGCACCGCTTCGGCGCGCTGGACATCTTCGTGCCAGTGGCGGGAGTCAACCGGCGTAAGAAGCTTGTGGACGTGTTGCCGGAAGATTATGAGTATGTAGTGGGAACCAACCTGCGCGGGCTTTTCTTTGGCTGTCAGGCGGCGGTGAAAGCGATGACGCCGCGCGCGGGGCGGCCAAGCGGCAAGATCGTGACGGTGGGGTCGCTGGCGACGCTGCAGGGTGTAAGCGTCGGGATGGCCGCGTACGCATCAAGCAAAGGGGGCGTTGGGCAGCTGACGAAGCAGCTGGCAATAGAGCTGGCGCCGGAGAATATCCAGGTCAATTGCATTGCGCCCGGCTTCATTCTGACCGATCTCAACCGCAACTTTCTGGGCGTGGAGCCGCGTCTTGGCTGGATTAAGGGTCGGACGCCGGCTGACAAGATGGGCGCGCCGGAGGATGTGGCGGGCACTGCTGTGTTCCTTGCGTCGGACGCGTCAAACTTCGTCACCGGCCAAGTGATCGCGGTAGACGGTGGCTTTTTGGCGGGCTCTGACTGGGGATAGACTCCCGGATCGCAGTCGAGATAGCTGAGGGGGGGAGAACCTTGCGATTGCGGGCACGCTGAAATCAGCGAGTGCGGCTAACCGCGAAAGGCGTCGAGACCCGTCAAGTGGCGGCCCAGAGATAGAGCGTGGACTTCGTCTGTGCCTTCGTAGGTCATCTCGGTTTCGAGATTAACGGCGTGGCGGAGAGAGACGGTCTCATCGGTGATGCCGTGCGCGCCGAGAATGGTTCGTGCCGTACGTGCGACGAACAGGGCGTGGCGCACGTTGGTGCGCTTTCCGAGTGAGACGCTGGAGTGATGCAAGGTGCCTGCTTCCTTGAGGCGACCAAGGTGCAGCGCAAGCAGCTTGGCCTGCACGACGGCAGCGTACATATCCGCCAGCTTCTCTTGCGTGAGCTGGAATCCGCCGATGGCGCGGCCGAATTGCTCGCGTGCAAGCGAATAGGCCAGCGCCTCCTCAAAGCACGCCTCGGCCGCGCCAGTGGTGCCCCAGACGATGCCGTAACGCGCCTCTGAAAGACAGCGCAGTGGTCCACCCAGGCCCTTAGCGCCCGGCAGCAGCTGCGTCTCTGGCACGAAGCAGTTGTCCAACAATAGTTCGCTGCTGGCAGACATGCGGAAGGACAGCTTGCGATCGATGGGTTTGACTTGGAGACCGGCGGCGCCGCGCTCCACCAGGAAGCCGCGGATATCACTGGCGCGGTCGCCCAGGCCGGCAGCGATGGCAGGACTGATGGGACTGCCGAGAACGCGCGCCCACACAACGAGCACATCAGCCATTGTGCCGTTGGTTGCCCAGCGTTTGTGGCCGCTGAGGACGTAGCCGCCGGAAACGGGCCGGGCGACGGTCTCCATCGCGCCTGGGTCGGAGCCGTGGGCTGGCTCCGTGAGGGAGAAGGCGCCAATCTTCTCGCCACGCGCCATGGCAGGCAGATAGTGTGCCTTTTGTTGTTCGGAGCCGTAGAAGCGCAAGGCGCTGCCCGCGAGATGGGCGTGGACCGAGACGAAGCTGCGCAGTCCGGCGTCGGCCCGCTCCAGCTCGTGCGCCACTAGGCCATCGGCAACCGGCTCGTGCTCTTCCAGCAGTCCGAGCGCGGCGAGACGCGGGATTAGCTGTGCCGGGAAGGCGCCGCGCTCGTAGTGGTCAGCGACGAGAGGCTGCACTTCTTCCCGGACGAAGGCGCGTACCTTGTCACGCAGGGCGCGCTCGTCTGCGGAGAGCAGATCGTCAAAGCGCGCGTAGTCGGGCGGGTTGCGCTGGCTCAAGGCTGGCTAAGGATAAAGGCCACGGACAGCTAACGCCTCGGCGACGCGCTGAACGGCGAGGTCGAGCGCAGCTTCACGCAGCGGCTGCTCTGTTATCTCGGAGCGTTCCCAGAGGAGATCGAACGCTTTACTCAGGATGCTCCGTAGGCGCTCGTTGACTTCGTCTTCGGCCCAGAAGAACTGCTGAATGTCCTGTACCCACTCGAAGTAGCTGACGATCACGCCACCGGCGTTGCAGAGGATGTCCGGGATGACGGTGATGTCTCGTTCACGCAGAATGGCGTCGGCCTCCGGGGTGGTGGGGCCATTGGCGCCTTCCGCCAGGATCTTGCAGCGCAAGCGGCCCGCGTTGTCCGCGCGGATCTGGCCTTCCAGCGCGGCGGGGACCAGCACGTCACACGGCAACTCAAGCAGCTCAGCGTTGGTCACCGGCTTGGTGCCTGGGAAGCCGGCGATGGTGTTGTGCTCCTGTTGATAAAGGCGCAATGCCGGAATGTCTATGCCTCGCGGGTTGTAGATCCCGCCGGCGACGTCGCTCACCGCCACCACTTTGGCGCCGTATTCGTGGAGCACGCGCGCCGCCACGCTGCCAACGTTTCCAAAACCCTGTACAACGATGGAGCACTGGTGCAGGTCGATACCCATGCGCTCGGTTGCCCAGCGGGTACACAGCGCCACACCGCGGCCGGTCGCTTCCACGCGGCCCTCTGACCCGCCGATGGAGACCGGCTTCCCCGTCACGACGCCCGGTACGGAGTGCCCAACGTCCATGGAATACGTATCCATGATCCACGCCATGACGCGTGCATCCGTGCCCATATCCGGCGCCGGGATGTCTTTCTCCGGAGCGATGATGATGGCTAGTTCGGAAGCGAACCGGCGCGTAAGGCGCTCCAGCTCTCCAAGCGACAGCTGCTTGGGATCGCAGACAACTCCACCCTTGGCGCCGCCGTAGGGCAGCCCGACCACGGCGCATTTCCAGGTCATCCACATGGCCAGCGCGCGCACCTCGTCCACGTTGACGTAGGAGGCGTAGCGCAGCCCTCCTTTGGCGGGGCCGCGCGCAATGTTGTGATGGAAGCGGTAGCCGGTGAAGACGCGAATGGAGCCATCGTCCATTTTGACCGGGAAGTTCACCGTCAGCTCGCGCTGGCAATTGGCCAACCGGACGTGGATGCCAGGATCCAGCTGCAAGCGGCGCGCGGCGCCGTCAAGCTGGTGCAGCGCCATCTGCCATGGATTAGGGCCAGGTGCGGTGCCGTCTTGTGGCTCGGCCTGGTGCGCGGCCTGGTGTGGGGATGCTGGTGCAACCGACGTCATTGGCGGTTCTCCTTGAGAATGTGCTGGCGTTCGTCTGCTTGAACCACGGTATTCATGAGACAGACGACGCTGTCCGGCTTCTTTCGAGCATGAGCCATGCCGGGCCGCGTGTCACCATGATGTCCGGGAGCTTGGCGCGGGCCGCAAACCATTCTGCCTCGTGCGGCGCATACGCCGCGGTGAGAGAGGCGGATGGCTCACCCAGCGCGCGCAAGTCCTTGGGTACAAGCGCTACTTGAATCACCCGCAGCCCGAGCCAGAGCGTGAGCGCTATGTCGCGCCGTAAGTCGGCTATCAGATAGCGACCCGACGGTTTGAGTACCCGGCGGGTTTCGGCCAGCGCGGCCGCGGGGTTGGGCCAGCCGTGCAGCGCGCCGGAGGCAACCACCAAGTCAAAGCTGGCGTCGCGGAACGGCAGGCCGCTGCCCCAAGCCTGGATGAAGTATGGCTGGCGGCGCGGACCGCGGCGGACGGCGCGGTAGCGCGCCAGGTCGCCCATGCCCGTCACCGGATCGGTAGCGAAGACGGCGGCGTCCAGCGGCGCGCGTGCGCGCAAGGCAATGGCGACACCGCCCGGCCCGAAGTCCAGATTGAGGATACGCAGTGGTGTGAAGCCGGGACGCTCGCGGAAAGGCTGTAGCGCGCGGTCCGCCAGCCATCCCTCCACCACGCGCCAGACGCGTGACCCGGCGAGGCGCTGCTGGTCACGCGCGGCCGCGGGATCGCACGCCGCCGCGGGCCCACCTTCGCGCGCGCGCGGGTACGCTTCCATCGCGTTGCTGACCCAGCGAGACACCAGCGCCGTCGTAGCGGTGAGCAGCGTCCAGAAGACCGCCCTCCAGGAGAGCCAGGACGGCTTCAGGAAGAACACTCATGGATTGTACGAGCCTTACGGGGCTGGATCGGGCGCCTTCTTGCGCTTTCTCGGCACAGGCGGCTCGCTGCTTCCGAGTCTGGCGCGGCGGAGGAGACCGGCGCCGATCTCTCTGAGGTAAGGCGAGGGCTGGGTGCGCCCTTCACGGCGGAAGGTGCTGTAGGAGAAGGTCAGCTCCTCCTTGGCGCGTGTGACCGCGACGTAGAAAACGCGCCGCTCTTCCGAGTCTGTCCCGGCGCCAAAGTGGTGCGTGAGCGCGGTATCGTCGGGTTGTGGCGGCTCCTGCACCTCCTGGTTCGCGCCAGCCGGAGCGGCGCGGCGGGCTGGCGCGAGCGGAAAGAGACCCAGTTCGCAGCCGGGGACGTAGACGGCACGGAACTCAAGCCCCTTGCCAGCATGCACGGTGGAGACACGGACACGACCACCGATTGGAATGGAGTCTTCCTCTTCGGTTGAGAGCACGGCCTCGTCCAGAAAGCGGCGGGCGTCCTTGTATGGTTCGGCGATGCGCAGCAGCTCCTGGATTGCCTCCAGGCGATTGCCCGCGTCGTCAGGATGTTGCTTGCGGACGTGATCGCGGTAGCCGGTAAGCGTAAGTGCCGCGTCGAGCACGGCTTTGGGACCGGCGCCGGAGCGGGAAAGTGCCGTTAGCTCGTCCACATGCGCCAGCAGATCGTAGAGACCTTCGGGCGCGCCACCCTGCGCGGCCCAATGGCGCGCTCCGGCGAGCGCTCCCGCGTGCTCCCCAAGGGCATGCCTGGCAATTGAAAGCATGGCGGCCGGACCGAGCCCGCGGCGGGGGGTATTGACTACGCGCCAAAAGCCGGCGGCGTCCTCCGGCAGTACGGCGACACGCAGGTAGCCGATAAGGTCCTTGATCTCCTCGCGCGCATAGAAGCGTATGCCGCCCACCAGAACGTAGGGCACACGCGCGCGCAGGAGCGCCGCTTCAACCGGTCGCGCCTGCTGATGCGTTCTGACGAGCACGGCGATCTCATCGGGCGGCCACCCTGACTCAAGCTTGGCCGCCACGTCGGTGGCAATGGCATCCGCCTCTTTCTCGGGATGGGGCGCTATCCACAAACGCGCTGGCGTACCCGCCGGGTTGTCGGTCCACAGACGCAGCGCCAGTCCAAGGCGGCGCGAGGTCTTTCCCTGGCGCTCCAGTACGGTGGCGGAGAACGGCGCTACAAGACGGCGGGCGATACCGACAATATTCTTGGTAGAGCGGTAGTTTTGCTCCAGCCGCACAACGCCGGCGGAGGGCCAGTGCGCGAGGAATCGCTGCACCTGCTCAGGCACGGCGCCACGGAAGGCGTAGATGCTTTGCTGTGGATCGGCGACGACGCAAAGGTCGTGCGGCGGTGGCGAGAGGAGGCGCAGGAGCGCTTCCTGCGCCGGGTCGGTGTCCTGGTATTCGTCCACCACCAGGTGGCGAGCGAAGCCTTGCGCCCAGCCTCGCAGGGCAGGGTCACGCTCCAGCGCCTGCGCGGCCGCTCCGATCAGATCGTCAAAGTCGAACGCCAGCGCCGCGCGTAGCTCGCCGGCGTAGCGCTTGAAGAGCTCGTCCAGAGGAATTGCCACGTCGCCAGCCACAAGCTCACCGCCCGGCACTTCGCCGCGCCGCTTCGCCACTGAGATGGCCTGCCGTGCTGGCGTGACCAGGCGGGTGATGGCCGCAGGAGGCGTCTCCAGGGCTGTAAGGATGCGTCGCAGCGCTCGCTCGGTGTCGTCTCGGTCGTAGATGGTGAAGTGCTCGGGGCGGTCAAAGTGTTGGGCGCCGCCGCGGCGTAGGATGCGGGCGCCAAGTCCGTGAAAGGTCCCCGCCCACACGGCCGGTGTTTGGGTGCCCGCCGGTCCTGCCAGACCCACCGGCCCCGCCGCCTCGGAGAGAAGCGCGGCAATGCGGGCTTGCAACTCACCGGCGGCACGACGTGAAAAGGTGATGGCCATCACCTGGCGAGGCGACGCGCCACGTGCCACGATGAGATGAGCGACACGTGCAACAAGCGCACGTGTCTTGCCTGCGCCCGGACCGGCGACGACGAGCAGCGGCCCGTCGCCACGCGTCGCCACCTGGCGTTGAGGTTGATTCAGCCCAGCCAGGATGTGCTCCATCTGCGCGCGAGCAGCGTCAGGCTCGGGCGGTCGCATCGCCCGCTCAAGATCCGCCGCCAAGGGTCCGGTCACGTTCTGCACAATGGTAGGGGCAAGAAGGGGAATGAGCGCACAGGCGGCGTTGGCCGGACAGATCCACGCGCTGATTGGAGATTGGGACAACCCGGCGGTTGAGCGGGCGATCTTCGGAACGGCAGACCCAGCGCAGATCGCGGCGCAGATGAATGCGTTCTGCCGGGAGCGCCTTGGGGCGGGGATTGCGGAGGCGCTGTTCTATCGCTCGAGCATCGGGTGTGTCTTCGGGCTGGAGTTGGAGGACGGCCGGCGTGTGGTGGTGAAGGCACACCAACCGGACTATCCAGCCGGCTACCTCGGGGCCATCCAGCGGGTAACCCGCCACCTTGCGTCACGGGGCTTCCCGTGTCCGGTGCCTGTCCTGGATCCGGCGCCATTGGGGTTGGGCAACGCAACCGCCGAGACGTATGTTGCGGACGGCGAATACCGGGATGCACACGAGCCGGAGATACGGCAGGCAATGGCCAGCGCGCTCTGGCGGCAGATTGATCTCGCGCGGAGCTTCGCCGCCGAGCCGGGTATCAGCGAGCTGCAAGAGCGCCACCCGGTGCCTCCCAACCGGCTTTGGGGCAAGCCGCACAGCGTCATCTTCGACTTCGAGGCCACGGCGGCTGGCGCGGAGTGGATCGACGAGATCGGGTGGCGCGCGAAGCAAATGCTCGCGGAGCCTGCCGGTCAAGTGGTTGTGGGCCACTGCGACTGGGCGACCAAACACTTCCGATTCGTGGATGGCGCCATCCACGTCGTCTATGACTGGGACAGCCTGCGCGTCGAACCAGAGACGGTGACCGCCGGCCGAGCGGCCCAGTCATTCACTGCGGTCTACGACACGCCGCTGGACGGCAAGGTACCGCACACGCCGGTCCTTGAGGAAGTACTGGCATTCGTTGCCGAGTACGAGATGGCGCGTGGAGTCATGTTCACACCGGCAGAGCGGCGGACGGTAGGCGCAGCGTGCGCCTACAGCATTGCCTACAGTGCGCGCTGTAGCCACGCGCTGGATCCACGTCCCGGCCGCGATGCCAAAATTCCGCGCGGCGACTGGCGCCACGCGCTGGCGAGCTACGGGGAGCGGCTGCTTACGTGGTGAGACGCGCCCGGAAAGTGAGAGCAGACTCGACGGAGGCGACGCTCGTTTGGTGGCAGACGCCTATCGAAGGCGTGGCTACTTGTCCTAGTCCCAGCCGGGCGCGGCGCTCCCGCTGCTATACTCGTGCAGGTAAGAGACGCTTGATTCACGCGCACTCGAAGGCAACAAAA
>Ga0183260_10005294_pt1 | contig 10154 bp, 5 predicted proteins | sample AntDrymUQ4972206_2_FD_129768 | JGI IMG/M metagenome (GOLD analysis project Ga0183260, IMG submission 129768) | Polar desert sand microbial communities from Dry Valleys, Antarctica - metaG UQ497 (22.06) (version 2) (version 2) | ecosystem: Environmental > Terrestrial > Soil > Desert | place...
GCCCGCTGCCCGCTCTGCCTTCTACGTTCGCACCGGCTCGCGCAGGATGGCTTCGGCGGCGAGCGCGGCGGTGTGAGCGGCGACGTTGTGCGCGTCGCGCAGGCTCGCAATCTGGAGAAGCGATTCGCCGGTGCGCGAGAGCATGCGGAACAAATCGCCTTCTTCGGCGCGCGTGCGGCGCACCAGTTCGTCCCACTTCATACCTTGCGCCCAGCGCGCCGCGGTCGCTGCTGCGGAGAAGTTGATTTCCGGCGCAGGGTCGAGATCGTGTCGCCATTCCTCATTGGCGACTTCGTAAGCCGTCTCCTCGAAGTGTGCGAGCGCCGTCACCAAACTGTCATCCAATTCGAGCGCGCCGTAGTCGCGCTCCGCGTCGGCGGCGAGCGACGCGACCACTCCGGTTAGCTGCGCGAAGTTGAGTTCGGCGAAGAGTCCGCGCTCCAAAGCCTCGCCGATCAAGAGCGGGCGGTCGAGACGTAAATCGGCGAGCCAGCGCCCGCGCTCCGTTACGCGCTCAGCCGCGAAGTCGAGATAGCCGAAATGATCGAGCACGCGCGCACACTGCTCGAAAGGACGCCACGCTTCTTCGCGGAGCGCCTCAATGCGCCGCCCGACGCGCTCGATTGTTTCCGCGTCTTTGAGCGCCGCCCACAATGCTTCCTCGCAATGCGCGCCCATTCCTTCGTCCGCGTCCTCCGCGTGATTCACCAGGCGCTCGATGGCATCGTTGATCGTCGCCACGGCTTCGTCCGTCGAAGAGCGCGCGTCGCGCAGACGCGGTTCGTTGAGAAGCACGATGCTTCCCCGACGCACGGCGTCAAATGCCCTGTCGCGCTCTTGTTCCGCGAGCGGATGAACGTCGGCGTAAACTTTGCCGACGCGCTCAAGCGCGAGCGACGCGCGCCGTCCGTCCTCGCGCACGCCGACGATGTTCGCGCCGCGTCGTTCGGTGACGAAGACGAGACGCTTGCCGCTCCGCCCGATGCTGACGACGCGCCCCGGCAAAACTTCTTTGTCGAGCCAATTCATCAACGCTTCAGTCCGCGTCTGCGGCAGCGATTCGAGCAGGCGTGAGCGTGCGCTCGCCAAACGCTCGAGTCCGCGCGCCGCGTCCAGCGATGCTTGGCAATTCGCGCGTCTTAATTTCTCCAGAATAAGCTCTTCACTCTTCGCGCGTTCGTGCCGCAGCTTCGTCATGTGATCCACTGCGTCGCGGCGCGCGAAACTTCGTTCGGCGATCTCGCGCACCTGCGCGAAGCCGCCGTAAGCGTCGAGCAAATTGAGCAGTGTCGTGTAGGTCGCGCGGAACTGGCTTTCGAGCGGGTCGGACGGTGCGCCTAACAGCGCAGCCAACTTCTGTGGGTCTTGATGTGTACCCGGAGCGGCGACGATGAAGCCGACGCGGTCGCGCCCGCGACGGCCCGCGCGTCCCGTCATCTGCTGTAACTCCGAAGGCGAGAGGGAACGCCAGCCCCGATTCGACCGCACGTCAATGTTCATCAGCGCGACGGTGCGCGCCGGGAAATCAACGCCCGCCGCGACCGTCGCGGTCGCAAAGATCGCGTCGAGCAACCCGGCGCTCATCAGTTTTTCAACCGCCAGTTTCCACGCCGGAAGATGACCCGCGTGGTGCGACGCGACGCCGCCGCGCACGGTCATCTCCCAGTGACGGTGTTTACGAATTTCGGGATGCGTCTCGGCCAGGTCACTGAGAATCGCGCGCCGTCTCTCGCGTCGCTCCGCATTACCCACGCCGCCTCCGTTGCCGCGCGGAGCGAACGCGGCTTCCGCCGCCGCTTCGTCACAGCGACGGCGCGTCGGCAGAAAGACAATCGCGGGCAGAAGGTCGTAAGAATTGAGCGCCGCCAAAAGCATCGAGGGCGGCATCTCCGGCAAATTGAGCCGTGACGATGTTCGTCGCTCAGTCCGGTCGCCGAAGCGGCGGTGCGCGGGCGCGTGGCGCGCGTTGGCCGTCTGCGCGAATTGCGCGATGTCCTGATTGAAACGCCCGCCCTCGTCGAAGAGCGGCGCGAGTTCTCCTTCCGGGTAGAGAAACGCCGCGCGCAGAGGGACGGGACGCGCGCCGGGTCGGGAGACGACGCCGCACCGCACGCCGCGCACTTCCTCGATCCACGCCGCAAACTCCTCGGCGCGACCGACCGTCGCCGACAGCAGCAGCAGACGCACGCGCGGCGGCGTCAGAATAATTGCTTCTTCCCAAACGTGGCCGCGCTCACTGTCTGAGAGGTAATGCGCTTCGTCGAGCACCGCGAGGTCGGCCTGCACCTCGCGCCCGCCGCGCAGGGCGTCGAACAATTGATTACGGTAAACCTCGGTCGTGCCGACGATGAGCGGCGCGTCCGCTTTTTCTTTGCGGTCGCCGGTGAGAATCCCGACCTTATCTGCGCCGAACTCGGCGGCGAACTCCTGATACTTGGAATTAGTCAGCGCCTTGAGCGGACTCGTGTACCACGCGCGGCGACCGGCGGCGAGCAGACGTCTAATCTCCTCGCGCGCGATCCATGTCTTGCCGCTTCCGGTCGGTGCCGTCACCAACACGTCTTCGTATTCGAGCGCTTCGAGTGCTTCGAGTTGAAAAGGATCAGGCTTGAACGGAGCCGGAGCGGGCGTGCCGATGCCTTCGAGCAGACGCCTCAGTGGGCGCGAACGCGCCGCGCGATGGGCCGTCCGGCTGACGCTCGAAGTGTCCGCCGCGCTTAAATCTTTGGATGAAGTCGCGCGCGGCGCGGTGGTGTCACCATGCCGCTCGTCGCGTGATGTCGGAGTTGCACCTCTGCGCTTTTGGGATGCGCGCTTTCCGTCGCGCCGGTCTCTCTCACGAAAACGTGGCATGGAGAGAATTCTAACCTATATCCTCAGAAGTGACGGGTGATAGGTGACAAGTGACAAGAAAGAATTAAGGCCGGTGAGTTTTCCCGAGCGGAAGCTTTAGTTTCTTTCGATAAAGATTCCGGCTGACAGACATTGTCCGGTGCGGCACAGCATCCATATTTTCATATCACCAATCACGATTTACTTGTCACTGCTGAGTAAAAACAACTGGAAAGGACAGCGCTTTGGTGATAGGCTAGTGCCCGCTGAAGACAACATGAAATGTGACGCGGCGGGTACGTAAGCGATTTTAGTCGAAACGCTCTTTATCCAACCCTGGAGATTTTTTAAGTCATTCCATCGAGCACCGTGGGAGACTCGTGGGAGACTCGTGCGGGCGGGGTTAGCCAGCCGCCAAATAACTTTTTGAAGTTACGTCATTAGATTTACCTCCATCAGGTTCTCTCACGGAACTCTTTCCTTTTGTACGCCGGCTCCTCTACGGTAGCCAAAGCTCACGTTCGTTAGATTAAGCGTCAGAACGCTCAAAGCAAATCTTCACGTCGGCCTCAAAACGCCGACCCCGTCTCGTGCTTGCACGCTCGAGAGAGCGGCCACACCCGGAAAGTCCAGACATGAAGCACACAGGCGAAAATGTCATCCTCGTGGTTGACGACGCGCCGGAGCAGTTGGAAGGGGTGCGCCTTTTATTAAGCGACGCGGGCTACCGTGTGCTGACCGCGACTGACGCTCGCGCGGGCTTCGAGATAGCGAGCCGCGAGCGTCCCGCTCCGGTGGTCAGCGATGTTTTGACGCCGCAAGTTGACGGCATCGAGTTGTGCCGGCTGATGCGCACCGACAGCGATTTGCACAAGACTCCGATCCTGCTGGTGGGCGCGCGACGCACCGACTCGGCGCGTGCCGCCGAAGTCTCGGAAGCAGGGGCCGACGCTTACCTCGAAGCGCCTTACGATCCCGCGCGCCTGATCGCGGAGGTCGCGCGGCTCGTCGAACGTAAGCGGTTTACCAACGCGCTGCGCGAAAGCGAAAGCCGATACCGCGCGCTGACGGAACAGTCTTCGGATTTGATTTTCATTTTAGACGCGCAGGGAAATATCAACGAGGTCAATCGGCGAGCCTGCGAAGCGCTCGGCTACGCGCGCGACGATCTTCTGCGATTCAACGTGAGAGACCTTATCTCGGTCGGCGACGAGGCTGCCGACCCGCTGCGCATCTCCGACTTGCGTGTGGGTGAAGCACGGCTCACCGAAATCCTGATGCGCCGCCGCGAAGGTTCCCCGGTGCCGGTGGAAATCAGCGCCACGCTGCTCAACGACGAAAGGATTCTGGCCGTCGGGCGCGACACCGGTGAGCGACGACAAGTCGAAACAGCGTTGCGGGCGAGCAAGGAGCGTTTTCGTGCTCAGTACAAAGGCATCCCCGTCCCGACCTATTCATGGCTGCGGGTCGGCGAAGACTTTGTGTTGATTGACTACAACGACGCCGCCGAGAAATTCACCTACGGGCGGGTCGCCGGTCTGGTCGGGAAACCGGCGCGCGAAATATACGAGGCGAGACCGGACATCCTGAGCGACTTCTCGCAGTGCTTTCGTCAACGCACCACCCTCCACAGGGAGATGGAGTACCAACTATGGTCAACGGGTGAGAACAAGTATCTAGCGGTCAGTTACGTCTTCGTTCCGCCCAACATGGTGATGGCCCACCTCGACGACATCACCGAGCGGAAACGGGCCGAGGATGAAATCCGGCAACTCAACCAGACGCTCGAACGCCGCGTCGCGGAGCGCACCGTGCAACTACAAGCGGCCAATGACGAATTGGAATCATTCTCCCGCTCGGTCTCGCACGACCTACGCGCGCCGCTCCGTTTCGTCAAGGGGTTGACGGATCAACTCCAAGAGAGAATCGCCCGCACCGCCGACGAAATCAGTCTCCGCTACCTGAAGACCATCGCCGATTCGCTCAACGAAACGGGCGATCTGATTGACGGCCTGCTGGCTTATTCGCAGGCGGGGCGGGCCGAGATACGCCGCACCGCAACCGATACCGCGCGACTCGTGCGGGACTTGATCGAAGAACTTGACGCGGACATCGCCGGACGAATTATCACGTGGAAAATCGCGGAACTGCCGGAAGCCGGCGGCGACCCGGCGATGTTAAGGATCGTCTTTCAGAATCTCTTGTCCAACGCTGTGAAATACACGCGGACGCGAGCCGCCGCCGAGATCGAGGTCGGGAGCGCGGGCGACGAGCACGAGCACGTCTTCTTCGTGCGCGACAACGGCGTGGGCTTCGACATGCGGTATGCGGACAAGCTGTTCGGCGTGTTCCAACGACTCCACAGCACGGAGAAGTTCGAGGGCACCGGCGTCGGTCTCGCCAGCGTGCGGCGAATCATTCAACGTCACAGAGGCCGCACGTGGGCCGAAGGCGCTCCCGAAGCCGGTGCCACTTTCTATTTCTCGCTTCCTAAGTACGCCGAGAATCCTGACCTCAGCGAAATCACGACGGCTTCGCCCGGACGCCGACAGTTCCGGCGGCGGCGGACTGACGTCAGAGACGCGGGTAAAAACCGGACGGACGACGAAACCGGTAAGGTTGCTCACCGCGCGAATTGAATACCAGAAGCGCTCACCGCTTTGTTTGAAGCAACAGCAGTGATTCGGCCCACTCACAGCGCCGAAGACGGTTTGCTATGCCCCACTCACCCGCCGAGACTATTCGCGTTCTGTTGATTGACGATCACTCCGTCGTGCGGTCGGGGTTGCGCCTGCTGCTTGAGGCCCGGCCCGGCTTTCACGTCGTCGGCGAGGCCGGCGACCGCTCGACCGCCCTCGCTCTGGCGAACAAAACGCAGCCCGAAATAATTCTCCTCGACCTTACTCTGCCCGGCACCTCCGGGCTTGATCTGATCCCCGAACTGCTCGCCGCCGCCGCCGAATCGCGCATCATCATTCTCACCGGCGTGCTCGACCCCGAAGCCCACACGCACGCCGTCGCCGCCGGCGCGCGCGGAGTCGTGCTTAAAGAGAAAGCGCCAGAGGTACTCGTCAAAGCCATCGAGAAAGTTCACGACGGCGAAGTCTGGCTCGACCGTTCGGCGGTCGCGCGACTTGTCGGCGCGAGACAGGAAGCATCCCGGAAGGCCGCGCGGCACGACCCGGAAGAAACTAAAATCGCGTCGCTGACCGGGCGCGAGCGCGAAATAATCACCCTCATCGGCTGCGGCTTCAGGAACAAACAAATCGCCGCGCGCCTCTTCATCAGTGAAGGGACGGTGCGCAACCATCTCACCACGGTTTTCAGCAAGCTCGAAGTTGCGGATCGCATGGAGTTGCTGATGTATGCCTACCGGCACGGCCTCGCCAAGCCTCTCCTTTAAGCTCCTTACCGAATTTTCATCAAACCATCGCACCCGCCCGAACACCCCATCCATCGCATTGCGGTTGGTGATAAAAATGCAAGGCTGTGTGTGTTGCCTCTGCCGCGTAGCGGCGGATGACTCGTCCCCGGCGTTTCAACGCCGGGGACGAGTCATCGCATTGCGTGGCGTCGCGTCAGCGACGAGTGAATTCAACCGTCGCTGACGCGACGCGGGGCGGGTGTACTCACATCCCGTGCGTTAAAACGCCGGGCTAAAGTCATCCGCCGCTACGCGGCAGAAGTCAGCAGCATTTTTTTACCACTACCGCATTGCGAACGTCGCTTTCGTCCCACCCCATCCGCCGCGGGATATGACAATCCGCACTCCCGACCGTGAGGCTTGTCACTTATTTAAGTCCCCAAAACGTGAGCATCCGCACCGCTAAAAAGTGATTGTTGGTAGATGTGTCTGCCGCCCGGGTCGTGTAGTTTCGCTGGCGCGCTCCGAAAGAAAAGACGTGCGCCGGACGCCGCGCCGACGGGCGATTAGTGGAGGGAGAAGCATGCCGAGCGGTCAGGGAGTGATAGAGCAATCACCTGCCGTCTGCGCCGTGGCGGAGCGACGGAGTAAGCCGCGCATCTGCGTTCCCTTCCCGGCAATCGTCCGAGGCGTGGACGACGGCGGCAAAGCGTTCCGGTGCGCGACGGTGGTTGACAACACCAGCGCCGGCGGCCTCTACGTGCGGCTGATGCCGTGCGTTAAGGACGGCGCGCTGCTCGACATCACCCTCCGGCTGTCAACCCCGCGCGCCGGCGGCGGAACGACGCGCGTCGTGACACGCGGCGTGGTGGTGCGCAGCGAAACGATGGCCGGCGGGGCGTGCGGCGTGGCCGTCGCGTTCACGCGCCGCTCATGTCTCTGAAGCCTTCAACGGCAGTCAGGGATTTGACCGCCACCCGACGGTCGAATCCTTAGAACCATTCGGAACAATTTAACGACAAGGGAATGACGTGGTGCAGTTCTCTCGCGCTATGACACATTTTTCTAGCCGGCCTTTTACCGCCTGCGATTCCTCCGCGCGGAGCACTAACGCCCGTCCCGCACCTTAACCGACTATAGACGGCGAAAACCTTTTGCCCCGTGAACGACCTCGCGCTGTACACCGCAGCGTTTTGCCTCAAATCCGAAGGAGTTAATCAACAATGCCCCGACTGAGCGACTTTGATTCTCACACGCCCGATTCGCGCCCGTCACACCCCGACACCGCCGCCGCGCCGAGCGCGCAGACACTCGTACCCTCGACCGCCCCGCCGAAGGAGAACCGAAAGCGGGACGTGTGGCGACGAGCGACACGGCGCAAGACCGTCTCGACTTCACCGACCGAACGAAACGCCGAACGGAGCGCCGCACGAACCCTTCGCGGCGAGCGATCAAACCGGAACTCTTTAATTATCGCTCTGCTGCTCCTCGGCCTGACACTGGGCGCGGCGCTGAGTCCGCACTTGCCGGGCGCGAGCGGCGCCGGGCCGTGCGACGCGCCGGCGAACGAGGTCGTCGCGGAAAATTGTCAGCTGGGCAGTCCCGAGAGCGAGTGGGACGTGAGCGGAGCCGGCGACGCGAGCATTCAAGGCTTCGCCGCCGACTTCAGTGTGGATCAGGGGCAGACAGTTGATTTCAAAATCAAGACCGACGCGACTGAACTACCGCCTCGACATTTACCGCATGGGTTACTACGCCGGGATGGGCGCGCGCAAAGTGACGACCGTTCAACCTTCGGCATCGCTGCCGCAGGGCCAGCCCGATTGCGTGAGCGACTCGACAACCGGCCTCATTGATTGCGGCAACTGGACTTCTTCGGCGTCTTGGCCTGTCCCGGCAAACGCGACATCAGGTATCTACTTTGCGAAGCTCGTGCGCGAAGACGCGACGGCCGGCGCGAGCCATGTCTTCTTTATCGTCCGCGACGACGACGGAAATTCCGACCTGTTATTCCAAACCGCCGACACGACTTGGCAGGCTTACAACAGCTACGGCGGCAACAGTCTTTACACGGGAGCGCCAGCGGGCCGCGCCTACAAAGTCAGTTACAACCGCCCGTTCAATACGCGCGCGGTGGCGAGCGAGGACTGGGTCTTTAATTCCGAGTACCCGATGGTTCGCTGGCTTGAGCGCAACGGCTACGACGTGAGCTATTTCACCGGCGTTGACAGTGACCGCCTCGGCGGTGAAATCGGCGAGCACAAGATTTTCCTTTCCGTCGGCCACGACGAATACTGGTCGGGCGCGCAGCGCGCCAACGTCGAGGCGGCGCGCGATGCGGGCGTGCATCTCGCTTTCTTCAGCGGCAACGAAGTCTTCTGGAAGACACGTTGGGAGACGAGCATTGACGGGTCGGGCACGCCGCACCGCACGCTCGTCTGCTACAAAGAAACGCACGCGGGCGCAAAGATTGATCCGAGTCCTGAATGGACGGGCACGTGGCGCGATTCACGTCCGTTCAACCCTGAAGGCAGTAAGCCTGAGAACGCACTGACCGGCACGATCTTCACCGTCAACTGCTGCACCTACGCGATCAAAGTCCCCGAAGCCGACGGCAAGATGCGCTTCTGGCGCAACACGAACGTCGCCACGCTCGCGCCCGGCGCGACCGCGACGCTGCCTGCGGGGACGCTCGGCTACGAGTGGGACGAAGACCTCGACAATAACTTCCGTCCCGCCGGACTGCTTCGTTTGTCGTCCACGACCGAGAGCGTCCCGCAACGCATCACCGACAACGGATCGAATTATGCTCCGGGCACGGCGACGCACCGCCTCACCCTCTACCGCGACGTCAATGCGGGAACAACTCCCGACGCCCTCGTGTTCGGCGCAGGCACAGTGCAGTGGTCGTGGGGACTCGACGGCACACATGATCGCGGAAGCTCGACGCCCGACGCGCGTATGCAGCAGGCGACAATCAATCTGTTCGCCGACATGAACGTGCAGCCCGCGACACTACAAACCGGCCTCACGGCGGCGACCGCCTCAAGCGATACGATTACCCCGACCTCGACAATCACGTACCCGCTCGGCGTGCCGGTCGAGAGCGGAAGTCCCGTGACGATTACCGGCACGGCGACGGATAATGGCGGCGGCGTGGTCGGCGGCGTTGAGGTATCAATTGATGGCGGCGCGACGTGGCATCCGGCGACGGGACGCGAGAACTGGACATACACATGGACGCCCGCCGCGCCCGGCTCGGCGACGGTGATGAGCCGCGCCGTTGACGACAGCGGTAATCTCGAAACGCCATCCGCCGGCACCGTCGTGACGGTCACTGCGCCCGATTGCCCATGCAGTATCTGGAACAATTCGCCCACGCCCGCAAACACTTCAGCGAACGACGGCGGCGCAATCGAAGTCGGAGTGAAGTTCCGCTCTGACAGCGACGGTTACATCACGGGCTTGCGCTTCTACAAAGGCAGCCAGAACACCGGCACGCACGTCGGCCACCTGTGGACAGGCAATGGCACGAAGCTGGCGGAAATTACGTTCACGGGAGAGACGGCGACGGGCTGGCAACAAGTCGCGCTCGCCTCGCCCGTTGCGATCACCGCGAACACGACCTACGTCGCTTCGTATCACACGACCGTCGGGCGCTACGCTTTCGACGGCGGTTTCTTCGCCACGTCGGGTGTTGACAATGCACCGCTGCACGCGCTCGCCAACGGCGCGGATGGCGCGAATGGCGTCTACAAATATAGTGCGGTCGGGACATTCCCGACCGATACATTCAATTCGAGCAACTACTGGGTGGACGTCGTCTTTGACACGACCCCCGCCTCCGACACGACGCCGCCCACCGTCAGTACACAATCGCCGGCAGGCGGCGCGACAAATGTCAGCGTCGCGGCGAACGTCACCGCGACGTTCAGCGAAGCGATGGACGCGGCGACGA
>Ga0183260_10005295_pt1 | contig 10153 bp, 7 predicted proteins | sample AntDrymUQ4972206_2_FD_129768 | JGI IMG/M metagenome (GOLD analysis project Ga0183260, IMG submission 129768) | Polar desert sand microbial communities from Dry Valleys, Antarctica - metaG UQ497 (22.06) (version 2) (version 2) | ecosystem: Environmental > Terrestrial > Soil > Desert | place...
CGACTTCGCGATCATCACCGTGCCCACCCCCCTTCGAGAAGGGAACCCCGATCTCAGCTACATCGAGCAGGCGGGCGCGGCCCTAGCTCGGCATCTCGTTGCGGGTGCCACAATCGTCCTGGAGTCGACCACCTACCCCGGCACGACGCAGGAGCTCCTGCAACCTATCCTCGAGGATGTGTCCAGCCTCAAGGCGGGCATCGATTTCCACCTTGGGTACAGCCCTGAGCGCATCGATCCGGGCAACCGGACTTACGGGCTGACCAGCACCCCAAAGGTCGTCTCGGGCCTCACGCGTGCCTGCCTCACTGCGGTTCAAGGCCTCTACGACGACCTCGTCGACGTGACGGTGCCGGTGTCGAGTCCTAAGGAGGCAGAGCTCACCAAACTACTGGAGAACACGTTCAGGCACGTCAACATCGCGCTGATCAACGAGCTCGCGGTCTTTGCGCACGACCTCGGCCTCGACATCTGGGAGGCCATCGACGCAGCCTCGACCAAGCCGTTCGGCTTCATGCGCTTCACACCCGGGCCCGGCGTGGGGGGCCACTGCCTACCGATCGACCCGTCGTACTTGTCGTGGCAGGTGAAGCGCCAGCTCGGTCAGCCATTCCGCTTCGTGGAGTTGGCCAATGACGTGAACGAGCACATGCCCGACTACGTCGTCCGGCGTATCATGGCGTCCCTCAACGAGCGCTCCATGGCGGTGAAGGGCTCGCGCCTACTGCTTCTCGGCCTCGCCTATAAGAAGAACACCAGTGACGCCCGCGAGTCGCCGAGCACACGTGTGGTGCAGTTGCTGGCCACCCTGGGAGCAGTCGTCCGGGTGGCTGATCCGCATGTAGACCTCACTGTGGCGCGCCTGCGCGAGCCGCTTCCCGCGACGCAGGTGACGCTCACGCGCTCGGAGGTGGAGGCTGCGGACCTGACGGTCCTGCTGGTCGACCATGACGACTTCGACTTCGCCGTGCTCGACGGCGCGCCGGTGCTCGACACTCTGCGGGTGCTCCCACCCGCAGACCACGTCGAGACCCTCTAGGAGGAGGCATGCGCGTCCTCATAACCGGTGGTGCCGGGTTCATTGGTGCCAACCTGGCTCGGCGGTTTCAAGCCGACGACGACTTCACGGAGGTGATCGCCCTCGACGACCTCTCGTCTGGTTTCGTGAGTAACCTCGACGGCGCCGGCATCGAGCTCGTCGAGGGGAGCGTGCTCGACCCTGACCTTGTCGCCCGACTGGGGCGGCGAGTCGACGCGTTCGTGCACCTGGCGGCGGTCCCGAGCGTGCCACGCTCGATCATCGACCCGATGCGCAGCCATCACGTTAATACGACTGGCACGCTGCACGTCCTGGAAGCCGCCCGGGAAGGCGGCAAGCACGTCGTGGTCGCCTCGTCCAGCAGCGTGTATGGCGACAACCCTGCGCTGCCGAAGTCCGAGGACCTGCGGCAGATGCCGGTCTCTCCCTACGCCGTGTCGAAACTCGCGGCCGAAAGCTACGCGACGGCTTACCAACGCTGCTACGACCTACCAGTCTTGGCCTTCCGGTTCTTCAACGTCTTCGGTCCGCTGCAGGCGGCGGGCCACGCCTACGCCGCCGTGGTGCCGGCTTTCCTCGACGCCGCGCTGAAGGATCAGCCGCTCCCGCTCCAAGGCGATGGACGGCAGACCCGAGACTTCACGTTCGTGGGTACGGTCGTGGATACGATCGCGAGTGCGCTTCGTCGCCGAGTCACCCATCCACACCCCGTGAACCTGGCATTCGGCACCCGGACCTCGCTCCTGGATCTCATCGCACTGCTCGAGGAGCTTCTCGAAGCACCGCTCCAGAGGGCCGCGCTCCCCACCCGCGTCGGGGACGTGCGTGACTCGCAGGCAGATCCCTCGACGTTGCGTTCACTGTTCCCCGACGTGACGCCGGTCCCACTTCGGGAGTCGCTGGTGCAGACCATCGCGTGGTTCCGCGCCCTTGACGCATCGACTGGTTAGAACGTGGACGTGACGACTCTGGCCCGGACGGTGCAGACCGCCGCGCCGCCGAGGAACGTCGATAGTCGACCGTTCGCGGATCTCGTCGGCGCCCTCGCCGTCTGTGGTGCGCTGCTTAGCCAGTTGCCGTTCTCGATCGCAGCGTCCGCCGGGACGGCGGCGGCCCTACTGCTGGTACGTCCACAAGTCGTCGTCCTGGCGGGCGTCGTGGCCGTCCCGCTGCTTGGCGCCTCCTCCAACCAGAACCGCGGCCTCGCTCTTTTCATCGCGATGCTCGTGGCCTCCTCCGTGCGGCACTTAGTCGAAGGGCATGCGCGGTGGCCCTCCCGCGCGACCGTCGCCTTGCCCGTGCTGGCCCTGTGGGTGGTCATGTCGGACCTGCTCACCCAACCGGGACCGGCCGGCGGCCCCAGCCGCGCCCAGCTGATCCAGCCGCTCGTCGGCGTGGCGGTGGCACTTGTTGCCTCACTCTTCCCCATCCGCGCCCGTGAACTGGCCATGGCAGCAGTCCCTGGCGCCATCGTGGTGGCCATATCCGCATTTCTGGTGCCAGAGGACGGCGACGAGCGGGTGAGCGCTCTGGGACTCAACCCCGACTACCTCGCCACGCTCGTGGTGCTCATGATGGCCGCTGTGCTTGTGGGTGGTCTGTCGGCCCGAGATGCGCTGCTCGCCAACCTGCTGGTGTGGCCTGTGGGACTGGTCGTGCTGGCGCAGACGCAGTCGCGCGGCGCGTTCGCCGCCCTCGCAGTCGTGCTGTGCATGATCCTGCTAGGCCGTCACCGCGACCGGCTCCTCGACCGGCGTCGGCTGCTACTGGGGGTGGCTGTCGTGCTCGTAGCTCTCGTCGCGATCCCGGATCTGACCGACACTCTCTCGTCGCTGTTCCTGTCGAGCCGCACAGAGCTGGACTACGCCCGGAGTGACGAGCAGCGCAGCCTAGCCCTGCTGGCATCACTCAGGCTGATGCTCGAGCACCCACTACTTGGCATCGGGTACGGCCACTTCCCCTACGTCGCCTCTGAGCTGCCTGGTCTACACGACTTCGTCAACACCCACAACGAGTACACCCGATTCGGCGCTGAACTAGGGGTCGTTGGTCTGGTGCTGCTGTTGGCACCGTTTGGGTCGGCCATCCGCTTGGCCGCGGGAACTCGTAGCCGTAACGTCCTCGCGGTCCTGCTTGCCATGGCCGCCGCCATGCTTACGGGAAACTTTCTCAACAGTGTTGTGACCGCGTACCCATTCTGGGTTGCGCTCGGGATGGGTCTATCCCTTCGGGCTGGCCCCCCCGCGGGGCCAGCCGGGTGTCCGGAAGCTACAACTCAGGCCGTGCCCCAGACTGCAGGGCTATGACCGAAGCGACGGCTTCAGACGATGACAACAATCTTTCAGCGAAGGTCGTGGACGGCTTCGGCGACGAGTGGGGACGATTCGATCAGATCGCGCTCAAGGACGAGGAGCGTGAACGCCTTTTCGCGCAGTATTTCTCGTTGTTCCCCTGGGAGAAGCTTCCACCGGATGCGCGCGGCGCCGACGTCGGTGCCGGTAGCGGCCGGTGGGCGGCTCTTGTGGCGGACCGGGTTGGCGAGCTGCACATAGTGGAGCCGAGTGTCGAGGCGATGACCGTTGCACGCCGCGCTCTGGCCGGTCGGCCCAACGTCGTGTTTCACGCCACCGGGGTCAACGACATGCCAATCCCGGACAGCAGCCTGGACTTCGCATATTCGCTCGGCGTCCTTCACCACCTGCCCGACACGCTCGCCGGGATCCGGTCGTGCGTAAGAACTCTTAAGCCCGGAGCGCCCTTCCTTGTTTACCTGTACTACGCGTTTGACAACCGACCGTCTTGGTTCCGGGCGTTGTGGAAGGTCAGCGACATGATTCGCCGCGGCGTATCGTCCCTACCTCACGGCGCTCGATACATCGTCAGTCAGATTCTCGCCGTTCTCGTGTATCTCCCACTGGCACGCTCAGCGCGCGCGCTCGCCCGTCGGGGCCACAATGTTGCAAACTTCCCCCTTGAGTCTTACGCCGACGCGAGTTTCTACACCATGCGCACTGACGCGCTGGACCGATTCGGCACCGCGCTCGAACGTCGGTTCACGAAGGTCGAGATTGAACGAATGCTGACGGACGCCGGCTGCGATTCCATCACGGTGGGTGGGCCGCCGTACTGGTGCGCCATCGGGTATCGCCGATAGGCGAGTTCACGTAATGGGCGCGGCGCACTCGGCATCTCTGATAGGGCCGCGCTGTGCACGGACGGAGTCGACATCAGGGTCGAGTCGTCCCCCCGCGGCTCCTCGAGCGTCTTAGCTGGGGAAGGCGGAGTTGTCGGCTTGCCCACCTCGCCAACGGCGCTGCAGAAGTTCGAAAAGACCGGGACGAAAGTCCCGCAGGCTCAGACCGGCAGCTCGGCGTAACCACAGGAGATAACTTCCCGCGAGTAGGACATAGGCGATCGACGACGCGACACCGGTGCCAGTGATGCCCCACCGTGGAATGAGGACGAGGTTGAGGGCCACGTTAATGGCGAGGGCACCCAGTGCGAGGACGCTGTTAATGAGTAGGCGATTGTGTCGTACCAAGTAGTTCCCCGCGCTCCGCGCCATCGCCAGGGCAACGACACCGGGCGCGAGTGCGAACACGGCCGGCAGGCAGTCGCGGAACTCCTCTCCGAACACAAGTGGCACTAGGAATGGCGCTGTCGCGACGAGAACGACCGCAGCAAGCACGGCGAACACGCCGCTCAGACCCACGACGCGCGCCGTGAAGCGGCTCGACTCGTCGAGCGGCAATTCGGTTTGCCGCCGAAGCGCGGCGGTGGACACAGCATCGGTGGCGAGGTTGGTGAGCTCGATGAGAGTGACCGCCAGCGCGTACAACCCGACTGTGCGGTCGTCCTTCATCGACGCGAGGATCAGCACGTCGACGCGGAGTAGCAGGAAGCGGCCGATCGTCGCGCTGTGGTAGCGGAGCCCAAAGCCGAGCGCCTCGCGCGCCAGGGGCACAGATGCGTAAGCGCTGCGGGGCCGCAGTGCGGGCAGCGTCAACACGAGCGACGCGCCCACATTGACCGTCCACGCGAGCACCACCGTCGTCACGCTCAGGCGGTCGGACAGCGTCAGTCCCACGAGCATGACGATTTGGATGGCTCCGCTGAAAAGCATGGCGCGGTTCAGGACTCCGGTGCGACCCTCAAGCACCAACAGTCCGTTCGTCCAGAGCACGACAATCGACAGCGGGATCCCGGGAAGGGCGAGCGGCAGGGCCGGATGCTGCAACGACTGATCGTCGGGGTAGGAGAACGCGAGAGCCACGACCGCTGTCAGACCTGCGACGACGGTCCCCAGCAGCAGTCCGAGAACCACAGCATTCGCGGTGAGTCCCCGGACGTCGGCACCCCGTCCGACCAGGTATACCTGTGCATGCTCCACGCTGCAGTGCCCCAAGGACACGGCCGTAACCACCATGGCGACGATGACGGCGTACTGACCGCGGCCCTCCGGCCCAAGGGTTCGCGCAATGAGCACACTGGCCATCACCCCGCTGGCAAGCAGCACTACCCTCGTCCCGGCGATCGCCACTGCCGTACGAGCCAGCGGTCTTAGCGAGGTCTCGCCCGGTGTAGTGGTGGGCTCACCCGACGTCGTGGTCACGAGCGATGGCGTCCCAACTGGGCGCGGTATAGCTCAAGATGCGACTGGACATTAATTCGCCAGGTGAATGATTCAGCCCTCTCGCGGCCGCGACGGCCAGCTTCGACGCGAAACTCGACATCACCGATAATCCGTGTCAGCGCCTTGGCGAGGGATTCCGGATCGCGAGGTGGCAGGAGGAGACCCGTCACGCCGTCCTCCACGAGCTCCCTGCAGCCGCCGACGTCTGTCGCCACGACCGGAAGTCCGGCCGCCATCGCCTCCATGATCGCGTTAGGCAGTCCCTCCTGGTGGCTGGTGAGCAGCGCGTACTGCACATCCCCATAGTGAGGCAGCGCGGGGCGGCCTCCTTCGAGCAGCACTCGATCCTGGAGATCGCTAGCGTTCAACGCCGCGGTGATCGCCTCCCTCATCGGGCCCTCGCCGATGCAGCGGATGAGTACGCGGCCGCGCACATCCGGCTCGAGCAGTCGCAGCGCCTCGATGAGATCGAGATGACCCTTGTAGTCGATGAGGTTGGCCACGAACAGCCCAATCGGTGGATCGATCTCAGGCCTGGCCAGGGAGGACGCGAGGTCAAGTCCGTTGCGGATCACGTGCAACTTGGTCCAAGGCACGTCCTCGTTCAGGTTGGCATCCTCGGCCACAGGGGCTGAATTGGCCACAACAGCCGTCGCCGCAGCTGTCGACACTCTCGATAGCGGCATAACAACCCATGCCTTCGGCAAGTTCGTGTGCAGACCCCGCCGCGCAGCAATGCGCACGGGTATGCGAATGGCCCAGGCCCAAGGCACCAGCGTGACGTACGTATGAAAGAGAAAGGCGTGCATGACGTCGAAGCGGCCACGCTTCACGGCCGCCAACAGCATGCATAAGCGTCGGAACTCGCCCATGTTGTGCCAAATCGCGCGAAAGACGCTCCCTCGACGGTGCCAGCCTGTCATACCTACGCAGGTCGCCGGGATGGCGAACTCGTCGAGTACCTCCTGGAGCGGTCCCCGCTCGGCAAGGAGAAACACCTCGACGTGATGACCCATCAAGTGCAGCTCCCGCGCCAAGCCGACTAGCTGGGTCTCAGCGCCGCCGCGCCGTAAGGAACCGATGGCGAGGGCGATCCGCAACGGCGATTCGTCGGTCAATCCGCAGGCCTCGTGAACAGGAACTCGTTGCACCCCAGGCCCCCGGCACACGTCTTGAGCCCTTCGAGGGTGAAACCCTTTTGCCGGTAGAAGTCAAAGATCTGCTCGGGCTTTGCTACCTCAAAGGGGTAGCCGCCCACCCAGTCCACGAGATCGTGCTTGCGATCCATACCGCGCGCGCGCACCTCTTGCGCGGGTTGCCGGAGGCTGGCGCCCGGACGGCCAAGCACGCCCATGACACGCATCGCCTCAGCGAGACCGCGACGGGCGCTGAAGTAACCACCGACAGCCGCGACGAGAGCGGCCTGCCCGGTCGGCCCGCTTTCGACGTATCCCTTCTTGATTCTCGTCCACATCCTGCTGGGCAAACCCTGGTCGTTGTAGATGGCGATGGCGAGCTGGCCTCGCGGTGCGACCGCCTCACCAACGACGTCGCAGGCGGTCCACATGTCTCCGGTGTGGTGCAGTACCCCCCAGGAGTAGACGACGTCGAACCCGCCGAGTGAGGCCACGAACTGGCTATCCAAGGCCGAGCCCTGGGTCACCTCGTAGGCCTCCGCGCTTGCAAAGCGGTCCCGCACGGCGATGGCCGTCCGGACGGAGTCGGCGTCGTAGTCGAAGGCGCGAACCGTGGCGCCCATCTGGTGTGCGGCCAGAGACATGAGACCGGAGCCGCAGCCGATGTCGAGGAAGGTCTTTCCGCTCAGGTCCGTGGTTTGAAGGAGCCGCTCGACACCTGCCCGGGCTCCGGCAATGCGCTCGTCGTCCAGTTGGCTGCTAAAGCTTTCCCAGTTGCGACCGAACGCGAAGCGTTGGTCCTCGGCGCGCGAATGTCGAGTTGTTCGGGCAGTCATGTTCTAGGTACTCCGTCCTGGTCGGCGCGCGGCACTCGCCTATCCTTGCAGCCTGCGACGCGAACGCGCCGCGTAGTGGGGAGACCACGTGTGCGGGATCGCCGGCTACTGGGACCGTAACGGCTCCGCAGAGGCAGTCGCGCTGCGTGACATCGGACAGCGCATGGCGGCAGTACTACAGCACCGGGGTCCCGACGATGGTGGCACGTTCGAAGACCCGCACGCCGGGTTGGTGCTGGCCTTTCGCCGTCTCGCGATCATCGACCTCACCGAAGCCGGTCATCAGCCGATGGCCTCGGCGTGCGGGCGCTACGTCCTCGTTTACAACGGTGAGGTCTACAACCACGGGGAACTGCGCGCAGAGCTCGAGCCGCACCTGGCGTTCCGCGGTCACTCGGATACTGAAGTGATCCTCGGGGGATTCACCCGCTGGGGCGTCCGCTGCACGGTCGAACGGCTCAACGGCATGTTCGGGTTCGCTGTGTGGGACTGTGAATCGCGGGTGCTCACGCTGGGTCGAGACCGTTTCGGCGAGAAGCCCCTCTACTACGGCCAGGCTGGTGGCCGCTTTCTATTCGGCTCCGAGCTCAAGCCGTTTCGCACGGTCGAGGGCTTTCATCCCTCACTCGACCGCTCTGCGCTGGCGCTGTTCATGCGCCACGGCTGCATCCCATCGCCACACACCGTCTACGAAGGGGTACGCAAGCTTCCACCCGGTTGCCTGCTTGAGGTTCGGGATGCCCTGCCCGGAGAACCAATCCCCTACTGGTCCGCCGTCGAGCAGGCCGAGATCGGCGTTGGCAGCACGCTCACGGGCGATGAGCGTGAGCTCGAGCACGAGTTGCACTCGCTGCTCTACGAAGCGGTTGGCATGCGCATGGAGGCCGACGTGCCTCTCGGCGCCTTCCTGTCAGGCGGTATCGACTCCTCGCTCGTCGTCGCTCTGATGCAGGCCCAGTCCGCGCACCCTGTGAAGACCTTCAGCATCGGCTTCGCCGAGGCCGATCACGACGAGGCACCCTTCGCGAAACGGGTGGCGTCGCATCTCGGGACCGACCACACAGAGCTCTACGTAACGGCAGCCGACGCCTTGGCTGTGGTCCCCCTGCTGCCAACGGTCTATGACGAACCGTTCGCTGATTCGTCGCAGATACCGACCTACCTGGTGTCGCGGCTGGCTCGACGTGACGTGACGGTGAGCCTATCCGGCGACGGGGGCGACGAAATCTTCGGAGGGTACTCGCGATACGAGATGCTCGCTGAGTGGTGGCACCGCCTGCAGCGGATTCCGCTACCGGGCCGCAAAGCCAGTGCCCGTGGGATTGTTCGCGTCCCTGCGCGGCACTGGGACACGCTGTTCCGGGTGGCACGACCGGCGCTCCCCGCTGGGGCTCGGGTATCGCGACCAGGCGAGAAGTTGCACAAGTTGGCCTCTGGCTTGGGGTTCCACCGCCCAGAGGACGTGTACCTGCAGCTGATGTCTCAGTGGCGCGCCCCCGAGCAGCTTGTCCTCGGTTCGTCGGAACCCCTGACGCCGCTCAGCAACGGTGCGCGAACGCCAATCGCCGACCCGGGGCTACGCGCCATGCAGCTGGACGCGATCACGTACCTCCCAGACGACATCCTGGTCAAGGTCGACCGCGCCGCGATGTCGGTAAGCCTGGAAACCCGAGTGCCTCTGCTCGACCATCGCATCTACGAGTTCGCCTGGCGGCTGCCCCGCGATCTCCGCAATCGGCCTGGACAGGGCAAGTACCTGCTGCGAAAGGTGCTAGACCGATACGTCCCGCGGCCGATGGTTGATCGCCCAAAGATGGGCTTCGGCGTACCGATCGGTGACTGGTTGCGGGGTCCCTTGAGGGAATGGGGTGAGGATCTGCTGTCGCCGTCGGCGCTCCGCTCCCAGGGACTACTTGACGTCAGTATCGTCCGCGACGCCTGGTCGGATCACGTGTCCGGCCGTTCAGACCGTAAGTACGAGTTGTGGAGCGTGCTGATGCTCCAGGCATGGCTAGCGCAGCATGAAATATCAGCATCGACCGCGTGAGCTTGAGGCAATTTTCATAACAGCTTCGCAGCATCCCTCATCGCACTTCACGGAGCGATCGCACGGCAGCGTGCAACCGGGATGGCATCCTCCCAAGGCGACGTGCGTACGCCGCAACCAGGTGCGCCCCCGTTCCCGAGCCGTAGGCGCTTCTCATGAACGAACGCGACGGGAACACGTACCGAAATGCGTACTTCACACGTGCATATCCGCGCATTTCTAGAAGACTCCCAAGTGCGGATGCGTGCGCCGAAGCGTTAATCACTGCCAGGCGTGCATCACGCCGCGCGATTTGCCATGCCGCCGTCGATCGGATCGAGTCAGACGTCGCCAACGCGATACCGAGGTCGAAAGCAGCTGTCGCGTTCAATCGCTCCGCTAGTCCAGCCGCCTCGAGCCAGGTGGAATCTGCCTCCCGTGCCAATGCGCGGCGCAAGTCCTCAATCGGCTTCGGAGCGGCTC
>Ga0183260_10005296_pt1 | contig 10151 bp, 6 predicted proteins | sample AntDrymUQ4972206_2_FD_129768 | JGI IMG/M metagenome (GOLD analysis project Ga0183260, IMG submission 129768) | Polar desert sand microbial communities from Dry Valleys, Antarctica - metaG UQ497 (22.06) (version 2) (version 2) | ecosystem: Environmental > Terrestrial > Soil > Desert | place...
GACACCAGTTGATCGCGGGTGTCGTTGCCATCGGCAATATCAATCTCGAACGGCGTGCCGCGATGTGCCCACGGATCGTTCGACAGCTTTAAGGTCTTACCAGCAGTGACGACGGCGGCGTTGGCGTTGGCCGCATTCGTGCCGCCTTCCCACGGCACGACATCTGCGCCCTTTTCTTGAAACAGCAATCCCTTAGCGCTGGTCAAATAGAGACTACCTTTCGTGCCCATCATCAGCTCTGCCGCGCCTTCATAAGCATTGTTGCAGATCGAACTGTAGCTCACACGCAAGGTATACGGTTTCTGGTTGGGCGGCGCGATTTCGTATTCGTACAGGCACGAGATGTTGTCGCACACATCACGGCCATCGCGGTAAAAATCAACACCGCCGGAAGCTAAGACTCTTTTGGGATGTGTGCCCAGGAACCAATTCACGACATCGAGTTGATGGCTGCCGAGTTCGGCCATCAGGCCGCCGGAATAAGCTTTGTACAGCCGCCAATTCAATCGCCGCTCCAGCGCTGTCCAACGCTCATCCGTCTTGGGAACCGGGACAGGACGCCGCCACGAATTGTTACGATGCCACTGTGCCTTAATCGAAGTCACTTGGCCGATCATCCCGGCGGCAACCATGGCCTGTGCTTGTTTGTAAATCGCATTGGAGCGGCGTTGCAGCCCAATCTGAAATACACGCTTTGACGTGGCAACTTGCTGAGCAAGCTTTTTCGCTTCGACGAAGGTATAGCACATTGTCTTTTCCAGAAAGACATCGCACTCGGCGGCCAGACAATCGGCAGCGATCCGGTAATGCAAATGAAGCGGAACGGCGATCACGACGGCTTGCGGTTTCAGATCGTCGAGCAGCTTGCGGTAATCGGCGAAGGTCTTGGACTTTGGCCCGGCGTATTTCGCGCCTTGTTCGAGATGCGGCGGGTAATCATCACACACGCCGACCAACTGGACGCCTTCAATCGTCGTCAGCGCACGAATCAAATCTGAGCCACGCCCGCCCGCACCGATGACTGCGACACGCACGGGCGGTTCGTCATCTGCCTGAAGCAGATTGCGCGTCGTCAATATCGCTCCTGCCGTTCCCAGAAAGGTTCGGCGCGTGATAGCCATTTGTCGGAACCCCCTTCTCTACCTTGATTTGATCCAGATGAAACCAACGTTAGGTTCAAACCAGCCGACATCAAGTTCGGAATCAAGTTTTTCAGCAAGAAAATTTGTCGCTCGTGCTCGCCCCATCGCAAGTAGCGCCGTCGAAAAAACTTCTGCATCGGTGGCGGTTGCTGCCAGCACGCCACACGCAGCATGTCCGGCGAGCGGCTCGCCAGTTAATGGATTCACTATATCGGACTGCATCTGACTGGGATGTCGCACCGCGGAACACGAGAACGCCCGATTCATCAGCTTCACACTCGCCACCGGCGCGGCATCCGGCATCAACGGATGGCGAACATCAATCAACCACTCATCGTCATCGGCAGGCGAGCCGAGCGCCAGCACAGAACTCGTGCCGCCGTGCAGCAGTCCGCACGTTACTCCGAATCGAAGCAGGATTTCGCGCCCACAGTCAAGCGCATACCCTTTGCCGACGCCGCCCAAGTCAATCGCCACATCGGGGCGGGTAAACTGCACCGTACAGGCTTCCGCATCAAGCCGAACCGCAGTGGTTTCGCCAGACTTGCCGATGAATGCCGTCACATCGAAATGTCCTTCAGTTAGCCGGCGCGCCTGTTCACATTTTTCGAGCAACCCAAACACTTCCCGGTCAACTTGAACCGGGGCGCGTTTGGCTTCTCGATTGATCCGGGCAATCTCACTGCTCGGATCGTATCGGGAAAGAACACCGTCGAGCCTGATGATCTCCTCCGTCACAGCGACAGCCACGGCTTCTAGATGCTCCTCGTCCTCTCCGTAGAGAAACACCTCGAAGCCTGTTCCCATCGCTTCACAAAAACGATTGCGCTCAGCAGAAATCATTATTGACATTCACCAACTACATCAAGGACGCTTTTCGATTCAGCAACTGCTGCCCTAACTACTGCTTCAACCTGACCAAAAATTTCTCTTGAAGCATGGCGTGTTGACTGATAGGCGACTGTCAAACCGCCTGAGCAGTCCTGTTCGTCGGGGCAGTGTTTCTGACGTTCAGTATCAACAGCAACGCGAGCGGGTGAAGCACGCCCATCAACACAAATACCGGCGTGTATGAATAATCCGTCACGAGTCGCCCGACGATGCCGGTCGAAACAAGTCCGCCAAAGCCGCTCCCCGCCGCGACGACGCCGAACACCGTGGCGATTAATCTTTGCGGATACAAATCGACGATCAACACGCCGAGCGTGACCTGCCATGCAAGATGCGCGAATGCCGCGATTGAGGCGACGAACAACGCGACATAAATCGACGGCGCAAGCGCGACAAGCGGACTCAGCGGAAGCAGACATGCGGCGACGATCATCACCCGCTTGCGCGCACTGATGGTGTTCATGCCACGCTTGATGAGCGCACCCGAAGCCCAACCGCCGAGCAGACTGCCGATGTCGGCTGCCAGATAAACTATCCACGCGATGCGTCCGACTTCCAGCAGCGACAGCCCGCGTTGGTCGCTCAGATACTTCGGAAACCAGAACAAATAAAAATACCAAACCGGATCGGTCAACACGCGGCTCAACAAAAGCAGCCACGTCTCGCGGCGTCCAAGCAACAACGCCCACCGACCGCGCTCCGTCAAATTGTTGATCTGGCTCGCCGTGCCGTCCGCTTCTGCTCGCGCCGCGGCGACGGCATCATTGGCTTCGACCGTCGCTAATTCCGCTTCGGTGATTCGCGGATGCTGGCGCGGCGGGTGATATAACCAGAGCCACGGGATGACCCACAACAATCCGAGCGCGCCGGTCGTGACGAACGCGGCGCGCCAGCCATACGTCGTCGCAAGGAAGGCGATCAGCGGCGGCGCGATGGTCGCACCGATGGTCGCGCCGGTCGTGTAAGTACCGATTGCCAGCCCGCGCTCTTTCGGCGGAAACCACTCGGAGACGGCTTTCGGCGACGCGGTGTAATTGCCCGGCTCGCCGATGCCGAGGAGGAACCGAAACGCGCCGAGGCTAAACGCCGAACGCGATAGCCCCGTCAGCATGTTCGCCACCGACCACCAGATGATGAACGCGGCGAGACTGACGCGCGTTCCTAACCAATCGGTGATGCGCCCGGCGAACAAATACGTCACGGTGTAGGCGACCAAAAACAGTTGGACGACTCCGGCATAATCGAGGTCGCTCATCCTGAGGTCGTTCTGAATTGTGCGCGCGAGAATCGAAAGCGTTTGGCGGTCGATGTAATTAATAACCGATGACAGAAACAGCAATCCGACAATCCACCACCGCAGATTCGGAATCTTTGTTTTAGTCATATTTGATTTCCGCGCCGCCAAACTTTTCCGTCACACCGCGACGACGTTTCTCAAAGCATCTTCATTAAAACGAAGCCCCAGCCCCGGCTCAGTTGGCGTGTGCATGTAACCTTGTTCCAACTTCAGAGGCTCCTCTAAAAGATTGTTGCCGAGCGGGTTGTCGCCGATCCAGTATTCACTCGTCAACGTGTTCGGCATCGCGGACGCCAAGTGCGCGCTCGCCGCGAAGTGAATGACTGAACCGATACTGATGTGCGGCGCGAACGCGACGCCGAAACTGTCCGCCAGTTCCGCGATGCGGCGACATTCCGTGATGCCGCCCGCGCGACACACGTCGGGTTGCACGACATCAAGTCCGCCGCGCCGTAAAAACTCCAAAGTCTCGTAGCGCGTCATCAACGAATCGAGCGCAATCGGAATCGTCAGTTCGCGCGCGAGTTCCCCGTAGCCTTCCACGTCTTCGGGGAATATCGGCATCTCGAACCATCCGACGTTCAACGCTTCAAGTTCACGCCCAAGCTTAAGGGCGAGCGCGCGGTCGTACACTCCGGCAGCGTCCGCATAGATATGGAAGTTGTCACCAAGTTTTTCACGTACTGCGCGCACGCTCCGCACGTCGCCCGCGAACCCTTTGCCGATTGCCATCTTGAGTCCGGTGTAACCTTGTGCCTGGATTGCGGCGGCTTCCTCAGCGAGCGCCGCGAAAGCTTCATCGCCCGCGTTGATGTCGAGCGCCGGTAAGCCCGACGCATACACGCGCACGGGATTACGAAACGCGCCGCCGAGCAGTTGATGAACCGGCGCGCCAATTTTCTTTCCCGCCAAGTCCCACAACGCGATGTCGATGCCGCTGATCGCTTCTAGGTAAAAACCTGCCTTGTGACCGCGCACGCGCATCCCGGCGTACATGCGCTCCCACAATACGACGATGTCTCGCGCGTCCGCACCGATGACAAGCGGCGCGAGTAGCTCGTCAATAATTGTTTTCACGACACGCGGCGCGACCGGCGCTTTCGCTTCGCCGTACCCGATGAGGCCACTTTCGGTGGTGACACGCACCACGCACGTGTCAATCGTCTTCGAGTAGATGAAGCGACGACGCTCAGGCGGCGGATACTAGGAGGAGATTTCCACCTGACGTTTCGCTCCCTCATGTCCCCACGAGCGGCTGCCCCAATATTCTCTGTCAATCGGTTTCGCCTGTACCGGGAAAGCTTCAACTTTGATGATTTTCATTTTTGACTCAACATCAACAGTAGCGGCCCTTGTCCCCACGGGAACACGCCGAAGATTCTTGTCGCATACATCTTCAATTCGCCGACGGGCGTCGCATCGCTCACGAGACGAAGCGCGCCGTCATCGGCCACACACTTCAACGCCGCCACCCGCGCCCGTCGCTCCACCTCGCCGAACTCGCCACGCTTTAATAAGCCATGCTCAAACGCTTCACGAAGCGCATAAGCCGTCATCACGGCGAGCGTCGATTCAAGGTAAGTTTCATCATTGGTGATGACGGTATGCCACAGGCCTTCCGCGTGTTGATGCGCGGCAAGCCCACGACATAGTCGATGTAATCTTTCGCGTAACTCCGTGCTCGAATGATGTTGCGCGGGCAACACCGCGAGCGTCTCAACTAAGCCCATCAATGCCCACCCGTTGCCGCGCGCCCACATCTGACCATTGACGCCGCACGCTTCTTCATAGCCGTGATGAAACAAACCCGTCGCTTCGTCTTGCAACAGTCGCGCATAAGCCTTGAGTTCGTCGGTCGCTTGGTTGAAGTAATTTTCATCGTTTGTGATTTTTCCCAAGCGAGCGAGAAACGGCGCTTCGGCGTCCATGCAATCAACCCAAATTTGCTTTCTCCAACCCGGCAAATCAACGCGATGCATGCGCGCGCCGTCCCTGTTCGCGGGCAACGAAGCGTGCATTCGCGCCAATCCGAGTGCCGCATCAAGCAACGAGGTGTCGCCCGTTTGTTCATACAGCATTAAGAGTTCCGCACCCGGCGCGATGTGCTCTTCCGGCGATTTGGCGACGCCGCGCCCGACGTAAGCGCGCAGCAACGCGTTCACAAAACCATGCGGTTCACCATCGCCGACGGCTTCACCGGCACGCATCAAACCACGCAACGCGATGCCTTCGCCAAAGCCCCACATGCGGAAGTTCCACCGCATCGTCTGTGCTGCCACGCGGCGGATGAGTTCAGTATCCACGATAGTCAAAGCTTAATCTCGACGACTCTTACCGCTTCAATTCAATTGACGGCACAGCCACGACTTCATTCTTCGTCGTCGTGCCCTCAATCGTGTATATGAACGCGGTATCCGTTTCTCGAAGCGGCAGACTGAACTCGAACGGATACTGAGCATCGACCAGTTCCTTCTCGACGCCGTTCAATCGGTAACGCAACTTGGCTTGCTTTAACTGCTTCTCCGTTGCTTCGAGCCACACGAAAGCGTTCGTCAAATCGCCGCCCATCGAAATCATCATGCCCGTGACTTTGCCGAACGGCGAGTCAACTGTTCGATAACTTTCACTCGACAACGGCTGGGCAGTTTCACCAAAAACCTTTTGCTGAAACTGCGGCACGACCTTGAGGCCATCGACCGCCAGCGCCGTGATGCCGTGTTCCTTAATCGTCACCGTCATTTCTCCACCCTTCATCAGCAGTTGAGAACCTGTTTTATTTTCCTGCCAGGTTCGCACGGCGTACGACTTACTCGACTCAATTGGCACAACGTCCGGGTTGAGTCTGACCCGCACCGTGATGGGTCTGGCAGATTGATTTAGCAGCGCGAGGTAGAAATTACCGTTGCCGTACCCGGCGACGTAGTTGGCTTGAATCTCATCCGTGCGCAGCAGCTTCGCAGGCATCCACAAACGCACGTTCTTGTCACCGTAAAACTCGCCCGCGCGGTCGCCGTAAACCTTGCTTTGCAGGTAGGCATAGCCTTGTGCGTAGCGCGGCGGAAAGTTGATTCCCCCGTTCGACCGCACAAACGCCTCCGAAAGTAGATAGTCCATCACGAGCGCGATGTGCGGCCAGACATGGTTGTAATAGATTTCGTTATAGGTAAGCTCGCGGAACGGGCGCAGCGGATAATCGGGACGCGCGGTGAGTGTCGTATATTCACCGCTGATGTCATAGCCGGGATAATTCGCGTAACGTCCGACAATTGCTGAACGCGCGATGTCGTGGAAGAAAGCATCGTTGGTGTAATGACTTAAACGAAGCATGTAGGCGGCGTAGTGCGTCAGCAACACCGCCGGATTGATGTCGTAGGTGGTCGACGCTTCGGGCGTCAAACCGATCTGCGAGACGCGCCACGCTGGAACCAGTTGTTCCGGTGCGTGCATCGGTTGTGGGTTCTCGAGCCAGCGATTGCCGTAACCGTACTTGCCGACTGCGCCGCCCTTATTGACGACAACATCGCCCGCCGGAATCACCGGTTGCAGCCAGACGTAAGCCGTGTACAGCTTGGCTCCGGCGGTGGCGGCATCGAGATATTTTTGTTCTTTGGTTTCTTCGTAAAGCTCAAGCAAATCGATCCACTTCGGCGCATAGTCCGTCCAGAACTGCCCGCCGCGCCCGATGCGAACGTCCGTAAAATCCGTTGGCGTGGTCGCGATGCGCGCAGCGATATAACGGTCCGCGCCTGCTTTCGCTTGGGCGAGAAATTCAGCTTCGCCCGACATGCGGAAACGTGCGAGCGCATTCTGCCAACTCGCGCCCTCGCTCAACATCTCCAAATTGAGGGCGCGCGGCTTGTCATACAAATCTTCGACGTAGCGACGAAACACCGAGGCGCGTTTTTGCGACATCAAGTGAAGTGCCGCCAACTCCGAGACTTCGGCGGAAGGCCCCTTCATCAAGTGCGAAGCGTTCTGTCCCGTAATGCCTTCCTTCGTCGCAAAAAGATACTTCTGCCGCGACATCAAATACTCGGTCATCGGAAGCGCCCGACGACGATAAACTTCTTCGCTGTCTGTGATGAGCGCGAGCGATAACGGGTGCAAAGCCGAAACGAGTTTGACCGTGCCGGGCACATCGGTTGCGTAATCGAACGCCTTCAAGTCTTCGACCCACCCGCTGTAATGGTCGTCCATCGCAAACGCGAGCATGTTCTCCAACGTGTCGTTAAGAGAGCCAGTCGCATTCTCGCGGTAGTCTTTGAAGCCGAAGATGGATCGGGCGATGTGCTGATACGACTCGAACCATCCGCCGGCTTGAACCGTCAATTGAAAACTGAAAGCGAAAGTTTGATTGGCGTTCATGCGCGATGACGGGCGACCAAGCACGGGCGCGAAAATCATCGGCTGCGCGTTACCTTTCTCATTACGCACGAGCACGCCGAAGCGCGCGTTGTCGAAACCCGGCAAGCGGAACGGTGCTTCCGTCGGGTCGGCGACGACGCCGACGGTCGTGCCCGCTCGCTCGACCAAGACCGCCGGCAGCGGGCACATGTGCTCCATTGATAGGTAGGATTGCGAAGGAAAGCGCCGCTCTTGCCAGACGAGCGGTTGCCACACGGAAGCTATTTCAGAGACGGGCGTTTCAGGCGCGCCGGTATAACCGACAGAGTAGTAATTGCCTTGACGCGGCGTGAAGCGAAACGTGATGCGCGGCTCGCCCCGCCCGGTGGGAAGGATCACCTCGGCTTCCAAACCGAATTCTGCGTGTTGCGGCGCGAACGTCCAGACGATCTTGCCATCTTTTACTTCGCCCCTGGTCGCCGTGACGACGACTGCGTTCGCGGCTTCGTAAAAGTTTGACGTGTCTTTACCGTCGCGCACGGACTTCCACATCGGCACCTTAAACATCACGCTCTGGTCGAGCGTGTTGCGAAGCGCCGGGTCGTCGTCGCGGTGCATCACGGTGAAGCGCGGCGCGAACTTTTGCGCGCGAACCGCAGTCGCCCCCTTTGGTGTCACCTCCAGCGAAGCATCGTCGAGCAAGCGTACTTGATACGATTCATTTTCCAGTAAAGACACGCGCGCGTTTTGTCCATGCGCGAGAACAGATGAACTCTCAAACGCGAGCCAACACATGAGCCACATCAGGCACATACGTTTAACTGAAAGCATGAATATCAGTTCTACCTTCATCGCACGTTGCCTCCGCTTTCGACCGAGTTGACTTGTAGTGGTGTGATAAATGCCGTCGCCTCCAACTCCGTTTCCATCATTTCGCCGGGAGTTAAGCTCAGCGCCGTCCCCTTGCGTGCCGCCTCCGCGAGCGACGGCAAATCACTAGCTGGTTCGAGTGCCGCCATGTAATTCATGCCGTACCACGGGTAATCGACGCCGCCGCGCCACACCTGCCAGAAGCCAAGCACCGGAAACAAACGCGCGTCATAGCGCAAAGCGAAACCGACCTTACGCTGAGGATTGACGATTGCGAACCATCCCTCAAGCGCTTCTTCGAGGCGCACAAAATCATGCGACCGCGTTTCGGGAGCGGGCACGATGGAAAGGTCAATGCTCGCGCCGTCGCGCCCGCGAAGCATTGACCACGCGGCAGTTTGCGCGGGAACAAGCCGAGAATCAGGGGGCACTTCGTCGCCGACGCACACCATACATGGTGGCACATAGACGCGGCATCCTTCTTCGAGAAACGGATACCCGAAAGTTGGATGATGTCCCCACAGAAACTCGATTGTCTGCCCAGCTTCGCTCGTGATGCGTTCGTTCATGTGCAAGGTTGGCGAGTTGCGGCGCAGAGTCAAAGTCTTTTCGACCATTAAGGGAACACGTATCAGTCGAACTTGAAATTTGACGGCGATGCAGTCCGGCTCATCAATTTCGATTCGGTAAGACCACGGCAGCAGGGTTGCTTCGCCGTGATAGCCGAACTCCGCCCCGCGATGCGTGCAAGGTGCGGGACCGTTCGGTAGTATTTCGTACCACCCGCCGGCGAAGTGCTCGCGGAAGTGTCCAGTGGCGAGTGGTGAACTCGGTCGGAAGTGACTGAGAGGACGCAAGCCGTTCGGCGAGTGCCACATGAAATCGGTGTCCGTAGTCTTATGTAGAAATTCGAGGATGTCCGCGCCTTTGTCCGCCGCAACCATGACGCGGATGCTCTCGTTTTCCAACGTCACGCAAGCGTGCTCGCGGTACGTGAACTCGCGTATGCGGCAACCATGATTGCGTTCGTGCGTGTAGGTTTGGTAACGATCCATGAAGATTTTAGATTTGCGGTTTTGGATTGTTGGATTGTCGAACGTAGCGGCTCGGTATAATGTCCCGTCGCCTGTCTTCAATCGCAAATCTGAAATCTAAAATCGCAAATCATTTTTATTCTTTCCAACGCCGCGCGATGCTCGCGCCACCGTCGATCAGGTGCGTGCCGCCCGTCACCCAGGCTGATTCGTCGGACGCGAGAAAAAGCGCGAAATAAGCGACATCTTCGGGCGTACCGAGACGGCCTAGCGGGTGACGTTTGACGTTCTGCGCGCGGGCATGTGCGGCGTCGGGTGTGCGTGCGAACGACTCGCGCAGCATCGGCGTGTCGATGGATGCGGGACAGATACAGTTGACGCGAATGCCTGCTTCGGCAAGCTCCAAAGCCATCGTGCGCGTTAAGGTGATGATCGCGCCTTTGGAAGCCGAGTACGCCGCCATGCCCGGCGCGCCGACGATGCCGGTGATGGACGACGTGTTGATGATGGAACCTGCGCCCGCCCGCATCATGTGCGGGATACAAGCACGCGCGAGAAAGAAGACGCTTTTAA
>Ga0183260_10005297_pt1 | contig 10150 bp, 11 predicted proteins | sample AntDrymUQ4972206_2_FD_129768 | JGI IMG/M metagenome (GOLD analysis project Ga0183260, IMG submission 129768) | Polar desert sand microbial communities from Dry Valleys, Antarctica - metaG UQ497 (22.06) (version 2) (version 2) | ecosystem: Environmental > Terrestrial > Soil > Desert | place...
ACATGCCGTCGGTGTCCACGGACGCACTGACCTCCCAGCTCATCAGATCGGCGGGGCCGGCGATCACGCAGGCCTTAACGGAGTCGGCCACGTCCATCTCCCTGAGACGCTTCATGTTTGGTCCTAGCTGCACTTGGGGGCCTCCCGCCTGCCGATAAGTCGGCGAATGGATTGCAGAAGCTCGTCGATCTCGAAGGGCAATCTGAGGGCAACGACGCCCGTCGCCGTCTGGAGCTCGGGCTCCATCTCGTTCAGTGCCGGGATATCAGCGCTGCACAACACGACCGGCAAGTCCTCACAGGCCGAAGTGCCACGGAGCTGCTGCACGATCTCCCATCCGTGGTGGGCCTCATCACCATGCCGTAGGTCGATCATCAACAGATCTGGCTCGGACAGACAGATGTGCTGCAGGAGTTGATCCTGGACGCTATCGATGAGCGTCGTCGCGTATCTATTGCCTTCAAGAATCTCGCCGATGAGCTCCAGCAACTCCGGATTGTCGTTCACAACCGTTAATCGAAGCATTGCCCTACCTCCCGTGGTCCTGCACGGTGCTGACTAGGAGCGTCCTCGTAGACGCTCCTCCTTCGTTGCACTCGTTGTCAGCCGAGCAGGCCGTTGATCAAGCCGAGCAGGTTGTTCAACGCGCTCAGCGGGCTGGGTCCTGATCCACCACCAGACCGAGGACGTCCAAGAAGATCGGTCCAAGGTCCAGGAAGAGGATGTCGCAGCGCGCGGCAGAACCGCCGGCCGACACTGCGGCGTTCACCGTCTCATGGATAGCACGATCGCAAGTAGTCGTCTCATCATTGTTCTTACTCCTAGGTCGGAATGGATCGTCATGCGTTTGCCGCTTGGGCGTGATCCGCTCGGGAGTTACCGACCGTACCCCGCGGATAGCCGAGGTTCCATTACGGGAAGCCGCAGTGTTTCGTCCGAGCCCCAAGGGCACATAGGGGGTCCACGTGCCGCCAGGCACCCGCCGGCGGAGCAGGCGGACGGTATAGGCTGGTCCGATGAAAGGGCGGGGCAAACTTGATGGGCCAATTGCCGAGGGCGGACGGCGGCGGGTGTTGAGCTCCGATCGGTCGGACTCATAGCGCGTGTCGACGACGATCTTCGGCAGAGCCGCCGAGCTGGCCATCATCAGGACGATGCTCGAGGAGATCGAGGAGGGACCGGCCGCGCTCATGATCGAGGGCGAGGTCGGGGGCGGAAAGACGACGCTGTGGAGAGCCGCCGTTGCCGAGGCCCGGGAGATGGGCATCCGGGTTCTTGAGGCTCATCCCCTCGAATCGGAGGAGGCGCTGCCATTTGCCGCGCTCGGCGACCTCCTCGAGGGACTGGTGGGCGATCCGGACCTCAAGCTTCCCGGCCCGCAGCTCCGCGCGCTCCGAGTGGCCGTGCTGCTGGAGGATCCGGATGACGGTCCGCCCGATCAGCGCGCAGTAGCCGTGGCAACGCTCAACGCGCTGCGCGCTCTGTCCGAGCGGACTCCGGTGCTCATGGCCGTCGATGATCTGCAGTGGACGGACGGCCCGTCAGCGCGAGTGCTCGAATTAGTCGTCAGGCGCCTGCAGCGCGAACGGCTCAGAGTGGTCGCAACGTTCCGGTCGAACGCGGGGGCCTTCGTTTCGGGGCTGTTCGACCGGAGCTTTTCAGGCCGCGAGGCGCACCGCCTGCGCCTGACGCCGCTCGGCGTCGAAGGGTTGGGTGAGCTGCTCCGCGCTCGACTGGAATTTCCCCTGCCGCGCCCGATGGTCGGTCAGGTCCATCGTGCGTCCGGCGGAAATCCCCTCTTCGCTCTCGAGATTGCACGCGGCCTCCAGCGCGGCGAGATTCCCCTCCAGACCACTGAGCCTCTGGAGGTGCCTGGTACGTTGCAGCAGTACGCACGGGAACGACTGTCGCACCTACCGCGCGATGTTCGGGATCTCCTGTTCATCGCAGCGGCCGTCGCAGATCCGACCATCGATCTGCTCGAGGCCACCGCAGCACCGGACACCGTTTCCGCTGCTATCGAGGAAGCCGCATCGGCAGGAGTCCTCGAGGTCAGCGGCGACCAACTTCAGTTCGTGCATCCGCTGTTTGCCTCGACGCTTTACTACGCCGTTCCTCCTGCGCGCCGCCGAGCGCTTCATCGGAAGCTCGCGTCACTGGTGCCCGGGCTGGATGAGCGCGCTCGGCACCTCGCGCTTGGAGCCGACGGAGCCGATTCAAGCGCCGCGGTTGCCATCGAAGCCGCGGCTCGGAGGGCGTCAGCCCGGGGAGCGCCGGACGCTGCCGCAGAGCTGGTCGAACGCGCCAACGAGTTGACTCCGGCCCACCACGCACACGACCGAGAACGGCGGCGCATTGCTGCAGGCGAATATCACTTCCTCGCCGGCAACGTGAGCCGCGCCAGACAAATATTCGAAGAGATGGCCGCCGTCCTAGCTCCTGGACCCGTCCGGGCGTCGGTCCTTCGGCGCCTCGCGAAAGTCCGATATCGCAACGACAGCTGCGCCATCGCCGCTCAGCTGCTGACGAGAGCCTTGGCAGAAGCCGGCGACGATGGCGCCCTCAAAGCGCAGGTCGAGCGAGACCTGGCATGGGCTGTGATGCTGTGCGGGGACATGGCGGCGGCCGCGGTGCATGCGAACTCCGCGCTCGACCTGATTGGCGAAGCCAGCGGCGATTCGATGTTCGCTGAGGTGTTGGCGGCGACCGCCATGGCAGAGTTCCTCCGGGGTGGCGGACTACCCGCTGAAGCGATGCGCCGCGCGATCAGTCTCGAAGGCACCGATTCGGACACGCCCATCGAGTGGCGGCCAAGCATGATGCTCGGGATGATGCTGAACTGGTCTGGTGCCACGTCGGAGGCACGCCGCCGATTCGACGACCTCCATCGAAAAGCGCTCGATGCGGGAGAGGACGCGTCACTTCCCTTTCTCCTCGCGCAGATGAGCGAGAGCGCCACGCGGGAGGGTGACTTCGCGGCTGGCATGCGCCGCGCTGACGAGGCGCTCACCATGTCCATCCAAACGGGTCAGGAGCCGATGCAAGCCGCTGCGCTCTCCGCCAAAGCACTCGCGGAGGCGCATGTGGGCAATCTCGACGACGCGCGCGTCACTGCTCAGGCCGGATTGGAGCTCGCCGAAACGGTTGGCTCGGTGGTCATGATGATGTGGAACCAGGCCGTACTCGGCTTCATCGAGCTCTCCGTCGACGATCCGGCTGCGGTCAACGGCCATCTCGCCCCCCTGGTCGCTTGGCGTGAGGTGGTCGGGATCCGCGAACCGGGGTTGCTGCGATTCCTACCTGACCAGATCGAGGCCCTCGTGGCCCTGGGCGAGCTGGAGAAGGCCGACGCGCTGCTCGAGGAATATGAAGCGGACGCCATCCGGCTGGATAGGCCGTGGGCACGCTTGGCGGCGGCGCGGTGCCGCGCCCTGAACACCGCTGCGGCCGGAAACTCCAGCGGGGCCGTGGAGCCGCTCCGCCTGGCGCTTGAGCGACACGCTGGCGCCGTCCAACCGTTCGAACGTGCTCGATCCATGTTCGTTCTCGGCAGTGTCCAGCGCCGCACCCGCCGCAGAAAGGACGCGCGCGATTCCCTGCAGTCCGCGCAGCAGATCTTCGACGAGCTCGGCGCCCAAACCTGGTCCGCGAAGGTTCGACGCCTTACGGGGCATCGTGGCCCAGCGGACACGGGTGAGGGCGAGGTAAACCTCACGCCCGCCGAGCGCCGGGTGACCGAGCTGGTGGCTGCAGGTGCGACGAATCGCGAGGCAGCCGCCCGTCTCTTCGTCAGCAGCAGAACCGTGGAGCTGCATCTGACCAGCGTGTACCGAAAGCTCGGCATCCGATCACGCACCGAGCTCGCGGCAAAAATGGCTACAGACCCCCCGAATGGTGGGTGACAGCGAGACCCAGCGCTCCAGTGATGCACGCCTCGAGCAAGTCCAAGGTGAACGGCTTCTCACCACCACGCTGACACCGAAGTCGGGTACGGCGACGATCGACGGTCTCGACATCTCGGCGAGGGACGACCCTTCTCGATCATGGGCTTCACGGTGCGGGGCGCCGGATCGTGGCCATCGACGCGATTGTCGACCCGGAGCGCGTCCAGCGGCTCGCCAAATCAATCCTCGGACCGACCGCCGACCCCGCCTGAGCGGCCGCGCACGCTTCACCCTTGCTCATACGCGTTCTTCGGAGCCGACTCCGTCGCCCGCCTGCAAGAAGCCTTCCGCGCACGTCGTCGCTGTCAGGCGATATATCAGTAGTGATATATCTGATGACGCTGTCGGCGAGGGGCGGGCGCGTCATCGCGCGGGGCCGGGTGGCTTCAGCGCCGGGTGCTACTGTCCGTCCCATGGATCGCGGCGACCTTGTGCGGCCGGGTGCAGGCGACTATCCGAATCATTCAGACCGCCGGTGAGGAGACGCTGTCATGAACGCGACGAAGAAGACCGCCGGGCGGGAGACGCCAGCCGACGGTTGGACCGATGAAGAGCGCGCCGCCATGAAGGAGCATGCCAAGGAGCTCAAGGCGGCTGCGAAGCGCGGCGCGGCGAAGGCGGACGGTGAAGCCGACGTGGTCGCCAAGATCGCCGAGATGCCGGCGTCCGATCGCGCGATGGCCGAGCGGATCCACGAGATAGTCAAAGCCAGCGCGCCCGACCTCGACCCGCGGACCTGGTACGGCATGCCGGCCTATGCGAAGGACGGCAAGGTCATCTGCTTCTTCCAGGCCGCAAACAAGTTCAAGGCGCGCTACGCAACGTTCGGCTTCAACGACATCGCGAACCTCGATGAGGGCGCCATGTGGCCGACCTCCTGGGCGCTGACGAAGCTCACCGCCGCCGACGAGGCGACCATTGGCGCCCTGGTGAAGAAGGCGGTGGGCTGAAATGGCGAAGTATCAAGGCGTCGAGGAGTACATGGCGCAGTTGCCTGACGACCGTCGCGCGGTGATGGAGGAGCTTCGGGAAACCATCCGTTCCGCCGCACCGGACGCAACCGAGGCGATCTCCTACAACATGCCGGCCTTTCGTCTTGGCGGAAGATTTCTCGTCTCGTACGACGCTTTCAAGCGTCACTACAGCCTCTTCCCGTGGAGCGACGCCATGGTCAAGGAGCTCGGCGAGAAGGTGAAGCCGTACGCCGTCGGGAAGGGCACGATCCGCTTCCCCGCCGACGAGCCCATCCCGTTCGAGCTCGTCACACGGATCGTCGAGATCAGGAACCGCGCGGTCGGAGAGGAGAATCGGTGGGCAGGCCGATCTACACGATGAATGTCTCGCTCGACGGGTTCGTCGAGACGCCCGAGCACAGCCTCGCCTTCTGACGTCCTTCGAGGCTGCCTGACCAGCGACTCCTGCTCGGCAGGGCTTCCTCGATACCCGATCCCGATCAGGCTGCAACTGCAGGAGAGTCCTCGACGCGGCGCAGAACGGCCGGATTATCGATGCGCGCCGCGAAGACGGTCGCCGATTCGCTCGCGCCCGGCATTCCCAGCGCTGCTCGGTGGAGCTGCGCTCGCACGAGAAACTCGTGCATGCCCGTCCGAGCGGCCACCGCCTCCAGGTCACTGACCCATCTGTCTGCGCCCGTCACGCCGTGGATGATCGCCTGCTCGCAGAGCGAATCGAGGCAGTAACCATGGATCCACAGGTACGCGTCGGGGATGCGGACGCAACGCGTTCGGGCGTCATCCAGCCATCGGATTCCCTCGGCGATGTCACCGTTCGCAATCTTGATCAGGCCGATGCCACGCGCCCCCATGCCCTCCCAGCAGGGATCACCGATCTGGCAGCCGAGCGCGAATGCGCCTTCGAACGCATCACTCGCCTCAGCGATCCGTCCGTCCGCGAGCTCGACCGCGCCGAGCAGTGATTGGGGATACGCGACGAACGTCATCCATCCGGCGGCGCGCACGGCGTCCATGGCGCGCTCGAGCGCCACACGTGCATCGGTCAATTCTTCGCACAGCAGGTGCGAGCGGCCGAGGAAGGTGTATGCCCACCCGGTCAGCCTCGGCTTATCGAGCGTGGCGGCCTCGGCCGCGGATGTCGTCAGCAGCCCGATCGCCTCCTCCGTGTGCCCACGGTCGTTCGCGACCGCTCCACTGACACCGAGCGCTGCCGCGTGCAGGCCGCCGTCCGGGGCCTCGTCGATCGCGCGTCTGAGCCATGTCTCGGCCCGGTCGTAACGAGCCCGGAGCATCTCGACATACCCGAGCTCGCGGCATGCCTCGCTGACCAGGCCAGCAGCACCGATCTCCTCCGCGACCGCGAGGGCAGCATGCAGCGCCGTGGCTCCCTCGCCGTCCCGGCCACGACCGCCGTGGATGTAGGCCTCGCCGAGCGCCACCAGCGCCCGAGCGGTGAGCTCACGCTCGCCGGAGTCCTGGGCATCGGCGACGGCGCGGCGCAGGGTATCGAGCCCGGCCTCGATCGCTCCGGCCGCAATTGCCGCCTCGCCGGCCGCGATCAGGGAGCCGGCGGTGGCTCGCGTGCCGGCCCCCGGACGAGAGACGAGCGCTCCGGTCACCGGATCCGCGGCGCGGATGAGCGTCGAGGTCGGCTCGACGCCGAGGTCGCGACGGAAGCGGTCGAGCGTCGCCGCAAGGTATCGTCGAGCGTCCGCCCCATTCCCGGACGCGACGTGCGCGCGGATGAGGAGCGCATGCGCCTCCTCGTCGTAGTCATCGAGCGCGACGAGTCTGGTGGCAAGCTCCACCGCCGAGGGTGGGTCTCCCGCAGCCAGCCGCGCGACCGCCGCCTCGCGCAGCATCGCCGAGGCAACTCCGGCATAGCGACGACGTTCCGCCAGGAGCCAGGCCTCGAAAGCCGCGTCCGTCGCCGGCTGGATCCCCTCCAGCAACTCGCGGCCGAGGCCGGGGAGGTTCAGCGCCTCGACCCAGGTCCCCGACACGAGTGTCCGCACGTCGACCTGCGCATCGACCGGCAGCTCCAGCTGAACCGGGTCACCCTCGAGCGTCGCCGACGGTCCCAGCAGGCGACGGAGCTCCGCCAGGTTCCAGCGCAGTGAGCCGAGCGGGTCGTCGGCCTCGCTGAACAGGAGGCCGGCCAGGCGCTCTCGCGACAGCGGCACGGTCGACAGCAGCAGCAGGGCGAGGAGCGCCCACGGCTTGTGCCCGCGTGGCGGAGGCCGCCGAACGCCGTCACTCTCAATCGTCGGAGCACCCAGGAGTTGGATCGCCAGGCCCATCGGCCTATCGTGCGTTCGGTTCACCGATGTGACAAGTCCTCAAGTTCGGGCGCCGGTGTGCCGGCTGACCGACTGCTCAGTGGCCGGACCAAGCTGCCCGGACTCGACGAAGTCGTTCCATCGTGCGCCGATGGCGCCCAGGATTGACCCGGCGACCAGCGCCAGTCGCCGAATGCGCGGGTTGATGCGCGGCTCACGTCGCGTGTGCAGGTCGGAGGTGGTGCCGGTCATCTCTGTCTTCCTTCCGTGTATTGGTCCGGCTTGTCTGGACCGATGACGGCAGGATCGACAGTCAGCGTGTGACGGCGCGTGTGACGCGAAACGCCCTCTTCATCACGACCCGCAGCGACCTCCCCTTTGGCGCTGGGCTTTCTTCAAATCGAACTTAGGAATTGCCGACTCGAGAATCTCCACATCGTCATCCACGGTGAGGATCTGAACAACAGCGGCGAGTACGACGGCCGGATTTCAACGCTCGGCGTGGGCATCCCGCTCGAGGCAGAGCTGCCGGTCGCCTGCGGCACCATCGACTGACCTGGGTTCAGTCTTCGGCAAGACACTGTCCCGGCACGGTAACCCGGGACAGTGTCTTGCGTGTCTCACAGACGGACATGACGCAGAGGCGGCGCGCTGTTGGACCAGGATCGCCGCATCGATGGCCGATGCGGTTGGAATTCGCTATCCGCCGTGGTTGGGCTTGACCTTCGAGTCGAGTCGAAGGTTAGGCTGTGCCCATGACCGCCATGACAATCTCTCAACTTGCCCACCGCAGCGGCGTGCCGGCCACGACCCTGCGCTATTACGAAAAAGCCGGCATTCTCCCGCAGCCGCCTCGGACCGATGCGGGCTATCGCCGCTACGACGAGGATGCATTGACCCGCATCGGCTTCCTCCAGCGTGCCCGAACGCTCGGCATCGAGCTCAGGGATATCGCCGAGCTCGTGCGACTCTGGGACGGAGACCGATGCGAACCGGTCCAGGATCAGCTTCGCATCATGGTTCACGAACAGCGGCTGGCAACCCGTGAGCGCCTGGATGTGCTGACCCAGCTCGCAGCCGATCTCGATGCCGTCGGGTCAAGGATCGGTGCCGATGACACGTGCGGCCCGGACTGTGCTTGCATGGCATCCCCCACCGTGAGTTCCACGGATCCGATGATCGGCGCGTGCTGCACACTTGACGCTTCTGACCTGCCCATTCGCCTCGCCGAGTGGCGACGCCTGCGCGATCGCGCGACATCGATCGATGAGGGCGCATCGGCTGTCAGGCTGACCTTCTCCTCGGACGTGACAATAGAGGAGGTCGCGCGCCTGGTCGACCTCGAGTCGGCGTGCTGCACGTTCTATCGGTTCACGATGGCGATCGATGGCGACGCGCGATCACTGACGGTGGATGCGGGTCCCAACGGCCAGCCGGCCGTGCGCGGCCTGCTGGGATTGAGCGCTTCGAGCGAGAAGTAGCCGAAGCGACGCAGCATCCCGCCGGCCGGGGGCCTAGCCGCTCTCGGTGTCGGCAGGCATCTCCCAGACCGAGACGTGCTGTCGGCTCTCACTCGTGAACGGATCCCGGGTCCATCCGTCCCAGCGCTCTCGGAGTCGCAACCCGACCAGCTCGGCCATCAAGTCGAGTTCCGAGGGCCATACATACCGAAACGGGCCTGACGAGTAGTGGATCTCCCCGTCCCGGAACGTGACGTGATGTGACGTGAGGCCCTGGTTCGCGACGTCGTACTCGTCGAACCCCCAGCGCTCCTCGCTGAAATGAAACGGCTTGATCCTCTCGCCCGGCGGCAGCCGGCGAAGGTCCGGGATCATGACTTCGATCACGAAGCAGCCGCCCGGCTCGAGCTGCGCCGCGACCGTGCGGAAGCACGCAGCCTGCTCCGCTTGGGTCGTCAGATTCATGATCGTGTTGATCACGAGGTACGCGAGGGTGAAGGAACCCTCGAACCGCGTGGTCGCGAAATTGCCGATCGTCACCGGCAGAGCAGCACCACCCGGCTTCGCTCGCAACGTGGCGATGGCCTCTTCCGAGAGGTCGATGCCGTGGACCTGCACTCCGCGGGCTGCGAGCGGAAGGGCGATCCGACCGGTGCCGATGCCGAGCTCGAGCACCCGTCCACCGCGGACCAGGTCGGCGAGGAAGTCGACAACGGGGTCGACGACCTCCGGACGGAACATCTCGTCCGTCGACTCGTCCCACGCGGGCTCCACCGGCTCAGCGTTGGCCTGGTCTTCCATGCCGATGCCATCCATCAGTCGGGACGCCAGAGGTCGATCTGCGGAAGCCGGTGGATCCCGAGCGTCTGCGACAGCTCGCCGCAGTGGTAAGCGTCGTGGGTGAAGAGCCGCTGGAGGATCGAGCCGCGAGTGTGAACCTGGTCCGTGCCGTTGTAATCGCGATGGATCTGGTCGGCGAGCATGTCCGGGGTCCATCGGTCCATGCAGGGCTCGATCAGACGGTAGGTCGAATCAAGTGCATTGACGAGTTCGTCAGCGCTGCGCGGATGGTCGAGATCGTCCTCCCAGCCGATGCCCGCAGCGTCCGCGAACGGCGTCGTCTCCGCACCGGACTCGCCGATGACGTCGCACAGCCAGTACACCCGTGCGCCAGCGGTATGGCCGACGATCGCCCAGATCGGCCAGAGGTCGGCCGATGGCCGAATCGCGAGCTGCTCGGTTGACAGTGCGCCGATGACCTCGCGCATCCTGCGGTTGTACTGCGGCCACATGTCGTAGGCGAATCGAATGGTCGGTGTGCTCATGCGCCAACGATACCCGGCATCGTTCGGTAGGCTCCGCCAGGATGGCTCAGCCGTCTCCTCGCGCTGCGATGCCGTCCAGGTGAAGGACATTCGACTCGTCGCGGTGAACGCCATCGGTTCCGACGTGCTGGTCGCTGATCTGCGGGCCGTTCTTGATCACGTGGACGA
>Ga0183260_10005298_pt1 | contig 10148 bp, 10 predicted proteins | sample AntDrymUQ4972206_2_FD_129768 | JGI IMG/M metagenome (GOLD analysis project Ga0183260, IMG submission 129768) | Polar desert sand microbial communities from Dry Valleys, Antarctica - metaG UQ497 (22.06) (version 2) (version 2) | ecosystem: Environmental > Terrestrial > Soil > Desert | place...
AGCGCTGTCAGCACCGAGGACGACCGATACGGAGCCAAGGCTCCGTCAGTCGTGGTTCTGCGCGATGTCACCCAGGCGCGTGCGGCGCGCGCCGCACGTGATGCATTCCTTGGCGTGCTGTCACACGAGCTGCGCACCCCGATCACCACGATCTACGGCGGGAGCGAGCTCCTCCAACGCGGCCTCAAACCGGAGCGACGGGAAGAGGTCATCAATGACATTCGCGTCGAATCTGAACGGCTGGCACGCCTCGTCGAGGACCTGCTGATCATGACGCGCATCGAGCGCGGAACGGTGGAAATCGGGGACGAGCCGATCCTCGTCCAGCGCCTGTTCCCGTCAGTGGTACACGCGTTCGTTGGTCCGCGGCCTGACGTCAAGGTGTCACTCAACCTGAGCGAGCGCCTCTCGGCCGTGCGCGGCGATCCGACGTACGTCGAACAGGTCGTGCGCAACCTGCTGACCAACGCAGTTCGATACGGCAGCGGAGCTGAGCGCGGCATCGAGATCACCGCCGAGGAAGTCCGCGGCGAGATCATCATCCGCGTCCTGGACCAGGGGGCCGGCCTGGCTGACAGTGACCCCGAGAAGCTGTTCGAGCTCTTCTACCGCTCTGACGCCGCACGTGCTGTACCGGGCGGCGCCGGGATCGGACTCTTCGTCTGCCGCAACCTGGTCGAGGCGATGGGGGGCCGGATCTGGGCCAAGTCGCGCGAGGAGGGCGGCGCCGAGTTTGGCTTCACCCTCCCCGTCGTCGAGAGCGACCTCTAGCCAACAGCAACCCCGTCTGCGTCAGGCCTCCGACGCAGCGACCTGCTTGGCCAGCTGCTTGATCTCCGCCATCCGCGCGCCCATCGCCTCCAGCTCGTCGTCCGAGAAGATCTGACGAGACTTGGTGAACATCTCGCCTTCTTCCTCCTCAATATGGTGCTCGAGGTTCTCCTTGGCCACCGTGAACTTGGCCAACCATTGCGGACTGCTCGTCGGCGTCATCTCCAACTCAGCCAGAATCTCGTCGACGACGTGGTGCTCTTCGTACGCCTCGTAGGCGATTTCCTTCGCCTTCGGATGCTCGCGTAGGGCCGGATAGAGCACTTCCTCCTCGATCCGCTCGTGGATCTCGAGCTCGCTCTTGAGCCGGGCGAACAGCTCGGTGCGCGTCTTCTCCGCTCGTTCCGTCGTTTCCTCGCCCTCGGCGAGCATCTTCTTGACCATCGCATGGTCCTGCTTGAGCAACGTCAGTGCGTCCAAGGTGTCTCCTCCATCGATCGTGTGACTGGGCGGCTGGCCGCCAGTGGCGGCGGTGGTGTCGGTCCTGGGACACTATCCGTCCATCGATGCACCGGAGTCGTATTGAGAGGCGTGCGTCTATCGACCCGCTTGCAACGGCCCCGCTCGGGCAGACGGCGTCAGCCGGCCCGGCGGGTGAAGTGAAAGTTCATCGTGCACGGCAGGAGGCGCTGGAGTGGCGGGACCGAGTTCAGAACGGCGTAGTAGAGCGTTTGCAACGGCCCGCGACGTAGCAGAATGGGGTAGAAGTCCAACCGGCACTCGAGGCCGACGTCGCGGGAGAGGGATGCGATGCGATCGTAGACGAGGACATCCTCGGGAACGTGCGGCCGTTTCTTGTTGAGTCGACGCGCCGCGAACGCACGCAGTAACGGCCGGCACGCCATCTCGTATAGGTAGAGGCCTACGCCGTCAGGCGCTAGGATCCGCTCGATCTCCGCGAGCGTTCGCCGGTGCGCCACGAAATGATGAGCCGAGGCGAAGCAGAAGACCAGGTCGACCGACGCGTCAGGAAGCCCGGTCGCGTATGAGCGGCACGCTTTGGCGTCGTCGACCTTCACGTCGGAAGATCCGTTCCCATGCGGCAGAGACGCCAGCGCATCTGAGCTGATGTCTGTGGCTGTAACTCGCGCGTCAGGATAGACACGCTTGACGATGCACGACGCCCAGCCTTGGCCCGCGCCAAGCTCGACGATCGTGCGGGCGCGCTCGAACGTCGATGCGAATCGCGCCAACAGGTCGAGCAGGACTAGCGAATCGCCGAACTTGTTGACGATGGTGTGAATCGAATCGCTACCCGGTCGCTCGTGAACTGACTCGCGCCAATGACGCAGCTCCAGTCCCTGGCGCCGCAGGAGCTCGGGGTCGTCTGTCATCAGTCGGCTGCCGCGGGAGTCTCATGTAGTCGCAAGACCGGCGTGCCCAATAGCCACAGGACGCTGGCGAGCGACGCGATGGTCACGAAGAACAACGTTTCGCGGACTCCGATGAACCCGCCCAACAGCCCGCCGACCAGCGCACCGATCGGTCGGATGCCGTAGTTGATGAAGCGGAATGAGCCCATCACCCGGCTCCTGATTCGATCAGGTGTTCGCGCGGGGATGATCGCTCCGGCATTGATGTCGAGGACCATTACTCCGAAGCCAGCGAAGAACTCCATCACGAACAACATCGCCAGGATGAACGGCAATGGCATGCTGGCGTCCGCGAGCGGCACGAGGATGAGCGCCGCCGGGAAAACCACGAGGCCGAACACGAAGGCAGGCCCGAGGCCCAGCCGACGGCCGACTCGAGCGGCGAGCACCGCTCCGACTACGGCCCCCACAGCGCCAGCGCCCAGAGCGAGGCCGAGCAAGCCCGGAGCGATGTTGAGATACGTCGTCACGTACAGGATGAATAGCGCGTGGAAATCCGAAGTTAAAGAAGTTGAGGGTCGCCGCGGACATGATCGTTGGACGCATGATCGGGTCGCGGAAGATGAAGGCCAGACCAGTCGTCAGCTGGGCGCGAATCGGCTCGCTGGTCGGCACGACGGGCGGCTCAGTTGCATTGACCCGGGACAGAAACAGGGCCGACCCGACATACGAGATCGCATCGACCAAGATCGCGATCGGAGCCGTCAGGAACTGGATAAGCGCGCCGCCAATCGACGGCCCGGCAACCCCGGCCAGCGAGCGGCTGCCGCTGAACAGCGCGTTGGCCGAGAGGTATTCGTCGCGCTCGGCGATCGTCACAAAGAGGGTGTTCCAGGAGATTTCGAACACCACCGCCAGAGAGCCGACCACGAATGTCACGAGGAAGAGCTGTGGCAGGCTGAGATTGCCCATCATGTAGGTGATCGCGATCGTGGCGATCACGACGGCGCGTAGAAGGTCGGCAATGATCATCAGCCGTCGGCGGCGATGCACTTTGTCGAGCCACACGCCGGCGGGCAGCGAGAACAGCAGATGGGGCAGGAGGCCGACGGCGGTCAGGAGGCCCATCTGCTCGGGATCGGCGTTAAGAGTCAGTACGGCGACGATCGGGATCGCCAGCAGTGTGATCTGGTCGCCGAAGACCGAGATCGTTTGACCCAGCCAGAAGTTGCGGAACGTCGGGCGGCGCAGCAGCGGGGGGATCAATGGCATGCGCCGACCTCATGGCAGGCCCAGATGGGCGTGGTCAAAGTACCCCTTGTTAGACTTGACTCGTCGCTGGCGAGTGGCCAAACGGTAAGGCACCTGATTCTGGATCAGGGGATTGAAGGTTCGAATCCTTCCTCGCCAGCCAACCTCCCAATTCACGCTCATATTGAGCAGCTAACTTGCTTGATGTGTTCAAGGTACGGTCATCAGGTAGCAGGAGGCGCATCGACACATGCGGATGGTGGATTTGAAGCCCGGCTGGATCGTGGTTGGTAATGATGGCCGCCGCTTGGGCACCATCAAGGATGTGGGGCAGAACTACGTTCTGACGTCGCAGACAGGCCTTTCTGGCGATTTGCATGTCCCGTCCTCTGCGATCGCTAACGTCGAGAACGAAGTTGTCCATCTCAACCTCCCGCTCCGCGACGCACGACAGATGGGCTGGCAGCAACCGCCGCGGGGCGACGATGCGCCGGAGACGACCCCCGAAACGGATTTGCACAGGCACGTCTGATGGGTCGCCTTAAGACGCCAACCACCGCGGTCGACTGATGCAACCCTCCATACTCCTTCGGTTGGCCGTGCTCTCGCTGATAGCGTTCGCCGGCGGTTGTTCGGCTGCCGTCCCGGACGTCGGACCATCCGGCTCAACGAACCCGCAGGCGCCACTTCGCCGTCGGCCTCCAGAGGCCCGTTCGCCTCCGCGATCGGCCCCGGTGACTGCAGCGAGGGCATCCCAGCGGGTAGGTACGAAGGCTCGCTGACCTACGCCACTACCGGACCGGCTATCACGCACGACAGCACTGACGGCCAGATCCGATTCCAGGTCGACGCCAACGGCAACGTAACCGGCACGTGGGAGGTCGCGTACTTCGTGACGTCAGGCGGGGCCCAGGTCGGGACCGGCTCAGTCACCGATGGTACCGTCGGCGGCACAGCTCGGCAGCTGTTGTTGGACGGCACCAACGTCGTTACCACGAGCAGCTGCAGTGGCACGTCGGTCGCTTGGCCGGCCACGCCGCTCACCGTCCAGGAGGTATGCGAGGGACGTGTCGTCGCCGACTGGTTGCAGACGGTGAACAACGTCCGCCAACAGGTCGGGGTCGAGGCCATGCCCGCGCCCTAAGTGGGTAGGCTTGGGCGATGGGCGAGTCGCCTACCTCTGAGGAGACGCGGATCAGGCGCCGGGATTAACCGAATCGACTGACTGACGCCTCGGTTCTGTGCTTATCCCACCGAGCGGGGCGTTGACTGGAGATCCGCCCCTCAGATCCGGCGAATTGACGAGTCAAGGCTGGGCAGAGCCCAGCTCCGTACCTCGCTGAGCAATTTCGCTTTGGACCTTACTTACCGTCCCCTGTGGCACGAGCGATCGTGCCTCCATCTCCTCGAGAACGATTAGCGCCAAAGTGAATGTGCCGGCGTCTATAGGTAGGCGCGCCGCGGCGGCCTCGAATGCATCGAGATAGGTCAATCCCCGATCTACTGCCTTTTCCACTTCAATCCCCTAACTGAGTGCCTTTCGCTCAACGTACCACGCTGGTAGCACGCCGCATCATGCCGGATACCTTGTGGATCAGGGGATTGAAGGTTCGTACTCGGCGAGGTCCGCCGCAAGGCACGGTGCTCGTGCGGCCCAGGAGCTGAGCGGTCGTCCCTCCTGCCAGCCCTGGTACTTGGCCGCCATCGATCGCCGCGCCTTCGTCTCCTCGTCGCCTCCCGGCGCCGGCCTGCGGCTTAGACCCGCATAGTCGGTCGATCCCAGGCGGACGGTCACGCGGGGGTTGGCGCGAGCGTTTCGGACCCAGTCAGCTCGGTGCCCACCACCGGACAGGAAGTACGCGGTCCGGCCCTCGAGTACGAACCAGAGCTCCACCGTCCGCGGGAGCCCGGATCGTCGTCCCATCGTCGTCAGCCACGCGTAGGGCTGGCCACCGACGGCGGCCGGAATCGAGGGGCTTGTCAGCTTCCCACCAGCAGCACCACCCCCAGCGCAAGCGCCGCCGGGAGTGCCTGAATCAGAAGGATCCGCTTCGAGACCGTGGCCGCGCCGAAGACGCCGGCGACGATCACACAGACCAGGAAGAAGAGCTTGAAGTGGAAGGCGGACGCCTGCGGCGCGATGAGGCCGACCGCGAGCCCGGCGGCGAGAAAGCCGTTGTACAGACCCTGATTCGCCGCCAGAACCGCGGTCAATTCCGCGCGCTCCGGCGTCATGTTGAAGGTGCGCATCCCGAGGGGCTTTCGCCACAGGAACATCTCGAGGACGAGGAACCAGACGTGGAGAAGCGCCACGAGGGCGACCAGGACGCTGGCGATGATCGACATCGGACCTCCCACGAAGCCGACGGTGCGCGTGAGACCCGTCAGCCCGCGAAGTCTACTGGCTGACTCTTCGGCCCTAGAGAGGGAGGTGGAGCTCCGGCTCACGGGTCCAGAGCCGATGCTCGGCCATGGCGCTGACCAGCCGCTGAGTCAGTTTTCGCGTGATCTTGGCGGCCACGATGGTTGCCGCGTCCGCGGGGTCTGGATCGGCCGGGCCACCCACGGGGATGCGCGCAGCCTCGAGCAGTTTTACGCCCTCGCCAGTGGCGACGACCGCCTTGCAATGCTTGTAGGCGTCCTTGACGAACTCGATCGCGTCCTCCTCCAGGGACCATTGCGCGGCACCTTCACCGCCGGCGATGAAGACCGCGTCGAAGAGCACGGATGAGGCGGTGAGGATCGAGAACTTCGGCGTGAGCGCCGTCCCGTCGGCGGTCGCGACCGTGCCGAGACTCGGTCCCACCAGCTCGGCCACGGCCCCTTCAGCGGCCAGTGCGTTCACCACGGCCTTCACGCCAGCCCCGTCACAACCGTCCGCCACGAGGAGCGCGACCTTGCGGGTCGTGATGGGTCCGGGAACGTAGTTTGTCATGCTCAAGGCGGGTGAGACCGCGTCGCGATCCGTGACGGTCCGGTGCTGATATTCGGCCGGCTTCGCATCCGCGGGCACGCTCAAGTTCGGTGGTGCCGGTGCCTTGGCGGGGACTTCTAGGCCGAGGCCTTTGGCGACCAGCGTCGCCAGGGAGGCATCGATCTGGACCAGGTGCAAAACCATGCGTTCGCGCACTGCCGGGGTTTGAACCTTACCGAGCTCGAACCGCAGCGCCCTGATCAGGTGCTCGCGCTCCGGCTCGGATTGGCTGTGGAAAAACATCCGGGCCTGGCTGTAGTGGTCGAAGAAGCTCGCGCCACGCAGCCGGGTCTTCCGGGCCTCCGTCGGCTCGGCGAACGAGACGTAGCCGCCAGCGCGTTCCGTCGCCTGGGCCGGCAGGTTGTCGGCCAGTGAATTCGGCTCATAGCTGACTCGGCCAGGGTTGATGGTCTGGCGCATGAGTCCGTCTCGCTGATTGTTGTGGGTGGGTGCGGTCGGCCGATTGATCGGGATCTCGTGGAAATTCGACCCGCCAAGACGGATCAGCTGGGTATCGGTGTACGAGAACAGGCGACCCTGCAGCAGCGGATCGTTGGTGAAGTCGATGCCCGGCACCACGTTGCCGATGTGGAACGCGACCTGTTCGGTTTCAGCGAAGAAGTTATCGGGGTTGCGATTGAGCGTGAGCTTGCCCACCCGCTGGACGGGCACGAGCTCCTCGGGGATGAGCTTGGTCGGGTCGAGAAGATCGAAGCCGAAGTCGAACTCTTGCTCCTCCTCCACGATCTGCAGCCCGAGTTCGTACTCGGGGAAGTTGCCCGTATCGATCGCCTCCCACAGGTCACGTCGGTGGAAATCAGGATCCTTGCCGGAGATCTTCTGGGCCTCATCCCAGGCGACCGAATGGACGCCCAGCATTGGCTTCCAGTGGAACTTCACGAAGCGCGACTTGCCTTTGGCGTTGACCAGACGGAAGGTGTGGACGCCGAACCCTTCCATCATCCGATAGCTCCGCGGAATGGCTCGATCGGACATCAGCCACATGATCATGTGCATCGACTCGGGCATCAGCGAGATGAAGTCCCAGAAAGTGTCGTGGGCCGACGCGGCCTGCGGGATCTCGTTGTGCGGCTCGGGCTTTACCGCGTGGATGAGGTCGGGGAACTTGATGGCATCCTGGATGAAGAACACGGGCATGTTGTTGCCGACCAGGTCGAAGTTGCCCTCGTCTGTGTAGAACTTGACCGCGAAGCCGCGGACGTCCCTCGGCAGGTCGGTAGAACCGCGCGAACCGGCCACGGTCGAGAATCGGACGAACACGGGCGTCCGCCGGGCAGGGTCGGTTAGGAAGCTGGCCCTGGTGTATCGGTCAAGGGCCTCGTAGACCTGGAAAAATCCGTGCGCAGCCGATCCGCGAGCGTGGACGACGCGTTCCGGTATCCGCTCGTGGTCGAAGTGGGTGATCTTCTCTCGAAGGTGGAAATCCTCGAGCAGAGACGGGCCGCGTTCACCTGCCTTGAGGGAGTTCTGGTCGTCGTTGACGGGCACGCCTTGATTGGTCGTCAGCGTCGCCGCCAACGGATCGTCGGCGACAGCGTCCAGCTGCGCTCGTTTCGGATCGACAGCGACGGTTGGGCGCTGGGCTTGCTTTCTTGGTGACGCGGGTCGACTCGGCACGGCGACCTTCCTCACGGACTAGGGAGCGCCGTTCGTGACCGCGGCGCCGTCGGTCGTCGCTGTTTTTGGGTCTACGAGTCGAGCATTTCCTCGCGCGACTGCTTGGCGCGTGCCGCACCAATTGCGGTGGTCACCTTCTTCTCCTCTTCGGGCGGTGGCAGGACTGCCGGCATACCAAGCGAGTCGATCCACAGCTCGCGAGCCCAGCCCATCGTGTGGTAGAGGTGTTGATCCTCTTCTTCCTCGACCTTCGCGTGGGCATCGGAAAGCGCGGCCGCGCGCTCGCCGTCAAGGTGTTCGGCGAGCTTGCCGATCAACTCCCAGTTCTGATGGTCCTTGGTCTCCGCCTCGACCACGCTCTCCGCGGCGACCAGCTGTGCCGCGATCGGGCCACCACCGCGAAGGGCCATCTCCATCGCCTGGACCAATGCCTTGCCCTTGAAGCGGACGACGGCACGTCCCGGGGTTTCGACTTCGGGATCCATGTCGATCCGCGCAAACGTCTCGCGAAGAATGGCCTCGTGGGTCCGCGTCTCGTCGAGATACTTGCCCCACTCTTCCTTCAAGTCCTCGTCCTGCGCGCAGGTGATCGCGGTTTCGTAGACCTTCTGGCCGCCGATTTCGGTCTCCAGCGCCTGATAGAGCAGTTCCTTGATCTGGTCGTCGTGCATGTCATCCCTCCGCGCAATATCGGATCCGACTGAGTCGTCGGGTCTCGGATGGTCGCTCGCTCGATCATCTGCGACGTGGCAGACGAGCCGAACGCCTGGATGAGCGGCACCGATACGGATATCTTTCAAAGCGCCGAACGCCGGTCGTGCGACTTCGATCCATCACCCAGGGCCCGTCTTGGCGTGAGGAGCGTCGACTTGCTTGGACTCCGGTGATCCCTTCTGTCTCAGGAAGACCGAAAGGACAACCAGCGCACCGACCGACATGAACTCGCTCTGCCAGTTCTGGAGCGACTCAAACCAGAAGCGGTTTGTCGCTATGTAGCTGAGCGGGTCGACCTGCTCCGTCCCGCCGTGGCTCTGCTGCTCCTCGTTGTACTCTGCCGCCCCGCCGACCGCGTGGAGCCCAAACGAGAGAAGGAACAGAGCGAACAGGGTGAGTCCAAGCGAGTTCTCGTACAGCTTCAGGATCCACCCGCCTTTCCTTACTGGCCAAGGCGCGCGCCGGCGGCGAGGGTCCGGTTCTGCGTCGACCGGTTGGCTTCCCTCCACAGGCTTCGATTCGGGCGAGCCTTTCTGGCGCAGGTGAACCGTAAGCACAACGAAGGCCGCCATCTGGAGGAACTCGCTTTCCCAGTTCTCGAAAACGGCCTCTATGAAATGCCCGCTGCCCAGGTAGCTGGACAAGCCAATCGCGGGCTCGTTGTGCGCCGCGCGGTCATCGTTCGCCTCGGCATGGCCCGTAACGATCTGTCCTCCGAGCGACAGGGCGAATAGGACCAGCGCCGCCAAGCCGAGCGAGTTGTTGCGGACGAAGGTGCGCACCGATTCCTAGCTCCAGCGGCCCGTGTGTTCTGTCAGCGACCGGCGAGCCTGTCCCTGATTGCGGTCACAGCCGAGCGCCGTACTCGAGGACGGCGAAGTCGACCATCACGTACTTCGGGCAGGCCGTACAGTCGGCCGACTCAAGGTTGCGGACAACCAGCGAGTTGTCCCTCTGGAGCAGCTCGGCCGGAAACTCGACGACGGCGGAGCCCCAATTGCCCGGGCCGGAGGGCCCACAACACTCGTCATTTGGCAGCGGATTCGGCCCTTCATAGATCGTCACCCCGTTGAGGGCGATCGACATTCGGTTCTTGATGGGGTTCTCACCATCGAGCCCGACCAGCTGGAGGGTCGCGGCTCCCACAGCCTGCCCATCGTGGGTGAGCTGGAAACGTGCTGTCATGGTGTGGAACGGGGTCCCCTGGCCATACACCCAAGATGCGGTGCGACCGTGATATCGCCCATTCCCCTGGTCGTAGTCGCCCACGAACCACTGGTCCGGAATCTCGGCGCGGACGTCCTGCGGAGCCGACGTGGGAACCGGAGTCCGTTCGGGTGTGGGCTCGCGCGTGAGTTGGGGCGTGGGTTGGGGCGTGGGTCGGCGCGTGGGTTGGGGCGTGGGTCGGCGCGTGGGTTGTGGCGTGG
>Ga0183260_10005299_pt1 | contig 10148 bp, 7 predicted proteins | sample AntDrymUQ4972206_2_FD_129768 | JGI IMG/M metagenome (GOLD analysis project Ga0183260, IMG submission 129768) | Polar desert sand microbial communities from Dry Valleys, Antarctica - metaG UQ497 (22.06) (version 2) (version 2) | ecosystem: Environmental > Terrestrial > Soil > Desert | place...
CGCCTTGCGAGCCAGCAGCGCAACGACCGCTACGAAGACCGTCAGGCTCACCGCAGCCGCGGTGGCTCCCTGCCCGACGGCAGACCAGACCCCGCCGGAATCGATCGCCTGCTCCATCCGCCACCCCACCCAGCCGGCGAGCAGCGCAGCCGCAACCGCGGCCGCCGTGACCCGCGGCAGGCCGCTGAGAGCGGTGCTCCCGATCCGGGCGACGACGACGGCCACCAGCACGACGCCCAGGACGGTCATCCCTACGCTGTTGCCGATGGCGAGCGCGAGGACCCGGTCGTCGACCGGTAGGAGGGCAGCTAGTGCGAAGTCCGCACCAATTACGCTCAGCCAACCCACGACAGAGGCGATCGCGGTCGGCGCGGTGACCCGGGCGGCGTACAACGCCCGAGTCAGCAAGGCGAACAGGCCGAACCCGACCAGACCGAACGCCATACCGACAAGCGCGCTGGTGAGCGCGTCGACGCTGTCGACCCCGGGAACGTCCTGGAATATCACCCGTGCCAGTGGCCTGGCAGCGCCGACCATCATCGCCGCTGCGCCGAGGCTCACCAGCACCACGACCTGGGCGCTGGCGCTGAGCTGCCGGTCGTAGTCGGAGCGGTCGCCGGCACTCCATCGCTCGGCCAGTCGCGGGAAGACGGTGGTGGCGACCGGCACCGCCAAGACCGCCCACGGCAGCAGGTAGACCGCCTGCGCCTGGGCGAAGACCGCGACCGCGGTGGCGAAGGCCGAGTTTCCGAGCACCAGCACCACGGCGACTGAGGCCTGTTGGACTGCGAGCGCTGCCATGCCGGCGTACGCCAGCGACCGGACGTCTCGCGCTACGCCGGTCGGGAAACGCAAGGTGGGCCGCAGCCGCAGGCCGAGCCGCGATACCGGCACCAGCAGGCCGAGGCTGAGCGCCACCACCCCCAGGGTGGTTCCGACGGACAGCACGAGCTCCTGGGCTGTCGTCAGGGAGGCGATGTCGGTGCCGTTGGGCGCCATGACGCCGTAGGTCAGGTACGCCGCGATGACCACCAAGCTGGAGAGCAACGGGGCCAGCGCGGGACCGCCGAACCGTCGGTGCGCCTGGAGGACGCCGGTGAGGACGATCCCGACGCCGTACAGCACGACCTGCGGTGCGAAGACGCGCAACATCGAAGCGCCGACGTCGGCAGCCCCGCCGCAGTCGGCACCGGCAAGCAGGAAGCGGGCGATCGGCCCGGCCGCGACGGCGACGAGCACCGCAAGCGGCGCCAGGACGAGCGTGGTCCAAGTCAGCAGCGCTGACGCGGTCCGGTCGACGTGAGCCCGGTCGCGATCGGCGACGGCGCGGGCGAGCAGCGGGACGACCAAGCTGGCCAAGGCGCCGCCCGCCACCACCTCGTACAAGATGTTCGGGACGGTGTTGACGGTTTGGTAGGTGCTGTTGAGGCAGGTACTGCCAACCGTACGAGCGAAGACGACAGTGCGGCCGAGGCCGGTGACCCGTGCCAGCACGGTGAGCGCGGTGATCAGCGCCGCCGCGCCCAACACGGTCCCCGCGACCGGGAGTGCCGATCGAGCGCGACCCGTCATGCCCGAGCCACGGAGACCGACGGCACCTCCGGGGCCGGCGCCGGCTGCGTGGTCCACCAGACGCAGGTCGCGATCAGCAACGGTGCCGTCGCGACCACGCCCAGCCCCGCGATCAGGGCTCCCGAGTCGTTGACCAGCGTGCCGGCGGTGCAGGTCACCGCCAGCGCGATCAGCGAGGCACGCAACGCCGGCCACGCATCGAAGACCGCCTGCAGAGAGGGGAGGTGCCAGCGCGTCGGTTGCAGCACGATCGCCACGCAACCGACGAAGACCACGACCTCGAGCAACCCCAACGGGCTCGTCAGGCTCGAGCTCAGGGCATCGGCCTTGTTGGACAGCACGTCCCCTGCCTCACCGGAGAGCAGTCGGTCGACGAAGTCGCCCATATGGGTGCGTTGGTCCGCCGGCCGCAGGTAGTCCACGACGGCAATGATCGTCGCCGCGGCGACGCCGGCGACGCCGATCAGGCCCAGCCGTTGATACGTCAGCCGGACGTCGACGAGCAGGAGCAGGAGCACCACGACGCCGGGCACCAGGGCGAGGACGCCCCCGAAGTCCGCCCCGAAGGAAGGCCACCCGTCAACGACGACCGCCAAGGCGCCGATCCCGGCGGCCGACAGCAGCGCACCGGTGCGGTGGCCGCGGTCGGCCAGCGCCTGCGCGGACACGGCGGCGAGCAGCAGCACAGCGGCGGCGTAGATCGTGAAGGTGACGTTTCCGAAGCCGAAGAACCGGCCGCCGTACACCGGACCAGCGCCGAGGATGCTGCCGGCCTGCAGGGGCGTTCCGCTCAGCCCGTCGACGCTCAGTACGACGAACGTAAGACCCGACAGCACCGCGACGAAGCGCCACGGCCGGGTGCTCCGGTTGGCGACCCCGGCCAGCGCGATCGCGGTTGCGGTGCCGATAGTGACGGTGACGAGCACGAGCGTCGGGCGGTCGTACGCCCACCAGCGCGCCGTGCTCACCAGGTACGAAGCGGGCAAGGTGGCGGCGCCGAACAGCGCAGCGCCGACGGCGACCCGCGGAAAGGTACGGCGGCCGGCGAGTGCCAGTGCCAGGCAGCCGGCGAGCACCGCGGTCGGCACCACCGCTAGCCAGGCTCCGAACGTCGCCCCGTCGGTGGGGATCACCTCGCTGAGCTGGTCCACGTCACGACGGTCCCCGACAGTCTCCGGGATCGACAGGTCGCGGGCACCACCGTCCTGCCACGGCGCCCCCGACAATCCATCGGACGCGATGCCGGTACGGGTCAACAGGGTCACCGCGAGATCGCTCACGGCGACGATGTCCAGCTGCCCGCGGGTGGAATCGGAGAAGAGCCAGCTCGGCTCGGATCGACCCACGACGTGCTCGAGAGCGAGCTGCAGCGGTGGTGGGGAGGCAGCAGGGTCAGCGACACCGGTGACGATCACGGCGGTGCCGGTCGCCGCCGCCTCGACCACCTCGCGTACCAGGTCGTCGAGCTCTCGTGGGGAGGCTGCGCCCGCGTCGACGACGGTGATCGGGCACTCGGCCAGTACCTCCGGCGTCCAGGTCGCGGTGTAGCGGGCCACCTCTCCGCTGAGGTCGGCAAGGGCGGCACCCGCACCGGGCCCCACCGCGGTCGCGCACACATCTGCCCCGGCGAGCGTGTCGCCCAGGGTGCCGAGGGTCCCGTACGCGCCGTCGACCTCGCGTTGGACCCGGAGGTAATCGTCCCACCCGGCGATCCGGTCGTTGCCGACGACGGATATGGGGTCGCATCGCAGTACCCCCTCCGGCTGCACCTGCCCGGGGTTGAGCGGGTCGCGATCACCGGTGCTCACGCTCGACGTCGCGTTGACACCGGCCGAGATCGTCAGCCAGCCGTCGGCCGGGCAGGTGACCGGTCGGGCCGAGCGCACAGAGGTGGAGCCGACCGAGCTGCTGCCGATCAGGTGCCACAGCACCGGTGTCACGTCAGCTGAGACGTCGCTCCACCGCAGCCCGGAGGCGCCGACCAGCACGACGCGGCCGGCCACCGGAGCCGATTCGGCGGCGCCGGCCGTGGGTGCGCCGGCCAGCGCCAGGCCGCTCAGCAGCAGAGCACCCAGCACCGGCAGCATGGCTCCAGGCTAGTTTGGTCAAGACAGCATGCGTGCCGCCGCCGCGGCCTGCGCCAGCACCGACTTCAGCGGCCGCCCCGTCTGCGCGGCGACGCGCGCCACGTCCTCATACTCGGGCTGGGCGTTGACCACTGCGCCAGCATGAGTCGCCACCTTGACGCGCACGGCGAAGCCGTCGATCTCAATGACCGTCTCCTCTCGGGAGAGCGCCACCTTGTCCACGTCATGCAGCCGCAACCCGATCGTGGTGGTCTCGGAGAACACCACGTCAAGGACTGCGGCTCGCTGGTGAGCTGTCGTCAAGACCGACAGCATGTGGGCGGGGCGGCCTTTCTTCATCAGGATGGGGGTGAGCCACGCGTCGGCAGCCCCGGCTCCCAGCAGCCGCTCCAGCACTGCGGGCCACAACCGTGGGTCCAGGTCGTCCACGTTGGCTTCGAGTACGAGGGCCGCAGTTGTTGGCGGTGTGGCCACCGGTTCGCTGGGTTCACCGACCAGCAGTCGCAGCACATTCGGATGTTCGGGCAGTTCGCGACTCCCGGCGCCGGAGCCCACCCCGGTTACGCGCATCGGGGGTTGGGGACCGAAGCCGGTGCAGAGTGTTGCCAGCAGGGCCGCGCCCGTTGGCGTGCACAGCTCGACGTCGACCGGCCCTCCGGCCGTCGGCACACCGCGGAGCAGCTCCACGACCGCCGGCGCGGGCACCGGCAGTCGGCCGTGCGCTGCCGGCACGCTGCCGCCACCCACTCGGACGGTCGAGCAGGTCAGTCCCGACAACCCGAGTGAGGCGACGCCAGCGCACACCCCGACCACGTCCGCGATCGCGTCCAGGGCGCCGACCTCATGGAAGTGGACCTGCTCCGGTGTGGTCCCGTGCACCGTGGCTTCAGCGGTGGCGAGGGCGCTGAAGCACGCCACCGCGGTACGCCGTACCGCGGGCGCCAGGGCGGCGCGTTCCAGCAGAAGCTCGACGTCGCTCCACGTGCGGGCGGTGGCGGAGTCGGCCACGTCCACCCTGATCCGGGTCGCGACGAGCCCCGCGCGGCTGACCTGCTCGCGGTGCAGCGCCACCGCCTCGGGCGCGACGGCTCGCACCGCCTCGTCGATGTCCCCTAGCGGCGCCCCGGCCCCAACTAGAGCGCCGAGCAGCATGTCTCCGCTGGCACCCGAGGAGCAGTCCAGCCAGCCGATCACGGGGTGCTGCTGCCCGCTCGGCGGGCCACGCGGGCCGCGAACACCCCGGCCCCGTAACCGTTGTCGATGTTGACCACCGCCACGCCGGGCGCACACGAGTTGAGCATCGCCAACAGCGCAGCGACCCCGCCGAACGACGCTCCGTAGCCGACGCTCGTCGGCACCGCGACGAGCGGGACGCCGGTCAGCCCACCTACGACACTGGGCAACGCCCCTTCCATCCCGGCGACCACCACCAGGGCATCCACCTCGTCGAGGCGGTCCTGGACGGCGAGCAGTCGGTGCAGTCCGGCGACGCCGACGTCGTTGATCTCGACCGCATGAGCGCCGTAGACCCGCACGGTCATCAGCGCCTCCCGGGCAACAGCTGCGTCCGAGGTGCCGGCGGACACGATGCACACTTTGCCCCGGGCCGTCGGCAGCGGCCCGACCGTCACGGCTCGGGCAACGTCGTCGACGACGGCGTCCGGGAGGGCAGCCCGGACCGCCGACAACCCCTCAGCGGTGACGCGGGTGGCCAGGACAGCCCGGTCCGCGTGGTGCTCGTGCAGCCTGGTGAGCAGGTCCACCACCTGGTCGGGCGGCTTGCCCGCGCCGTAGACGACTTCGGGGTCTCCGGTTCGCGCCGCCCGGTCGATGTCGAGGCGGGCGTACCCGAGGTCTGCATACTCGGGTCGGGGGCGCGGCGTGCCGGTCATGCAGGGGAATCTAGCGCCGCTGCGTCTAATGTCGGGCCGTGACCATGACCCTGGCAGTTGTCGCGCTGGCGCTGGCCGGAATCGCCGTCATCCTCGCCGGGTTCGGGCTGCGGACGGCGCTGCGCCTTCGCAGCGGCCGGACGTTCGGCACGGATGGTGAGCCGGTCCCGCCAGACCTCGAGGCATTGCGCGATGAGGTCGTCCGGTTGCGCGCCGACGCCGTTGAAACGCTTCGCCATCTCACGGTGGTGCGCTACGACGCGTTCGGCGACATGGGCGGTCACCTGTCCTGGTCGCTCGCCCTGCTCGACGACGGCGGCAATGGCGTCGTGCTGACCTCGATCCATGGTCGCAGCGACGCCCGGACGTACGCCAAGAACGTCACCGGCTGGTCCTGCGACGCGCAGCTCTCCCCCGAGGAGGACGAGGCCATCGGGTACGCCCGAGACAATCGTTGATGTCCGCGGAGTTTCTGGTGTCCCGTTCCCACGTTCACGTGGTATAAGGTCACTTCCAATGGGTTCGAACCCATTGGAAGTGACCCTCGGCCATTGGAAGTACGCGAGGGTTGCGCGTACGAGGTCAGCGGGGGACCCGGACCAGCAGGGTGCCGGCGAGCACCTGGGCATGCAGCTCCTCGCCTTCGCCCACCGGATCACCGTCGAGCTGGCGCAGCAGCGGTTTCTCGGCCCGGATGCTCACCCGCCGGCCGGTCATCCGGTCCAGGCGCTCGTCGGTACGACGGGTGCGCCGCAGCACCCGCAGGACCAGGCGCAGCCACCCCACCGTGTGCTGAGGCGCAATCACCACGACGTCGAGGCGTCCGTCGTCGATCAGCGCATCCGGCAGCAACGGGATGCCGGCTTGCAGCGAGCCGACGTTGCCGACCACGACGGTCCGTGCCTTGCGTCGTACCGGCGGACCTCCGTCCACCCTCACCTCCACCCAGGTGGCGGGGTGGCGCAGCTGACGCAGGGCTGACACCACGTAGGCCGGCCAACCCATCCGGGCCTTGAGCTCGTCGGGGGCACCGGCCATGATCGCGGCGTCCAGCCCCAGCCCGGCCATCACCGTGAAGCAGGTTTCGGGCAGGTCGTCGCCGTGCACGGCAACCACATCCACCGCCCGGTCCTGGCCGGACAGCGCTGTCTCGACCGCTTCCGCAGGATGCAACGGCAGACCGAGATTGCGAGCCAGCAGGTTGCCGGTGCCCAACGGGACGATGCCGACCGCGACACCCGTTCGGGCCAGCTCGGCGCAGACGACCCGCACGGTCCCGTCGCCGCCGGCCACGAGAACCATCTGGACGCCAGCAGCCAGCGCCTGTTCGCTCATCGATACCCCGGGATCGTCGGCCCGGGTCTCGTACCACAACGGCGCGTCCCAGCCCCATCGGGTCGCGGCCGCCGCGACCGACGCCTGGAAGGCGGTGGCATCTCCGGTATGGACCGGGTTGACGATGACCGCGAAGCGGGACAATCTCGCTCCGACCGCGTCGGTGACCGCCAGCGGTGGCAACACGGCACCGGGGCGCATCACGACCAACCAGCCGATCAGGACGATGACCGTGCCGAGGAGCCAGCCGGCCACCACGTCGGACAGGTAGTGAACGCCGAGGAAGATGCGGTCAAGCCCGGCGGCGACTCCGACCGCCAACCCCAAGGCGCACAGCGTGCGGCGAAGCCGGCTCCGATAGAGCATCGCCACCGCGAGCAGGACGATCGCGGTAGCGAACATTCCGCCACCGGCGGCGTGCCCGGAAGGGAACGAGAACCCGCCAACAGTCGTGATGGGTGCGTCCCAACTCGGTCGCGGTCGATCGAGGGCGACCTTGAACGCCGGCGCGACCAGCCACTCGACGGCGACAACTGTCAGCAACCACCCGCTCAACCGCCATGCCTGCCGCCAGGCGAGCGCTGCTGCGATCACCAGTAGTAAGGCGCGCAGCGTGAGCGGGGCAGCCGCGATCCGTACCGTCAACAAGACGTCGACGAACCCGCCGTGCCCGTATGTCAGGTCGTGCGCCCACTCGGCGACGGTCTTGTCGGCGGACAGCAGCGGTCCCCACGCGCGGTCGACCGCCACCGTCAGCCCGGTGAGTACGGCCACCATCACCGCGACCGTGATCCACCACGAACGCACGTTTCGGGGCCGGACGCGGCCGACGTCGATGGGCACGGCTGGTCCTGTCGTGTCGTGGCGGGTTCTCAGCCTAGGGGAGACGCTGAAAGCGACTCGACACCCTCGTTACCCTCGAAGGGTGATCGACCTGCGCATCCTCCGCGACGACCCGGACCGTGTCCGCGCTGCTCAGAAGCGGCGCGGCGAGTCCGAGGGCCTGGTCGACGCGCTGTTGGCCGCTGATCAGCTGCGGCGGTCGAGCATCGGCGACTTCGAGCGGCTCCGCGGCGAGCAGAAGCAGCTCGGCAAGCAGGTTGCGACGGCTTCGCCGCAGGATCGCCCGCAGCTACTGGCGCACACCAAGGAGCTGGCTGCGCGGGTCAAGGCGGCCGAAGCAACCCAGGCCGACGCCGCTGCCAGCTTTGCCCGGTTGGCTGCGACGCTGCCCAATCTGGCCTCCGAGCAAGCCCCGGCGGGCGGGGAGGACAACTTCGAGGTCCTCGAGGAGCTGGGTCAACGTCGTGACTTCGCCGCCGAGGGCTTCGAACCACGTGACCACCTCGAGCTTGGTCGGTTACTGGGCGCCATCGATGTGGAGCGCGGCGCCAAGGTCAGCGGATCGCGCTTCTACTACCTCACCGGCATCGGTGCGCTGCTGGAGCTGGCGCTCGTGCAGATGGCGATGGAGCGGGCAACCGAGCTCGGTTTCACCCCGATGATCCCACCGGCATTGGTGAAGCCGCGCGCGATGGAAGGCACCGGCTTCCTCGGCCAGGCAGCCGACGACGTCTACTACCTGCCCAAGGACGACCTCTACCTCGTGGGCACCTCCGAGGTGGCGCTGGCGGCCTTCCACACCGACGAGATCCTCGACACCGAGTCATTGCCGCGCCGTTACGCGGCGTTCAGCCCGTGCTACCGGCGGGAGGCAGGCTCGTACGGCAAGGACACTCGAGGGATCTTCCGGGTCCACTGGTTCGACAAGGTGGAGATGTTCAGCTACACCACGCTCGACGACTCGTACGTCGAGCACGAGCGGCTGCTCGGGTGGGAGAAGGAGTGGCTGAACGCACTCGAGCTGCCCTTTCGGGTCATCGACGTGGCGGCCGGGGATCTGGGGCTCAGCGCGGTGCGCAAGTACGACTGCGAGGCGTGGTTCCCGTCCCAGGGCACGTATCGCGAAGTGTCCTCGGCGTCCAACTGCACCCAGTTCCAGGCCCGCCGCCTGGACATCCGGATGCGTGGCGACCGTGGCCCCGAGCCGGTGGCGACGCTCAACGGCACGCTCATGGCGTCGACGCGCACGATCGTTGCGCTGCTGGAGAACCACCAGAGGTCGGATGGCAGCGTCCGAGTGCCTCCGGCACTGCGGCCGTACCTGCAGGGGCGCGAGCTGTTGGAGCCGACTAGGTGAGGAGGTTTCAACCCCGTCTCGTCGCACTCGACGTCGATGGGACGCTGGTCGACTGGGACAACATGATGACCTCGGCGGTACGGGAGGCCGTCCGGGCTGTCGCGGCGTCCGGTGTCCCGGTCGTGGTGGCCACCGGCCGGGCCGTCCCCGGTGTCATGGACGCCGTCGACAAGCTCGGGCTCGACAACGGTCGAGCGGTCGCGAGCAACGGGGCAGTCACGATCGGGTTCCGACCGGTCGAGGTCTTGAGCACGGTCACCTTCGACGCGAGCGAGACGGTCAAGCTGTTGCTCGAGCACGTCCCCGACGCCGCCGTCGCCGTGGAGGAGGTCGGCATTGGGTACCGCATCAACCGGGAGTTTCCCGAGGGGGAGCTCACCGGCACGTTGCAGCTGCAGTCGGTCGACGAGCTGGTGCACGAGCCGGTCACCCGCGTCATCATCCGCAGCCCCGACCAGTCTGCCGAAGAGTTCGTCGAGCTGGCCGAACGGCTCGGCCTGCACGGGACCAACTACTACGTCGGTTACACCGCCTGGCTCGACCTGGCGCCCGAGGGGGTGAGCAAGGCGTCCGCCCTCGCCCAGGTGGCCGACTCGTTCGGCGTCGCGCAGGCAGACGTCCTGGCCATCGGCGACGGTCGTAACGACGTCGAGATGCTGGCCTGGGCTGGCCGCGGGGTCGCGATGGGCATGGCCCCTTTGGAGGTGCAGGAGTGTGCCGACGACGTCACCGAGACGGTCGAGGCCGACGGCGTCGTCGTCGAGCTGAGCCGCTGGTTCCAGCGGCCGGCTCAGAGGTAGAGGCCCCCACCGGAGCGCTGCTCCTTGTCCGCGCCATCACCGGGACCGGGTGGCCCACCCATGTGACCCATGCCTGGTGGCAGCGCCCGTCGCATCTGCTCCAGCTGCGCCCGAGCCGCCATCTGCTGGGCGTAGATCGCCGTCTGGATGCCGTGAAACAACCCTTCCAACCAGCCTACGAGCTGGGCCTGGGCGATGCGCAGCTCGGCGTCGCTCGGGATCTCGGTGTCGAAGGGCATGGCCAGGCTGCACAGCTCGTCGC
>Ga0183260_10005300_pt1 | contig 10146 bp, 9 predicted proteins | sample AntDrymUQ4972206_2_FD_129768 | JGI IMG/M metagenome (GOLD analysis project Ga0183260, IMG submission 129768) | Polar desert sand microbial communities from Dry Valleys, Antarctica - metaG UQ497 (22.06) (version 2) (version 2) | ecosystem: Environmental > Terrestrial > Soil > Desert | place...
CAGGATGCAGACAGACGCGGAGGCGATCGATGCCTGGTGGCGACGAGAGGATCCGGTGCGGACGCCCCGCAACGACCTGACGCAGCTCTCGTGCGGCGCCCAACTCGACCTCACGGTCTTGCGTTTGCCGCAGACCAGCGCGCAGCTGACCCCTGAGGACAGCCGCTTCGTCACGCTCTTCAACGCGCTCCCCGGCTTGGGTTTCGGGTCGACGTTCACCAAGTATCTCGTCTACTTCGACGGGCCGGTGGCTCAGGCCGACCTGTGCGGCCAGGGCGCCAGCCTCGCGTCCGGCTTCGGAGTCGCCGCGATCTACGTTCAGGCGTGCTCGGGCGCCCAGTCGTCGGTGATCGCCGCGCACGAGCTCCTGCACACGCTCGGGGCGGTGCCGCGTGGCGCTCCACACAGATGCCCGGAGGCGCAGGGCGGCCACACGTGCGACTCGGCGAGCGATCTCATGCACCCGTTCCTCGACGCCGCGCCACTCGACGCGAAGCTGCTCGATCCCGGAAGAGACGACTACTACGGTCATGCGGCTGCGTTCACCGACTCCCAGGACGCGGCCTGGCTCGTCCAGCTCGACCGCCAGCAGCCGTTCACGGTGACCATCTCCGGCCCCGGCGGGGTGACGGCGGACGTGCCCGGACTCGATTGCGCGCAGAGCTGCACGACAACGTGGAACACGTCGACGCGGCTCGGCCTGACCGCGGTTCCGCGCCCAGGCGCGAAGCTCGTTCGCTGGAACGGCGTGTGTACGGGCGCCTCGACCTGCGTCGTTACGGTCGCTCCGGGCGCGGCGGTCTCGGCGCTCTTCGCGCCGGCGGTGTATCGCCTTTCTGTGGCCGTCTCCGGCCGGGGGGCGGTGCGGACCTCCCGCGCCGGAATCACCTGCCGTCCGCGCTGCTCGGCGGCGTTCCCGTCGTTCGTCCCAGTCGGGCTCACAGCGACGCCGGCGAAGGGCTGGCGCTTCCGCTCCTGGTCGGGCGCGTGCCGCGGAACGCGGCCGACTTGCACGGTCCCGATGACCGCGGCGGCGAGCGCTAAGGCAATCTTCTCGCGCGCGTAGTTCCAGGCCTGAGCCCCGACGGCGATCAGGTAGCGTCATTCGCGTGGAAGCCAGACACGACGTGCTCGTCGTCGGCGCCGGCTGCGCGGGTATGCGGGCGGCGATCGAGGCCTTCGACGCGGGCGCCGACGTCGCCATGATCTCCAAGATCCATCCCGTTCGGAGCCATTCCGGCGCGGCCGAGGGCGGGATCAACGCCGCGCTCGGAAACGCCTCCGAGGACGACCCCGGGAAGCACGCGTTCGACACCGTCAAGGGCTCCGACTACCTCGGCGACCAGGACGCGATCGAGATCCTCTGCCAGGAGGCGCCGGACGACGTCTACCAGCTCGAGCACTGGGGAGCGGTCTTCTCGCGCACGGCCGACGGGCGGATCGCGCAGCGTCCCTTCGGCGCGGCGGGGGAGCCGCGCACCGCCTACGCAGCCGACATCACCGGCCACGTGCTCATCCATGTCCTCTACGAGCAAGTGATGAAGCGCGACATCAAGACCTACGAGGAGTTTTTCGCGTGGAAGCTCGTCATCGACGAGGATCGCTGCCAAGGGGTCATCTCCTGGGATCTGCTCGACGGCGGTCTCAAGTCGATCGGCGCGAAGACCGTGATTCTCGCCACTGGTGGCGCGGGCCGCCTCTACACGGGCACGACGAACGCCTACGCGTGCACCGGCGACGGGATGACGATGGCGCTCCGAGCCGGAGTCGCGCTCAAGGACATGGAGATGATGCAGTTCCATCCCACGACGCTCGCGCCGACCGGAGTGCTGATCACGGAAGGGTGCCGCGGTGAGGGCGCGTATCTCCTGAACGCCCAGAGCGAGCGCTTTCTGATCCGCTACGCGCCGAACGCGATGGAGCTCGCCTCGCGCGACGTCATCTCCCGCGCCGAGCAGACGGAGATCGACGAGGGTCGCGGGATCGACGGCAACGTCATGCTGGACCTTCGTCACCTCGGCGCGGAGAGGATCCTCGACCGGCTGCACGGCACACGCGAGCTCTCGATGACCTTCGCGGGTGTGGATCCGATCTTCGAGCCGATCCCGGTTCGTCCGGGCGCCCACTACCACATGGGCGGCGTCGACACCGACGTCTGGGGCCGGACGAGCCTCGAAGGCCTCTATGCGGCCGGCGAGGTGGCCTGCGTCTCCGTCCACGGCGCGAACCGGCTCGGCGGCAACGCCTTGATGGAGACGATCACTTACGGCAAGCGCGCAGGCGCCCACGCCGCGGACTGGGCGCTCTCGAACACGACAATCACGGTTTCGCCCTCGGTCGAGCAGGACGCCGAGCGCGAGCTCAAGACGCTGCTCGACCGCTCGGAAGGCGAGCGCCCATGGCAGATCCGCGACGAGCTCGCGGAGACGATGCACGAGAACTTCGGCGTCTTCCGGCGTGAGGAGCAGATGCTCGGGCAGGGTGAGCTCGTGCAGCGACTGCGCGAGCGCTACGAGCGGGTCATCGTCGACGACAAGGGGAACGTCTTCAACACCGATCTCACGCAGGCGCTCGAGCTCGGGTTCCTGCTCGAGCTCGCCGAGTGCATGATCGTCTCCGGGCTCGCGCGGAAGGAGAGCCGCGGCGCCCACGCCCGCCCCTACGATTACCCGGACCGAGATGACGAGAGCTACCTGAGGCACACGCTCGTCACCTGGGAGGACGACGCCCCCAAGCTCGACTGGAAGCCGGTGACGATGACCAAGTGGGAGCCCGAGGAGAGGAAATATTAGTGTCGGCTCCGTCCACAGTCGGCACCCACCGGCGGCTGCAAAGCGGCGCCATGCGTCGTCCTCGGTCGCGTCCGTACCTTTTTGGTACGAACACTCCCTGCGTCCTAGCCTGGCTTGCTTTTCGCTCGCCGCTCGGCACCGACTGTGAACGGAGACGACACACTTGATGCAAGTACCTCTGAAGATCTGGCGCTACGACCCGGTCGCGGGTCAGAAGAAGCTCGTCGAGTACGAGGTCGACGCTCCCGAGTGGGTGACGCTCCTCGACGTGCTGGACCTGATCAAGGACAAGGTCGACGGGACGCTCGCGTACCGCAAGAGCTGCCGGATGATGATCTGCGGCTCGTGTGGGATGCGCATGGACGGGGCGGCCGTCCTGGCCTGCAAGACCCGGATGTACGACATCGTCCAGTCCGGCCATGTCCCCGTGATCTCCGCGATGGGGAACCTCCCGGTCGTCAAGGATCTCGTCGTGGACATGGAGCCCTTCTGGGGGAAGATCCGCGCGGTACAGCCGTGGCTCGATTCCGGCTACAGCGATCCCGGCGAGAAGGAGCACGTCGTCTCGCAGGAGCAGATGGACGTCATCCACAAGGAGTCGCTCTGCATCATGTGCGGCTGCTGCGTCTCGGAGTGCAACTCGATGGAGGCCGACCCCGACTTCCTCGGCCCGGCCGCGCTCGCAAAGGGCATGCGCTTCGTCGGCGACGCCCGCGACAAGACGGAAGTCGAGCGGCTCCAGTCCTACTCGGGGGAGCACGGGATCTGGGACTGCACGCGCTGTTACTTCTGCCAGGAGCGCTGTCCGAAGGGCGTCGATCCGCGCGATGCGATCGCCAAGCTGGGCGCGCAGGCGATGGCGAAGGGCATCGACACGGACCTGGGTGCGAAGCACGCGAAGTGGTTCGTGACCTCCGCGAAGACGACAGGCTGGCTCCGTGAGACCGAGCTCGTCCCGAAGACCCAGGGCGTCGTCAGCGCGATCACGGAGGTCGGATTCGCCATGCAGCTCTTCAAGCGCGGCAAGGTGCCGCCTCCGGTTCCGCCCCATGTGGCGGAGAACGTGGGCGAGGCGCGGGCGCTCTACGACCTCGTCAAGCAGCAGGGCCGAGACGGCGCGGCGGGAATCGTGCAGGTCGAGAAGCCGCTCGGACGGCTTGAGTTCGAGCACGAGCAGGAGGGGCACGAGCCGTACGGCGAGGGCTCCTTCCCGAGGCCGCAACCGCTTCTGGGCGAGGACGAGGCGCCGACGACGCAATGAGAACGGTTGCCTACTACAAGGGCTGTCTCGCATCGCTTTCCGCGAAGGAGCTCGACATCTCGACGCAGGCGCTCGCGCCCAAGGTCGGCCTGGAGCTGGTCGAGCTCGAGTCGGTCACCTGCTGCGGCGCCGGCGACATCCACGAGGCGGAGCCCGACTTCTACCTGCACCTGAACGCGCGCATCCTCGCCTACGCGGAGGAGACCGGCGCGGACACGCTGATGACGGTGTGCAACGTCTGCACGCTCAATCTGCGCCAGGCTAACCATGCGCTCAAGGGCGACGCCGCGCTCCTCGACCGGGTGAACGAGAACCTGGAAGCTGTCGGAGCGCCACAGTACTCGGGTGGCGTCGAGGTCCTGCACCTCCTCTGGCTGGTCGCGGCCGGGGAAGGGTACGAGCTGCTCCAGGAGGCGGCGCACAAAGGGCTCAAGGGACTCAAGATCGCGCCCTTCTACGGCTGCCAGATCCTTCGTCCGTCGAAGCTCCTCGGCTTCGAGGATCCGGACAAGCCCTCGTCGCTCGAGCGCATCATCGAGGCCTGCGGCGGTGAGCCGATCGACTATCCGGCCAAGATCAAGTGCTGTGGCTTTCCGATCATCCAGGCGCGCGAGGAAGTCGCGCTGGCCGAGCTCATCCAGCCGATCGAGCAGGCGCGCGAGGCTGGCGCCGACGCGATGGTGACGCCCTGCCCGCTCTGCCACCTCTCGCTGGATGCCTGGCAGCTCAAGCTCCGCGAGCAGACGGGAAAGGACTTCCAGATGCCGATCCTGCATCTCTCGCAGCTGATCGGCGTCGCCGCCGGTCTCGACGGCGCCGACCTCAAGTTCAAGCGCCACGTGATCTCCGTCGCGCCCGTCGTCGAGAAGCTGTCCGTCTGATCTCCCTCCAAGTGACACAGTGTCACTTGGTCTGCTGATGGTCGCCTGGATCTTCGCTGTCATCGTGGCAGCAGCGGGAGGCGCGCTCGCCTGGGGCTGGTTCGAGGCGGGATGGCTGAGGAAGCGGGTGCTCGAGATCGAGGTCGAGGGCGTCCCGGCCGAGCTCGACGGCCTCCGCATCGCCCATCTCTCCGACTTCCACCTCGGCGTGCCCTCACGAGGCAAGAGAGCGGTCGACGAGGCGGTGACCTGGGTCGCGGAGCGGCGTCCCGAGCTCGTGTGTGTGACCGGGGATCTTCTCTCGCGACGCTCCGGCCGTCTCGAGCTCGAGCGGCTGCTCGAGAAGCTCGCCCCCTGTCTTCTCGTCCTAGGGAACCACGACTTCGCGGACAGCCGCGACCCGTTCTCGCAGCGCATCGATCCGGCGCTCTGCGCCGCACTCGAGGGAGTGGTCGTGCTCGGTGACGAGACGGTCGACCTCGAGCTGCGCGGTCGGCGCGTGCAGATCGTGGGCGTCGAGCCGCGGACCTACGCGTCACGCAGCGCGGAGCCGCACCTGCTCGCCGATCGCGACGCGGCGCTCCGCATCCTGCTCTGCCACTTCCCCGGGATCGCGAGGCGTATTCCTCCGGGATCGTTCGACCTGATCCTCGCGGGGCACTACCACGCCGGCCAGATCGTGGCGCCGTTCCCCGGCGGTGGGCTCAACCTCGCCCATCCACGAATACGAGACCTCCAGGGCGTCTACCGCTACGGCTCGACGTCGCTCCACGTGTCCTCCGGCCTGGGGACGACATTCATGCCGTTTCGCTTCTTCGCCCGGCCCGAGGTCACCGAGCTGGTTGTACGATCGAAGTGATGGAGCAGGCCCTCATCGCGGCGGACGTGCTCAAACGGTACGCGGCCGACGCCGCTCTCGGGGTCAGCGGCGTCGCCGGGCTCGCAAACGGCCCACTCAACCGGGGAAAGTCCGTGTCCGTCTCAGGCGACGAGGACACACTCGCGATCGAGCTCAACCTCGAGCTCGAGTGGGGCCAGAGCTGCGCGGAGGTCGGCAAGGAGGTGCAGCGGCGCGTCTCGGAGTATCTCGAGCGGATGGCGAACGTCACGCCCGCGTCGGTCGAGGTCGTCGTCGGCGCCGTGAGCCCGCCTCCGCCCAGACGATGACGTCCCGCCTCACCGGGCTCACGGGAGCGACGCTCGAGACCGCTCCCTCCGTCTGCCAGACCTGCGTTTGGTGGCAGACACGGGGAAACCGCGAGCCCGAGAAGCGGAAGTGGGTCGAGCGGGCCGAGGCGGAATGGGGGGCGTGGGGCACGCTCTACCGAGACGACGACGGCCGCGTGCTCGGCTCCATGCAGTACGGGCCGTCGCAGCTCTTCCCTCGCGCCGCCGATCTTCCAGCGGGGCCCGCGTCGGACGACGCGGTGCTCGTCACGTGCGCGTATCTGCTGTCGGACTCGCAGCCGTGGGTGGAGCAGTCGTTGTTCTTGGCGGCGATCGGAGAGACCCGGGACAAGGGCGTCCGCGCCCTCGAGGCGTTCGCGTACCGCTACCGCGAGGGAACTCCTCCGGCGGAGCGGTTCCTCGTGCATCGAACGGTCTTCCCGAGAGACTTCCTGGCCGACTTCGGGTTTCACACGCTCCGCTCCGCCGGACGCATCGAGCTCGCGCGGCTCGAGCTCGGAGGATTGCAGCCGGTCGAGGAGGGCACGCGGGAAAAGGTGCTGAAGGTCGTCAAGGACGCGTTCCAGCCGGCGCCTGCTCCCGCGCCGCCTGGTTAGACAGCTGCGCGACTTCTAAGCAGGAGCTCGACGATCTGGATCGCGTTCAAGGCCGCGCCCTTGCGCAGGTTGTCGCAGGCGAGGAAGAGCGCGAGCCCGTTCTCCGCGGCGTGGTCCTCGCGGATGCGACCGACCAGCACCTCGTCGAGCCCCGTCGCCGCCAGCGGCGAGGGAAACTGCTCGAGGCGAAGACCAGGCGCCTCCCCGAGGAGCATTTGCGCCTGATCGGGCCCGAGCGGCTCCTCGGTCTCCACCCAGAGCGCCTCGGCATGTCCGACCAGAACGGGAACGCGGACACACGTCGCGCTGACCGGCAGTTCCGGCAGCTCGAGGATCTTCTGCGTCTCTGCGCGGATCTTCGACTCCTCTTCGAGCTCGACTCCGTCGAAGTCCCAATCCATGCGTAGATCGTGCTTCTCGACGGGCTCCTCGAGGAGCCGCTGCATGGCCTGCGAGCCTGCGCCGGCGGCCGACTGATACGTCGCCACTCGGACGCGGCGAAGACCGACGGCATCGCGAAGCGGCGCCAGCACCATGGCCAGGGGAATGGAGCAGCAGTTCGGATTCGCGACGATCCCGGAGTTCTCACGGGCGCGCTCGCCGTTCACCTCCGGCACGACGAGGGGAACCCCGTCCTGCAGCCGAAATGCGGACGACTTGTCGACGCAGAGGGCGCCAGCCCGAGCCGCAGGCGGGACGAGCTCGCGGCTCGCTGACGCTCCGACCGAGAACAGGCAGATGTCCAACTCGGCGGCGCCGAGCGCCTCGGGAGTGGCTTCCTCGACGGTGAGATCGCCGAGCCGCATGCCCGCCGACCGCGAGGATGCGAACACGCGAATCGATTCGTGACCTCGTTCGCGCAGGAGCTCCAGAGTGACCCGCCCGACGGCGCCGGTCGCGCCGACGACACCGATTTGCGCGTCGTCACGCATGTCGGTGCTCTTCGAACGCGACGAGATTTCCCCAAAAAAACACTGAACCGGCTGACCCGAAGGCCCGCCGGTTCAGTAGGAGCACTCTAGGAAGCTGACGGGACGGATGCAAGTATCCGTTCAAGCAAAAAGCCGCAAATTGCGCAAAAATCAATCCGTCACATCTCCCTGCGACCGGAGAGAGCTCGGCCGAGCGTCACCTCGTCCGCGTATTCGAGGTCGCCGCCGACCGGAAGGCCGCTCGCAAGCCGGGTGACGCGCACTCTCCCACGCAGCTTGTCGGCGAGATAGGCCGCTGTCGCCTCCCCGGTCATCGTCGGGTTGGTTGCGAGGACGATCTCCTCCACTTCGCCTCGCTCGATCCGCGCCAAGAGCCCTCCGATCCGCAGATCCGACGGCTCGACGCCGTCGAGTGGCGAAAGAGCCCCGCCCAGGACGTGATAGAGCCCGCGGTACTCGTGCGTTCGCTCGAGTGACACCACATCGACCGGCTGCTCGACCACGCAGATGACCGAGCGGTCGCGGCGCATGTCCGAGCACACGCCGCAGAGCTCCTCCTCCGTGAGGTTTCCGCACTCCCGGCAGAACCGCACGCGGGCCTTGACCTCCTCGATCGCGCGAGCGAGCTCGGCGGCGTCCTCGGCCCGGGCGGAGAGCAGGTGAAAGGCGAGCCGCTGCGCGGTCCTCCGTCCGATCCCGGGAAGCTTCGCCAGCTGGGTGACGAGATTCTCGACCGCAGGGCTGAGCACATGCAGGAGCCTAGCCGTCTGTTTCGGACACCTACCGCAGCCGGCTCAGGATTGCGAGGCGGTATGCCGATGGGGGTCGCATGGAGCCGGTTAGCCCCGAGCTCGTTCTCGTCGATCCCGCGCTCGCCGGCCGTGTGCGTTCGCGACTTCGCCAGCCCGACGACACGCTGGCGCGGGTCGAGACGCTCGTCCAGGCCTCGCGGAGGGCGTCGCTGGCGCGACGAAGCGCCGAGATCACTCGACCCCCGATCACGCGAGCCGTCGACCCAAGCCGCCCACTCGCTCGCACGCCGCGGCGGTCTGCTGCGCTTGCGGGCGCTGTCGCCGCCGGCACACTTGTCGTCGCGCTGCTGATCGGCGTCCGCATCGAGCTGGGAGGAACGTCCGCGGGCGCGGACACCACCGTCATCGACCGAGCTCCTGTCACCTCTGCCCCGGAGGCGCCGAGCGGTGGGGCGAACACGCAGCCCGCTCCCGTTCGACCACGACCCGCGAACAAGCCCAGCCCGCAGCCCGCTCCCGTTCGACCACGACCCGCCAGCAAGCCCAGCCCTCAGCGCTTCGCATGGGCTCCCACCGCGGGCGCGTCCGCCTATCACGTCGAGCTCTTCCTCGACTCGTCGAGGGTGTTCGAAGCGGACACGAAGGGTCCGACACTGACGATCCCTGCGCGCTGGAAGTTCGCGGGCAGAACGCGCAGTCTCCAGCCCGCCGACTACCGCTGGTACGTCTGGCCGGTGCTCTCGGGACAGCGGGCCGCAGAGGCCATCGTGCAGGCAACACTCACGATCCCGCCTCGCTGACCACTCGGTCGGGCGAACTAGACCCCCCACGATTTACGTCACTTACAGGAGGGAATTCTTCGCATGGTTGAGCCACGTCGACCTGTCCGGATAGGGAGGCTCACCCAGAAGGGGGTCTAGGGGAAGTCGCAGGACGACCGACGAGACGGGGGCTGTGCAAGCCGCCAAGAAGCACACGGCAGTCGCCTTCGTCTCGTTCGCCCTCCTTGCCGCTCTCGCGGTCGCGGGGTCCGCGGGCGGCGTCCTGCCGGTCAAGAGAGACCGCGAAGCGCCGTCGGCGCCCACGAACGTTCGGGTGACCTCCGCCACGCCCACGACGATCTCGCTCGCGTGGGATGCGTCCACGGACAACGTGGGGGTGGCCTTCTACTACGTCTACGTCGACGCTGTTCGCGCCCGGGTCTCCGGCACGACCTACACAGCCACCAATCTCCAGTGCGGCCAGAGCGTCGGGGTCTGGATCGTGGCGTACGACCTTGCGCTCAACAAGTCGCCCTCGGCGGCTACCACCGTGTCGACGGCCGCCTGCCTGGACATGGAGGCGCCGACTCCGCCGTCGGGCTTCCGGCAGGCGGCGACGTCGGAAAATGCGGTCGTGCTCGCGTGGGACGACTCGACGGACGACATCGGGGTCGTCGGCTACGGCGTCTACCGCAATCAGCTCTTCCATCAGTCGGCGTCCGCTCCGACGGCAGACCTAACGGGTCTCGTCTGCGGGTCGACCTACGAGTATCAGGTCGATGCCGTCGACGCCGCCGGGAATCGCTCCGCGCTTCGCTCGGCATGGGTGGAGACGGCGGAGTGCCGAGCCGTCCCGTCGCCTCCATCCGGGGCGTGGACCTTCTGCTCCGACGAGTGGGAGCAGTGCACGTTCACGGGCACGAAGGAGGTTCGGTACGGAGCGAACGGGACGTTCACGGCTCCGCGCGTGTTCTCGAACGGCG
>Ga0183260_10005301_pt1 | contig 10145 bp, 11 predicted proteins | sample AntDrymUQ4972206_2_FD_129768 | JGI IMG/M metagenome (GOLD analysis project Ga0183260, IMG submission 129768) | Polar desert sand microbial communities from Dry Valleys, Antarctica - metaG UQ497 (22.06) (version 2) (version 2) | ecosystem: Environmental > Terrestrial > Soil > Desert | place...
CGGGGCTGCCGGCGGGGCTGCTGGCGGGGCTGCTGGTGGGGCCTGCGTCGCGCCTGCCTCGTCGACGAGCTGCCGGACCGGACCTCACATCCGCGCGCGCTCCACCGTCTGCACGTCGTGAGCCTCCCACCGTTCGACGTCGTGGTGACCCGGCACGGACCGACCGTGCTGCGGGTCTGCCGTGCCGTGGTCGGTCCGGACGCCGCGGAGGACGCGTGGTCCGAGACGTTCCTGTCCGCCCTGCGGGCCTACCCGGACCTCCCCGAGACCAGCAACCTCGAGGCCTGGCTGGTCACCATCGCGCACCGCAAGGCGATCGACCAGCTGCGTGCCCGCAGCCGACGCCCCGTGCCCACCGACGCGTTGCCCGAGCGACCCGGGAGGCAGACCACAGACGGCGTTCCCGGCGCCGGTGCGAGCGACCTGTGGGATGCCCTGCGGGCGCTGCCCGCCAAGCAGCGTCAGACCGTCGCCTACCACCACCTCGCCGGCCTCCCCTACGCCGAGGTCGCCGAGATCGTCGGCGGCACCGCGGCGGCCGCTCGACGCGCGGCAGCCGACGGCATCGCCGCCCTGCGTACCGCCCTGTCCGGAGGAGACACCCCATGAGCACCACACCCGAGATCCCCGACCTGTTCACTGCGCTGCCCGACACCGACGAGGCCGCTCAGCGCCGGCTGCACGACCGGCTCGCCGCGGCGGCCGCCGACGGTGGTCTGCTGGACGTGGCCTACCGCACGCTCGACACCCCGGTCGGGTCCCTGCTGCTGGCCGCGACCGAGCGGGGGCTCGTCCGGGTGGCGTACGCGATCGAGGGCCACGACACCGTGCTGGCGCGGCTCGCGGCCGGCGTGAGCCCCCGGGTGCTGCGGGCCCCGGCCCGGCTCGACCCGGTCGCCCGCGAGCTCGAGGAGTACTTCGGCGGCACCCGGGACGCCTTCGACCTGCCGCTGGACCTGCGCCTGTCGCAGGGCTTCCGCCGCCGCGTGCTGTCGCACCTGACCGACATCGGGTACGGCACGACGGCCAGCTACGCCGAGGTCGCGGCCGCGGCGGGCAGCCCGCGTGCCGTACGTGCTGTCGGCACCGCCTGTGCGACCAACCCGCTGCCGGTCGTGGTGCCGTGCCACCGGGTGGTGCGCAGCGACGGCACGATGGGTGGGTACGCCGGAGGGGTCGAGGCCAAGCAGGCGCTGTTGGACCTGGAGGCAGCCGGCTGAGTGGTCGCTACCCTCACCGCGTGCGCGTCGACCTGCACACCCACTCCCACCGCTCCGACGGCACCGACAGCCCGGCCGCCCTGGTGCGCGCCGCGGCTGCCGCCGGGCTCGACGTCGTCGCGCTGACCGACCACGACGCGGCCGACGGGTGGGGCGCGGCGCAGCGGGCCGCCGGGGAGTCCGGAGTCGGCTTCGTCCCCGGGATCGAGGTCTCCTGCAGCCTCGACGACGGGACCGTGCACCTGCTCGCGTACGGCGTCGACCCCGCCCACCCCGGGCTCGCGACCGAGCTGGGCAGGGTCCTGCAGGGTCGGGCCCGGCGGCTGCCCGGCGTGGTCCGGCGGTTGCGCGGGCTGGGTATCGAGATCACCGAGGCCGACGTGCGCGCGGTCTCGGGCGAGGCAGTGGCTCCCGGGCGGCCGCACGTGGCCGACGCGCTGATCGGCGCCGGGGTCGTCGGCGACCGGCGGGAGGCGTTCGTGCGCTTCCTCATGCCGGGCAGGCCGGCGTACGTCCCGCGCTACGGCGCGCCGCTGCGCGAGATGCTGGCGCTGGTCGCCGCGGCCGGCGGGGTGGCCGTGGTCGCGCACCCGTGGTCGCGGGGGAGCCGGCGGGTGCTCAGCCCGGGCGCGCTGGCCGAGCTGGCGCGCCTCGGCCTGACGGGTGTGGAGGTGTGGCACCGCGACCAGAGCGAACGGGACAGCCGGGAGCTGTCTGCACTTGCCCGAGATCTCGGGCAGGTGCAGACAGGGGGCAGCGACTACCACGGCCTCGGCAAGGTCGATCACGACCTCGGCTGTCGCACGACCCCCCCGGACCAGCTGGAACGGCTGCTCGCGGCGATGGACTCGGCCGCCCAGCAGGCGCGGGCGTCCGATCCGTCGGTGCGCCCCGCCGGGGCGGACCTGAGGTGAGCACGGTCGTCGACGGCACCGTGCTGGCGGAGGTCTTCATCACCCTGTTCGTGATCATGGACCCACCGGGCACCGTGCCGATCTTCCTGGCGCTGACCAGCGGCCGGTCGGCGACCGCGCGACGGCGAGCGGCGTGGCAGGCGGTCGTGGTGTCGTTCGCGGTGGTGGTCGCGTTCGCGGTGTTCGGCCGGCAGCTGCTCGACTACCTGCACATCTCGCTGCCGGCGCTGCAGGGCGCCGGCGGGCTCCTGCTGCTGCTCGTGGCGCTCGAGCTGCTCACGGGCAAGGAGGCCGAGCCGGCGGCGACGCGGGACGTCAACGTGGCCATGGTGCCGCTGGGCACGCCGCTGCTGGCCGGCCCCGGTGCCATCGTCGCCATCATGGTCTTCGTCGAGGACGTCGACGCGGCGCCGACGCTGGTCGCGGTGGTCGCCGGCATCGTGGGCGTGCACGTGGTCCTGTGGCTGTCGATGCGGTACTCGGTGGTGATCCTGCGCCTGCTCGGTGAGTCGGGGGTGACGCTCGTGACCCGCATCAGCGGGCTGCTGCTGTCGGCGATCGCGGTCCAGCTGGTCGCCGACGCCGTCCGCGCGTTCGTCGCCGGCGAGGGCTGATCGCCTCAGCCGGTCCGCGGTGCGGCACACTGTGTAGCGATGAGCACGACGCTGGCGGTCGCCAACCAGAAGGGTGGCGTCGCGAAGACGACCACCGTGGCCTCACTCGGCGCCGCGCTGGTGGAGCTCGGGCAGCGGGTCCTGCTCGTCGACCTCGACCCGCAGTCCTGCCTCACGTTCTCGCTCGGCGTCGACCCCGAGCAGCTCGACACGTCGGTCCACCAGGTGCTGCTCGGCGACGAGAAGGTCGCCAACGCGATCCTGACCGTCGAGGACGGCCCCGACCTGCTGCCCGCGACGATCGACCTCGCCGCCGTCGAGGCGCAGCTGCTGACCCGCACCGGTCGCGAGCACGCGCTGCGCCTCGCGCTGAGCGAGGTCACAGACGACTACGACTGGGTGCTGCTGGACTGCCCGCCGTCGCTCGGGGTGCTCACGGTGGCCGCGCTGTCCGCCGCCGACCAGGTGCTGGTGCCGCTGCAGTGCGAGACCCTGTCGCACCGCGGGGTCGGCCAGCTGCTGGACACGGTGCACGACGTACGCCGCTTCACCAACCCCGGGCTCCAGGTGCTCGGTGTCCTGCCCACCCTGTACGACGGGCGCACCCACCACGCCCGCGCGGTCCTCGAGGCGGTCGCCGCGACGTACCAGCTGCCCGTGCTCGATCCTCCCGTGCCCAAGACGATCCGGTTCGCCGAGGCCCCGGCGGTCGGCCGCTCGATCCTGTCCACGGCACGACGGCACCGTGGGGCACAGGCGTACCGCGAGCTGGCGCGGGGGCTCTCGGCACGCCGGTGACCGCACGGACGGGGCCCGGTCGGTAGCATTCGGGCGATGTCTGCCCCCCGACCCCCGACCGGCACCGTGCCGCGCCTGCGCCCCTGGCGGGTCGCCGCCCTGTCGACCTCGTGCGCCCTCACGCTCTCGGCGTCGGTGGTCGTCCTCGCCGGGTCGGTGACCGGGGCGCCCGCTGCCGCGAACCAGCCGGCTGCCCCGGCGCCCGAGGCCCCCACGATCGTCGATGGCGGCACGGGCGACAGCACCGCACCCGAGCCCGACGCTGCGCGCGCAGCTGCCGGCGGCACGGGCAACGGCGCGGGGATCGGTCGCGACGCCCCGGCCGATCCGGTGGCCGACGCCCGGGCCGGCGAGCCGCCGCGCGGCTCGGGGCAGGGCCGCAGGGTGGTCTTCGACCAGTCCGCGCAGCAGGTGTGGCTCGTGCGCGACGGCGGCTCGGTCGGGGCGACGTACGCGGTGTCGGGGTCGCGGCACGACAACCTGCAGCCGGGCCGGTACGCGGTGTTCTCCCGGTCGCGGCACGCGGTCGGCTTCGACTACCGCAGCACGATGGACTGGATGGTGCGGTTCACCGAGGGGGACAACGCAGCGATCGGCTTCCACGACATCCCCGTCGACGCGCGCGACCGGCCGCTGCAGCAGTGGAACGAGCTCGGGACCCCGCAGTCGTCGGGCTGCATCCGGCAGCGGCCGCGAGACGCTCGCGAGCTGTGGCGTTTCGCTCCCGTCGGCACGCCGGTCGTCGTCGTCGCCTGACGGCGGCGGGGTCAGCCCTCCGACGGCGGCGCCGAGCCCCCGCCCCCGGACTGGCGGCGCCGCCGCCGTCGAGCGGGGCGGTCCCCGGCCCCCTGCGACTCGGGAGCGGTCGCGTCGGTCCCGCCGTCCACCGGTGCGCCGCCCCTGGTCCGACGGCGGGAGCGCGAGCGGTCTGGACGCTGAGGCTGCGTCCGGTCGGGGCGGGGCGCGGCTCCTCGCCCCTGGCCGCGGCCCGAAGCTCCCCCTCCGCCCGCGCGGGGGGACGGGATGCTGGTCGGGACGAGCCGGCCGCTCACCCCCCGCGGGATGCCGAGGTCGTGGAAGATGTGCTCGGAGGTGGAGTAGGTCTCCTGCGGCTCGGGGAAGGGCAGCTCCAGCTCGCGGTTGATCACCTGCCAGCGGGCGATGTCGTTCCAGTCGACGAACGTGATGGCGATGCCGCTGGCCCCGGCGCGACCGGTACGCCCGATGCGGTGCAGGTAGGTCTTGTGGTCGTCGGGGCAGTGGTAGTTGATGACGTGGATGATCCCGGACACGTCGATGCCTCGCGCGGCCACGTCGGTGGCGACCAGCACCGGCGTCTTGCCCTCGCGGAAGCGGGCCATCGCCTTCTCCCGCGCGACCTGCGCCATGTCGCCGTGCAGCGGGGACGCGGGGAACCCCCGGTCGGCGAGGTCGTCGGCCACCCGCTGCGCCTGGCGCTTGGTCCGGGTGAACAGCAGCACCTTGCCGAGGTCCTCGGCCTGGAGGATGCGGGCGATCACCTCGGGCTTGTCGAGGTCGTGCGCGCGGTAGACGAACTGCGCCGTCGCCGGGACCATCTGGGAGTCGTCGGCGGACTCGGCGCGGATGTTCACCGGGTGCCGCATGTGCGTACGGGCCAGCGACACGATCGCGCCGGGCATCGTCGCCGAGAACAGCATCGTCTGCCGGGTCTCGGGCGTCTTGGCGATGATCTTCTCGACGTCGGGCAGGAAGCCGAGGTCGAGCATCTCGTCGGCCTCGTCGAGGACGAGCACCTTGACGTGGCTGAGGTCCAGCACCCGCCGGTTCGCCAGGTCGAGCAGCCGTCCCGGCGTACCCACGACCACGTCGACGCCGCGTTCCAGCGCCTCGAGCTGCGGCTCGTACGGGACCCCGCCGTAGACGGTGATGCTGCGGCTGCCGCGTCGCCTCGCGGCGACCACGAGGTCACCGGCCACCTGGAGCGCGAGCTCACGGGTGGGGGCGACGACGAGGGCCTGGGGCTTGCCGGGGGCGGCGAGCTCGGTGTAGTCGGGGTCGTGGGCGGCGACGGTGCGTTGCAGGACGGGGATGCCGAAGGCGAGCGTCTTGCCGGTCCCGGTGCGTGCCTGGCCGATCATGTCGGTCCCCGTCAGCGCGATCGGCAGGGTCATCTCCTGGATCGGGAACGGGGTGGTGATGCCGACGTCGGCGAGCGCCTCGGTGATCTCCGCGAGGACGCCCAGGTCGGAGAAGGTGGTCAGGATGGTCCTCTTCCGTGAGCCGCTGGTTGCGGCGCCGTGCCCGGGTGGCTCCGCGGAAGTCTACCGATGCGGCTCGCTACGCTGCGCCGCATGCCCGACGCGTCGGTTCCCGGCCCCGCCACGGGCCAGTCCGGTGCCCTCGCCGACCCCGACTACCGAGCAGCCGTCGTCGACCTGCTCGGGGTGCTGGCGTACGGCGAGCTGACCGCCTTCGACCGGCTCGCCGAGGACTCGTCGATGGCTCCGGCGATGGCCGACAAGGCGGCACTGGCGGCCATGGCGGCGGCGGAGTTCGGCCACTTCGCGCAGCTGCGGGACCGGCTCGAGGCGCTCGGCGTCGACCCGTACGCGGCGATGGAGCCGTTCCGCGCGAGCTTCGAGCGGTTCCACTCCCACACGGCGCCGCGCGACTGGCTGGAGAGCCTGGTCAAGGCCTACGTCGGCGACAGCCTCGCCGCTGACTTCTACCGCGAGATCGCGGCCTTCCTCGACGAGGGGACCCGCGTGCTCATCCTCGACGTGCTGGACGACTCCGGGCACTCGGCGTTCGCCGTCGACCGGGTCCGCTCGGCGATCGCGGCGGATCCTCGGGTCGGGGGACGGCTGGCGCTGTGGGGGCGCCGTCTCGTCGGCGAGGCTCTCAGCCAAGCCCAGGTGGTTGCCGCCGACCGGGATGGGCTGGTGGCGCTGCTGGCCGGCGGGCTCGACCGCCCCGGCATGGACCTGGCAGCGATCGGGAGGATGTTCGCCCGGCTCACCGAGAACCACGCCCGGCGGATGGCCGCCCTCGGGCTGTCGTCGTGAGGCGGCGGGCTCAGCGGCTGCCGAACCCGACCCGGCGGGCGGACTCCTCGCCAATGTCGATGAAGGCCAGCCGGTCGACGGGGACGATGACCTTGCGGCCCCGCTCGTCGACGAGGACGAGCAGCCCGTCGTCGGCCTGCAGCGCCTGCTGCACCGCGGTGGTGATCTCGTCGCCGGACTGCGCCGACTCGAGGACCAGCTCCCGGTTGGTGTGCTGGACGGCGATCCTGACCTCCACGAGGCCTCCTGCCTGGCTGGGTGCTGGTGGGACCTCGACTGTAGCCAGCAGCGCCGAGTCAGCCCACGACGTCCTCGGTGCGCGGGTAGCCGCCGATCCCGCGCCAGGCCAGCGCGGACACCAGGCCGACCGCCTCGTCCTGTGGCACGTCGACGCCGCCCGCCAGCCAGTAGCGGGCGCTCACCTGCGCCATGCCGACCAGTCCCACCGCCAGCAGCTCCGACTGCGGGTCGGGCAGGCCGGTGTCCTCGCGGATCACCGCGGTGACCAGCGCCGCGGTCTCGGTGGCGACCTGCTCGAGCCGCCGACGCACGGCCGGCTCGCTGGTGAGGTCGGACTCGAAGACCAGCCGGAAGGCCGCCGTGTCGCGCGCGACGTAGCGGTAGAACGCCCCCACCGTGGCGGCGACCCGCTCCTTGTTGTCCTCGGTGGCCTCGAGGGCCGCCCGGACGGTGTCGACGACCGCCGCGCAGGAGGCGTCGAGCAGCGCCACGTACAGCTCGAGCTTGCCCGGGAAGTGCTGGTACAGCACCGGCTTGGACACCCCGGCGCGGTCGGCGATGTCGTCCATCGCCGCCGCGTGGTAGCCCTGCGCGACGAACACCTCGAGCGCGGCGTCGAGGAGCTGGGCCCGTCGTGCGGTACGCGGCATCCGCCCGCGTGGGGCGCGTACCGGTGCCGAGGTGTCGCCCACGGTCGGAACCCTCCCACGACGGACCGAGCGGGGTGACCGCTCCGGGGCGATCCTAACCAGCCGACACCTCCCGGCCGGGTCGCCTAGCGCGCGACGGTGTGCGCGACGGCGATGGAACAACTCAGCCCGCCCCCGTCGTTGCCACCAAGGTCGGCACGAGCGTCCGTCCGTGCCCGTCAGGAGGAGTCACGTCGTGTCCAGCGCCACCGCAGCCGCGTCAATGCCACCGCTCGTCGAACCCGCCGACGAGCTCACGATCGACGAGGTCCGGCGGTACAGCCGGCACCTGATCGTTCCCGACGTCGGGATGACCGGGCAGAAGCGGCTCAAGAACGCGCGGGTGCTCGTGATCGGCGCGGGTGGCCTCGGCAGCCCCGCCCTGCTCTACCTCGCCGCGGCCGGCGTGGGCACGCTCGGCATCGTCGAGTTCGACGAGGTCGACGAGTCCAACCTCCAGCGCCAGATCATTCACGGGCAGAGCGACATCGGGCGACCCAAGGCCGACTCGGCGCGCGACCGGGTCGCCGAGGTGAACCCGTACGTCGATGTCGTGGTCCACCCCGAGCGGCTCGACAACGACAACGTGCTGGGGATCTTCGAGGGCTACGACCTCATCGTCGACGGCACCGACAACTTCGCCACGCGGTACATGGTCAACGACGCGGCGGTGCTGCTCGGCAAGCCGTACGTCTGGGGCTCGATCTACCGCTTCGACGGTCAGGCGTCGGTGTTCTGGGCAGCGGCCCCTGGGGGTACGAGCCCGTGCTACCGCTGCCTCTACCCGGAGCCGCCACCGCCGGGGATGGTCCCGTCGTGCGCCGAGGGCGGGGTGCTCGGCGTGCTGTGCGCGTCGATCGGCTCGATCCAGGTCAACGAGGCGATCAAGCTCCTGGTCGGCATCGGCGAGCCGCTGCTCGGCACCCTGGTGGTCTACGACGCCCTCGAGACCGAGTACCGCAAGCTCAGCGTGCGCAAGGACCCGGACTGCGCGATCTGCGGCGAGAACCCGACGATCACCGGGCTCGTGGACTACGAGGCGTTCTGCGGGGCGGTCAGCGACGACGCGGCCGAGGCTGCGGCGGACTCGACGATCTCGGTGACCCAGCTGGCCGCCATGCTGAAGGAGCGTGCGGAGGGCAGCCGCGACTTCACGCTGGTCGACGTGCGCGAGCCCAACGAGTACGAGATCAACAAGATCCCGGGCTCGGTACTGGTGCCCAAGGGTGAGTTCCTGTCCGGCGAGGCGCTCGGCAAGCTGTCGACGGACACGCCGGTCGTGCTGCACTGCAAGTCCGGGGCGCGCTCGGCCGAGGCGCTGGCGGTGCTCAAGGGTGCCGGGTTCTCCGACGCGGTCCACGTCGGCGGCGGCGTCGTCGCCTGGGTGAACCAGATCGACCCCTCCCAGCCCGCCTACTGACCCCCCGTCGGTTTCACGGGTGTACCCGTGACGGTCGCACTCCCCGAGGCTCGTGACGCCCGGGGAGTGCTGCTTTCACGGGTGCACCCGTGAAAGCGTCAGGGGGATGACGGTCGATCGGGAGGCGCTCGTCGAGCGGGTGCTCGACCTCGTCGAGGCGGTCCCGCCCGGTCGGGTCACGACGTACGGTGCGCTGGCCGACGTCGTCGGCTGGGGTGGTCCCCGCTGGGTGGGCAGCGTGCTCGCGCGGCACGGAGCCGCGGTGCCCTGGTGGCGGGTCGTGCGAGCCGACGGGACGCTGCCCGACTCGCACCGGCGCGCGGCGGTCCCGCACTACCGCGCCGAGTCCACCCCGGTCCGCACCGACCGCGTCGGCGCCGTGACCTGCGTGGACATGCCGGCGGCGTGCTGGTTCCCCGCGGAGCCGCCGGCCCCGTGACCGGCACCGTCGAGCCCGCATGTCGGTGCCGTCTGTTGTCCTGACGTGGTGCCGACCTACCAGCTGCGCTCCCGCGAGGTGAGCGGGCCCGCGTCCGCGCCGGTGCTCGACGAGCACCAGCGGGCGGTCGTCGACCACCCCGGCGGACCGGTGCTCGTCCTCGCCGGCCCGGGCACCGGCAAGACCACGACCCTGGTGGAGAGCGTCGTCGAGCGGGTCGAGCGGCGCGGCCTGCGCCCCGAGCAGGTGCTCGTGCTGACCTTCAGCCGAAAGGCCGCCGACGAGCTGCGCTCCCGCATCGGCTCCCGGCTCGGCCGGACCACCGGTGGCCCGCTGGCGAGCACGTTCCACTCGTTCTGCTACGCGCTGGTGCGGCGGTTCTCCGAGCCCGAGCTGTACGCGCGCCCCCTGACGCTGCTGTCGGCGCCGGAGCAGGACGTCCGGCTGCGCGAGCTCCTCGGCGGCAGCCTCGAGTCCGGCCGCGTCGACTGGCCCGCGTCGATGCTGCGGGCGCTCGGCACACGCGGCCTCGCGGTCGAGATGCGCGGGCTGATGGCACACGCCCGGTCGCTGGGCATGGATCCCGCCGACCTCGAGGAGGCCGGGCGGCGGCACGACCGGCCCGAGTGGGTCAGTGCAGGCCAGTTCTTCGCCGAGAGCCTCGAGGTCCTCGACGGGCAGGCGATGGTCGACTACGCCGAGCTGGTCCACCGCGCCACGATCGTCGCCTCCGACCCGCGGCGGCGCGACGTGCTGCGCAGCGA
>Ga0183260_10005303_pt1 | contig 10140 bp, 11 predicted proteins | sample AntDrymUQ4972206_2_FD_129768 | JGI IMG/M metagenome (GOLD analysis project Ga0183260, IMG submission 129768) | Polar desert sand microbial communities from Dry Valleys, Antarctica - metaG UQ497 (22.06) (version 2) (version 2) | ecosystem: Environmental > Terrestrial > Soil > Desert | place...
CGATCGGCCGAGCGGCAGGCAGCTCGATGGGGTCGCGCGCGACGTCATCCGCGCGGCCGGCCATGGCGACCACTACGGCCACGGCCTTGGCCATGGCATCGGCCTCGCCACGCACGAGCTTCCGTCCCTGGGGATGACGGCGCCGGACGTGCCGCTACCGAGCCCGACGGTCTTCTCCGTCGAGCCAGGGACCTACCTGGACGGCGTTACCGGAGTTCGGATCGAGGACCTCGTGCTGCTCGACGCCGCGCAGCAGCGAGTCGAGCGGCTAACCATGTTCCCGCGTGGGGTAACAGTCGTCGGGGAGTAGGCCGGAGTGCTTCCGGCCGGTACGGAGCGGCGACTCGTTCGCGGCTACGATACGGTCGTGATTTCGACCGGAGATTTGCGTCGCGGCATCGTCATCGAGCTCGATGGCGAGCTGTGGCAGGTGCTCGACTACCACCACATCAAGATGGGCCGTGGCTCTGCCCAGGTGCGCATCAAGCTGCGCCACATCAAGCGCGGCCAGACTGTCGAACGGTCCTTCCAGGCCGGGGATAAATGGCCACGCGCGTTCCTGGAAACGCGCCAGGTCCAGTTCCTCTACAGCGACGGCAACGACTTCCACTTCATGGACAACCAGTCGTACGAGCAGTTCTCGATGACCGCGGAGAAGCTCGGCGAGACCGCGCAGTACCTGACCGATGGGATGACGCTCGACCGCACCTCGTACGAGGGCGAGACGATCGGGGTGGAACTGCCGGTCACTGTTGACCTGAAGGTCGTCGAGACCGATCCCGGTTTCGCGGGCGACACCCAGAGCGGGGCGCGCAAGCCGGCCACGACCGAGACGGGCCTGGTCGTCCAGGTGCCGCTCTTCGTCAGCGCCGGCGACACGATCCGGATCGACACCCGCACTGGGGACTACCAAACCCGCGTATGAGCACATGACGGAAGGCAGACAGCCGGAGCCAAGGGTTGGCCGGCCGGACATCATGCCGGCCTACGGCGTACCCACCGCGCTCAAGGGCACACTCTCGTGGGATTGGGCAGCGGAACGCCTCGTGCAGGCTCCGGTCTACTGGGTATCCACGACTCGGCCCGATGGCCGGCCACACGCCGTGCCTACCTGGGGCGCCTGGGTCGACGGAGCCTTCTGGATGGAAGGCGGAGATCAAACACGCCGGATGCGCAACCTTGCGCTGAACCCGAACGCGGTCGTACACGTGGAGCGTGGCGACGACGTGGTCATCCTTGAAGGTATCGGCGAGAAGATCGTCAACCTGGATCCAGGTCTCACAGAGCGTTTGCTCGAGGGGTTTCAGAAGTACGTCGCGAGTCACGGCTATACAGCAGGTCCCGAGAATTGGGTCACGGGCATCTGGGTGATCCGTCCGCGCGTCGGCTTCGGCTGGAGCGCCTTCCCGACCGACGCGACCCGCTGGACTTTCGAGTAACACGCGATCCGCTGCCTGAAGCGACGGCTGGCCGACGCACTAGGCTACGGTCGTGACTGATCCTCTCGGCAGCCAACGGACCACCTTGGCTCCCGTCGAGCCGGTTACGCCGGCGATCACCCAGGCGTCCTCGCTGCCGATCATGTCCGTCGCCGAGCTCACCTCACTGGTCAAGGGCACGCTGCGATCGGCGCCGAGGCTGCGCGACGTGTGGGTCGAGGGCGAGGTAGGCCAGGTCAGCATCAGCGCCGCCGGCCACTGTTATTTCACGCTCAAGGACGAGCGCGCCCAGCTGCGCTGCGTGATCTTTCGCGATGAGCGGCTGATGATGCCGTTCGAGGCGCGCACCGGCCTGCGCCTGGTCGCCCACGGCCACCTCGACGTCTTCGAGCCGCAAGGCACGTACCAGCTGTACGTCGAGAGCCTCCAGCCGTCGGGCTTCGGGGACCTTGCCCTCCGTTTCGAGGCGCTCAAGGCCAAGCTCGCGGCCGAGGGTCTGTTCGAGTCATCCCGCAAGCGGCCGCTGCCGCAGTACCCGATGACGATCGGGATCGTCACCAGCCTGTCGGGTGCCGTACTCCACGACATCAGGCGCGTGCTTGCGCGGCGGTGGCCGATGGCGCGCATCGTGATTTCCGCCTGCCAGGTCCAGGGCAACGCGGCGCCGCAGACGATCGTTGCGGCTCTGCGACGCGTGGCGCGATGGACGGACGCTGAGACCGGTAGGGCGACCGATGTCGTCATCGTCGCGCGCGGCGGCGGTTCGCTCGAGGACCTGTGGCCGTTCAACGACGAGGCTGTCGTGCGCGCTGTTGCCGCGCACCCGTGTCCGATCGTCGTCGGCGTCGGCCACGAAACCGACGTGACACTGGCCGAGTTTGCTGCCGACGTCCGCGCCGCGACACCGTCCGTGGCCGCCGAGCTGATCGTCCCGTCTCACTCCGACGAGCGAGCGCGGATCGAGGCCTTCGCCGGCCGGATGAGAGGTGCCGCCTCGCGGACGCTGACCGAGCGTCGCCAGCGGCTCAACAACGAACGTCGGGCGCTCGAGGCGCTTCGCCCAGAGCGGGTGTTTGCTGCGGAGCGCGAACGCATCGGCCTGCTGCTTGATCGAGCCGCACGCGTGCTCAAGCGTCGGCTGGAGATTGATCGGACTGTCCTTGCCCGTCAGGCGGAGTTGTTGCCCGCTCTCCTCGCAGGCGGGTTGACCGTCAATCGGGCGGATCTTGGCCGTCAGTCGGCCTCGTTGTCGGCCCTCAGTCCGTACGCGACGCTTGAGCGCGGCTATTCCATCGTGCGGGGGCCGGACGGAGGAGTGTTGCGAGATCCGCGCCGCGTTCAGCCAGGCGATGCGATAAACGTGCGCCTGCAGCGTGGCGAGCTTGATGCCCGCGTGGAGAGGGTGCCCCGATGAACCCGCAGCCAGATCCCGCAGCAGCGCCGCAGAACCTGGATGCCGAGCGCCAGCGCATCGCGGCGCTGCCCTTCGACCGGGCGCTGGCCGAGTTCAAAGCCGTAGTCGAGAAGCTCGAGTCGGGCAACTTGCCGCTGGAAGAATCGATCGCTCTGTTCGAACAGGGGGTGCTCCTCCAGCGCAGGTGCGAGCGAATGCTGGGAGAGGCTGAGCTGCGCTTCCAGCGCCTGGTGGAATCGGCCGGCGGGAAGGTCCGCGCTCTGGACCTGTCGCTAGGCGAGGCAGACGAGTCGGGCTGATTACCTCAGTCGTGAGGGAGGGTGATCGGCCCATCGTGCACGAGGTGCCACGTTACGGTGAGGATGCCGTCGGGAAAGGCGGTCTCAAACATCGCCGAGCCGTCCACAGCGTTGCCGGGGTTAGCCGGATTCAGGCTCCCTTCGATGTTGTTCGATCCCAGCGTACTGTGGGCCCATTCACCATACTGACCAAACCCGGTCACCTCCGACGGTCGAGCCGCCGCAGGCAGCGATGGCCAGGGCGAGCAGCATCGTCCCAAGAGCATGCACCGGTACGCCGCGTATCCCCATCAACGATCCCCTCAGAACGTCGCGCGATAGTCGCACTCGCTGTAGCCCACTGCAAGACCGGTCAGGACGGGGTGTTGAGCAAGCCAGCGGTAGAATCGGCCGGTGTCGGGGTCATTCGTTGACCTCGCACAACACGGACGAGCCCGCGTCCGTCACTTTCTCGTCCGCAACGGAGACCTGACAGCAAGCGCGCCGCGAGGCACCCGCCGCAGGCGGGGAGGTCGCGACGACCGCGCAGCAGCGGCCGAAGGCCGACTGCGGAGGTAGATTCTTGACCCTTCTGGCCAGCCTCGAGAGCCCGCGTGAGCTGAAGACCCTTGACGAACAGCGGCTGCGGCAACTGTGCGCCGAGCTCCGCGGAACGATCATCAGCACGGTCTCCAAGACCGGGGGTCACCTGGGCAGCTCTCTGGGCGTGGTCGAACTCACAGTCGCCCTTCATCGGCTGTTGGACAGTCCGACCGACAAGCTGGTCTGGGACACCGGCCACCAGGCCTACGCCCACAAGCTGCTGACGGGTCGCCTGGACAGGTTCGACACCCTCCGCCAGCTGGGCGGCATCGGCGGTTTCCCCCGCCGCATCGAAAGCGAGCACGACGTCTTCGACGGCGGCCATGCTGGCACCGGCCTGTCGATCGCTGAGGGCCTCGCGTTGACCCGCGACCTGAAGGGAACGAACGAGCGAATCGTGGTCGTCGTGGGCGACGCGGCGCTGATCACAGGTATGGCGCTCGAGGCGCTCAACGACATCGGCCACCGTGGGACGCGCATGCTGATCGTGCTCAACGACAACGAGATGAGCATCTCGCCCACGGTCGGGGCCATGAGTCAGTACCTCAGCCGGATCAAGCTGTCGCGCACCTGGCGCGGCTCCAAGCGCGTATACGACGACCTCGTCGAGAAGCTGCCGATCATCGGGCCGACCGCGCTCGAGCTGTCGCGCCGGCTGCGTAAGTCGGTCGTCAACTTCGCCCAGCCTGGACAGCTGTTCGAGGATCTCGGTATCACCTACGTCGGGCCTGTTCCGGGCCACAGCCTGAGAGCGCTCGACGGCGTCTTCCGCCGCGCGCTCCGGGACATGGATGGCCCGGTCATCGTCCACGTCCGCACCCAGAAGGGCCGCGGTTATCAGCCGGCCGTCGCCGATCAGGTCAGCTTCCATGGCGCCGCTTTGCCGCCGATGACGGTCGTTCCCGGCGGCGTGATGGGCGCCCCGTCTCCCAAGGCCGTGAGCGGCGGTGACGGCGACGCCACACCATCCATGGCCCAGGCAGTAGCCGCGCGCTCCAAGCCGCCCAACTACACATCGGTCATGTCACAGGAGCTCATAGCCCTCGCCCAGGCAGACGACCGCATCGTGGCGATCACTGCGGGCATGCCGACCGGCACGGGCCTGGCGAAGTTCCAGGCCGCATTCCCGGACCGCATGTACGACGTCGGCATCTCAGAGCAGCACGCAGTCACCATGGCGACCGGCCTGGCGATCGGCGGCTTGCGGCCGTTTGTCGCGCTCTACTCAACGTTCCTGCAGCGCGCCTTCGACCAGACGGTGCATGACGTCTGCCAGAACGACCAGCCCGTGGTCATCGGTGTCGACCGTGCCGGGCTGGTGGGGGAGGATGGCACCAGCCACCAGGGGATGTTCACGATCCCTGCACAGCGACAGCTGCCGAACATCGTCGTCGCGTCTCCCAAAGACGAGCAGGAGCTCCGCCGGCTGATGCACACGGCGTTCAGCCAGGACCATCCCTTTGCGCTCCACTATCCGCGCGACGCGGGTCTCGATCTGCCGGCGGTCGAGCCGAGCCCGATCCCTGTGGGTCAAGGCGAACTGCTGCGCGAGGGCGACGACCTGTTGATCGTCGGCTTCGGCCCGATCGTCATGCGCGGGCTCGAAGTCGCCGAGCAGTTGGCAGCCGAGGGACTGTCGACGGCCGTGATCAATGCCCGTTTTGCCAAGCCGCTCGATCGCGACCTGATTCTCAACAACGCCCGGGGCAAGAAGCTCGTCGTGACGCTCGAGGAGAGCATTGCGGCGGGTGGGTTCGGCTCGGCCGTGCTCGAGGCGATCGCAGACGCGGCGTTGAGCGACGAGTCGCTCCGCAGCCTGCCGGTCCGCATCATCGGACTGCCCGGAGATCGTTTCGTTGACCACGGATCGGTCGGCGACCTGCGCCGGACCTTGCGCCTTGATCCAGAAGGCATCGCGGAGCAGGTTCGCGAGGCGGTTGCGACTGTCGGGTTCGCCGGCAGCACCCGCGCGCACGCCAAGAAGCAGCGCACCGCCTGAGCAAAGCCGGCGCCCGACGCACGCGCCTCGACGATCTGGTCGCGGCCCGCGGCCTCGCACAGGACAGGGACGAGGCGACTCGGCTCCTGCTCGCCGGTCAGGTGCGGGTAGGTGAGGGCGACGGAGCGCGGATCGACCGCAAGCCGGGCGAGCTCGTTGACCCATCGATTTCCATGGAGCTTGCCCAGCGTCCGCGCTTCGTGTCGCGCGGGGGTGAGAAGCTGGACGCCGCGCTGGAAGCCTTTGGGATCGAGGCCGAGGGCCTGACCTGCCTCGACGTGGGTGCATCAACTGGCGGATTCACCGATTGCCTCCTGCTGCACGGTGCGGCGCGCGTCTATGCTCTCGACGTGGGGCACGGACAGCTGGCTGAGGCGCTGCGCGCCGATCCGCGAGTGGTTTCCATGGAGCGAACGCATGCTTCGCGGCTCGACCCTGACTCGCCCGATCGGTTGACTCTGCCTGAGCCAGTAGCCCTGGCCGTCGTCGACGTTTCGTTCATTTCCCTGACGCGAGTCCTGCGCGGCGTCGCGTCCACGCTGATGGACGCCGGCGCCATCGTCGCGCTGGTCAAGCCGCAGTTCGAGGTCGAAGCAGCAAAGGCGCCGGGTGGTGTCGTGCGCGAACCCGCTGTCCGCGAGTCCGCAGTCGATCGCGTGGCCGAGCATGCGCGCTCCATCGGGCTGAACGTCCTCGGCCGAATGGAGTCGCCCCTGCGCGGGCCAGCCGGCAATCAGGAGTTCCTGCTCCACATGGTGCTGGGCTGACCGATGCACAGAATCGGCTTCGCGTTCAACCCGACCAAGCCTGCCGCGCTCGAGTTGCGCGATCGAGCCCTGGCATGGTGCGCGGCCAACAACGTCGAGGGCTGGGCGTGCGAGTCGGGCGCCACGCCCCAGCTCATCGAGCAGCTCGGTGAAGCCGACTGCCTGATCGTGCTCGGCGGCGATGGCACATTCCTGCGTGCGACGCGTGCCCTGGCCGTGGTCGACGTGCCTGTACTGGGTGTGAATTCGGGCCGAATCGGCTTCCTCTCGAAGGTCGATCCCGACGGGCTGCAGACGACCCTGGCCCAGCTGACCGCCGATCAATACGAGATCGAGTCCCGGATGATGCTCGAGGCGACGCTCGTCCGTGGCGGGCAGGCCGACCATTCGGTGGCAACCGGGCCGTTCGCCGCTCTGAACGACGCCGCGATCGTCCGCGGCGCAGAGGCTCGAGTCCTCCACCTGGATGTCGCGATCGACGACACACACCTGGCGAGCTATATCGCCGACGGGGTGGTGGTCGCTACGCCGACCGGCTCGACCGCATATTCGTTCAGCGCTGGCGGCCCGATCCTTGACCCAACCGCGCGCAACCTGATCGTCACACCCGTCGCCGCCTACCTCTCGTCGATCCGTTCGATCGTGGTGGGACCGGCCCACACGGTGCGGGTGCGTCTCGTGGAGGGGCCGCCGGGGATCGTTAGCATCGACGGCCGCGACGATTACCCGGTCCACGTCGGCGACGCCGTCGAGATCCGAGCGCTCTCGCGCCCGATGCGCTTCATCGAACCTACGGGCGCCCTGCCGTTCTGGGATCTTCTGCGACAGAAGGCCGCGTTGCTGCCGGCCTGACCATGATGCGTGAGCTGACCGTTCGCGACCTTGCCCCGATCGAGCTTGCGCGGGTCGCGTTCCGGCCCGGGTTGATGGGGGCGGCTCGAGGTCGATGACATCGCCCGAAACGAGCCTGAGCGCCGCCATCGACACATACCGTACGTACCTGCAGGTCGAGCGCGGGCTTTCCCGGTCGACGATCTCCGCGTACACGACCGACCTTCGAGCCTTCACGCGGGATGCAGCGCGACAGGGCGATGCCTGGCGTGACGACGCAAGAGTCGCCAGCGAGCACCTGGCCTCGCTCACGCGGCCACCGCGCCTGCTCCAGCCGTCCAGCCACAGGCGAAAGGCCGCCGCTATCCGGGCGTTCTATCGCTTCGCGTTCGGGGAGGGGCTCATCGAGCGCGACGTGGCCAGCCTCCTCGATCTGCCCCGATCGTCGCGCCAGCTGCCCGACACGCTCGACGTGGCTCAGGTCGAGGCGCTGCTAGAGGCTCCAGACGCCGAGACGCCCGATGGCATCCGCGCCCGTGCGTTGCTGGAGCTTCTGTACTCGTGCGGCCTGCGCGTGAGCGAGGCACTCGGGCTGGACATGGATGACGTTTCGCTGGCCGAAGCGAGCGTCCGTGTCATCGGCAAGGGCGACCGTGAACGTCGTTTGCCGGTTGGAGATGTGGCGGTCGGCGTTCTGGAGCGCTACATCGACGACATCCGCCCGGTCCTGATGGCACGCACGAGCGACCAATCATCGAATCGCCGCGGCGGAGCGTTGTTCGTGACTGATCGCGGCCTGCGCCTGGGTCGCATGGCAGCCTGGCGGCTGATCCGCCGCGCGGCGCTGGTCGCAGGCGTCACGGGCCACGTGACACCGCACACATTGCGTCATAGTTTCGCTACGCACCTACTGGAGGGCGGAGCGGACCTGCGCGTCGTGCAGGAATTGCTCGGACACGCCAGCATCACAACGACTCAGCTGTACACACACCTGACGGGCGAGCGAATCAGACAGGTCTACGCGCGGGCGCACCCCCGCGCCTAAACGGAGGAGAGAGATGCGCTACGCGGACACCCTGCTGACCGAAGGAGAGATGGTCATCTTGCGCACCCGCCAACACTGGCTGGCGCTTCTGGCCAGGGCGGGCACCACGCTGCTCCTGTTCCTGGTCGGCATCGCCCTGCTGGTCATCGTGGTCTGGTTCAACATCCAGCCCGGCCTGCTGCGTGACATCCTCAGCGTCGTCGCGCTGGTCGTGTTCGCGCTGGGCGTGATCATCTTCGTTTATCGGGCATGGCAATGGTGGGCGCAGGACTACGCGGTCACCAATCGGCGACTCCTGAAGGTCACCGGCATCCTCAACAAGCGCTCGGCCGACAGCTCGCTCGAGAAAATCAACGACGCCATCCTCAGTCAGAGCGTCTGGGGTCGTATTTTCAACTTCGGCAACCTCGAGATCCTTACCGCCGCTGAGATGGCGGTGGATCGGTACTACATGCTCAACGCGCCCAAGGAGTTCAAGAAGGTGATGCTCACCCAGAAGCACGCCCTCGAGACCGAGCACGTGTACGGCGGGCTGCCCTCGCCGCCGCTCCAGGCGACGGTCGAGACCCCTGCACGCCCGGACGAGCCAATGCCCGTCCCACCCGCGCCCGCGCCCTCCCAGCCGTTGTCACCTGCGGCCGATGAGGACGAGGAATCGGTCCGCGTCACCGAGACACTCGCCCGCCTCGCCGACCTGCGCGACAAAGGGGCGATCAGCGCAGAGGAGTACGAGCAGAAGAAGAACGAGCTGCTCGGCCGGCTGTAGGGGTGAGCCCGGACCTTGTTCAGAGCCTCGTCGCCGTCGCGATCATCATCCTGGTCGCGTTTCCGGTCCATGAGTTCAGCCACGCCCTCGCCGCGTATCGGCTGGGTGATTCGACCGCTCGTTACCAGGGACGGCTGACACTCAACCCGATCGTCCACTTCGATCCACTCGGCGGCGCTCTGCTCGCCGTGAGCGCGGTGGTTGGTGGGTTCTTCATCGGCTGGGCGAAGCCAACACCAGTGAACCCCTACAACCTGCGCGGCGGCCGGCGCAGCGAGGCCATCGTGGCGCTCGCGGGTCCACTATCGAACTTCATCCTCGCCGCGATCGTGGCCATCCCGCTGCGCATCATCCTGGCCAGCCCGGAGATGCGTCTAGAAGTCGGGTCGAACGACATCGCCGCCTTCGTCTTCGGCGTGGCGGAGACATTCGTGGTGATCAATGTCCTGCTGATGGTGTTCAACCTCCTGCCGATCCCACCGCTCGACGGCTGGCACACGTTGCTCGCCCTGGTGAATGCGCGAACGGCATACACGCTCCGCCAGTACGAGCAGTACGGGTTCATCCTCATCCTGCTGTTGATCATCACTGGTGCGCCGTTCCTTCGCGGGCTGGTAGTCGGAATAGAAAGGTTCCTTCTCGGCATATGAACGGTCGCTGGTGGGTGGGCCGGATGCGCCAGTTCGTTCGTTACCTGACCGGACGAGTTTCCAGAGCCGAGCGCGAAGGACTGCGTGCGTGGCTGACCCCGGCACAGCTCGACCTGTTCGACGAGATGCACCGCGCCGACAGGCGACACGGGCTGGATGTTGTGCAAGCCCTGTACAACGCGGGCCATTCCGATCCGGACCTCATGGTTGCCGGCCTCCTGCATGACTGCGGCAAGGGCCGTTCGCTTCGGTTATGGCACCGTATCGGGTGGTCGCTCGGCGAACGTTACGACGGGTGGGTTCGACGAGCGGTCCTTCGAATCCCAACCTTCGCGACAGCCATTGCGC
>Ga0183260_10005306_pt1 | contig 10139 bp, 12 predicted proteins | sample AntDrymUQ4972206_2_FD_129768 | JGI IMG/M metagenome (GOLD analysis project Ga0183260, IMG submission 129768) | Polar desert sand microbial communities from Dry Valleys, Antarctica - metaG UQ497 (22.06) (version 2) (version 2) | ecosystem: Environmental > Terrestrial > Soil > Desert | place...
GCCGTCCTCAACCCGGCCGGCCTCGTCTGACTCCGCGTCGCTCTCCGGGTAGGCGTACAGCTCCTGCAGGTCGACCTCGAGGACGTCCTCAAGGTCACGCAGGCACCGCGCGCACTCCCCGACCGTCCGTGCCCGTGCTGTCCCCGTCACCAGCACGCCCTCCAGGACCGACTCGAGCCGCAGCTCCAGGTCCACCGGGTCGCCCTGAGGGACCGTGAGCACCTCGATGCCGAGATCCGCCGGAGCCATGACCGATCGCGACACCGTACGACTCGACCCCGGACGGCGACTGAGCTCGTGGATGTCGAGCACCAGCGGTGATCTGGGGTCCAGGCTGGACAGGGTGTCACTCCGGGTCATGGGCACAACGAACGACAACCCCCGCAGGGATCGCTCTTAGGGTAGCGCCTGCGCGTCGGGCAGTGGAAATCAGGACCTGTGGTCGGGGAGCACGATGTCGTCGGTGTCCCGGGCGGCGCCGAAGTCGAGGGCGCTGCGGTGGTGCAAGCGCTCCCGTCCCCGTTGTACCGCCTCCAACGTGCGCGTCAGCGTCAGCTCGAAGGTGGCGAGACGCTCGTCGACGTAGTCGTCGGTCTCGCGCCGAAGCTCGTCGGCTGCCTGCTGAGACTCGGCGACGACGTCGTGGTCAGCCACCATGTTGCTGCGCTCCTGCTCGGCGGCAGCGACGATGTCGGCCGCCTCGGTGCGGGCCCGCTGGAGCACCGCGTCCCGATCAGCGAGCACACGGTCTGACTCACCGAGCGCGTTTCGCAGCAGACCGTCCAGCTCGTCGACGGCGGCGAGCAGCTCCGCGCGGTTGATCACGGCAGACGTCGACATCGGCATCGCTCGGGCGTCGGTGATCGACGAACGGATCTCGGCCAGCTTGGCATGCACATCCACGGCCGTAGCCTAGCCGGACTCAGCCCTCGCCCAGCGGGTCGATCATCTGCTCGCGCACGTGCTGGTTCATCTCGGCGAGAACGAGCGGCGGCACCAGACCCGACACGTCGCCGCCATGGACGGCCACCTCCTTCACCAGGCTCGAGGCGAGGAAGGACCACTCCGGTGCCGTCGGCACGAAGACGGTCTCGACCCCGGTGAGGCGCGCGTTCATCTGCGCCATCTGCAGCTCGTAGTCGAAGTCGGTCACCGCACGCAGGCCCTTGACGATGGCGCCGATCCCCCGCTCTGCGCAGAAGTCGACGAGCAACCCTTCGAAGGACTCCACCGAGACCGTGGGCTGCGAGGAGGTAACGTCGCGCAGCATCTGTACCCGCTGCTCGACGCTGAACATGCCCTGCTTCGAATGGTTCACCAGCACCGCGACGCTGACGTGGTCGAAGAGCCTGGCGGCACGCGCGATGATGTCGAGGTGGCCGTTGGTGACGGGGTCGAAGGACCCCGGACAGACCGCGGTAGCCAACGAAGAGCTCCCCTGCTCGGTCCGGTCGGTGGTGGGTCAGGCTCGCTGACCGTACCAAAGCGTCGTCTCGCCGTAGCGCCGTTGGCCGACGTCGTCGACAGCATCAGGAAAGCGCCACCGGGGACCTCGGGTAGGGCGTTCGACCACCAGCAGAGCCGCCGGCGCGCACCAGCCGGCCTCGATGGCAGCGGCCAACGTCAGGCGCAGCACGTCGGCATCTGCGGCGTACGGCGGGTCGGCGAAGAGCAGGTCGGCCCGCACGCGCGGCTCGGCGCTGACCACTCGCTCCACCCGCTGACGCAGCACCTCGGCTCGCTGGGCCAGCTCGAGCACGTCGACGTTGCGTCTGATCACCGCCGCGGCCGTGCGGTCGGACTCCACCAGCACGGCCCGGTCGGCCCCACGCGACAGTGCCTCGAGACCCACCGCGCCCGACCCGGCGAAGAGGTCGAGCACCCCAGCGCCGTCGAGACCACCGAGCAACGACTCGACGCGCGAGAACAGGGCCTCGCGCACCCGGTCACTGGTAGGGCGGGTGCCGTCGCCCGACGGGGTCTCGAGATGTCGGCCGCCGAGGGTGCCGGCCACGATCCTGGTCACGGCCGGCTCAGGTCTTGTCGATGAAGTCGGCGCGGGTGGTGTCCTCGAGCGCTGCGACCGCCGCGGCCAGAGCCGGCTGCCGGACCAGGTCGGGATCGCCGGAGACCAGCTCGGTGGCGTCCGCACGCGCCTGGGTGATGACCTCCTCGTGCTCGACCACCGACAACAGCCGCAGGCTCGAGCGCCGGCCCGACTGGACGGCGCCGAGAACGTCGCCCTCCCGCCGCAACGCGACGTCGAGGCGGGACACCTCGAAACCGTCGGTGGTGGCCGCAACGTCATCGAGTCGCCGGCGAGCCGGGGTGCCGTCCGGTGCGTCGGTGAGCAACAGGCACAGGCCGGCCTCGGCACCCCGGCCGACCCGGCCGCGCAGCTGGTGCAGCTGGGACAGCCCGAAGCGGTCGGCGTCGAACACGACCATCACCGTCGCGTTGGGCACGTCGACGCCGACCTCCACCACCGTGGTGGCGACGACGACATCGACCGAGCCAGCGGCGAAACGGTCCATCACGTCGTCCTTGACGTCGGGCGCGAGCCGGCCGTGCAGCACCTCCACGCGCAGCCCGGCGAGCGGACCGGCCGTTAGCTCGGCCGCGGTGGCCAACACCCCGTGCCCCGGCGACCGCGCCGGCGGGTCGGCCTCGACCGGCTCCTCGGGCATGCCCTCGGGCTCGTCGTCCACCCCGATCCGGGGACAGACGACGTAGGCCTGCCGGCCCGACGCCACCTCCTCTCGCACCCGCTGCCACCCCCGCTCCAGCCAGCCCGGCCGCTCGGCCGGGACGACGGTGGTCTGCACCGGCAGCCGACCGGTGGGCACCTCGGCGAGCACCGAGGTGTCGAGGTCGCCGAAGACCGTCATCGCCACGGTCCGCGGGATCGGGGTGGCCGTCATCACCAGCACGTGCGGACGGGCATCGCTGCCGCGCTCGGCCAGCGCCGCGCGCTGTTCGACACCGAAGCGGTGCTGCTCGTCGACCACGACCAGACCGAGCTCGGCGAAGCCGACCCGCTCCTCAAGCAGCGCGTGAGTGCCGACGGCGATGCCCGCCACACCCGAGGCCAGGTCGAGCAGCGCCTGCCGGCGGGCGGAGGTACTCATCGATCCGGTGAGCAGCCGGACCCCGGTTGCCCCGTCGGCGCCGCCCAGCATGCCGCCGAGCGCGAGGTCACCGAGCAGCGCGGTCAGGGTGCGGTGGTGCTGGGCCGCCAGCACCTCTGTCGGGGCCAGCAGGGCGGCCTGGGCTCCGGCGTCCACCACCTGCAACATCGCCCGTAGCGCGACGACGGTCTTGCCTGAGCCCACCTCGCCCTGCAGCAGCCGGTGCATCGGGTGCTCGCGCACCAGGTCGCCCGCGATCTCGGCACCGACACGGCGCTGGCCTGCGGTGAGCGAGAACGGCAGGCGCTGCTCGAAGCGGTCGAGCAGCCCGCCGGCCACCGGCTCGCGAGCGACCGCCCGCAGACCGTCGAGCCGGTGCCGCCGGCGGGCCAGCACGACCTGGGTGACGAGCGCCTCGTCATAGCGCAACCGGTCCCGTCCCCGCCGGTGGTCGACGTTCTCCTCGGGGCGGTGTACCCCCTCCAGGGCGGCGCGGAGCCCCACCAGGTCACGACGCGCCAACAGCTGGTCGGGCACTGGGTCGTCGACGTCTCCGAGCGCGTCAAGAGCGGCCGCGCAGCAGGCCGCGATCCGCCAGGACGCCAGCCGGGCGGTGGCGGGATAGACGCTGATGATCGGCCGGACGAGCTGCGCGGCGTACTCGCCCCCGTCGGCGCCCGTCGCGTCGAGCAGCACGTACTCGGGGTGCAACAGCTGCCGACGGCCGCGAAAGCTGCCCACCTTGCCGGCGAACAGCCCCAGCGACCCTGGCTTGAGCTTGTCGACCTGCCACGGCTGCTTGAAGAACGTGAGCAGCAGCTCGCCGCTGCCGTCGGTGACCACCACCTCGGTACGGACCGGCTGGCGGCCGCGGCGGGACGAGCCGCGCGAGCCGTAGGTGCGGTTCTGCGCCGAGCGCACCCGTGCCTGCACCGTCACCTGCTCGTCGACCACCAGAGCGTCGAGGTCGGAGGCCGTGCCGCGCTCGACGTATCGGCGCGGGTAGTGCCCGAGCAGGTCACCGACCGTGCGGATGTCGAATGCATCGGCGAGACGCTTGGCGGACGGACCGCCGAGGACGAATGGCAACCGGGTCTCCGGGGTCACGCCGGCGCCTGGTCCAGCCACGTCACTCCACCGCCAGCAGCACCGGATAACCCGACTGGCCGCCGTGGTGGACCTGCACGTCGACGTCGGGGCGGCCGGAGCTGATGTGACGCTGCACCTGACCGGCGATGCCGTCGGGCGCTTCGGCGCCGACCAGGATCGTCAGCAGCTCGCCGGAGCCACCTAGGAGTCGCTCGACGACCTCGACCGCAACCACCACGAGATCGTCACCGACGATCGCGAAGTCACCGTCGACGACTCCGAGCACGTCGCCGGGCTCGCACAGCCCCGCCGTCGTCATCGCCCGCCGGGTCGCGATCGTGACCGCACCGTGCCGGGTCTGGGCGGCGGCGGCACTCATGTGCACGACGTCGTCGTCGAAGCTGCGGCCGGGATCGTGCACAGCCAGCGCGGCCAGGCCCTGGACCTGCGCCCGGGTGGGGATCACCGCGACCCGGACGCCCCGTGCACGCGCCTGCTGGGCTGCGGCCTCGGCGGCCGCGACGGCCGCACGGTCGTTGGGCAGCACCACCACCTCGCCGGACGACGAGCCGACGACGGCATCCAGCAGGTCCTGGGCTCGCGGGTGCCGGCCGGCGGCGGCCTCCACGACCACCGCGCCAGCGTCCCGGAAGAGGCGCGCCAGGCCGGGGCCCGCGGCAGTGATGACCACCGCACGCCCGGTCGGTCGCGACCGCGGCGGCGCATCGGCCTGGTCGGCGAAGTGGGTGACCTGCACCCGGTGCGGCCGCCCGGCGGCGACCCCAGCCTCGATCGCGGCACCCACGTCATCGACATGCACGTGGACGTTCCACAACCCGTCGCCCCCGACCACGACCAGGGAGTCCCCCAGCGGTGCCAGGGCCGCGCGCAACGCTGGGATCGCGCTCCCGGGCGCGTCGAGCAGGTACATCACCTCGTACGACGGCCCATCGGAGCCCAGCTGGTCCGCCGGCGGCGGGATCGGCACGGGCAGCGCCCGGTGGGGAGGGCGAGCGTCCTGGGCGACCCTGCCGGTCAGCACCCGCTCGGTGGTGTCGAGCACCACCACGAGTGCGCGCCCCCCAGCGTCGACCACCCCGGCCTGGCGGAGTCGTTCGAGCTGGTTCGGCGTCTGTTCGAGCGCTTCTTGGGCCGCGGTGGTGGCGGCCCGCAGCACTCGGGTCAGCGGCGCACTCCCGCCCGCGGCCTCGGCCCCCTCGGCGGCGGCCCGCGCCACACTCAAGATCGTGCCCTCAACGGGGTCGCCGACCGCCGCCCACGCGGCGTCGGAAGCGGCCCGCAGGACCTGCGCGAGCGCCAGCCCAGAGGCGGTCGAGTCGGCGGCGGGGTCGGCCCGGACCAGCCGTGGCACGCTGGCGCGCAGGAGCTCGGACATGATCACCCCGGAGTTGCCCCGCGCGCCGCGCAGTGCGCCATCGGTGAAGGCGCGGCCCACGGTGACGAGGTCGGCCCCGTTCGCCTCTGCCTCGGCCGCTGCTTGCGCCGCCGCCTCGATCGTCAGGTAAACGTTGGTGCCGGTGTCACCGTCGGGAACCGGGAACACGTTCAGTGCGTCGAGCTCCTCGCGGGCGGCTCCGAGCGCGGCGAGGACCTGTTCGCGCCAGCGCGCGAACAGCACCGGAGCCGGCTCAGCTGTCACCGCAGCGAGATTAGTGGGCACCGCGCCCCATCCGGTACGATCACGGGGTTGCCCACCTCCCGTGGGCCCCGGTCGCCCCTGTGCGCCGGCGTACGACATCGACTGATTCAGGAGTGTTCGCCATGGCTGCGGTCTGCGACGTCTGTGGCAAGGGGCCCGGCTTCGGCAACAACGTGCCGTGGTCACGCAAGCGCACCAAGCGGCGGTTCGACCCCAACATCCAGCGGGTGCGGGCGAAGATCGGCGCGACGCCGAAGCGGATGAACGTGTGCACCTCCTGCCTCAAGGCCGGCAAGGTCTCGCGCTGACCTGAGCGGGCTCGACCGCGGGACTCACGCAAAGTGCTCGTGCCCCGGCGGCCCCTCGTAGCTTGCGCCGTCCACGGTGACACCGGCTCCGGCGGCGACGACGCCTACCGCGCTCCAGCCGTCCGGCAGCGATGCCTCGGACGGGAAGGTCGCCGCCAGCGCGTGGTCGTCCCCGCCGGTGAGCACCAGCCGCATCGGGTCGACGCCGAGCGCGGCACCCACGGCCTGCAACGGTTCGGCCAGCTCGAAGGCCTGAGACTGCAGGTCGATCGCGACGCCGCTGGCCGACGCGACCTGACCCAGGTCGGCGAGCAACCCGTCGCTGACGTCGATCAGTGCGGTCGCACCGCCCGCCGCGGCCACCGGGCCTTGAGCGTACGGCGGTTGTGGTCGCCGGTGCGCCTCTACCACCACCCGCGGTGAGCGAAAGCCGCGACTGAGCACGGCATAGCCCGCCGCAGCCCAGCCGAGCCGCCCTGTGACGGCCACCACGTCGCCGGCGCAGGCACCGTCACGCCGGACGACGCCGAACTCGGCCGCGCCGAGCACGGTGACGGCCACGCTGACCTGGTCAGCCGCGGACACGTCGCCGCCGACCAGCCGGGCGCCGACCTGGTCGGCCTCGTCCAGCAGCCCGCGGGTCAGGTCGAGCGTCCATTGCACGGGCAGGTCGGGCGGCGCAGACAGGGCCACGACCAGTGCCCGGGCCCGGCCGCCCATGGCTGCGATGTCGGACAGGTTTGCGGCGGCGATCCGGTGTCCGACGTCTTCAGCCGACGACCAGTCGCGGCGAAAGTGCCGGCCCTCGACCGCCACGTCGGTGGACACGATGACCTCTCCGCCGCCGACTCGTACCAGGGCAGCGTCGTCACCGGGGCCGATGAGAACGTCGGGATCCGCGTCGGCCGCGGCGGCGAGCAGCGCCGTCACCGCGCGCACCAGGCCGCGCTCTCCCAGCGCTCCCACACTCTGGTCTGTGGCGGTTGGCTGCACCGTTCTCGACGTCATGGCCGCCATCTTGTCGGACCTCGACGAGCGGGCTGTAGGTTGGTCCGGCGCAGCGGTCCGTGGGGCCGCTCCTTGTGATGTGGAGGACGACCATGGTGGTACAGGCCTACATCCTCATCCAGACAGAGGTCGGCAAGGCCGCGGACGTCGCCCGGGCGATCGCAGACGTCAGTGGAGTCACGCTGGCCGAGGACGTCACCGGCCCGTACGACGTGATCGTGCGCGCCGAGGCAGGCAACGTCGACGAGCTTGGGCAGCTGGTCGTGGCCCGGGTGCAGAACGTGCCGGGCATCACCCGCACCCTCACCTGCCCCGTCGTCCACATCTGAGCGGTGCGGGGGCCCTGATCCGGACGCCGGGCCTGCTGCTGAGACTCGCGGCGGGCGCGTTGCTGGCCGGCTGCGCCACGGCAGTGAGCGTCGACTCCCCAGCTGTCGACGGGGACACGGCGCGGCAGTGCGCGACGCTCGCCGAGCAGGCTCCGAGCAGTGTCGCGGGCACGGAGCGCCGGGAGGTGGACTCCGCTGGCGTCGCACTCGCGTGGGGAGATCCGCCGATCGTGCTGCGCTGCGGGGTGTCGGTGCCCGCGTCGCTGCGACCCGGCGCGCACTGCGACACCATCGACGGCGTCGACTGGTTCACCCGCCAACACGATGACACCTTCGTTTTCGCCACCATCGGTCGGGCCAGCACGGTGGAGGTGACCGTGCCCGACGACTACGACCCGGCCGGAGATGCACTCATCGACCTGACAGGCGCCGTCCGCACCGCGATCCCGGTCGTCACGCCGTGCCGCTGAGTCAGGTCAGGCGCCCCAGTCGGGCTGACGAGTACCGTCGGTAGTGATCACCCAGAAGGCGGCGCCCGCCGGGTCGGCGAGGCCCGCCATTCGGCCGAACGGGGTGTCGAAGGCCGGCGCCAACACCGAGCCGCCCGCGCTCTGGGTCGCCGTGACGGCAGTGTCGGCGTCGGCGACACCCAGGTAGACCAACCAGTGCGGCGGCGTGCCATCCGTGCCCATCATCGGGCCCATGCCACCGATGGGCACCGGCGACCTGGCAGCGCGAACGTGACGTAGTCCGGGCCGGCCGCGTCGACTGCTTCGGTGTCATAGCCGAACACCGCGCGGTAGAACGCCTGTGCCGTGGCGGGGTCGGGCGAGCGCAGGTCCTCCCAGACCAGACCGCCGGGCTCGTTGACGAGGCAAGCGCCGATATGGGTGCCGGCCTGCCAGACGCCGAAGGCCGCTCCGGTCGGGTCGGCGGCAATGCACATCCGCCCGAGCTCGTCGACATCCCCCGGCGGCAGCAACACCGTGCCGCCGTGCTCAGCGACGGCAGCCGAGGTCACGTCTGCGTCAACACTGGCGAAGTACAGCGTCCACGCCGGCGTCATACCGGCCGCGGGCAGCGGCCCGATGCCTGCCACCGCGACGGCACGCATCTCGGCGATGGCGTAACCGCCGAAGTCCCCCTCCGTGTCGGCGTAGGTCCAGCCGAGCACCTCGGCGTAGAAGGCCTTGGCGGCGCCGACATCGGGGACGGTGAGGTCGATCCAGCACGGCACCCCTGCTGGCCACGGCTCGGTCCGTACGCTCATGGTGGCATCCCAGCGCGGCTCGAAGTCCGTGTCAACGCCCCTGGAGCCGGGTGTTCAGCGCCGCCGCACGACCCGCCGTCCGGGCGTGACCGGCCGACGACGATGGTGGCCTGCAACTCGTCGGAAGCCACCACTCGAGGGATGAGCCCGTTGCTGGCGAAGGTGTCGGCGAGTGGCTTCGCCTGGGGCGCGCTCGTCTCGACCAGCAGGTGACCCCCCGGAGCGAGCCAATGCAGCGCTGCGGCCGACACCCGGCGCTGGACATCAAGCCCGTCGGCGCCGCCGTCCAGCGCCACCCGCGACTCGTGCAGGCGGGCCTCGGCTGGCATCGCCCCGATCGCCTGGCTGGGCACGTACGGCGCGTTCGCGACCAGAACGTCGACCCGGCCCCGCAGCGAAGCGGGCAGCGGGTGGCAGAGGTCCCCTTCGTACACCCGGCCACCGAGCGGGGCGAGGTTGCGGCGGGCGCATCGCACCGCCGCGGGGTCGATGTCGGCGGCGTACAGCTCGACCCTGTCCAGGGCGGCGGCCAGCCCAGCACCCACCGCGCCGGAGCCGCAGCACACGTCGACGACGACAGCCCGTGCCGGTGCCAAGGCGGCGGCCTGGCGGACGAGCAACTCGGTGCGGCGACGGGGTACGAAGACTCCGGGGTCCACGGCGATCCGCAGGCCGCAGAACTCCGCCCAGCCGAGGACGTGTTCGATCGGCAGCCCGGCGGCCCGCCGGTCCACCATGGCGGCGAGCTGGCTAGGCGTCCGCGCCCCGGAGATCAGCAACTGCGCCTCGTCTTCGGCGAATACGCAGCCCGCGGCTCGGAGCCTCGCGACGATCACGGATCGGTGACGCGGCGACAGGCGCATGCAGTGCCTTTCGGGAGGCCGAAGGGCGCTCCCAGGTCAGCGGTAACAGTGGGATCGCGGGGCCGCCGGTGGCGGTGACGGTCTCACCTCCTCTGCAGGTCACGCGGTGGACCGGCGACCCTACCCACCTCACCCGCCGACGACCCGACCACGCCGGCTGACGTCAGCCTGGCGTCGCGACGTCGTACACCCGGGGGGTGGAAGCTGTTGCACCGTCGAGGTGTTGCCGTCGGGATCGGTGAACGAGGTGAACGCGCCCCACTCAAGTGTCTCGACCTCGGGCGCGTCGACACCACGCTCGAGGAGTTGCTGCCGCGCCGTCTCCGCGTCGGGCACGACGACCTGGATGCTGTTCTGCGTCCCTGGGGTCATGTCGGTGATGCCCTCACCGAAGGCGATGGAACACGCGGAGGTGGGTGGCGTGACCTGTACCAATCTGGTGGTGGCGTCGACGCGGGCCTGGATGTCCAACGTGAAGCCCACC
>Ga0183260_10005308_pt1 | contig 10136 bp, 8 predicted proteins | sample AntDrymUQ4972206_2_FD_129768 | JGI IMG/M metagenome (GOLD analysis project Ga0183260, IMG submission 129768) | Polar desert sand microbial communities from Dry Valleys, Antarctica - metaG UQ497 (22.06) (version 2) (version 2) | ecosystem: Environmental > Terrestrial > Soil > Desert | place...
CAGCCGGTCCGGGCCCATGTCCACGAACGAGAACAGGTCCCACCCCCGCGTGGTGGCCAGGTGCCGGGCGACGTCGAACCGCTGCTCGCTGAGATCGAAGATCTGCTGGGAGACCCGGGCGAGCTCGGGGGAGCGGAAGTTCTCCACATCCAGCTGGTAGCCGCCGGTCAGCTGCTGAAGCTCGTCCTTCAGCGCGGGCGGCGAGGTGTACTCGGCCTGCGTGGAGGGGGCGAGGAAGCACGAGACCATTGCCCCCTCGATCGGTGCCGGAGGGTAGGTGCCCGGCACGCCGAGCACCACGCTGCTGCGACCGGCCGCGGTCAGCTCGTCCCACAGGCGCGGCTCGCGGATGCTCTTGGATGTGGCGAAGGTCAGCGGCCCGTAGTCGTAGCTGGCCCGGTCGCGGAAGCCGTAGACGCCGAGCTGCCCGGGGATGCGGCCGGACATCATGCACGACCACGCCGGCATTGTGATCGGCGGATCGACGCTGCGCATCGGCCCCCACAGCGAGCGTTGCCGCAGTGCGGTGAGGACCGGCATGTCGTCGGCGAACCGGTCGAACATGAGTTGGGGGGTGGCCGAATCCAGACCGATGATGGCCAGCTTTCCGTTGCCGCTCATGGCGTCTGCCTCCACTCGGATCGATCGGTGTGCACTCTGCTTCCGATCTCCTCGATCGGTCCGCGCTCTTGGCGATCTGCGGGTGGCCGAAGGGCCGATGGCACCGAGCAAGTATCTCCGCCGAGCACGCGGCACGCAGCCCGAGACCGGGCTCCACCGGCTCTCGACGGGCCTCCGGCCTCTCGACGGCGCCTGCGCGCGCTGCGCCTCGTGCGTGCCCCGCACCGGCCGGGTAACGTGCCGACGGACGGCGATGTGATCGGAGATTGTTCGTGGACATCAGTATCGCCCTCCCCAATACGATCCCGGGCGCGCGCGGCGAGGTGATGGCGCAGTGGGCGCGCCGCGCCGAGGAGCGGGATTTCGCCGGCGTCGCCGCCACCGAACGCCTGGTCTACCCCGGGCACGACCCCCTGCTCTCGCTTGCCGCCGCGTCGGCGGTGACCTCGCATATCCGGCTCTCGACTAACATCGTCATCGGCCCGCTGCGCAGCGCCGCCGTGCTGGCCAAGGAGGCCGAGACGCTGCAGTCGCTGTCAGGTGGGCGGTTCGTCCTGGGCCTGGGGCCCGGCGTCCGCGACGACGACTTCGCCGCCGCCGAGCGGCAGTTCGCCAGCCGCGGCCGGACGTTCGACGCGCAACTGGCCGCGTTGCACGACCACTGGGGCGGCCCGGCGGGGCTCGCCGACGCCCGCTCGCACCACCTGGATCCCGCGCCGCCGCGCGTCCCGCTATTGGTGGCCGGGCTCAGCGACGCGGCGATCCGGCGGGTGGTGCGCTGGGGCGATGGCTGGACGGCGCCGGGTCTGGAGCCCGCAACGATCCTGCCGCACGTCGATCGGGTGCGGGCGGCGTGGGTGGACGCCGGCCGGGACGGAAGCGCTCGTGTGGTGGCGCTGCTGCGGTTCGCGCTCGGCGGCGACGTCGAGGCCAAGGCAGCGGGTTTCGTGCGGGAGTACTTCGCGGTGACCGGCGAGGATCCCGAGACCTACGTGGCCAAGACGCCGCGGACCGGCGAGCAGATCCGCCGCCTCACCGCCGAACTGGCGGCCGGCGGCGTCGATGAGGTGCTGTTCCACCCGACCGCGGTGACGCTGAATCAGGTGGACCGCCTGGCGGACGTGGTGTTCGGCCCGCTCACCTGAGGGGTTCTCGTGACTGAGACCGAGTCGATCCGGGTGGAACTGGCCGAGCGCCCCTACCAGGTCCGCATCGGTTCCGGGGTGCGCCACCTGCTGCCCGAGGTGGTCGCGGCACTGGGCGCCTGGCGAGCCGCCGTGGTCAGTGCCCGGCCCGAAGCGTGGACGCCGGACCTGCGCATCCCCTCGGTGCTGGTGCCGGCGCAGGACGGCGCGAGGTCCGACGTAGCGGAGGTGGATGGTGCCCGAACTGCTCCTTCTCAACGGTCCGAACCTGCGCCTGCTGGGGCGTCGCCAGCCGGAGATCTACGGCACCGACACCCTCGCCGACCTCGAGGCGGCGGTGTCGAAGGAAATCGCCGGCCGGGGGTGGGAGCTGGCCTCCTACCAGCGCGACGCCGAGGCGGATCTGATCCGGCTGATCGAGGACCACTACGAGTGCGCCAGCGCCATCGTGAACCCCGGTGCGCTGATGATGAACGGCTGGGCGCTGCGGGATGCGCTGGCGAACTTCCCGCGACCGTGGATCGAGGTGCACCTGTCCAACGTGTGGGCCCGGGAGCAGTTCCGGCACGAGTCGGTGATCTCCTCGCTGGCCAGTGGGGTGATCGTCGGGCTGGGCGCCGCCGGCTACCCGCTCGCAGCCCGGGCGCTGCTGGGAAAGGTGCCGGACTGACCAACCTATGAGGACGAAGTCAAGTCCTGGCTTTGGGTGATCTTGGGCATGTGGGATCTGCTCAATGGCATGGCGCCATCGAGTTGATCTTTTTTCGTGTTGTTCCTGCTGGTGCGGGTGGTGCCCGCGCCCGTCTCCCGGCCCTACGTAGCGTTCAAGCGGGTTGTTCCCGACAGCCTTCATCCGGGCTTGGTGGGGAGACGGGCGGGGCTGCTCATGGTCAGTTGCGGAATGAGGTTCCCGACGGCGATGCGAGCTCGCCCCGCCCGCGTGGTCAGCGGGTCCCGGTCAGGCAGCGGCGGCCTCCTGGTCGGTGCTCTCGGCGCGGTCGAGGCCGGCGGCGATGGTGGGGTCCCATGCGGTGCGGGTGACGACGACGGCGTGCAGTTGGCGCAGGAGGGCGGCGGCGACGGCGACGCGGGCCTGGGTGTCGGTCAACGGGTTCTCGGCGCGGCTGATGAGGTGGGTGTGTTTCGCGGCGAGGACGGGGTTGTGCTGCAGCGCGGAGAACACCGCGCGCCAGGCGGCCAGCCGCAGCTCCGGACGCCCACGGCCGCTGATCTTGGTGGTGCCCTGGTAGGTGCCCGAGGAGTTGTCGCGGGGACACAGCCCGGCGTGTTTGACCAGGGCACGCGCCGAGCTGAACCGGGTCGGATCCCCAGCCTCGGCCAGGATCGTCGCGGCGCCGATCGCGGAGACCCCGGGGATGGAGGAGACCAGGTCGGTGAGCCCGAGGTCGTCGAGCACACCGAGCATCCGGTGCTCGACCACGGCGATCTGCGCGCGGGCGTGGGTCAGGTCGGCCAGGGCGAACCGGACCCGTTCCAGCGCACCGGCCCGCTGACCGGCCACCCCGATCATGGCCAGGGCGGGGTCGGTAGCGGTGTCGAACACTGCCCGCACGATCGTGGAGTACCAGCGGGTCGTGCCGAGCTCGCGGCGGACCGCGGCAGCGAAATCGTCCCACCCCCACTGGCCGATCACCGACAGGTCCCCGGTGGCGCCGATCCGGTCGAGCGCGACGGTGACCGCGGCCAGCCAGTTGCGCGAGTCCAACGGCTGGCCCGCGGCGCTCAGCGCGGCGGGCCAGGCGCACTCGAGCAGGTCCCGGACCTGCTGCCGCGCCGCACCGACGTCCACAGTCAGCGCGACGCGTCGCGCCCCGAGGTGCCGCAGCCGGGCCCAGTTCGGGTCGGCCCGCTCGGGCAGGTAGCAGCGCAGCTCGGTCACCAGCCGGGCGATGATCATCGCGTCGGTGTCGTCGTTCTTGTTGCGGGTGAAGTCCTCGGCCTCCCGGGCCCGGCACACCAGCAGCGACTGCACGCACACCAGCCGCACACCCAGCTGCGCGGCGATCTGGTCCAGGACCCGCCAGCGGTGCCCGGTCGGCTCGCACGCCACCACGACCGAGGAGAACCCGGCCTCAGCCGCCTGCGCCAGACCCCACTCCACCGCATCGGCCAGCTCCCAGGCATTGACCCGCACCGTGCGCCGCGCGATCACCTGCGAGTCCGGGTCGGTCAACGCGCACACCTGCTTGTCCGCGGCCATATCGAACGCCAGCACCGCGGACTCACGAGTAATCACCTCGCGCAGCCGGGCAAGCTTCTCGTTACGGCGACGGTCTCCCCGGGACAACCGGCGGCTACTACGGTCGGACAAGACATCCTCCTGGTGCGGTTGGGACTCCAAGCCCGAGAACCTCACCAGGAGGATGTCCCGCGACTTCAACCGCTCAGGTTGTTACTACGCCGGCCGATCGCGCCGCTGCGGCGCGATCAGGGCCGACCGGCAGCCGGGCCGGCGCGGGCCGCATCCCGGGCAAGCTCGACGGCGCCGCGCAGCGACGACAGCCCGCCGACCGCAGCTGGCCGGACAGGTGGCGGTGCGAACCCGGGCCGGGCCAGCGCGCGGGCGTGCTGGTCGACCAGCTGCGCGAACCCCTCGAACGCGGCGGCGAACCCACCGCCGAGGAGCGCCAGCTCGGGCCGCAGCAGCTCGCCCACGCTGACCACGACGACCGCCAGTGCCGCTGCCGCGCCGTCCAGCGCCACCACCGCCCACGGCTCGGCCCGCCGCCAGCCCGCGTTGAGCGCGGCGGCGTTCACCGGTGCACCGCGCAGCTGCCCCGCGCGCCGGATGACGGCCGGTCCGGACGCGATGGCCTGCACGCAGCCGGCGCGGCCACAGGCACATGCGGCCCCGTCGAGGTCCACCACAACGTGGCCGAGCTCGCACGAGCCGCGGGCGGTTCCCGGCAGCGACCGGCCGCCGTGCACGATACCCCCGCCGATGCCGGTGCCGACGCCCAGGTAGACCAGGTCCGCGCAGCCGGCGTGCCGGGCCTCGGCGACGGCGGCCAGGTCGCCGTCGCCGGCCCACCGCACGGGGATGTCCCCGCAGGCCGCGCGGAGACCGGCCGCCAGGTCCAGGCCCACCCAGCTCGGGCGGCTGGGCCAGGTGACCACCCGGCCGGTGGCGTCCACGGTGGCCGGCATCGCCACCCCGATCCCTTCCGGTGGCGCGCCAGCGCGCCGGCTCACCTCGGCGACGAGGTCGGCCAGCCTCCGCAGGTCCTGCTCCCGGCGGCCGCCGGCCGGCCACGGCGTGCTGGCCTCCAGGGTTCCCGCCTCGCCGTCGCTCTCGACGCGGACCGCGACCTTCGTGCCACCGACATCCACGCCCAGGAAGCTGCCCACGAGAACGAGCCTGCCACGACGGCGGCGGCCCGACCCGATGACGCAGATGATATTCCGGCAGCGCGAACGCGCTGCGCCGGGAGTCGGGCGGCCGCTGGTTCGCGGAGAACTTCGACGGCGTGGGCTTCGTCAACGGGCTTGCGGCGGTGGGGTTCGCACCCGCCGGGAAGCGGGTGACCCTGGTGGAGGCGGGCGGTGCGGGCGCCGCCATCGCGGTGGCCCTCCTTACCGCTGACGGGGCGCACCTCAACGCCGCGCCCCTCGGCCCGCGCGCGACGATCCGATGCCATTCGGTCCGAACGGGTTGGCCCCGCGATGCACTCGTGGCCGACATCATCACGGCTTCGCTAGCCTAGAGCGGTGGCCGTGCGAGAGTCGGGAGTGGGTGCCCGGGGACCGGGACAGCGCTGGCAGGTGCCGACCCGCGTGCATTCGGTGGTGGATGTCAACAATCACATCCGTGAGATCAGGCTGCGCGGGCCCGGGCTGGCCGGCCCGCGGTGCTCCCCGGGGGCGCACGTCGTGGTGCGGGTGACGGCCGGCACCGGGTACGCCCGGCGCGTCTACTCGATCTGGCTGAGCAGCCCGCAGCACGCCCTGGCCGTCCTGCGCCTCGCGATGCACGGTGACGGCGCCCCGGGTTGCGTGTGGGCGCGGACCGTCAAGCCCGGCGACGATGTAGTGATCGAGCCGCCCCGCAGCAAGATCACCATCGATCCGGCGGCCGCCTTCCACCTGTTCGCCGGCGACGAGACCGCCGCGGTGCCGCTGCTGGCGATGCACGCGGCGATCCATCGCAGCGCCGCCCCCGAGTGCCGCCCGCCCGTGGTCGGGGTGTTCGAGGCTGGCGACGCCGGGGCCGAGGTGCCGGGCGTCCCCGACGTCCCGCCCCTGCCGTGGGTGCACCGCGGCGGCGCCTCGGCGGTCGCCTCGCCGGTCCTCCTCGACGCCGTCCGCGACCTGGAGCTGCCTGCCGGCACCGGGACCGCGTACCTGGCCGGCGAGAGCATGACCTGCCGGCTGCTGCAGCGGCATCTGGTGGAGGAGCGGGGCTGGCCGCGCCGCTCGGTCAGGGTGCAGCAGCACTGGGCGCCGGGCCGGCCGGGCTTCGGCGCGGGCGCGGATGAGCCTGCCACCGCCCGGGCACCGGCCGGGGGCCGCGCGGCGTCCGGGCGGCGGCCTCGATGGTGAGCGGCGGGGCCGCCCTGGCGGAGGACGGGAAGCCCTCCTTGTGGTCGGTCGCACTGTGGTCGGTCGCGCTGTCGGGCGGTCGGTGGGCGCGCGCCGGTCAGCGCGGCGGCTTGCGGGCGACCAGCAGCAGGTAGCCGAACTCCGGAACGTCCACGAGGTCGCCGGGGTCGAACGCGTCCACGAGGTCCTCGCCGTACACGCCATCCAGGTGGGACTTGTCAGCGCGGATCCGGTTCGACAGCTCCACGAACGTGCGGCGCAGCGTCTGGTCGCTGATGTCGAGCATCTCCTCCAGCCACAGCCCGGCCGCAGCCGCCATCGTCGGGTGGGCGCTCAGCTCGACCGTGGTCATCATGAAGTCGCGCAGGTAGCGGTCGACGGCGGCCCGGCCCGGCTGGGGGATCGGCGAGCGCTCGAAGAAGTCCGTCAGCGCGATCCGCCCGCCGGGCTTGAGCACCCGCGCCACCTGGGCCAGCACCCTGGCCCGGTCCGGCATGTGAATAATGGATTCCAGCGCCAGCACGGCGTCGAAGGACTCCGGCTCGAACGGCAGGTTCATCGCGTCGCGCGGCTCGAAGCGCACCCGGTCGGCCACCCCCTCGGCCTCAGCGAGCGCGTTCGCCCGGCTGACCTGCTCGGTGCTCACCGAGATCCCGGTCACCCGCACGTCGTGGCGCTTGGCGATCCGGGTGCCGGGGGTGCCGACCCCGCAGCCGAGGTCCAGCACCCGGTCGCCCGGGGCCAGCCGCAACCGGCTGGCCATCAGGTCGGTCAGCCGGTGCGTGGCCTCCTCGAAGGGGATGTCGGCGTCGGCCGGTTCCCAGTAGCCGAAGTGCAGGTTCTCGCCCAGCGAGGCGGCGCCGAGGGCCGTGTACCGGTCGTACAGCTTGCCGACCTCCGCCGGGACCGGCAGGCCCGGGATGCTGGAGGTGCCCTGGACGGTACTCATGTCGTCGTTCCCTTCCGTCGGGCCCACGCGGGGCCGGTCGGGCCCGGTCCTAGTAAATGCCGGTAGAGGTTGATCTGGGGTCCATCGCGCTGCATCTCCCTTGTCCGAGTCGTTGGGTTCTGATCAAACCACTTCCGAGGAGGTTGTCGTGCCCAAACGCCCGAGCGCTCACCCGCGGTGATCGTCGACGCAACGAGAGACGGGGGGACGATGCCGCACGCCCACAACCGTTCAAACCCTGCATTTGACTTCGCCCTCACAGGATGCACAGACCAGGCCGAGATCGAGGTAGATGGCGTCGGCCAGCCGCAGGATCCGCTCCCGGTGCCGCTCGTGCTCGACCTTGCCGTTGAGGTGGATGGCGACGGCGAGGTCGGCGTCCGGGTCGGCGAACGCGACGGCGGTCCACAGCCCGTCGTGGCCGAACGCCCGTGGCGAAGCATGCGAGCCGAAGCTGGTGTACGGCGTCCCCAGCTGGCGGCACTCCAGCCTCAGGCCCAGCCCCCAGTCGGCATTGCCGTACCGGTCGTGCAGGCCGCGGCGGTGCCGATCGGTCAGGGCGGCGACGGTCTCTGGCGCCAGCACCCGCCCGCCGGGGCCGGCACCGCCGGCCAGCAGCATCTCCAGTAGCCGACCCTGATCGCGCAGCGGGCCCCGGGTGTTCACCCCGGGGATGCAGCGGGTCGTCGCCTCCCGCGTCGACCACCACCAGGTCGGCACCGGTGGCCCGCCGAGGTTGGCCACGTGGATCAGCGGCAGCCGCTCGCCGAAGGCGTCGAAGTCCTCGCCCGTCAGTCGGACCCGGGTGGCGTCCATCCGGCACGGGCGCAGGATCTCCTCCTCGACGTAGGTCTCGTAGTCCCGGCCGTCGATCACGGGGATCAGGTGGGCGAGGACGAACCAGGCCCACCACTGGCTGTAGTTGATCTCCGCCGCGCGCCGGGTCGCCGCAGCGCCGCGGGACGGCGGCACGGCCAGCGCGAACGCCCTGCGCCGGCGCTCGTCGTCCGGCCCCGCCACCACGCCGTGCAGGGGATCGGCACCGGTCGGTACCGGCCCGGTGTGGGTGAGCAGCTGCATCACCGTGATGTCCGCCTTGCCGCCGGTGGCGAAGTCGGGCAGGTACCGCGCGAGCGGCAGGTGCGGGTCGAACCGCCGCTCCTCCCAGAAGCGGCCGAGCGCCACCGAGAGCAGCGGCTTGGCGCAGCAGTACCACAGCGGCAGCGACTCGTGCGTCATCGCGACCCCGGGCCGGGCCATCCCGAGACCGACGTCGGCCAGCGGCTTCCCGCCCCTGGAGACGTACAGCTGCGCGCCCGGGGTGGACGTGCCCACCTCGCGCTCCAGCTCCCGGATCGTGCGCGGCAGCGCCGCCCGCGCTTGCGCCAGCCGGTCGGCGTCTGCCGCACCCGGGTCGGGGTCCGGCGCCGGCACGAACGGTCCGGGCCGGTCCGGCGCGTCGCTGGTGGCCGCGCGCAGCGCGCCGACCTGGCCGGCGCGGTCCTCCTGCAGCGCGGAGTCGATGAAGAACAGCAGGCTGAAGTTGCCGGTGGCCTCGACGTCGCCGCGCCCGAAGACGCCGACCCGCCGCCGGCCCGAGCCCAGCAGCAGGGCCAGCGCGGCCTGGCGGGGCAGCCGCAGCACCAGCCCCGGCTCCTCGCCGTGCGCCGGGCGCACCGACAGCAGGCCGCCGACGAGGTCGGCCCGCAGGTCGAGGTCCGGCCCGCCGTCGGTGAGCCGGAGGCGGACCGCGACCGTGCTGCGCGCGGTGGGCGGCTCGGCTAGCCGGGCGGCCGCCACCAGCCAGGCCGCAGATCCGAAGGGCGCGGGGTGCTCGCTCAGCGCGGCGTGCGCGTCGTGCGGCGGCCCCGTGCGGGCGTCGGTGGTGGTCACCATGGATCTCCTCCCGACGTCTCAGACGGCGGTCAGCGGGAGCCCGAGCCCGGTTCGCCCGGCCGGCGCCCTCGAGGTCAGGGCGGGCATCACGTCGGTGGCGAACCGCGCCAGGCTGGTGGTGTTCGGGTAGTCGCGGAACCAGAGCACGAACTCCTCGACCCTGGCGTCCAGGTAGCGCCCGGCCCGCTCGGTGACCTGCGTCGGCGTGCCGTACAGGTTGCGCCGGGCCAGCAGGTCGGGGTGGTGGCTCCAGAAGACCACGAGGTTCGGGGTGGCGAACCACCGGTCGCGGTCGATCTGCGAGTCGAAGATCCGGCACTCCAGGGCGACCGCGTGCCGCACGGCGCCGGGGTCGAGCCCGAGCCGTTCACGCTGCTCGCCGAACCGCGTGATGGCGGCGGCGAGCTGGCCCGGCTCGCCGGTCCACTGCACGGCGTCGACGCCCGCCACCACTTCGTCCGGCAGGTCGCCGACGGCTGGCAGGCGGACCGTGACTGGCAGCCGCGCCGCTGTAGGCGTGGGCACGCAGTGCGCGCCGTCCAGGTGGACCCACTCGCCGGCCAGGGTGGTGGGCTGGCCCGTCCACAGCTCGCGCAGCGCCGCGATGGTCTCGCCGACCGCGCGCCGCCGCTCGGCGGCCCCGGCCGCGCGCGCGCCCGGTCCGGCGGGCTCGGCGAGCCCGATCGACTCGTGCTCCGGCAGCGCGGGGTCGCCGGACAGGCCCAGCCGGAACCGGCCGCCACTGATGATGTCGAGCACGGCGGCCCGCTTGGCCACCAGCGCGGCCTGGCGCAGCGGCGCGGCCGGGATCAGGTGCCCCAGGCCCATCCGCGGAATGCGCCCGGCCAGCGCGGCCAGCGCCGTCCAGCCCTCCAGCACCGGCTCCGGCTCGCGCCGGGGCAGGGTGTCGGTGCGGTCGAGCAGCCACAGGTCGTGGAAGCCGCGCGCCTGCGCCAGCTCGGCCG
>Ga0183260_10005309_pt1 | contig 10136 bp, 11 predicted proteins | sample AntDrymUQ4972206_2_FD_129768 | JGI IMG/M metagenome (GOLD analysis project Ga0183260, IMG submission 129768) | Polar desert sand microbial communities from Dry Valleys, Antarctica - metaG UQ497 (22.06) (version 2) (version 2) | ecosystem: Environmental > Terrestrial > Soil > Desert | place...
CGGCATTCTGGTGAGCGCGTCCTTGCATCGTGGAAAGGGTCGGACGTGGGGTGCGAGATTACAAATCGACGCCTTCGACCTCGAGCGACAGCGCCTCGACGCGCTGCCGGATGGCGGGCATTTGCGGATGCACGGCGAGGGCGCGGCGGAAGGCTTCGAGCGCCTTCTCCTTCGAGCCGGACTTTTCCAGGATCAGGCCGAGCCCGCTCAGCGCTCCGAAATGACGCGGCTCAAGCTCGAGGACGCGGCGGATATCGGCCAGCGATCGGCCGTAGTCGCCTTCGATGTAGTAAACCGTCGCGCGCTTGTTCCACCCCTCCGCATAAGCGGGTTCCAGGGCGACGACCTTGTCGAGATGCGACCGCGCCAGCGCGTTGTCCCGCGCATTCATCGCCTCGATCGACAGCGCGATAAGCTGGTCGGCCTCGTCGCTGCCGGCGCGCAGCCAGATCGACCAGATCACCTGCTCGATCCCCCAAGCGATTTCCGGCGATTGCGCCTCTCGCAGCGATTCGAACAGTCGATCCAGCGCGCCCGCCTTGGAGCCTTTGGCAGGGCCTTGTATTGGCTGCATGTTATCCAGATCGCCGGGCGCGGCAGTCGGGAGCGGCGCGGCGACGGCGCCGGAGACCAGGATAGCGAGCACGCCGACCAAGTAGCGCATACGAGAGGAGGATAGCGCGCCGGGCTGCCCGGTCAAACCCGCCGGAGGGGTTTCGGAGCTGCCGCGCTTTTGCTTCGGGCGCGCCGCCCCCGCGGCTCCGTCAGATGGCCAAATATTCGTCACGCAGTCGCGTGTTCTCCAAAACTTCGCGCGCTGTTCCATCGAAAGCCACCGCCCCCATGTCGAGAATGACCGCGCGGTCGGCGAGCTGCAGTGCCGCGACGGCGTTCTGCTCGACGATGATCGTGGTGATGCCGAGCCGCTTGATCTCCCGGACGATCTTCTCGATTTCCTGGACGATCACCGGCGCCAGCCCTTCATACGGTTCGTCGAGCAGCAGGAGCTTGATGTCGCGGGCCAGCGCCCGGGCGACCGCCAGCATCTGCTGCTCGCCGCCCGACATGGTCGTGGCTTCCTGCCGGCGCCGTTCGGCAAGCCGCGGAAAATGCTCGTAGATGCGCTCGATGGCCCAGCCGCGCGGCTCCGCGGCTTGAGCGAGCAACAGGTTCTCCTCGACCGTGATGCCGGCGATGATGCGCCGGTCCTCCGGCACCAGCTGGATGCCGACGCGTGCCGCCTGGTGGGCGCTCATCTTGTGCAGCGCTTGTCCCGCAAGCCAGACCTCGCCGCTCTTCAGCTCGGGCTGGGCGGCACGCGCGATGGCGCGCAGCGTCGACGTCTTGCCGGCGCCGTTGCGTCCGAGCAGTGCGACGATCTCGCTCTCGTTGACCGCGAAGGAGACGCCCTGAACGATGTAGCTCTCGCCGTAATAGGCGTGCAGGTCCTGGGCGCGGAAATAGGGCTGCCCGGCAGGAGCTGGGGCGGGTCCGGAGGCGGTCGCGGTGGCTGGCATGGTCATGCGTGCTGGGCTCCGCCGAGATAGGCCACTTTGACGCGCTCGTCGCCGCGCACCATGTCCGGCTCGCCTTCGACGATGACGTGCCCCTGCGCCAGGACGCTGATCCGCTCGGCGAGCGTGAAGACGACATGCATGTCATGCTCGATGATCACCATCGTCATATCGCCCTTGGCGGCAAGTGCTGCGAGAAGTTCGATCGTGCGATTGGTGTCGGCGCGCGACATACCGGCGGTCGGCTCGTCGAGGAGCAAGAGGCGCGGCTTGGCGGCGAGGCAGACGGCGAGCTCCAGGCGGCGCTTGTCGCCGCGCGACAGCGACCCGGCGTCCTGCTCGATATGGCCCAGCAGACCGACACGATCCAGGAGCTCCGCCGCCGCTTCCACGATCGAGTTGCCGCGCTTGAGCGTCTCCAACACCCGCAAGCTGAACTGGCCGTCGCGCTTGGCGAGCGCGGCGATGGCGACGTTCTCCAGGAGCGTCATGCCGGGAAAGATCTGCGGCGTCTGGAAGACGCGGGCGATGCCCTTCTGGATAATGGCGTGCGGCGAGAGTCCCCTGAGCGGCTCCCCGGCGTAGGTAACCGTTCCCTCGTCGGCTTCCAGCAGGCCGATCAGGACATTGAGCAGCGTCGATTTGCCGGCGCCATTCGGGCCGATGATGGCGTGGATCGTCCCTTCCTGCACGCTGAGGTTCACGTCGTTCAGAGCCTTGAGGCCGCCGAAGCGTTTTGAGACGCCGCGCACCTCCAGAACCGGATTGGCCGCTGACATGCGGCTGTTCTGTCCGTCCGTCGCCAGCATCAGACCGACCCCGTGCGCGGCTCGCCGGCTAGACGGTCGGCGTTGGGCTCCATGTCGGGCACATTGTGCCGGCGCGGCCGCACCCGCTTGTCGATACCGCGCCACGTCTTGCGGATCAGGTCGGCGAAGCCGCCCGGCACGAAGATGACCATGAACATGAAGACGAGTCCGAGCACGAGCAGCCATTGCTCGCCGATCTCCGCCTGCACGACGTTCTCGAAATAAAGCAGGAAGAACGCACCCATCATCGGGCCGATGAGCGTGCCGACGCCGCCAATCACCGACATGATCACGACCTCGCCCGACGTGGTCCAGTAGAGGTATTCGCTGGCCACATAGCCTTCCAGCACGACGATGAGGAAGCCGGCCATGCCGGCGTACATGGCCGAGATCAGGTAGGCGGCCATCTTGTAGCGCCAGACGTTGACGCCGGTATATTCGAGCCGCATTGGGTTTTCCTTGATCGCCCGCAGCATCAGGCCGAACGGCGAGCGCTTGATCTGGCGCGCTGCGGCAAAGCCGACGATCAGGATGATCGCGGACAGGATGAAGACCAGATCCTCCTCCAGGCGAATCCCGAGAAGCGTCCGGTTGGGTATGTCCGTCAGCCCGTTGTCGCCGCCGGTCCATTGCTGCAGCGCCGACGACTTGACCAACGCATGGATCATCTCGCCGAAGGCGAGCGTCAGGATGGAGAAATAGATGCCCGACCGCTTCAAGGTGAGATAGCCGATAAACAGCCCGACGATCGTCAAGGCGATCCCGGTGATGATCATCGCCGGGATGATGTCGGACGACACCAGCTTAAACGACAGCCCGGCGACATAGGCGGCGACGCCGAAGAAGGCGGCGTGGCCGAAGGACAGATAGCCGGTCAAGCCGAGCAGGATGTCAAAACCCAGCGCGAACATCGCCCAGATCACGATATGGTTGGCGAGCACCTGGTAGCCGTTGATCCAGATGATCCAGAACGGCATCGTCAGCACGACGATGGCGAACAGGCCGACGACCAAAGCTTCCCACAGCAGCGGCCGGGGCGTTCCGGCCCGCCTTGCGCTTGCCTCCGCCCGCGGCTGGACCGCCCGCGGATCGGCGCTGGCGACGCTCATTCGAAAACTCCTTTTTTGCCAAACAGGCCGCGCGGACGGACGAGCAGGACGATCACGGCGACAAGGTAGATGACGATTTGCTGGAGAGCGGCGAAAAGCGTCTGGACTATTCCGGAATCGGCGCCGATCAGCGCCGCAATATCACTGGTATAATTCTGCGCCAGCACGCTGAAGGACGAAGCCATGCCGATCAGCACGGCGGCGACCAGAGCTCCGATCATGGATCCCATGCCGCCGATGACGACGACGAGAAACGACGGCACCAGAAGCGCCATGCCGACATCGGGCGAAACGGTGACGATCGGCCCGCCGAAGACGCCGGCGACGCCTGCGATCAGCGCGCCGATGCCGAAGACAATGCTGAATTTCTGGGTGATATTGACGCCGAGGAAGCGCAGCATCTCGGGGTCGCGCATGCCGGCGCGCACAGTCAATCCGAACTTGGTGAAGCGCAGCAGCGCGAACAGCGCCAGCACGGTCAAGACAGCGACCAGGATCAGGGTCAGCCGGAAGGTCGGATAGGGGACGAAGCCGGTGAGGAACGGCATCGGGATGGCGAGGCTGCCCTCTGGCGGCGTCGCGCCGGCGCCGTAAAAAAAAGTCGGCCGGCCCGCCCAGGACGGGATGGGGTATTGCAGCGGATTGGCGCCGAAGCGCCATCGCAAAGCCTCCTGGACGACGATGGCGAGCCCGAAGGTGACGAGGATCTGGTCGGTATGCGGGCGATTGTAGAAGAAGCGCATGAGGCCGCGCTCCAGCACGATGCCGATACCGAAGAGCAGCAGCGCCGTCAGGATCAGGACAAGCCAGAAATTGAGCCCGAGCCCGGTGAGCAGGAGGACCGCTATATAGGACCCGATGATGTAGAGCGCGCCATGGGCGAAGTTGACCACGCCGAGCGTACCGAAGATCAGGGTGAGGCCGAGCGCGATGAGCGCGTAGATCGCGCCGACCTGAAGACCGGCAAGGAGCTGCGTGAAGATGACGTTCATGATGCACTCAGCCCGGCGCTGCCCTGCCGGTCGGGGTATCGTGCCTCACATGCTGTCCCGCGGCCGCCACTACGCCGCGACCGCCGGCGAGACAACAAGGAAGGGCGGACCGCGGTAGGCCCGCCCGGTCGTTTGTCAGGCGGTCGGCTCGTAGGGCCCAAGCTCGGCTGCCGGCCCGCCGAAGGCCGGAATCTTCGGGTCGTAGGTCACTTCCTCGCGCGGCACCTGCCGGACGATATTCAGGAGGTCATACTCGGTCGTCCGCTCGGAGGGCGCCTTGCCCTGCACGACGAGGATGTCGTGGAAGCACTGATGGTCCTCGGCGCGGTAGACGTGCTTGTTGGGCGCCACGCCTTCGAACTCGAAGCCCTCCAGCGCCTTGATGACTTCCGGCGGGTAGAAGGTGCCGGCCATCTCCACGGCGTTGGCGTAGAGGAGCGTTTGCACGTAGGCGGTGTGCGCCGCCTGCGACGGCGGGAAGCCGTGCGCCTCGGTGAACACTTTCACAAACAGCTTGGTGCCCTCGTCATCGAGCTTGTCGTTCCAGTTGGTGGTGCCGTAGACGCCCTCGATGTTGTCGCCGGCGCCCTTGGCCATCAGCTCCGAATAGAGCGGCACGACGACCTGCACGTCCTTGCCGTTCTTCTGCAGGTCGCGCATGCCGAACTGCACGGCCTGGGTCAGCGAGTTGATCATGTCCTTGCCGTAGTGGTTGAGAACCACCACGTCGGCGTCGGAGTTGAGAGCCGCGGTCAGGAACTGCGAGAAGTCCGGCGCGCCCAGCGGCGTCATGATGTTGTTGACGGTCGTCCAGCCCTCCTTCTCCGTGGCGTTCTTCATGGAATCGTATTGCGTGTGACCCCAGGTGTAATCCGCCGTCAGGTGGAAGGTACGGCGGTCCTTGCCGTAGGCTTCGGCCAGGATCGGCCCGAGCGCGATGCCGGACATATAGGCGTTGAAGAAATGGCGGAAGCCGTAACGCCGCCGGTCCTTGCCGGTGGTGTCGTTGGAATGGGTGAGCCCGCACATGAAGATCACACCCTTTTCCTGGGCGAGATATTGCTGGGCGACGGCCTCGGCCGAGGACGAGCCGCCGGTGAACATGATGACGCCATCGCGCTCGATCATGCGCTGGCCGACCTCGCGGGCCGTGTCGGGCTTGGTCTGCGTATCGCCGGTGACGTACTCGATCTTCTTCCCGAGGACGCCGTTGCCCTTCAGATTGGACGGCTTCAGCGTCTCCAGCAGGCCGCCGCCCTCGTTCAGGTGCTTGACGGCGAGATCATAGGCGCGCAGCTCGTCCGCCCCTTCGTCGGCGTAGGCGCCGGTCTGCGGCACGACGAAGCCGAACTTGACGGTCGAACCCTCGGTGCGGGCCGGGAAGTTGCCGATCGGCTTGTAATCCTGGGCCCAGGCGCCGCGAACGAAGTGGAGAGGCGCGATCCCGGAGAGGGCGAGTGCCCCCGCTCCGGCGGCGGCGCCTCCCAGAACCACGCGCCGCGAAACGGGCTTCGGCGTCTTGGGGTTGCGGTCACTCATGATCTTCCTCCATGTTTCTTCGGGTTCGCCCCGGATCCGGGCGCGAGCGGCGCCCGACCTCAACGGGAACTTACGTGCCAAGCCCGGCGGCGGCAATAAGCAATCGGTCGAATGCGCCGGGGTGCTCAGAGGCCGGGGCATTCGACCCGCGCAAGTCTCGACCCACGCGCCGAGGCCCCCGAGTGTGCGCCGGGCACTTTTCCCGCTTCGAGCGCAGCAACCGCAGAACCATTTGCGCTTGCCGCCGTTTTGCCTCAGATCAAGGGGAGGCGTCCCCTCGGGCGTCCGCGTGAGTTTTGATGAAACGTCTTACGGCGATCGCCGCTAAGCAAACGCAAGCTGGGGAACACGATGGCGAAGAAAGAGACCGCCGCAACGAGCTCGAAAAAGGGGTCGAAATCGAAGGGCGAGGGGTCGGTCAGTCCGGCGAAGCGAGCAGCCAATCCGGCTCTCATGAAGCCTTTGCAGCCGTCCAAGGAGCTGGCGGAAATCGTCGGAGGGGACCCATTGCCCCGCCCGGAGATGGTCAAGAAGGTTTGGGATTACATCAAGAAGAACGACCTGCAGAACCCGGAGAACCGCCGTGAGATCCTCGGCGACGACAAGCTCAAGGCGGTTTTCGGCAAGGACAAGGTCACGATGTTCGAGATGAACAAGCATCTTGCGGCTCATTTGAAATGATCCGGTGAGCCAACCTGCACTGCTGTTACAGCCACCCCGCCTCACCCGGCGGGGTTTTTGCTTTCTGTCATTTCCCGCGGCCTTGCACCAAAGTTGCCGTGGTAAATGTCAGCCAAACCTAACCGGCATTCCCGCCGCGCAACATAGCGCATCGTCGAAGCGCCGCCCGAGGAGGTCTCGGCCGCCGCCATGCCAAGCTTTTCCGCCACCCGTCTCGACCCGGTGTTGCGCGCGTCGATATCCGCCATGACCTCCTGGAGCCGGATGGTCTGAAAGGCATGCGCCAGGATGGGCCGGGCGGCTTCGGTCGCATAGCCGCGCCCCCATTCGGCGCGAATGAGCCGCCAGCCGATCTCGATGTCCGGCCCGGCCAGACCAAGCGGAACGAGCATGACCCAGCCGAGAAACCAGCGCGCGCCCGGCTGCCGGGAGATCGACCAATAACCCGGGCCCGGTGGATAGGCGTAGTTGATTCGGTTCCGACGAAGGCGCGGTGCTCCCGTTCGTCGCCCCACGGACCGGACACGAACCGGGTGACCTCGGGGTCGCGGTCCATAGCGATCGAGGCGTCCAGGTCCGCGGCGGTTCTGCGGCGCAGGATCAGGCGCTCGGTGCGGAACTCAGGGAGCATCGCGGCGAACGCCCTTCACCATGCCGGCAAGCCCCTCCGCCGCCCCCGGCCGCAGCTCCGCCGCCAGGAGCCGCTCCGGATCGACCGGGCCGGGCAAGGCCACCGCCTTGGGGGGAAGCGGCTTGAAGCCGAGCGGGCCGTAATAGGGGAGGTCGCCGACCAGGATCACGAAGTCATGGCCGGCGGCCTCGGCCGTCTCCAAGGCGAGGCGGACGAGAGCCTTGCCGTGGCCCTCGCCCTTGCAGCACGGGTCGACCACGAGCGGGCCGAGCAGCAGTCCCTGCCGCTCGCCGACGGAAATCGGCGTCATGCGAACCGAGCCGATGAGCGCGCCGTCCCGCTCCGCCACAAGCGACAGCGCCGGGTCATGCGGTGCCTGCTCGCGCACCCGGAAGGCCGCGCGGGCATAGGCGCCCGGCCCGAAAGCCGCGCGCTGCAGCGCCTCTATGGCGAGATTGTCGGTGTCCCGTTCGGGCCGGGTGTTGGTCGCGTCTGGCATCGGAAATCCGCGGTTCTGGTCTAGGGGCCGCGGCTCGCCCGGATCGGGGGCGTCAGCTCGGCGGCGCGACGGTGGGTTCGGCGCGGGCAGCGCCTGTCTCGCGTCGTCGCGGCTGGCCGGTCATGTTCGCCCTCATGGGCGCGCGCCCTACCATGGTCAGCGGGCGTCAACAAGCTGGAACAGCCGCGCCAGCGAGCCGTTCAGCCTGTCCCGGTTCTTGCCGAAACGGCGCCGGACGGGCATGAAGCAATCGCCGCGGCGGTCAGCCCTGGAGAATATCGTATGGGCATGCTTGTCGAGGGCCAATGGCAGGACAAGTGGTACGACACCACTAGTAGCGGCGGCCAGTTCGTCCGGCAGGATTCCCGTTTCCGCAACTGGGTGACGCTTGACGGCTCGCCCGGTCCGACCGGCGAAGGCGGCTTCAAAGCCGAGCCCGACCGGTACCACCTCTATGTCTCGCTCGCCTGCCCCTGGGCGCACCGCACGCTGATCTTTCGGCGCGTGAAAAAGCTGGCTGAGGCGATCGGGGTCTCCGTCGTCGAGCCGCACATGCTGTCGGAGGGCTGGACCTTTTCCGGGGACTGGCCGGACGACCTCTACGGCAAAAGCCAGCTTTACGAGATTTACCTCAAGGCCGACCCGAAATATTCCGGCCGCGTGACCGTCCCGGTGCTCTGGGACAAGAGCCGCGAGACGATCGTCAACAACGAATCCGCCGACATCATCCGGATGCTGAATTCAGCCTTCGATGAATGGGGCGACGGTTCGCTCGATTTCTATCCCGAGCCGCTCCGCCCGGAGATCGATGCAATCAACGCCACCGTCTACGAGAAGGTGAACAACGGCGTCTACCGCGCCGGCTTCGCCACCACGCAAAACGCCTACGACGAGGCGGCCCGCATGCTCTTCAATACGCTGGAGGAGCTTGACGCACGGCTGGACGAGCAACGCTTCCTTGTGCGCGATCGCCTGACCGAATCGGATTGGCGACTGTTCACGACTTTGGTGCGGTTCGACGCCGTCTACCATGGCCATTTCAAGTGCAATCAGCTGCGGATCGCCGATTACCGGAACCTCTCAGGTTATTTGCGGGACCTCTTCCAGATGCCGGGCGTGAAGGAGACAGTGAACTTCGACCAGATCAAGCAGCATTATTATTTCAGCCATGCCCAGATCAACCCGACCCGGATCGTGCCGCTCGGCCCGCTGCTGATCCTCGACGCCCCGCACGACCGCGACCGCTTCCGCGGCGACGGCATTCCGGTGCGGGCGTGACCCGCTACCAGTCCACGGCGGGCGGAGCGCCGGACAGGACTTCCTTGATCCGCGCGCGTGTGGCCGGCGTGGTCTCTGCCGGTAGCGCGTCGAGCCGGAACCGGTCCGCCGCGACGATTTCGCGGTTCGGGATCTTGGGAACCGAGCGCTGTTCCCAGGCGCGGCAGACGAAGAGGGCGACGTGATCGCGGCGGTCTGCCTGGCGGTTGCGGTAGACGCCGAAAAGCTCCGGCGGGCCGGTCAGAGCAGCCCCGGCCTCTTCCATGATCTCCCGCGCCAGCGCTTCGGCGATGCTCTCGCCCGCTTCCACCCCTCCCCCCGGCAGGTACCATCCCGGCATGTAGCTGTGCCGCACCAGGAACACGCTCGCGTCGGTCAGGAGCATGGCGCGGACGCCAAGCGTCATGCCGCGAGTAATCCGGCTGACGGCGAGATAGCCGCGCTGCAGCAAGCGGTTGTGGAGCTTCAGCGCCATGGGTCCTGCCGCCGTCTATGGGCGCCTAAGAACGGGGAAGGGTCCGCAGCCTCGCTCAAAGCCGCGCCGGCTCGCCGCGACGGGCACGGCTAGGCTCCGGCCATGTTCCGCCTGGCGCATTTGTCCGATGTCCATCTCGGTGCCGTCCCCGAAATGCGGCTCCGGGATTACGCCTCGAAGCGCATCGTCGGCTACACGAATTGGCGGCGCAACCGCAAGGGAGCGATGACATCGGAAACGCTGGACCGGCTCGTCGCCGATCTGCGCGCCCACGAGCCCGACCATATCGCGGTCACCGGCGACCTCACCAATATCGCCCGGCGCGAGGAGTTCGAGAATGCGCGCCTCTGGCTGGAGGCGCTCGGGCCGCCCGACCGGGTCACCGCCATCCCCGGCAACCACGATTCCTACGTGCCCCGGGCACATCATCGCTACCGAAAACTCTGGGCGCCGTGGATGGTGAGCGACGATTCGGAGCACATCGGCAAGGCGCTGTTTCCGTTCATGCGGCGCAAGGGCCACGTCGCCCTCATCGGCGTCTCCTCCGCCGTCGCTTCGGCCCCGTTCATGGCGACCGGGCACGTGGGCGAGCGGCAGACGGAGCGGGTC
>Ga0183260_10005310_pt1 | contig 10136 bp, 12 predicted proteins | sample AntDrymUQ4972206_2_FD_129768 | JGI IMG/M metagenome (GOLD analysis project Ga0183260, IMG submission 129768) | Polar desert sand microbial communities from Dry Valleys, Antarctica - metaG UQ497 (22.06) (version 2) (version 2) | ecosystem: Environmental > Terrestrial > Soil > Desert | place...
GGCGCCGCATGTCCGGCTTGACATCAGGGCGTCACCCTGATCTCGCCGCTCGCCCGAGCTCGCCCGTCGAGCGGACGAGCGCGCCCGGCTGGTGCTCTCGGCGTCGGTAGGCGCGCCTCGCCTCAGTACAGCGCTGAGGCAAGGCGCCGGCGATGCTCGCGCGCGAGCTCGTGGTCGGCGCCGAGCTCGATGAAAATCGCCACCATCGCCTGGCGCACGAGGTCCCGCTCCTCGGGCTCCGTCGCCGCGGCAAATGCCTGCTGGAGCTGTTCGAGCGCCGAGGCATGGTCGCCATCGTCCCAGGCCGTGAACGCCTGCTCGACCTCGTGGCCGTTCATCGACAGGCGGGCCCGCGCCGCGAGCCCCGCGGCCGCGAAGTCGTGTGCGAAGGGCTCGAGCACGGCGAGCGCCTCCTGCGGCTCGTCCCTACGCAGCAGCAGGCGTCCGAGCGCTTGGCCGGCGCGCTGCTGGTGCGGGTCGAGCTCGAGCGCGCGCCGCAGCTCGGCCTCGTCGTCTGACCCGGCCAGCCGGTCGGCCTCGGAGGGCACCAGGCGATCGAAGAAGCGCTCGACCTCGGCGGGCGGCAGGGCGCCTGTGAACTCGTCGGCGAGGCGGCCGTCGCGGAAGCCCTTGACCGCGGGGATGCCCTGCACCTGGAAGCTCGCGGCGAGGCCCTGGTTGCTGTCGACGTCGACCTTCGCCAGGTCGACCTGACCCTCGCGCGCCCTCGCCGCCTGCTCGAGCGCCGGTGTCAGCGCGCGGCACGGACCACACCAGGCGGCCCAGAAGTCGACTACCACCGGCAGCTCGCGCGAGCGCTCGACGACGCGCTCCGCGAACTGTGCCTCGTCGACATCGAAGATCATCGCCGGCTCGACTATAGGCGGCGGCGCCGGTCAGGGCCCCGACACGGCGACCTTCTCGACCACGACCGGCTCGAGCGGCGTGCCCGCCTGGCCGCTTGCCGGGTCGCCGAGCTGCGCGATCCGGTCGACGACGTCGAGCCCGTCCCGCACCTCGCCGAGCAGCGCGTAGTCGGGCGGCAGGCCGGCGTCGGGGGCCGTGACGACGAAGAACTGCGACCCGGCGGTGCCGGGCCGCTCGTCGCCGGCCTTCGCCATCGCCACGACGCCCTTCGTGTACTGGGCTCCGCGCGGCGGGCGGTCGACCGTCTTGTAGCCAGGACCGCCCATGCCCGTCCCGGTCGGATCGCCTCCCTGGATGACGAACCCCGGCACGATGCGATGGAACACCGTCTGCTCGAAGAAGCCGTCCCCGGCGAGCGCGACGAACGAAGCGGCGGTGCGGGGAGCGGCCTTGACGTCGACCTCGATCTCAAAGTCACCGCAGTTGGTGGTAACGGTCGCGCGGTAGCTCCCGTCGGCCTCGAGGCGCCGGCGCGGCGGCTGCCGCTCGCCATCGGGCTTCGGAGCAGGGGCCTGCACTGGCTCGCAGCCGGGGACGCTCGACGGCCCCGATGTGCTCGACTGGGTCGCCGAGCCGGCCGCCGGATCCTGCTTCTCCTCACCACCGCAGGCAGCGCCTGTGAGCGCCAGCGCGAGCGCCGCGAGCGAGCAAGACCAGGAGCGCGACACGCGCGAAAGGCTAGACCGGGTCGCGGCGTACGATTGCCGCGCCTTGCGCCTGTCCGCCTTCGTCGACTCCTACGACCAGGTCATCCTCGACCTCGACGGCTGCGTCTGGGTCGGCGAGGAGGCGAGCGCCGGCGCCGCGGAGGCGATCGCCGCACTGCGCGAGGCGAGCAAGCGGGTGGCGTTCGTGACCAACAACCCCTACGACGCCGGCGAGGACTTCGTGCGCAAGCTGTGGGGCCTCGGCGTGCGCGCGTCGCTTGACGACGTCGTAACCGTCGGCGGGGCCGTGCAGCATCTGCTCGCAGAGACACGCCCCGGCCGCGGGGCGTTCGTGATCGGCACCCAGGCGATGCGCGACCACGTCAGCCACGCCGGGCTGAGCGTCCTGAACGGGACCGGTCTCGCCCCGCAGGCCGACCTGGTGCTCGTCGCGGGCACGCGCGAGCTCACCTACGAGGACCTGCGCGACGCGGTGCTCGCACTGAGCCGCGGGGCGGACTTCCTCGCCACCGGCCGAGACCGCACATACCCGATGCCGGACGGTCCGTGGCCCGCCACCGGCGCCCTCGTCGCGGCCGTCGAGTACGCGAGCGAGCGGACAGCCCAGATCGTCGGCAAGCCGGAGCCGCAGCTCTTTCGCACCGCGCTCGACCGGCTCGGCCCGGGACGCACGCTCGCCGTCGGCGATCGCCTCGATGCCGACATCGGCGCAGCCGCGAGCGCCGGCATCGACGCAGCGCTCGTGCTAAGCGGGGGCGCGACGCGCCAGCAGGCGGCGGTCGCACCCGCGCCGCGACCGCTGGTCGTGACAGAGACACTCGCCGAGCTGGTGCTCGGGCGCCACGCCGCGCTTGCGAGCGGCTGAAGGCCCCGAATCGGAATGTCCGGCGCGGGCGTCGGCGAACATAGTCAGGCAGTGACCCGCAAGACCCACCACAAGCACTCGTCGTCGAAGGGCTACCGCCGACTGCTGGACGGGCTGGCCGAGATCGAGGGCGTCCACCGCGTGGCGACCGGCAAGGTCAAGCCGCGCATGGGCAGCGGGCGCCCGGTCGCCGCGATCTCGAAGGTGAGGCGCGTGCCCTCCGGGCTCTCGATCACGATCAACACGGAGGGCGCGATCGTCGACGCGTACGTGATCACCGATCGTCCCGAGGCGGTCGCTGCGGCGATCGACGAGCGCGGTTGGAGCGCCTCCGACTAGGCGACCGTCTGGTGCGACGGAGTCTGCCTCCTCTGCCGTATATATACATCGTCTCGTGCCTCCGACGCTTGCCAACGGGAAGATCTGCTACGTCGAATCCCGACAACCGACGTCGATCGCTCGGCCGCCTTCTACGACGCGGTATTCGGCTGGAGCATCAGGCGGCGCGGCGACGGTGACACCGCGTTCGACGATACGACGGGCGAGGTGAGCGGCACGTGGGTCGTTGGTCGGCCGCCGTCGCCTGAGCCCGGCCTGCTGGTCCACGTCATGGTCGACAGCGTCGCCGCGACCGTCGACCTCGTCATCGCACACGGGGGCGAGATCGTGCGGGCGATCGGGGCCCAGGCACCGGAGATCACCGCATGGTTCCGCGATCCCGAGGGCAACGTGATCGGGCTCTACCAGGAGCCCGGCGACTCCGCACGCGGCAGCTAGCGGGAGGCTTGGGCCCGCGCGAGCAGCAGCTCGCGCTCACGAGCGTTTCGCGTCAGCGAGGCGGCGCGCTCGAACTCCACGCGCGCCTCGTCGACGCGGCCGAGCTTCTCGAGCAGATCGCCGCGCACCCTCGGCAAGAGGTGGTAGCCGCGGAGCGCCGGCTCCGAGACCAACTGATCGGCGAGCTCGAGGCCCGCTGCGGGGCCGAACGCCATCGCGACCGCGACGGCGCGGTTCAGCTCGACCACCGGCGATGGCGCGAGCTCGGCGAGCGCGTCGTAGAGCGCCGCGATGCGCGACCAAGCCGTCTCCGCCGGGGTGCGCGCTCGCGCGTGGCAGGCCGCGATCGCGGCCTGGAGCGCGTACGGACCGAGCGCGCCGCCGAGTCGCTCGGCGCGCTCGAGCGCCGCGAGGCCACGACGCACGAGGACATGGTCCCAGCGCCCACGGTCCTGATCGAGTAGCCGAATCGGCTCTCCCGACGGGCCGACCCGCGCCCTCGAACGCGACGCCTGGATCTCCAGTAGGGCCACGAGGCCGTGGACCTCCGGCTCCTGCGGGACGAGCTCGGCCACGATACGCCCGAGCCGCAGCGCATCCTCACAGAGCGCCGGTCGCAACCAGTCCTCACCGGCGGTCGCCGAGTAGCCCTCGTTGAAGACGAGGTAGATGACCTCGAGCACCGACGCCAGGCGCGTCTCTCGCTCGGCACCACTCGGCACCTCGAACGGCACGCGCGCCTCGGCGAGCGTCCGCTTCGCGCGCACGATCCGCTGGGCGACCGTCGACTCGGAGACGAGGAACGCGCGCGCGATCTCGCTCGTCGTCAGCCCTCCAAGCAGGCGCAGAGTGAGCGCGACACGCCCCTCGGTCGACAGCACCGGGTGGCAGCTCATGAAAACGAGCCGCAGCAGGTCGTCGCCGATGTCGTCGTCGAGTGCAGCGTCGAGATCGGGCTCGGCCAGCTGCCGCTCGACCTCGATCTCGCGACCGAGCTGCTCCTGCTTGCGCGCGAGGCGCGCGTCGCGCCGCACGCGGTCGATCGCCCGGTGCCTGGCCGTGGCCATCAGCCAGGCGCCCGGGTTGTCCGGTACACCTGACTGCGGCCATTGCTCGAGCGCGGCCACGAGCGCGTCCTGGGCGAGCTCCTCGGCGAGACCGACGTCGCGCACGATCCGCACGAGGCCGGCGATCACCCCCGCCGACTCGATCCTCCAGACAGCGTCGATCGCGCGATGGGCATCGAAGGCGCTCATCGCGAGCAGCTCTGCGCTACTGCTGCGCGGCGGACTGCGCGCGCAGCCGCTCCTCCTGCTCCCGCAGCTCGGGGGTGAGCGCGTCGCCGAAGTCCTCGGCCTCGAACACCCTGCGGATCTCGATCTCGGCATCCCCCTCGTGCGGGCTCGGGCAGCGCTTGACCCACTCGATCGCCTCGTCCATCGACTTCACCTGCCACAGCCAGAAGCCCGCGATCAGCTCCTTCGCCTCGGTGAAGGGCCCGTCGGTCACGCTGCGCTCGCTCCCTGAGAACCTGACGCGGGCGCCCTTCGAGCTCGGGTGAAGCCCCTCGCCCGCCAGCATCACGCCGGCCTTGACGAGCTCCTCGTTGTAGGCGCCCATCTCGGTCAGCAGTTGCTCGCCGGGCATGACGCCCGCCTCCGTGTCCTCGTTCGCCTTGAGCAGGATCATGACTCGCATCGTCGTGCCTCCTTGTTGTTGACATCGCCTCTACTAACACGTCGAACGGGGCGCCGCGAAATCGACAGGCTTCAGCCACTCGGCCGCGCGGGTCGCCTGAGACCCGGATGCACGCCGCCGGGAGCCCCTCGGCCGCGGCTATGCGCTGGAGCAGGCCGACGAGCTGATCGCGCTCCGGCTCGTCGAGCGACGCGAGCAGCTCTGCCTCGTGCGCATCGACCGCCCGCTCCGCGTCCGCGAGCAGCTCCGCCGCGGCGCGCGTCAGGTGGAGCGCGTACGCCCGCCGGTCCCGAGGGTCGCGGCGCCGCTCGACCAGCCCGCGCGCCTCGAGGTCGTCGACCAGCGCGACCATCGCGGTGCGATGCACCCCGAGCGCGCCGCTGAGCGCCTGCTGAGACTGGCCGGCGGCGGTCGCAATGTGCGTGAGTAGGCCGAAGTGCCGAGGATGCAGGCCGAGGGGGCGCAGCCGCTCGGTCAGGCGCTCGACCTCGTGGACGCCGAGCTGCGAGGTCCTGATTGTGATCTTCCTCGACCTGATGGTGGTCCAGCCGGGGACTTGAGGCGATCGCGGGCGCACGTCCGTTGCGCGTGCGCCGCCCATAGAATGGGCGGCGTGACCGACCGAGCCTCGCACTCATGTGCCGGATACTCGGCTGCGTAGCGCGCGAGCCGGTCTCGATCCGGCACGAGCTGCTCGAGTCGGAGAACCCGTTCATCCGCCAGTCCGAGCAGCACGACTCGGGCTGGGGCATGGCCGTCTACGAGCGCCCCGACGGTGACCGCCCGAGCTGCGTGCGCTTCGCCCGCGCCGCTTACGAGGATCCCGACTTCACGCGCGCGACCGAGCAGCGCGGGCGCATCTTCAACGCCCATGTGCGGCGCGCGACGATGGGCGGGCTGACGCTCGAGAACACGCATCCGTTCTGCCTCGGGAACTACTCCTTCGGCCACAACGGCACGGTCCTCCACTACGCGCGGCTGGCAGAGCCGGGCGTCGCCGACGCCCGGGGCCAGACCGACTCCGAGCACCTGTTCAACTTCCTGATGCGCGACTTCGACCCCGGTGCGGTCGCGGCATCGCTGCGCCGGGCGGTGCTCGCGGTGATCGAGCGCTCGCGCTTCTCAGGCGTCAACTTCCTGTTCTCGGACGGCGAGCGCCTGTACGCCTACCGCCTCGGCATCTTCGAGCTCCACTGGGCCGCTCGGCCCGGGCGGCTGCTGGTCGCCTCGGAGAAGATGTCGGACGGACCCTGGCACACGGTCAAGCAGGACGTGCTGCTGACGCTCGACCCGGAGGATTTGGAGGAGCCCCACGCCGAGCGCCTGGTCGGCGACGCGGCGGTGGCGAGCGCCGACATCGTGAAGTTCGAGGAGGGCACAGGACTCAGCGGCGCCGCTCGCGGCGCCTTTGCAGCCGAGCGAGCTGCCCGCCTCGCCGCCCCAGCGCAGCAGTGACAGGCAGAACCCGCGCCCGGCTCTGCGTCATCGCTTGAGCCGGCGCTTCGCGCTGATCGTCAACCCCGCCGCGGCGAGGGGACGGGCGCTCGACGCGCTTCCCCCCGCCCTCGCGGAGCTGCGCTCCCTGGGGGTCGAGCATCGTGTGGTCCGTGCCCTCGGGCTGCCGCACGCCCGCGCCGAGGCCGCCGCGGCGGTCGGCCGCAGCGAGACCGTGGTCGCGGTCGGCGGCGACGGCCTCGTGGGCGCCCTCGCGGGCGCCGTAAGCGACGCGGACGGCACGCTCGCGATCGTGCCGGCGGGCCGCGGGAACGACTTCGCGCGCGTGCTCGACGTCCCGCGCGCCGCCGGCGCGGCCGCGCGCCTGGCGGTCGAGGGAAGGCCGCGGGCCGTCGACCTGGGCGAGGTCGAAGGACGTGCATTCGTCGGCATCGCGAGCGTCGGCATCGACTCGGACGCCAACCGCGTAGCGCGCAGGGCCCAGCTCGTGCGCGGAGAGCTCGTCTACTTCTACGCGGCGCTGCGCGCGCTCGTGGCGTGGCGCCACGCGTGCTTCGAGATCGTGGCCGACGGCGCGACGGCGAGCGTCCGCGGCTACTCGGTGGCCGTGGCCAACTCGCGCGCCTACGGGGGTGGGATGATCCTCGTCCCCCACGCCCGCCTCGACGACGGTCGCCTCGACGTGCTCACGATCGCCGCGCATCCGAAGCTGCGCTTCCTGCGCTCGTTTCCGAGGGTGTTCAGCGGCCGCCACATAGAAGACCCCGCGTTGCGGTTCACGACCGCGACCTCGGTCGAGCTGAGCGCCGATCGGCCGCTCGTCGTCTACGCCGACGGCGAGCCGATCGCCACCCTGCCGGTGACCGTCCGAGTGCGCCCGGGCGCACTACGGGTGATCGCGCGCTGATGCTGCTCGCGTCGAAGCTCGCGCTCGCCCGCGCCGCTCGCGGCGGCAGCCGCCGCCTGCGTCGCGGCGGGACGACAGTGCCGGGACGCGTGCTGCTGCGCCTCGAGCCGCGCGCGATCGCGCTCCTCGGGCGGCGGCTCGGGCGTGGCTCGGCCGTGATCTCGGCGACGAACGGCAAGACCACCACCGCGGCGATGATCGCCGCGATCATGGCTCACGCGGGCGTCGCGCTCGTGCACAACCGCGCCGGCTCGAACATGAACTGGGGTGTCGCGACGGCGCTGCTCGACGCCGGTCACAGCCCCGCCGAGCTCGGGCTGTTCGAGGTCGACGAGGCGTGGCTTGCGGCCGTCGCCCGCGACCTCGAGCCGGACGTGTTCGTGCTGTCGAACCTCTTTCGCGACCAGCTCGACCGCTACGGGGAGCTCGAGCTGCTCGCAGACCGCTGGGCGGAGGTGGTGGCCGAGCGCGCCGGGCGGTCGAAGTTCGTGCTCAACGCCGACGACCCGCTCGTCGCGGACCTCGGGCGCGGCCAGGCGCAGGTGACCTACTTCGGCGTCGAGGACGCCTCGATCGCATCGCCCGAGCTGCAGCACGCCGCCGACTCGAAGCGCTGTCGCAACTGCGGCGCCGCCTACGCCTACGAGTCCGCCTACCTCGCACACCTCGGCCACTACCGCTGCCAGAGCTGCGGCCGCGAGCGCCCGCGCCCCGCCGTGGCGGCCGAGCGCGTTGCCCTGCACGGGATGACGGGCGCCGAGATCGACCTGCGCCTGCGCGAGGGCCGGCTCGACCGATTGCGCCTGCCGCTGCCCGGCCTCTACAACGTCTACAACGCGATCGCCGCGGCCGCCGCGGCGGTCGAGCTCGGCGCGTCGCCGGCGGCGGTGCGTGCGGGGCTCGAGGGGTTCGCCGGCGCCTTCGGCCGTGTCGAGACGATCGCCGTCGGCGGGCGCGACCTCTCGATCCTGCTCGTCAAGAACCCGGCCGGCGCCAACGAGGTGCTGCGCACGCTGACGCTCGAGGACGGGTCGTTCGACCTCTGGCTGGCGCTCAACGACCACACCGCCGACGGGCGCGACGTCTCCTGGATCTGGGATGCCGACTTCGAGCTGCTGGCTGGGCGCGTGCACAGCGCCACCTGCTCTGGCACCCGTGCCGAGGAGATGGCGCTGCGGCTGAAGTACGCGGGCGTCGAGGCTCCGACAGCGGTCGAGCGCGACCTCGGCCGCTCGCTCGACGCGGCGCTCGCGGGCGGCGACGGTGGGGCCCTCTACGCCCTGCCGACCTACACCGCCCTGCTCGAGCTGCGCGACCTGCTCGCACGGCGTGGCGTCGCGGGGCGGTGGGCGGACTGAATCGCCTGCCGCTCGACGACGCCGTCGTCTGGCACGACGTCGAGTGCGCGGCCTACGAGGCCGACCTGGCGCTCTGGGAGCGCCTGGCCGCGAAGCGTCCCGGGCCGGTGCTCGACCTCGGCGCAGGCACGGGCCGGGTGGCGCTGCACCTCGTCGAGCGTGGCCACGCCGTGACGGCGCTCGATTCGGACCCGGCGCTCGTGGCCGCCCTCGCGACGCGCGCTCGCGAGCGCGGCCTGCGGCTCACCGCCCTGACGGCGGACATCCGCTCCTTCGACCTCGGCGGCCGCCGCTTCGGGCTCGCGGTCGCTCCGATGCAGGTCTTTCAGCTGCTCGGCTCGAGCGCGGGCCGCGAGGCCGCGCTCGCGGCCGTGCACGCCCATCTCGAGCACGGCGGAGTGCTCGCTGTCGCGCTCGCCGATCCGTTCGAGGGCGTCCCCGCGGAGGTAGCCCTGCCGCCGCTCCCCGACATCCGCGAGCAGGACGGCTGGGTGTTCCAGAGCACCCCCGTCGGCCTGCGATCCGTCGAGGGCGCGACCAACATCGAACGCGTGCGCCACGCCGTCGCCCCGGACGGCGCACTGCACGAGTCGATCGCCGTCATCCGCCTCGACGTGGTCCGACCGGCTGAGCTCGAGCGCGCCGCGGCCGCGCTTGGCTACCGCGTCCGCGCTCGCGAGCAGGTGCCCGAGACGGAGGCCTACGTCGGCAGCGCGGTCGTGAAGCTGGAGGCGACTTGAACGAGCCGACCCTGCGCGTCTGCGCGCTCTATCCGGATCTGATGAACATCTACGCCGATCGCGGCAACATCGCCGTGCTGCGCGCGCGCTGCCTATGGCGTGGGCTCGGCTTCGAGCTCGGCTCCGCGGGCCTCGGCGAGCCACTCGATCCCGACGCGCACGATCTCTTCTACATCGGCGGCGGGCAGGATCGCGATCAGGTGTCGGTCGCGCGTGACATGGTGGCGACCAAGCGCGCGGCCCTGCACGCCGCCGCCGAGCGCGAGGCGGTGGTGCTCGCCGTCTGCGGCGGCTACCAGCTGCTCGGCCACTCCTATCAGCTCGGAGCGGACGAGCTGCCGGGCGTCGGGCTCGTCGACCTGCGCACCGTCCGCACGCCGGGGCCGCGGCTGATCGGTAACTGCGCGATCGAGTGTGACCTCGGGACCGGACCGCGCGTGCTCGCGGGCTTCGAGAACCACGGCGGGCGCACCTACCTCGGCGCCGCCGCGCAGCCGCTCGGACGCGTGCTCCGCGGCCACGGCAACAACGGCTCGGACCGCACCGAGGGCGCTCGGCGCGGAAACGTCTTCGGCACCTACCTGCACGGCCCGCTGCTGCCCAAGAACCATTGGCTAGCGGACCGCCTGATCGAGCTGGCGCTCGGCGTCGGGCTCGCGCCGCTCGAGGACTCGCTCGAGCTCGCCGCGCACGAGAGCGCACGCCGCGCAGCCGGGCTGTGAGCGCGCGACGGCGCGCACC
>Ga0183260_10005311_pt1 | contig 10135 bp, 9 predicted proteins | sample AntDrymUQ4972206_2_FD_129768 | JGI IMG/M metagenome (GOLD analysis project Ga0183260, IMG submission 129768) | Polar desert sand microbial communities from Dry Valleys, Antarctica - metaG UQ497 (22.06) (version 2) (version 2) | ecosystem: Environmental > Terrestrial > Soil > Desert | place...
GCGGGCGTACGCCGCCGCCGCGAGGCTGTACCCCACCGCCACGACGACCAGCATCGGGTAGCTCTTGCCGGTGATCGGCAGGGTCAGCGCGGCGACCACTGCGGCCACCACGAAGGCGACGTTGAACAGCGTGTCGTAGACGCTGAAGACCCGGCCGCGGAAGCCGTCCCCCACCCGGCGCTGCAGGATGGCGTCCACGCAGATCTTGACCCCCTGCCCGGCGAAACCGAGCAGCGCTGCCCCGGCCACGGTCGCCGCCGGGCGGAACGGCAGCCCGAACGCCAGCTGACTCAGCGCCGCACCGGCCAGCAGCGCGACGATCCACCGCCGGGTACCCCACGCCCGCACCGCCCGCGGGGTCACGACCGCCGCGGTGAGTGCCCCGGCCGACGCCGCCACCAGGACCTGGGTCAGCCCGGCCAGGCCGGCCGGGAACAGCGTGGATCCGTCGAAGTAGTAGCGGTAGAGCAGCACGGTGGCCACCGTGGCCAGGCCGAAGACGAACCGGTGGGTGCCGATCACCAGCAGCGCGGCGCGGACCGCCGGGTCCCGGCGGATGTGCCGTACGCCGGCGCGCAGGCCGGCCAGGATGTGACCCGCGCTCGGCCGGTTCTGCACCTCGGCCTCGTCCGGGCCCAGTCGTGGGCGGCCGAAGCCCGCGGCCAGCAGGGCGGCCAGCAGGTACCCGACCGTGGCGCTGACCGCGATCCCGCCGTACCGCGCATCACCGCTTCCGGCGAGCGCCCCGACCCCGACGCCGCAGGCCCCGCCGAGGACGGCCGCGACGGTTCCGGCGGTCGTGGTCAGCGCGTTGGCCGGTACGAGCTGGTCCGCCGGCGTCACCCGCGGCAAGGCCGCGGACAGCGTGGACAGCACGAACCGCGACACCGAGACCACGACCAGCGCGGCGGCGTACAGGGCGGTGCCCCCGATGCCGGTCCAGATCAACGCGGCGACGCCGCCGACGAGGACGGTGCGGGCCAGGTTGGCCAGCACCAGGACCCGCTGCCGGCTCCAGCGGTCCAGCAGGACGCCGGCGAACGGTCCGAGCAGCGAGTACGGCAGCAACAGGACGGCGAACCCGGCGGCGATGTCGGCCGGAGTGGCCGCCCGCTCGGGATTGAAGAGCACGGCCCCGGCGAGGCTGGCCTGGAACACCCCGTCGGAGAACTGCCCGGACAGGCGCACCCCGAGCAGCCGCCGGAAGTCGCCCCCGGACAACAGACCGCGCGGACCGGCGGCCGTCGCGGGAAAGGCGGGCACGGGGCGAGGGTACGACGAGGTGGCGGCTGCCCTGCGCGCCTGTGGCGGCGGCCCTGCGCGCCTCGGCGGCGGCCCGCCGTCCGGGCAGTTCCCGCGCGGGCCCCGGTCGGGCACAGTGAGGGCATGCTTCCCGTGCGCGGCGGCGTACTCCTGGTGGCCCTCCCCGCCCTCACCGATCCGAACTTCGACCGGACGGTCGTGTACGTCGTCGACCACGGGACGCACGGGACGCTCGGGGTCGTCCTGAACCGGCCCAGCCAGACCGACCTGCTCGAAGTGCTGCCGGGCTGGTGGTCCCTGGCCGCCGCACCGCGGACGTTCCACGTCGGCGGGCCGTGCGAGCGCGACACCGCGCTGTGCCTCGGCGTGGGCCATCCGCCCGCGGACCTGCCTGGCTTGCGGCCGGTCGCCGCCGCCGTGCACCTGGTGGACCTGGAGGCCGATCCGGCGATCACCGGCGCCGGGCTGGAACAGCTGAGGGTCTTCGCCGGCTACGCGGGCTGGGGACCTGGGCAGTTGGACGCCGAGATCGCGGCCCAGGCCTGGGCGGTCGTCGCGAGCGATCCGGCCGATGTGGTCGGCGAGTCGGGGGTGCCCCTGTGGCGGGCCGTCCTGCGTCGGCAGGGGGGCACGCTCGCCCTGCTCTCGGCCTGGACCGAGGACCCCAGCCTGAACTGAGCGCTACAGGTAGCGCTCGGGGTCGAAGCTGGCCAGCGGGATGATCCGCACCCGCGGCAGTACCGAGGTGAAGGCGCCGATCTCGTCCTCCAGGTCGAAGATCTGCAGCCCGCTCGCGATCAGGTGCGTGAACTGCGAGCTGATGAACTCGCGGAACCCGACCAGGGCCACCCGCCGGCCCGCGGTGAGCAAGTGCTCGATGTGGGGTAGGAAGTCGCCGTCGTGGCTGAGCAGGACGACGTCGCCCTCGCGCTTGGCGATCGCCTCCAGCGTGCGCTGGATGCCGATGTCGACCACCTTTTCGCCGGTCTCGCCGGCCAGCGGGATCGGCTGGTAGTTCATCGCGATCAAGGCCTGGACGAAGCCCATCGGCATCTGCCCGGAGCTGGCGTTGAGGAAGAACAGCCCCCGCACCGGCTGCTCCCAGGTGCGGCTCAGGAACTCGCGGACCCGGTCCCAGCGCGGCCGCTCCTCGGCCAGCGGGCGCCGGTTGAGCACGCTCATCCCGAGCGTCGCGTCGATGTTCTCGCCGTCCACGAGCAGGTAGGTCTGTCGTTCCCCCTGCCGGTCGGGGTGCTGGTCGCTGGCCACCGGGTCACCCTAGGCGCCGGTGTCCGGCGCGTCGGAGGCGACAGTCGGGCCGACGCCGGGTAGAACGGAGGTGCGGGGGCGGCCCGGGGAAGGGGCCGTCCCCGCCTCCATCACATTCCCCAGGGTGCTTCGCCCCCCGGATCCCCCGCCTAGGAGGGCTCCGCCCCCCTAGCACCCCCCGCCGAGGGCTGCGCCCCCGGATGCTGCGCTTGCGTTTCGCTCAAAAGCCGAACTGGACCGCGACGTCCGGGTACGCCGATGCGTCGGCGACCTGCGCTTCCGGCGGGAACTCGATGTCCTTCGTCCCGTGTCCGCTCAGCGTGATGGTGACCGGGAAGTCACCGCCCGGAGGCGGTGAGACGAATTGGTGCAGGAGCCGGTCCTGGGCGCCGATGCTGATGGTCCCCGTACCCGATCCGGTGGTGAACGTGCTGATCAGGGTGTTGTCGATCCGGCCGTTGCCCTGCCACGTATAGCCGGCGGCGATCAGGTTGTCCGGGTCGTCCGGGACCTCGGCACCGAGGCGCTGGATCATGCCGATGACGTTGTCGATCAGCCGACGGCTCTGGTCCAGGTCGAGGCGGAGGTACAGCGCCTCGGGGCGGCCGGCGTCGGCCATCGCCGTGGCGAAGCCGGGCAGGTTGCCGATCAGGATCCGGTCGCCGGTGAAGTAGACGGTGCGGGTCTCCTCCGGCTGACCGTTGCTGTACGAGGTCACCGCGTCCAGCGTGCCCTCGGAGGTGGTGAAGTCCACCGTGCCGGTCAGCTCCAGCACCGCGTCCGGGGAGTACGGCGCGCTGACCGTGACCTCCGCCCCGCCGGCCCCGTAGTTGCGGTTCAGCACCTCGGCGAGGACCTGCGCCTCCTCGGTGGTGATCTCGTCACCGGGGGGCCGGCTGGCGTTGGGGTCGTCGTCGACGCACCCGGTGAGCAGGAGAACGGCGGTCAGCGCCGCCAGCGCCAGCCGTGGGCCGAGAGAAGGCATTGCCCCAGCGTAGGTCGGCCCCGCCAACCGGCTCACGTCAGCTCGACGCCAGCCTCACCTGCCCAGACCTGAGCCCCGCCCTTGATCGACAGGTACTCGATCTTGTCGGTCACGCGCAATGCCACCGCTTTCCAGCCGAGTTCCTCGTCACCTCGCGCCGGGTGGTACCTCATGTTGAGCGGGCTCGGAAGTGAACCGATCTGACCGGCGACCTGAGGGTCCGGGTCCGCTCGGGTGGCCACGGCGGCCTCGCTCGTCGCGCGCGCGACTATGGCCCGGCCTTCCATGGTGGCCACTGATGCCGCTGCCCGGCCTCGCACGTCCGAGCCGATGATGTAGCCGATGGCGAGGACGGCGGCGGCCGTCACCACCGCCACCGCAACCAGGAACGTGCCACGGTGCTGTGTCGGCAGATCGTCGTTGAACGCGGCCAGCGCACCCCAGGCTGCCGCTACAGTCGCTGGTCGGCAAGGTCGGCAGCAACCACGAGCGCGGGGACGTGGATGGGAGATTCCTGCGACATGGACTACTCCCGGGATCTGTTGATCACCTGACTCAACGCTCTACTTCGCCCCGGATGAACTGCTCGACCTTCTCCCGCGCGATGTCGTCGCTGTACTGCTCGGGCGGGGACTTCATGAAGTACGACGACGCGGACAGCAGCGGTCCGCCGATGCCGCGGTCCAGCGCGATCTTCGCGCAGCGCACCGCGTCGATGATCACCCCGGCGGAGTTCGGGGAGTCCCAGACCTCGAGCTTGTACTCCAGGTTCAGCGGGACGTCACCGAAGGCCCGACCTTCCAGCCGCACGTAGGCCCACTTGCGGTCATCCAGCCACGACACGTAGTCCGACGGTCCGATGTGCACGTTGGAGGCGCCCATGTCGTGGTGGACGTTGCTCGTCACGGCCTGCGTCTTGGAGATCTTCTTCGACTCCAGCCGCTCGCGCTCGAGCATGTTCATGAAGTCCATGTTGCCGCCGACGTTGAGCTGCATCGTCCGGTCGAGCACGACGCCGCGGTCCTCGAACAGCTTTGCCAGCACTCGGTGGGTGATCGTCGCCCCGACCTGGCTCTTGATGTCGTCACCGACGATCGGGACACCGGCCGCGGTGAACTTCGCCGCCCACTCCGGCGTACCGGCGATGAAGACGGGCAGCGCGTTCACGAAGGCCACCCGCGCGTCCAGCGCGCACTGGGCGTAAAACTCGACGGCACGCTGCGAGCCCACGGGCAGGTAGCAGACCAGGACGTCGGCCCGCGCGGCGCGCAACGCCGCGACGACGTCGACCGGTTCGTTGTCGGCCTCGGTGATCGTCTGCAGGTAGTACTTGCCCAGGCCGTCGAGGGTGTGGCCGCGCTGCACCGGCACGCCGAGTTCCGGCACGTCGGCGATCTTGATGGTGTTGTTCTCGCTGGCGCCGATCGCGTAGGACAGATCCTGCCCGACCTTCTTGGCGTCCACGTCGAACGCGGCGACGAACTCGATGTCGCGCACGTGGTAGTCCCCGAAGCTGACGTGCATCAGCCCGGGCACGCTGGCCGCTGGATCGGCGTCGCGGTAGTACTCGACGCCCTGGACCAGCGACGCGGCGCAGTTGCCGACCCCGACGATGGCGACTCGAACCGAACCCATGGGGCTCTCCTTCATGGTGTGGTGTTCCGATCAGTTGTCTCGTCGGCGATGAGTTCGGACAGCCAGCGGACCTCGCGGTCGACCGAGTCCAGTCCGTGTTGTTGCAGTTCCAACGTGTAGCGGTCGACCCGTTCGCGGGTGCGGGCCAACGCCGCCCGCAGCCCGTCCCGGCGCTCCTCGACCCGCCGCCGCCTTCCCTCGAGGATCTGCAGCCGCAGGTCGGCGTCGGTCTGGGCGAAGAACGCGAGCCGGACGTCGAAGCGCTCGTCCTCCCACTCCTGGGGACCGGACTCGGCCAGCAGGTCGGCGAAGCGTTCCTTGCCCTCGGCGGTCAGGGCGTAGACGACCTTGCCCCGCTTGCCGGTCAGCGGCGGTGCGTTCGCGGGCAGCGGCTCGGTCGCCCGTGCCGGGTCCTGCACGCAGATCCAGCCCTGCTCGCGCATCCGCTTCAACGCCGGGTACAGCGAGCCGTAGCTCAACGGCCGGAAGCCGCCGAGCAGCCCCAGGACGCGCTTGCGCAGTTCGTAGCCGTGCATCGGCGCGTCGTTCAGCAGGCCGAGGATCGCCATCTCGAGCACACCCTCACCTCCCGTTCACCTTGACGACACCGGACCTGTATATCGGATCGATATATCGCACTGTACGGCGGGCGCGCTCAACCCTCCACCCTCGGCGGCCCGACACGGCGTGGCGCGGGTCACTCCAACCCGCTGCCGCCGATCGAGGCGACAAGTACCCTGGCCGCGTGAAGTCAGCGGCCGACCGGCGCGGGGTCAGCGCCCCCGGGCTGACTCGCCGTGCAGTCGTCGACTACACGCTGCAACGGCGGGCCAGGCTGGCCGACCTGTTCGCGGGCCGGGCCAGCTTCGACGACGTCTGCGACGCCCACCCCTACCTGCTGCGCGCGGCCAAGTTCCACGGGCAGACCGGCGCGATCTCCTGCCCGGTGTGCCGCAAGGAGGCGCTGTCCGAAGTCCACTACGTGTACGGCGACGCCCTGAAGACCACCGCCGGGCAGGCCAAGACGACTGCCGAACTGGGCGAGCTGGAACAGCGGCTAGCCGAGTTCACGGTGTACGTGGTCGAGGTGTGTGTCGGCTGCGGGTGGAACCACCTGACGACGTCGTTCGTCATGGGCCGGGGCGCAGCTCGCCCTGCCCGGCGCCGAACCGCGCCCGAGTGAAGCCGCAGCAGCGGCGTACCGACGGCCGGATGTCTCCGCGGTTCGGGCGCCGGACGAACGGCGCCGAGGCAGTCCTCGCCGTCGAGGCGCACCTGAACGGAGACGTGTGAGCAGCGAGCAGTCCGAGCCGAAGCCGAGCTGGCGGGAACGCCGGCGCGATCCGGCCCGCCGTCGCAAGCGCAAGATCCGCCGCCGCATCGTCCTGGGTGTGATCGGGCTGCTGGTGGCGATGGGCGCGACGTTCGTTGCCGTGGTCTACGCCAACACCGACGTACCGCGCCCCGACGACATCCAGACCGACCAGGTGTCGATCGTCTACTTTGCCGACGGCACCACCGAGATGGCGCGCCTGGGCGAGGAGAACCGCACCGACGTCCCCCTGAGCCAGGTCCCCGAGCATGTCCGCAACGCCGTGCTGGCCGCGGAGAACCGCAGCTTCTACTCCGACCCGGGGTTCTCCATCACCGGCTTCGGGCGCGCGGCGTGGAACAACCTGACCGGCGGCAGCACGCAGGGCGGCTCGACGATCACCCAGCAGTACGTGAAGAACGCGTTCCTCACCGACGAGCAGACCTACACCCGCAAGTTCCAGGAGCTCATCCTCTCGGTCAAGATCGATCGGAACTACTCGAAGGACCAGATCCTCGAGTGGTACCTCAACACCATCTACTTCGGCCGGGGGGCGCACGGCGTCCAGGCCGCGGCGGAGACCTACTTCGGCAAGTCGGCGCAGGACCTCACCGTCGAGGAAGGTGCCGTGCTGGCCGGCGGGCTGGCCAGCCCCGCGCTGTTCGACCCCGAGGGGCACCCGGAGGAGGCGCAGCGGCGCTGGGACTTCGTGCTGGACGGGATGGTCGCGGAGGGCTGGCTCGAGGCCTCGGCCCGGGAGGCGATGGTCTTCCCGGAGGTCGCGCCGCCGGGGCCGGTCGACCTCAACAACGCCGACGGCCCCGAGGGGCTCATCGTGCGGCAGGTCCAGGAGGAACTGGAGCGCAACGGCTTCGACCAGGCCCGGATCTACCGCGAGGGCCTGCGGATCACCACGACAGTGAACCCGGCCGCGCAGCAGCAGGCGCAGGAAGCTGCCCAGGGGGTGCTGGCCGACCAGCCGGCGAACCTGCGCACGGCGCTCGTGTCGCTCAATCCGCGCAACGGCGCGGTGCTCGCCTACTACGGCGGCGCGTCGGGGACCGGCTTCGACTACGCGCAGGCCTACCGGCAGCCGGGTTCGTCGTTCAAGCCGTACACCCTGGCCACCGCGCTGGAGCAGGGCATCGGCGTCGCCGCCCGCCGCGACGGCAGCCAGCCGCAGAACTTCCCCGACCGGGAGGCGCCGGTGCGCAACTCCGAGGGCGGGGAGTGCTCCAACTGCACGCTCAAGGAGTCGATCACCCGGTCGCTGAACACGACGTTCTACGGCCTGGCCCTGGAGGTCGGCCCGTCGAACGTGGCCGACCTGGCGCACCGGGCCGGCGTCCGCGCCGAGGGACCGGACGGTACGACGACGCTGGAGCGCAACGGCGTCACCGGCGGCGCCATCGGCATCGGGGAGTACGAGGTCCGCCCGATCGACCAGGCAGTCGGCTTCGCGACCTTCGCCGCGGGCGGCGTACGGCACGAGCCGTTCTTCGTGGCCAGGGTGAGCGACCGGGACGGCAACGTCCTGTACGAGCGCACCGAGGGCGCCACCGAGCGAGCGGTGTCCGCGGAGGTGGCCAATGACGTCACCTTCGCCTTGGAGGACATTCCTTCCTATGGCGACGACGAGCTGGCCGAGGGCCGCGAGGCGGCGGCCAAGACCGGCACGACCCAGCTCGACGACAACGACAACAAGGACGCCTGGATGGTCGGCTACGTGCCGAGGCTGGTCACCGCGGTCTGGGTCGGGACTGACGCCAACGAGGCGATCCGCACGAACGAGGACCGGCTGATCTACGGCTCCGGCCTGCCCGCCGAGATCTGGCGGACGTACATGGACCGTGTGCTGGCCGGTACGCCACAGGACCCGCTGCCCGACGAGGCGCTGATCGAGGGCGACGACGGCGAGAGTCGGCCGCCGCCGGAGGATGACGGCGACGGGGAGGACCAGTCCAGCGATCCGCCGTCGTCGACTCCACCCACGTCCTCCAGCCCTCCGTCCAGTGAGCCGCCACCGTCGTCGGCACCGCCCACCACCGATCCGCCGGTCACCTCCGACCCGCCGGTGACCAGCGACCCCCCGCCGACCACCGAGCCGCCGCCGACCTCGTCGTCCCGCCCGCGGCCGTCCCCGCCAACGGGCACCAGCGCGCCGGGTGGCTGACCCGGCGACCGCGGGCCGGGTCTTCCCGACGCTGGACGATCCGGTGGCGCGGCGGGCGAGCACGATGATCGGCGGGCCGATCGGCCGGCACGCCTTCACCGGGCGGAACTGGTTCTGGACGCCGCTGCGGGTGCTGCTGGCGCTGACCCTGCTCACCCTGGCGGTGGCCTGGGCGAAGCAGCAGCCCTGCGCCGACGGGGCGTGGCTGCCGTCGAACAAGCAGTACACGCACTTCTGCTACTCCGACAGCATCCCGTTGTGGGGGATCCACGGTTTGGACCGTGGGCTCGTGCCGTACGTCGACGCCCGGGTGGAGTACCCCGTGCTGACCGGTGGCTACATGTACGCCGCCGCGACGCTGGCCGCCCGCTACGACGCGGCGGCCGCGACCTCGGGGTTGCTGCCGGACCTGGACCCGGTCACGACGTACTACGTCCTCACCGCACTGGGCCTGGCCCTGTGCATGCTCGTCGTCACCTGGAGCACCGCGCTGCTGTCCCGGCGGCGGATCTGGGACGCGGCGATGGTGGCCCTGTCGCCGGTGGTGTTCGTGCACGCGTTCACCAACTGGGACCTGCTGGCGATCGCGTTGGCCGGGGCGGGGCTGGTCGCCTGGTCCCGGCGACATCCGGTGTTGTGCGGCGTCCTGCTGGGGCTCGGGGCGGCGGCCAAGCTGTACCCGCTGTTCTTCCTCGGCCCGCTGCTGGTGCTCTGCCTGCGGACCGGCCGGTTGCGGCCCTGGCTGCTGACCACGCTGGCCCTGGTGGTGACGTGGTCCGCGGTCAACCTCCCGGTCGCCCTGACCGCCCGCCCGAACTGGTTGCTGTTCTTCGAGCTCAACACGACGCGCCCGGCCGACCCCGACTCGCTGTGGTACCTCGCCATCCACCTCGGGGCGACGGTGTTCGACCCACCGCCGTCGGCCGACCCCTTGGTGCAGAACGCGCCGACCCTGCTCAACCTGCTGACCTTGGTCTGCTTCGGACTGGTCTGCCTGGGGGTCGGCTGGCTCGCGCTGGCCGCCGAACGCCGCCCGCGGCTCATGCAGCTGGTGTTCCTCGTGGTCGCGGGTTTCCTGCTGACGAACAAGGTGTGGAGCCCGCAGTACTCGCTGTGGCTGGTGCCGCTGGCCGTGCTGGCGCTGCCGCGCTGGAAGCCGATCCTGCTGTGGCAGCTGACCGAGGCGGTGCTCTGGGTGCCGCGGCTTCTCTGGTACCTGGGGACCGACAACAACGGGGTGAAGGTCGAGTACTTCCTGCTCGCGGTCACCGTCCGCGACATCGCGGTGATCACGCTGATGGGCCTGGTGGTCCGGGACGTGCTGCGTCCGGGCCACGACGTCGTACGCCGCTCCGGGCTGGACGATCCGGCCGGCGGCGTGCTGGACGGCGCCCCCGACGTCCACTTGCTCGTGCCCCGCCGCCGATCGCACGCGGACGAACCGACTCCTGACGACGTGCCCCGGGAGTGATGCGCAACTGTCCGGCTCAGCGCCCCC
>Ga0183260_10005312_pt1 | contig 10135 bp, 9 predicted proteins | sample AntDrymUQ4972206_2_FD_129768 | JGI IMG/M metagenome (GOLD analysis project Ga0183260, IMG submission 129768) | Polar desert sand microbial communities from Dry Valleys, Antarctica - metaG UQ497 (22.06) (version 2) (version 2) | ecosystem: Environmental > Terrestrial > Soil > Desert | place...
GAGTTGAAGCGCGTCTTGCGCGAAATGGCCGATGAAGGCCTGATCGAGGGCGGGAAAAAACGCCTGCATCGTTCGGGCGATCTTCCGACCGTTACCGTGCTCGTCGTCGAAGGCATGGACGAACAGGGCGAGCCCATCGGCGTGCCGGTCGATTGGGATGACGCGCAGGGCGCCCCTCCCCGCATCGTGATCGCTTCAGGGCCGAAAGGGCCGCGCGCGCGCAGCCAGGCCCCCGGCTTGGGCGACCGGGTTCTGGCCCGGCTTGCGCCCGAGCCGGAAACCGGAGGCTTCACGGCCAAGATCATCAAGCTGCTCGAGCGCCCGGCCAAGGCCACGCTCGGCATCTATCGCGAGCATGACGGGATTGGCCGCATCGTTCCGATCGACCGTCGCGGCTCGGAGTTGATGGTCACGCCCGACGCGGCGAACGGGGCGCGGAACGGCGAGCTCGTCTCGGTCGAAATCGCCAGGAGCGGCCGCCACGGCCTGCCTTTCGGCCGCGTGGTCGATCGCGTCGGCGATGTTTCGAGCGAGAAGGCGATCAGCCTGATCGCCCTGGAAGAGCACGGCATTCCGCATGTGTTTCCACGTTCCGTGCTGGACGAGGCGGAAGCCGCCGAGCCCGCCGACATGGCGCATCGGGAGGATTGGCGAGCGCTCCCGCTGATCACCATCGACCCGCCGGACGCCCGCGACCATGACGATGCAGTTTTTGCCGAGCCCGATCCGGAGAACGAGGGCGGTCTCGTGGTGACCGTCGCCATCGCCGATGTCGCCTATTATGTCCGGCCGGGCGCGGAGATGGACCGGGAAGCGCAGAAGCGCGGCAACTCGGTCTATTTCCCCGGGCGGGTCGTGCCGATGCTGCCGGAACGCATCTCCAACGACCTCTGCTCGCTGCGGGAAGCGGAAGAGCGGCCGGCACTCGCCGTCAAGATGCGCTTCAGCGCCGAGGGGCGGAAGACGGGGCACCGGTTCCACCGCGTGATGATGCGCTCGGCGGCCAAGCTTTCCTATGCACAAGCGCAAGCCGCGATCGATGGAGAGCCGGACGAGACGACCGGCCCGCTGCTTGAGCCGATCCTGAAGCCGCTCTGGGCCGCTTACGATGTGCTTGCCCGCGGCCGCGACGAGCGCGAGCCGCTCGGCATCGACCTGCCGGAGCGCAAGGTGATCCTGAAGGACGACGGCTCTGTCGACCGGATCGTCGTACCGCCCCGGCTGGTGGCCCACCGGCTGATCGAGGAGTTCATGATCCAGGCGAATGTGTGCGCCGCGGAAACCCTGGAGGGGAAACGAAGCCCGGTCGTCTACCGCATTCACGACGAGCCGTCCTGGGAGAAGCTCGAAGCCTTGCGCGAATTCCTCGGCTCGCTCGATATGAGCTTCCCAAAAGCCGGCAATCTGAGGCCCAGGCAGTTCAACCGCGTGCTCGACCGCGTCGCCGACACGCCGAACGCGATCCTCGTCAATGAGGTGGTCCTGCGCTCGCAGAGCCAGGCCGAATATGCGGTCGAGAATATCGGCCATTTCGGCCTCAACCTCCGCCGCTACGCGCACTTCACCTCGCCGATCCGCCGCTACGCCGACCTCCTCGTCCACCGCGCCCTGATCGCCTCCCTCGGCTTGGGCGCCGGCGGGCTCCGGCCGCAGGGCGAGCCCAATCTCGACCGTATCGCCGGCGAGATCTCGGTCGCCGAACGCCGCGCCATGGCGGCCGAACGCGACACGGTCGACCGCCTCATCGCCACCTGGCTCGCCGAGCGGGTCGGCGCGCGCTTCGAGGGCCGCATCCGCGGGGTCACCCGCTCTGGCCTTTTCGTCGAGCTGGCGGAGAGCGGCGCGGACGGTTTCGTGCCGATCTCCACGATCGGCGAAGATTTCTACGAATACCAGGAGTCGCAGCACCGTCTGGTGGGCCGCTCGACCGGCGAGACTTTTCGGCTCGGCGACGCCGTGGACGTCCGCCTGGTCGAAGCGCTGCCCTATGCCGGAAGCCTGCGCCTCGAGTTGCTTCGCGACGGCAGTTTGGCATCCCGACCAGGCGTGGGCAAGAGAAGCGGCAGGGGCAGCCGGGCAAAGCGCGACGAAGGGCGTTCCGCCAAGGCGAAGACAGGGATCCGCAGGCCCGGCGAAACGCGCCAAAGCCGCCGCAAGCCTTCGAAATGAGCCTTCCATCGCGCCAAGTAAGCCCATCGGACCATAGAGCGATCATCGTCGACCTGGGACGGGCATGGGTCACGCAGGGTCCAAGCCGAATGGGCGACGACAATTGTCCTTGAGCGCGTTGGAGCCGGCTGGCTCGTTCCCGAACACCAGGCCGAAAGACGCGGCGACCTTGATCGTGATCCGCCGCGATTCCGACGCGTTGCGCGTTCTCATGGGCCGCCGTTCCGACGCGCAAGTGTTCATGCCGGGAGCAGTGGTCTTTCCCGGCGGCAGAGTGGAGCGGGGGGACAGATATGCCCCCGCGCTCGACGAGCTGCATCCGGCGGTCGCGGCTAAGCTCGGGTTTTCCGCCCGCATTCCAAATCCGATGCGGGTGCGTGCGATCGCGATGGCGGCCATCCGCGAAACCTATGAAGAGACCGGGGTCCTCATTGGCCGACGCGTGCCCGGAATGACCGGGGTCGGGAGCAATGCCTGGGCGCCGTTCAGGGAGGCCGGCGTGGTTCCCGCGCTCGCGCCGATGAGGCTCATCGCCCGCGCGGTCACGCCACCGCGGCGGGTTCGACGCTTCGACACGTGGTTCTTGGCGATTTTCGCCGACGCGATCGCGGCTCAGGTCGAGGCGCCGGACAACGAGCTTCAAAGCCCGGCATGGCTGAGCTTCGAAGAGGCCCAAGCCCAGCCGGTGCCATCGATCACGCGGGCCGTGCTCGAAGGCTTGGAGAAGCGGCTGCAACGCGATCCGTCGCTCGCGCCGGATGGCCCGGTCCCATTCCACTCGGTCCAGCGAGGGAAGCAAGTCGTTGAGGAGCTTTGACAGGGCGCTGCTTGACTTCAGAGGCCCAAGGCGTCATCTGAGCCGTAATCCCTAGATCGACCAAGGACCGACCCCGATGGCCAAGGCCGCAATGGTGAAAATCCGCCTCGTCAGCGAGGAAGGCACCGGCTACTTCTATGTGACGAAGAAGAACTCCCGCACCAAGACCGACAAGCTTTCTTTTCGGAAATACGACCCGAAGGCGAAGAAGCACGTCATGTTCAAGGAAGCGAAGATCAAGTAGCCGTTCTGCAATCTTTCGGCATGTCCTCAAGAGGCGCTGAGCAGCAGGGGGTGCTGCTACTGGAGCCATATTGGGGCCACCAATTAATTCTCGTCTGTCACGATGATTGGCCGGCGAGGGCTACCCAAGCTGTTTGTAGCCGCCATGATCGACGGGCAACACGCCGACGCTTTGGAACCGAGCGATGCGTTTCACCCTGTTGCCCAGCGATAACCTGTTTACGTCAAGGTCACCCGGGCCGGCGACTATGACCGGCTCACGGAAGGCGAGGCGCTTCGGATCGCGGCAAATGTCGTCCGCACGCCGGAGCTGCCGCAGAAAGTATGCTCGAGGTGCGCCTACGCCCCATCCGAATTGCCGCTTTATCGCCGGGGCAGCGATCGATAGGCGGACTGAGCGACATAGCGATCCGGATTGACGGTGAAAGCTTGCTCCCTGCCACAGCTGACGCAAGCAAATGTTTCAATTTGCCTGCCGAACTTTGAGTCTGCCGTTTCAACCTGCTTCAGCAACAATTCACCGCCGCACCGGCTGCAATGCGTTGTCGGAGGCGGAGCAACGAGGGGCCGCATAAGTTATATCCTTCCGTTCGGCACGCTTCGACGCGACGCAGGAACGGGGAAGACGAAGCGGGCTGGTTTCCTCCTTGTAAATTCGGGCGGAGACGGACGCGACCTTCACCCGAATCATTGGAGTCGAGCACCGAGGCGACCCAAGAACAAGACAGGCATGCTGACTAAGATCAGGGCGATCGCTTTTTCGACCGCTTGCTTGTCGTGCCCGCCGCGCGCGCAGATCGCGCCAGGTAGCGGCGGGCGCTCGCCTTCGACCGCCAGGGCGTAGCACCTTGAGAACGCCGGGGCGTAGCACCTTGAGAAGGCGCCTCTCCTGCCGCTTAGAGTTCAGGCTTGCAGGTGACGGGGCGAAGCTCTGGATAGGCGAAAGGCGCCCCCGGATGGCGCCTTGGTTGGCCCAAAATTCAGTGGCCGACCGGAACGTGGCTGTACGAGGAGGCCACTCGCCACGTCCGGCCGGCCGACCCCACGGACCCAGGAGATGCGGCGGACCTGAGCATATCCATGGGGTTTTCTGTTTCTTGGAGCAGCGATGCCCGCTGCCCTCCCCGCAAAGACACTCAAGCGCAAAGCGCGCCGGATTTCCACTGATTGGTTCGGATTTGGTTAAAATTCGAAGCATCTGGGCGGGATCCGCCTGGATCGGGGGCAGTTCACGCGGCGCTGGCGACCACCCGATTTCGGCCGGCTCGCTTTGCGGCATACAGGGCCTGGTCGGCGCGTCTGATGAGAGCATCGCCAGTGTCGCCAAGCCCCTGCCATTGCGCCAGCCCGATGCTCACCGTCACCGGAAGGCTGAAGCCCGATCGCGTCGTAAAGGCGACCTGCTCGACATCGCAGCGCAGCCGCTCGGCGACGGTTCCGGCGAAGGCCGCGTCGGTTTCCGGCATCACAAGGACAAATTCCTCGCCGCCATAGCGCGCCACGAGATCGATGCCGCGGACGCCGCGGCGAAGCCTGTCGGAGAAATCCCGTAGAACGTCGTCGCCGGCATCGTGACCGTAGCCGTCGTTGATTCCCTTGAAGTGATCGATATCGAAAAGCAGCACACAGACCGGCTTGTCGGTCGCCGTGGCTCGGGCGACCGCGGATTTGAGATGCGCGTCCAGATAGCGGCGATTGTAAAGCCCGGTCAGCGGATCTGTCACCGCCAGCTCGACCACGCTTGAGACCATGTCGCGCAGGCGATCGGCGTAAAGCTTCCGGCGCAGCTGGGTGCGAACACGAGCCCGGAGCTCGTTCATGTCGATCGGGCGGATAATGTAGTCGTTCACGCCGATCTCCAGCGCCCGCATCAGGCGCGGCGTCTCGTCGGCGTCGGTGATGAGCAGGACCGGCGTCTGGCGGACGCGGTCGATGGCCTTGATCTGCGAGCAGAGTCTCAGCCCGTCGCCGGCTTTCAACGTGAGGCTGATGATGAGGAGATCGAGGTCGCGGCTCTCCGCCTCGGCGATCGCGTGGGCCGGATCGGCCGTGATCTCCACGTCGAAGCGATGGGCAAGCGCCTGCCGGAGGCGGCTTGTCGAATTTTCCCGGTCGTCGACCACCAGGATTCGCCCGCCGAGCTCGGCCGTTTCGGAAAACAGATTGGACGAGCTGAACCCGGCCGACTGGATGGCCGACGCCCGAAGCGCGAGCTCGTCGCTGACCATCTTAAGCCGCAACAGGCTTTTCACGCGTGTCACCAGAGCAATGTCGGAGACGGGCTTGGTCAGAAAATCGTCGGCGCCGCTCTCCAGCCCTTTGACCCGGTCCTGCACCTCATCCAGCGCCGTCACCATGACGACCGGGACGTGCGCGGTGCGCGGATCGGCCTTCAGCGCGGCGCAAACCTCGAAGCCGGACATGTCCGGCATCATCACGTCAAGAAGCACGAGGTCGACGCGCTCGGCGAGCGCCGCATCCAGCGCCGCCTTGCCGCTGAAGGCGGTCCGCACGTCGAAATACTCCGCCTGCAGCCGCGCTTCGAGAAGCCGGACATTGGCCTCGATGTCGTCGACGATGAGGATCCTAGCAGTCACCGGGCCGTGTCCTGATCACGCCTCGCCGACATAGGACTTGACCGTCTCAAGGAAGGTCGCGACCGAGATCGGCTTCGACAGGTAGCCCTCGCAGCCGCCCTGGCGAATGCGCTCTTCGTCCCCCTTCATGGCGAACGCCGTGACGGCGATGACCGGGATGTCGCGCAAGCCTTCGTCCTGCTTGATCCGCCTCGTCACTTCCAGGCCTGAAATTTCGGGCAGCTGAATGTCCATGATGATGAGGTCCGGCCGATGCTCCTTCAGTGCGTCAAGGGCGTCGTAGCCGTTGCGCATCGGCAGCGTGCTGTAGCCATTGGCGCGCAGTAGATCGTTGAAGAGCTTCATGTTGAGGTCATTGTCCTCAACGATCATGACGGTCTTAGCCATCGATCCTGATTACCTTCCGGCCGTCGCCGACCACCGTGACGCCTGGCGATTCCGCTGTCATATTCATCATGGCACGGTCCCGATTAAGGAAGCGCGAATCCATGCGCCGCCAGCCGAGAACATTTGGGGTACACGAGGCTGAGGCTGTCGCAGCCGAGGCGCTCGCCTATATCGCCAGCGACCCTGTGCAGATCGAGCGTTTCCTGGCGCTGACCGGCATCCGACCATCCGAAGTCCGACGCGCCGCCGCCGAGCCCGGCTTTCTGGCCGGCGTTCTGGCCTACCTCGTCCAGCATGAACCCGACCTCCTCGCCTTCGCCGCGCAATCGGGCCACGAGCCCAATCTGATAGTAGCGGCGCATTCGCTACTGTCAGGTGAACAGCACAACCTTGAGTGACGCTTGCCTGCGAGGCGGCGCGCCAGCAGATTGGCGATGTGGACCACACCGCCATCACCACCCTCTGCCGGGATTGTCTCGCCGGCTCGCTCGGTAAGCCTGAACGGTGCCCGCAATGCGGCAGCCCGCGGCTCGCCTCGCACCCCGAGCTCTCCGCTTTGACGATCGCCCACGTCGACTGCGACGCTTTCTATGCGGCCGTGGAGAAACGTGACGATCCAAGCCTGGCGGATCGGCCGGTCATCGTGGGTGGCGGCCGCCGCGGCGTCGTCGCCACGGCCTGTTACGTCGCCCGCACCTTCGGCGTGCGCTCGGCCATGCCGATGTTCAAGGCCCTGAAAGCCTGCCCTGAGGCCGTCGTGATCAAGCCGGACATGACGAAATTTGTCCGCGTCGCGCATGAGGTGCGCAGCCTGATGCAGGCGCTGACCCCGGCGGTCGAGCCGCTCTCGATCGACGAGGCGTTCCTCGACCTTTCCGGCACGGAGCGCCTGCACGGCGCCCCGCCCGCGCTGGTCCTCGCCCGCTTCCAGATCGCCGTGGAGCGCGAGATCGGGATCAGCGTCTCCATCGGCCTCAGCCACAACAAATTCCTGGCCAAGGTCGCATCCGACCTCGACAAGCCAAGGGGGTTCGCCGTGATCGGCCGGAGCGAGACGCTGGAATTCCTCGCGGGGCAGCCGGTGACGCTGATCTGGGGCGTCGGACGCGCGATGCAGGCGCGCCTCGCCAAGGACGGCCTCGGCACGATCGGCGCGCTCCAGGCCGCGGACGAGCGCAAGCTCGCGGCGCGCTACGGAGCCCTCGGCATTCGCCTGGCGCGCTTGGCCCGAGGCGAAGACGACCGTTCGGTCACCCCGGAGCGCCAGGCCAAGAGCGTGTCCGCCGAAACCACTTTCGACAGCAATCTGGCAGCCGCTGACGAGCTCCTGCCGCATCTTCGCGCGCTTTCCGAAAAAGTGGCCTCTCGCCTGAAAAAGCAGGAACTCGCCGGGAGTCGCGTGGTGCTCAAGTTGAAGGATGCCGATTTCCATTTGCGCACACGCAACGCGAGCTTGGAGGACCCGACCAATCTGGCCGACCGGATCCACAAAATCGGCCGGGAGCTCTTGCACAGAGAGCTCGACGGGACGCGCTTCCGGCTGATCGGCATAGGCGTCGCCGACTTGGGAGACCTCAAGCCGCCTGAAACCGCCGACTTCCTCGATCCGGACGCATCCAAGCGCGCCAGAGCGGAACTGGCGATGGACGACATCCGGGCGCGCTTCGGCGAGGACGGCCTGACGCTCGGCCTTACCTTCGCGGCAAGACCACGCAAAAGCGGCCGTCAGGGTGATGGGCAATCCGACGCGGCGACGATCGGCTCGAGGCTCTCCAGCGACCCGGACAAGGCATAGTTGCCGTAATCCATGACGAGATCGTTGGTCACGCCGTTCGCGTAGAGCGTGAAGCGCATCTGGTAGGAGGGCAGTTCCTCGCCGAAATTGTTCCTGTCTTCGTTCTCCCGGCCGAAATAGCCGACCGAGACCGGCCAGTGCCGCACGCCGGCCCTTAGCGCGTCGTCCGGCCCGTCCATCACCTCTTTCCCGATCGCGGCCGAGGCTGCATCGCTTGTTTCGCCATCGCCCGCGCCTTCGTAGATCTCGGCCGCGACGAAATTGCGATCCGCCCCCGCGGCGTCGAGAATGGCGCGCATGTGCTGGCTCGGGAACAAGGTGTCGCCATCGATCTCGACGGTCTTTTCGGCCGGCTGCTTCAGTTTGATCTTGATCCCGCCTTCCGTGCGACGCGCCTCGCCCTCCACCGCTTCGACCACGTCCTTGTTCATTCTGGTGCGCGCGTCGAAGTTGTAGACGTCGCCTTCGCCGGACTCGAACGTGACGATGCGGAAATCGAGCATGCCAAGATTGCCGTCCTCGTCGGCGATGTTGACCATCATCCGCTGCCGCATGCGGTAGCCCTGGCAAGAGCTGCCGGTGATCTCAAAGACCATCCGGCCTTCCGCGGTCGACACGCCGGACCCGTCGTCACTTCGCGCCAGGCTGATCGCGTAAACGGCGCGATGCGGCGCGATGGAATCGCGGAGCGGCGCGGCGCTTTGCGCGGGAGCGCTCCACGCCAGCAGTAGAATGGCGGGAACCGGGGCAAGGCGCTTCAGACCATAGGGAGGCATGAGGGCTTTGAACTCCCTAGTGCGGCGAAAGAGCGGCGCGGTTCCGCGATCGCCCCGGTATATTCGAAAGCTGTTGACAGGAACGAAATGCAGGCCGGTTGGCGGGCTTCCTCTCAAGACCTCGGGATGAAACGCGGCTATGATCCTCGGAGGAGGCCGACCATGGAAGAAACGATCGACTGGCGCCTGGCACGAATGGGCGTGTCGCTGCCGGCCGCCGCTGCGCCGGCGGCGAACTATCTTCCGTTCGTGCGGCAGGACGGACTGCTTTACATCTCCGGCCAGCTCCCATTCGCGGCAGCGGGGCTCGCCGTTCGAGGCCGGCTGGGAGACCAGGTCTCGGTCGCGGACGGCCGCGAGGCCGCCAGGCTCTGCGCCGTCAACGTGCTGGCGCAAGCCAAAGCGGCGCTCTCCGGCGATTTGGAGCGGCTCCGCCGGGTCGTGCGGATCACCGGCTTCGTCGCCTCGGCTCCCGGCTTCGCCGAGCAGCACCTTGTCGTGAACGGCGCCTCCGATTTCCTGGTCGAAGCGCTCGGCGAGCGTGGCAAGCACGCGCGCGCCGCCGTCGGCGTGGCCGGCCTGCCGCTCGACGCCGCCGTCGAGGTGGACGCCATCATCGCCGTGGACTGAGGGAGTTTTACGATGCGCGACCACTTGCGTTGGCTGACCGCCCGCCCGATCGCCCATCGCGGGCTGCACGACCTGGCGCGCGGCCGGCCGGAAAACTCGCTTGCCGCCTTCGAAGCTGCGCTTGACGCCCGCTATGCGATCGAGTGCGACCTTCACATCTCTGCGGACGGCATCCCGATCGTCTTCCATGACGACGAGCTCGACCGGCTGACAAACGCCACCGGATGCGTGCGCGACCGCACGGCGGCCGAACTTGGCGCGCTGCGTCTGGCCGACACGCGCGAGCGCATCCCGACGCTCGACGAGCTTTCGCGCATGGCCGACGGCCACGTGCCGCTCGTGATCGAGCTGAAGCATGTCTTCGGGCGCGACTTAGGATTCGCCCGGGCGGTGGCCGAACGCTTGAAGACCTACGACGGGCCCGTGGCGCTGATGTCCTTCGACATCGGCCTGATCGGCGACATGCGGACCGCCGCCCCTTCCATACCGCGCGGCCTCATCGCCTATGGCGGCTGGACCACGGCCCTTGCCCAGCTGAGCGCTCTGCTGCGGCTGAAGATCGACTTCGTATCCTACGCCATCGATGACCTGCCGACAGCCGCGCCCGTCTTCGCGCGTCGCGCGCTGGGCCTGCCGCTGATCTGCTGGACCGTGCGCAATCCCGAGCAGCGCCGGAAGGCCGACGCCTGGACGGACCAGATCACCTTCGAGGGTTTCACCC
>Ga0183260_10005313_pt1 | contig 10133 bp, 7 predicted proteins | sample AntDrymUQ4972206_2_FD_129768 | JGI IMG/M metagenome (GOLD analysis project Ga0183260, IMG submission 129768) | Polar desert sand microbial communities from Dry Valleys, Antarctica - metaG UQ497 (22.06) (version 2) (version 2) | ecosystem: Environmental > Terrestrial > Soil > Desert | place...
TGGGCATGGCTGACTGGAGATTGTGGGCTTAGCGAGCACTCTGCCCTGGCGGTTTGCGCAGCAGCGTTGGACGTGGCCCTCGGAGGTCCGGCCGGGTGTAACTATGTGGCATCGTTCGATATTCCAAGGCTCAGGGCAAGCGGCATCCTGGCCCCGCGGCTGATTGACAGCTATCCGTAATCCACGGATAACAATCTGCGGATATCCTCCCTGCACGAGATTCCAATGACAACGCTGAAAGGTGAAAAAACTCGATGAACCAACGACAATCCGCCCTCAGCTCGCGAGAGCGGCTACATGCTGCCATGCATGGCCTGGAGATGGACCGTCCGCCGGTTTCGCTGTGGCGGCATTTTCCGGAAGAGGACCAAACTGCCGATGGGCTGGCCGGAGCGACACTGCGTTGGCAGGACCAATTCGAATTCGATTTCATAAAGTTCATGCCGCCAGGAGACTATCCGACAATTGACTGGGGCGCCGAATCGCGGTACGAAGGATCGCCGGGCGGCACCAGAACAACGACGGCGGTTCCCTTCAACTCCGCAGAAGATTGGAAGCGGCTGACTTCGGTGGATGTGGAAACGGGATTTAATCGAACCATGCTCGATGCCGTACGAGTCACCCGGCAACGCCTCGACCCAGATGTCCCCCTGCTGCAAACCATCTTCGCACCCCTCACTATTGCCATGAAACTTTCTAATGGCCAGGCCATTCAGCATTTGCATACCCATCCCGACCTGATGGCGGAAGCGCTCGTCACGATTGCGAACGTGACCAGGGCGATGCTCAAGCGATCGATGGAGCATGGCGCGGACGGTGTTTTCTTTGCTACCCAGTGTGCAGACGAATCGATCATGCCCGAGCAGGAGTACCGTCAGTTGGCGCTACCGTTCGATCTCCAGGTGTTGGCAGCGCTGCCACCCGATGCATTCCTAATGGTGCACCTTCATGGCGCCAAGCCGTTTTTAGGATTGAGTGATGCATTGCCACCAGGAATGCTGAACTGGCATGACCGGCGATTTGGACCGCCATTGCAGGAGATCCAGTCGCAAACAGGCAGATGCGTTGCTGGTGGCATCAATGAGCAGTCGATCGTGACGGACGACGCGGAAATAGTCTCAGCCGGTGTCGTCGAGGCCATCGAGCAGAACGCCAGCCGATCGGTGGTGGTGAGTCCGGGTTGTGTGATTCCGATCAACACTCCTGAGGAAACGGTTGCAGCGGCAGTCGATGCGGTGAAAACATGGGCACGGGCGTGACCCCTGAGCGAACGATCACCGGATACGTTGATGCAGTGTCCCAACCATCACCCGCACCAGGCGCCGGCAGTGTCGCGGCAATCGTTGGGTCACTGGGCTGCGCGCTTGGTGAAATGGTCTGCGGGATCACGCTGAACAACCCGAAGATCGAACCTGATGAACGGCTGCGGCGGTCGCATCAAGTCGTTACCAATTGCCGCGCGCGGCTCCTGGAACTGGCCGGTCAGGACGAAGAGGCGTATAGCCGGTTTCGCGCGGCACAGGCGATGCCGAAATCCGACGACGACCAGAAGCATGCACGGGCCAAGGAGATGGCCAGGACACTAAAATTGGCGGCTGAGGTACCGCTTCGTATAGCAGAAACAAGTGCAGATGCCCTCGAGGAGCTAATAATCATCGCCGAGCTTGGATCGAAACACGCGTTAGCCGACGTATCCACCGCGGCATATGCCCTCGAGGCCTCCGTACGAGGCGCATTGGAGAATGTCTGGGTCAATCTGCGAATGATGAACGATCCCGAAATGAGCGATAGGCTCAGAAATCGCGGTGATGCCACGTTGCTCCGGTACTCCCTGGCGGTTTACAACGCTACCGCGGCCGTTGACCGCCGGTCGCGTGATACGAAAGAATAGTGAACAGTTGGTTCGGTCTAGGGGGTTCAACCCACTCCTTCCTCCGCGCACGTTCGAAGACCCGGAAGGGGATCTTAGGCAGGCGGTGTCTGAGTGCTGGCGGTCGGGTCGGCCTGTGTCCACGGCAAATAACACGGGGTTGGGTTCAGCGATTCGTTAACCAGCCATCTGTCTGGGCCGATACTGAAGCGCCTCGGCAACATGCGCGGCCTGAATATCGTCCAGCCCTTCCAGATCGGCAATCGTGCGGGCCAGTTTCAGCACGCGATGATACCTCCGTGGGGACAGGTGCAGCTGGTTGACCGCCGCCTTCATCATATGTTCGCCTGAGGTGTCGAGCTTCCCAAACTCCGTAAGTTCCCTGGGCCCCATATCCGCGTTCGTCAACATACTTGCGCCTTGCAGCCTTATCGCCTGCCTTTCACGGGCAGCTGAAACCCGGCCACGAATAACTGAAGAGGTAATTCCAGTACGGCTCGACGACAGCTTCTCGTACTCCACTCTGGGCACCTCGACGTGAATGTCGATGCGGTCGATCAGTGGACCGCTGATCTTCTTCTGGTATCGATGAACAGCCGAAGCCCCGCAGCGGCATTCCCGGACCGGGTCGCTGAAGAACCCGCAGGGGCAGGGGTTCATCGATCCAATAAGCATGAAACTTGCGGGAAACGTGACTGTGCCACTGACTCGCGCCACGGTGACCTGACGGTCTTCGAACGGTTGGCGCAGCATTTCGAGCGTATTCGCGGCAAACTCAGGTAGCTCGTCCAGGAACAAAACGCCGCGGTGGGCAAGACTGACCTCTCCCGGACGCGGCCACGAACCACCGCCAATCAGCCCCGCATTGCTCGTCCCATGATGTGGAGATCGAAATGGGCGCTCCCGCAATAGCGGCGTGTCCGCCGGCTAAAGACCGCGTACGCTGTAAATCTTGGTGACCTCGAGCGCCTCCTGAATCGTCATCTCCGGCAGAATCGTGGGCATCGCCCTGGCGAGCATCGTCTTGCCGGAGCCTGGCGGACCCGACATCAGCGCATTGTGGGCGCCCGCTGCCGCAATTTCCAACGCCCGCTTGACATGCTCCTGCCCTCGTATTTCCGAGAAATCGGTCAAGTCGGAGATGTAGCTGGATTCTTCTGACGGCCCGGGCTCGAACGGTTCAATTGGCAGCTCGCCATTCAAGTGGTTGACCAGGTCGGCAAGCGTTCTGACCGGATAGACCTTCAACCCCTGGATCAGGGCGGCTTCAGGTGCATCGCCAGCCGGAACAAATGCCCGCTCCAGACCCTTCTGTGCCGCCAGTGAGACCATTGAAATGATCCCGGGAGCGTGTCGCACGATTCCATCGAGGGACAACTCGCCGACAACCAGCGCATCGCTCATGTCAGCATAGACCTGCCGGGAGGCCAGCAGCACTCCCAGCGCAATCGGCAGGTCATAGGTCGGTCCGGCTTTTTTCAAATCGGCCGGCGCCAGGTTGACCGTGACCTTGCCTAGTGGGACGCGTCCCCCGCTGTTGCGGATGGCGGAGCGAACACGTTCCCGGCTTTCCTGGACTGCGGCGTCGGGCAGTCCCACCACAAAGATTCCAGGCAGCCCCTGCCCGACATCGACTTCTTCTTCTACGAGCACGCCGTCGAGCCCAACGACCGCACAGCTCAATACCTTTGCGAGCACTGTCACTCTCCGGCTCTAGCTCTCAGCACACTTCAACATTTCATGCTGGTTTCTGATCTTCCTGTTCCACCAGGTTCATAAACGCCTCGGCATCCACATGTAAGGCAATCTGATGAATTGCCGGCAATGAGGAACGCTCGTACCGTAGCGCCCCATGGAGCGCGCTCATTTCGACTATCGATTCCATAGAACGTGATCCGTGAAGGTATTTGGGAGCATCCAGGAACGCGTTGAGAATTCCGGGGTCGATCCGCAGGTTCTCACGACTGAATATGTGCGGCGAACGACCGCTCAGGATCGCGCGCAGCAACATTGCTCGACGCAGCGGGAATGTCTGGTCGGTGGGACCATCCGGGTTTGGACCCAGGATATTCACATAGCCACGCAACCGGCTCAGAAAATCGGTGGCCTTGGTGCTGGGAAGCTCGAGCGCGCGCCGTCGAAACGAATCCATTGTAGCGTGCGTGCCACCGGCGAATACGAATATCGCCGGGCCTATCGGGCGGGGGTTGCCTGCCTCGATGAAGATGCCGTCCTGCATTGGGGCCAGGAAACTCACCAGCCAACCCAGCTCATGGCCTGAAAGCGCGCAATCGAACTCATCCCAGAACACCAGGGGCAGTGTTTCCTGAACAGCATGATCGCGAACCCGTTGAAGCGCCGCGGGAAGCTCATCGACATTGCGGAACTGCGACATGTTGAACTCGAGGATGCTGATCCGCGCCCCGCCAGTGGTGAGCTCCTTCGCCATTTGCTTGATGGCAAACGACTTTCCCGAACCCGGAGGTCCGAACACGGCCAAGTTCAATGGCCGGCCCTTCCGCGAGGTGGCCAAATATTCGGCAATGATGTTTCGGACGCTGCGCATGCTCTCGATCTCGATGCGGTCAACCGATGACCACCCTCCCATTCGTTCGATCGGGATCTCCTGTCCGGCCGCTCGTTCCCCTTGCAGCGCGATGTGGTGCGCGGCATCTCGGAAACTGCCGGCAAATGCCGTCTCGAAGAGCCGCCATCCCATACGATTCTGGATCTCAGCGACCTGGAACGGGTTCTCGGCCGCCTCTCCACCCGCAATCAGGCCGGCGACCCGGTCTGCCGGGAATTCGAGACGCCACCCCTGTGTTCCTCGAGATGCCTCGTATCCGCCATCGAACATCCCACGTGCCGACATGAGACCCATTTGAGCGGCGGCGCCCAGATCGGGATTATCCGGATTGCAGGTAAACTCAGTCACCAGCGATGCGAGGGTGCAGCTTCCAGCCCCGAAGCCGATGCCGGGTCTATTTCGCTCCCAATCACCTTCCTGATTGAACGGGTCGAAAAGCACGAGGCTCGGACCATCCCGCTCGACGATCACCGCGCCAGACATTGCCAGGAGCACCACCACCCGCCTGGCTGCGGCCAGCTCTGGCCGGTTCTGGATGCCCGACACGACATCCTGAGCTGTTCGTTCCCATGAGAGCGGTTTGCCGATTGGGGCGCCTTCGCGGCGCAAATCCCCAACCGCGCAAACCAGGGTCAACCGGTCGGCATGCAGCCTGATGGCTTCATCCCAGAGCTCACCATTGCCCAGGTTCCCGGTCTGACGCACTACGATGTGATCAGCGCCAGCGTCCAGCGCTTCCTGCCAGCTGGCGGCATGTGATCGAAAGTGCAAGTTGGCATCCTCGATATACAGGCACGCTTTGCGGCGATCAGTCCAGTTCGAATCCGGCTGTTCTACGACGCTGTCCGGTGGATGCCACCCGAGAAACCGTTCCATTCTCCAGACCCGGTCAGTCGACCCGATCCGGCGGTTCACCAGTTTCCAAACAGAATAGGTGCGAACGAGCTCAGGCCAGTTGGGGTCCTTCAATGCCTGATCCGGCAGCGAGCCGCCAACTACCGACCCCTGATCGCCGATCCGCAGCTGAAGCGCTTTGCGCACGATATCATCCACCAGCGCGGACCCTCCCGCGATCGGGGAAAGCATGGGGGCTGCTATTGATTCCCAGAGATAGCTTGCACTGACCGCATCCGGCCCTGTCGTTTCGCCCAGAGCCAAAAACCAGTCAACGGAGGCATCGCCGATGACCCGGGCCTGGTGGCCTTGACCGGGATCCGTGGTCATGCTTCTCTCCTCGTCATCTGATGCATACACACCGGCGCCCAGCAATTCGGCAATCGTGGTGATGAAGCTAGAATAGCCGAGCGAGGAGCGCCGACGCCTCCTTATGTGGCCGGACCATTGTGTGCTCGAGCAATCGCGTCACGTTTGGCAAAAACGATCGGAGCGTTGTGGAAGAGCGAGTTGAACAATGTCGCTACGACGACAGCTCAGTGCGGATTGGCGTCGTTGGCCATCGGATGGATCAATTGTCCAGCGAGGACATGGCGGCCCTCGAGGATCGCATATCCGAAGCAATGGACCAGCTCCACCAGGTGTTTCTCAACGCAAACCCGGAGAATCGCTCCCTAGCGCCGGGCGTTGTGACCTCGCTCGCGGAGGGCGCCGACCGGATCGTGGCCCGGAAGGCCGTTGAGCTCGGCTTGCTGGAAATCGTGGTGCTGCCATTCTCGCGAAGCCGCTTCGAGCGCGATTTTCTATCCGCCGAATCGCGCCGTGAATTCCATGTGTTGCTCGATGCCGCGACCTCGATTGTCGAGCCGCCCCTCGATTCGCAACTGGCCGATGATGCCTACGAATCAGCCAGCTCGATTATCATCGAATGCACGGATTTACTGATCGCGGTGTGGGATGGCCAGCCGGGCCGAGGACCGGGAGGAACAGCCCATTCGATTGGCAGGGCCTTGCAGAGAGGCGTGCCCGTGGTCTGGATAAGTTCCCAGTCACCATATGCCATTGAGGTCATCAGCCCGGCGACGTCGATAGCCGTTCCATTTGTCGAACAGGTGCTCGCTCAATTTGAGGCCATGTACGGCGGCGCCCATTCCCGGGTACCGATGGAGCCCGGCAGCAGCTCCACGCTGGTGAGTTAATAGGCGCCCGATGACCGGTATTGCCGCTGACATTCCCTATGTGTTCATTTCCTACGCGAGTGTGAACCGGTCTCGGGTGATCGAGATCGCCGATTGTCTCGAATCGTCCGGGATAGGGATCTGGTTCGACCGCGCCGACATCCCGGGCGGGACCAGTTACGGCCCAGAGATCGTCTCCGGCATCAAGAACGCGGCGGCTGTCGTGCTGATGTGCTCTAAAGCCGCGCTGGCCTCCCGCAATGTTCGGCAGGAGATTCAGCTCGCCTGGAGGCATGAACGGCCGATACTGCCGATGCTGCTTGAGCCACTGATCTTTCCTGACGATGTGTCCTACTGGCTCGAAGGCGCTCAATGGATTGAAGTGCTCGATTCGGGACCGGATGTCTGGCTGGACCAGGTTCGCTATTCACTGACGCTAATGGGCTACGCCGGTCTGCGGCGGGAAGCAACGGAACACGACCAGGACCCAGGGCAGCTCATCGAGCTCCCACCCAACAACCTGCCATCACTCCCGGGACCAATCATCGGTCGAGACCGCGAGCTGAAGCAGATCAAATCGTTGCTGGCCAACGGTCGCCTGCTAACGCTCACGGGGCCGGGCGGGACCGGCAAAACACGCCTTGCCGAAGAGGCGGCAAGGGAGTCGGCGGCGATGTTTTCGGACGGAATTTGGTTCGTGGATGCTGCGAATGCGAGAGACCCGGAATCACTTGCCGCAATCCTGGGCGAAGTCCTTCAAATCCGCGAGGCGCCCGGCGAGTCGTTGCTCGAATCGATCGCTTCGGCGGTTCAGGGAAAACGCTTGCTGCTCATTCTCGACAACCTCGAACAAATCACTGGGGCAAGCTCAGTGCTCGATGCCCTCCTGCAATCGGATGGTGTGTCCATTCTGGCAACCAGCCGGGCGCCGACTCGGTCCACGCAAGAGCTGGTTGTACCGGTATCCCCACTCGAAACCGTCATTCCGGACCAGGATACCCCTGCCTCAGTCATTGGCCGGAATCCTGCGGTTCAGCTGTTCGTGAACCGGTCCAGCCAGGTGAAACCCGACTTTCAGCTGTCCGATGGCAACGCGTTCGAGATCGCGAGCATTTGCGCCAGGCTGGACGGTTTGCCCCTTGCGATCGAACTCGCGGCGGCACGATCGCGGTTGTTGCATCCGGCGGCGCTGCTCAACAGGCTGGATAACCGCCTCAATTTACTGACCCGCGGCGGCGGTCGGTCCGCCCGGCAGCAGACGCTGCTCTCGACGATTTCATGGAGCTATGACCTGTTGCCGCCTCGGGAGCAGGCGGTGTTTCGGCGTCTCGGGGTGTTTGCCGGGGGAGCCACGATCGAATCCGCGGAAGCGGTAGTGCCGGCCATTAGAGATGACGTTTCACAGAACACCGTTCTGGACTCAATCGACACTCTGATCGACCATAGCCTGCTTGAGGTCGACAGGTCACATCATGGCGAGGATTCCTACCGGATCAGGATGCTGGAAACGCTGCGCGAGTTCGCATTGACCATGTTGCTGGAAGCCGGTGAGCTGGAACGGGCAAATTCGGCTCACGCGGCGCACTTCATCGACGTAGCCGAGGAACTCGGGCCCCAGCTGGAAACTGGCCAGCAGTCGGTCTCGCTGGTGCGGCTCACAAGCGATCATCCGAACCTGACCACCGCTATCGAGCATCTGGCGCAAACACCCAACACAAAGCTACACGATGATGCTGTGAGACTGGCGGCGGCGCTCTGGCGATTTTGGTGGATGCGAGGCAACTACTCCGAGGGCCGACGATTGATCGATCTCGCGCTTGCATCATCCGCTTCGAACTCAGCTATGAGAGCTCGGGCGCTTAACGGCGCCGGAGTGATGGCATTTTCGACAGGAGACCTACAGGGCGCCACAGCCCATCATTCAGCAGCCGCCGAGCTTTCAGAAGAACTCGGGCTCGATTCAGAACATGCAAGGTCTCGAGACAACCTGGGCATCGTCTCGCTGACGTCCGGCGCGATAGACGATGCAATCGAGCAGTTTGAATCCGCGCTGCTGCATTATCGCAATGTAGAAGATCAACGTGGGATCGCTATTGCGCTCGAACATCTTGCCGCCGCGACCATTTCAAAAGGCGACCTCGAACAAGCCAGGGAGCTTGCCGTTGAGAGCCTGGCGGAGCGCCGCAAACTCGGAAGCCAGCAGCTGATCGGGTATTCGTTACAGCAGCTGGGCATCATCGCCATGTACTCGGGTGAGTACGAAGAAGCCCGTGGTTACTACAGCCAGGCCCAGGTACTGGCGGAGTCGCTGGACGATCCGAGCGCGCTTGCCAACACCCTGCTCAACCTGGCCAGCGCCACCGAGATGGTTGGTGAGTACGATGCCGCCAGGGTCCTGCTGAATCAGTCGCTGCACCTCTACAAGCGGCTCGACGATGCCGGAGGTGTTGGTTACACACACTACATGCTCGGTCATGTGGCGCGCAAGAGCGGCAAACCAGACATCGCGGACGAGCTCCTGGCCCTGGGACTCAAGCAACTCCTTGAAGTCGGAGAACTTGATGCGGTCGCACTCTGTATCGAAACGCTGGCCGGCGTGCGCATCGACCTCGGCGATTTCGAGACGGCGGCGAGCATACTCGGCGCTGCGCACAAGATCCGGGAATCGACCGGCGCCGCGATCCCGGGCACGCGTCAAGCAGAACTCGGGGCCGACATTACGGCCGTTACGAGTCACCTCGGTGCAGCGTTGTACCGCGAGCGCTTCCAAGCTGGGTCTCAGTCGGAGCCGCTAGAGTTCATTCGAAGCGCTGAAAACACCAATTCGCGCTAGAATCCTCGCTGCTACCTGCTAAACGAATAGCGTGACGTGCAGTGGACGTCTGGAACAGCACGGCAATAGGGCTGGAATCCGCCACAGCCTTCACCGCTTTCTTCGTCAGCATCACAGCAGAGGATCACATCCCCCCAGGGCGCCTGATAAAACGGGTTGACGGCGGAGCGGTGACCCGGGCAACAGACGCCGATGGTGGCACACCCTTCATCAGCAGTACATTCACGTTCGGTGGTGCAAGCTTCCCCTGCCACACAACCAACCACGGTTCCGTCGGAAAGCGTCTGACATGGACCACCTGTAGTAATGCATTCGCCAGCGTGACATTCCGTGCCCGATGCGCAGCAAGCGCCTCCCGGACCCTTGTTCAGTTCTGTCCCGCCACAACACGGGGTAGCGCAGACAATGTCGTTGTCGCAGACATACTCCCTGATAACTTGCCGGTTCGCGACGCAATAGTAGCGAGTCGTGTTCAAACAGATATCTCTGGTCCAGTCGCCGTCCGCGCTTGGACAGATTTCGAACCGCCCTTCGCAGCAGAACGGTTGCTGGCTTCGATCAAGAAAACACTCGCAACACCCGGATCCAGGACAACATCCGTGCCCTGGCTGATCCGGGATCGCTGGGCAGCAGTATTCTCCAATGCAACTTTCCTCAACGGAACAGCAGGTGTTGTCATCACTGCAAACATCAGAGAGACACTGAAAACCGTCGCTGCACGATTCCGGGCATTGACCGGCGATACATCGAAACGGACTGCATGCTTCCGAA
>Ga0183260_10005314_pt1 | contig 10130 bp, 7 predicted proteins | sample AntDrymUQ4972206_2_FD_129768 | JGI IMG/M metagenome (GOLD analysis project Ga0183260, IMG submission 129768) | Polar desert sand microbial communities from Dry Valleys, Antarctica - metaG UQ497 (22.06) (version 2) (version 2) | ecosystem: Environmental > Terrestrial > Soil > Desert | place...
CTAAAATGCTCAAATCCAATACATATACAGCTTTGGAAAACATTTCTTTATGGCATGAAAGGGATCTGTCTAATTCTGCTAACGAACGTTTCATAATTCCAATATCGGCAATTTTGCTAGACGATATGATTGCCACAATGATAAAAGTAATTTCAGGATTAATCATAAATAAAGAGAGAATATTGGAAAATATTGAAATAACCAAAGGTCAAATATTTGCAGAATTTGTACTTCAAATTTTAATTTCTAAGGGTATTCCAAGATTTGAAGCATACAGGAACATACAAAGAATAGCTTTCAAGGCAACAGAAACTAAAGATCACTTTTTTAAGATATTAGCAGAGGATGAGACCATCAATAAAAATATTACTGTAGAAGAGTTAAAATCCGTTTTCAATCCCCAAAACCAACTATCGGCATCTAATCAAATTATTGACAATGTAATAGAAAAAGCTGAAAAAATGAAAATATCGGATTATAAACATATAAGAAAGTAAAAATATATAATATAAATTCAAGGTTTTTGAGTGAAAAAACAACACATGAAGTCCAGTTTCGATAGGATAGAGATAATCCCATGAAGAAGGATAAAAAGTGGACTTCTAGTTTATTGCATTATAGATATGCAACGGGTTTTTTTATTACATTATCATTTATTTTTATGATAGCAACAGGTTTTTTTGGGATTCCTTTGGTTTCAGATTTTTTTTCGGATAAGAACAGCGATTCATCCCAACTAATATTTGCGATATTCAGTTTATTAGGGTGTGTATGGGGATTTATGGCATACAATCAGTTTGACAGAGTTACAAAATTGGTTAAAAAAACTTGGTCTTTATCTCACAAATTAGATCCTATGATTGGAGAATATGACTATAAAACATTTAACCCCGAAACCAGACAATGGGAAGAGGGATACACACATTATGGAATTGTAGATTATTGGGAAAGAGATAACGAGGTTCCACAATGGATGGATAAAGGAAAATATTGGAAAATACTTATTGAATTGCAAAAGATAGACAAGGACATAATATTACAAATAACTAAGGATCGAAATCTTCCCTTTAATCAAGGAAAAAACAATTTGGCCATAACGATAAAAGAGAATTATTCTTTTGGCATGTCAAAAGAAAATATGGTGCACCCCAACAAATATCATAAATTTAGGATAGTTATTCCACAATGGCTTGTAATGAATACAGATTACAAAAATTTCAATACATATTTCCAATTAGAAATAAGCACACTTACAAATACAATTACCGAGGTTAATAAGAACATTCCAAAAATAATTGATGAACTAGTAGGCAGGGAAAAAATAATACTGACAAAGCCTTGGAATATGTTTATATCCTTGGTAACATATTTAAACAAAAGCCTTCCCATAAGAATAATCTACGGCAAAACAAAGGAAATGTTGCCAGATGCAAAACAACGTAGAATTCAATACACAAATTACAACCTTTCAAGAATGTCAACAAATGACTTGATTGGGTCCTTGATAATAAAAGCCAAAATGACAGGAATAGGCGAAAAATCCCTAAATAAAATATCATTGTTGCTAAAATTCTTAAGGAATGAATACGAAAAATTAGGTCTAGGAGAAGGCTCTAGTGAATATCACAATCTCCATCATTCATTGGAAGTTGCATACATGAGTTTGCATATGCTGCCTAAAGAAATTCACGGATACCCCATAAATAACAGAGATTACGAAATAATGCTTGTTGCAGCACTGTTGCATGACTATGATCCAATGCAAGATCTGAAATACCGTAACTCAAATTATACACGGAGACCTTCAGTAATTAGCACAATAGAACAATTAAGGAAAAAGAGAATTCACGATGCTTATTTTAGTTTTAACGATGAGGGGCTAATAAAATATTTTAGGAAAAATGAATCGCCTCTACTCCCAACGAAAGAGTTTTCAACAGTACATCCAGAGCATTTGAATAATAGAAAAACACCTCTGGAAAGCAAAATAACAGAGGCGTTGATTTGGAGAACAGATTACCCTTATGATGAAAGATCTCAATCCAATTTTAATCAATTGTTGAGAGAAATTAATAATAACGGTTTTTCTGGTGAAAAAATTAATGTGATAGCGGAGATTTTGTCACTAGCTGATCTTTCTGTAACGTATTTAAGCTCAGATCCGCTTTTAGCATGGAATAGGGTAATAAATCTATACCAAGAACTAAATCTCCCAATAGCAGAAGCAGTTTTGAGAACAGACAGGTTTCTGTCATTTTTCTCAGAGGAGTCATTGTTTAAAGAAATAATATCTAGAAAGAACTTTCCAGAAATATTCAAACAAAAATGGGATAATGTTTATAGATTCTTTCACGAGGGAAATCCTTCGACTCGTATCAACAAAATAATTTTTGATGCGAGAATAAAACACAACAAGATAAACATGGAATTGGATATGCATAATTGTGATTTTATAATTAGTAATGCCATTATAAATAAAAAGGAATTTTTTATTGGTATTGGAAAAAATAAGGAAGATGTAATGATAGCTCAATCCAAATTAAAGGCAGCAGGGATAGAAAATTTAGAGGTTTTTCCAGGAAATATAGAGAGTCTATTGCCTTTTATCAAAGACAGATCAGTTGACACCTTTATAATAACGATAACCAATGATGAGAAAAAGGACTTCAATAAGACAAAATTGCTAAGGGATTTGTTTTATTCCTATAGCTCCAAATTAGTCATAAATGGAACCATTCAAATAATAATAGGAAAAGACCAAGACCACGAGAATATAATATCATTAATACCCAACCATGAATTTAAAATGACGAACATATCAAACAATACTATATCAAAAGATATTTTAAATGATGAGTTTATTGATTTGGAAAAATTAGAAAAGGTCAAAAAGATAACAATACTGAAGACAGAATAAAAAAAATAATAAGCAATTATGGCAATTATATACTAACGAAATATTGGTGCACATTAAAAAATTAGAAATTAATGGGTTTAAGTCATTTGGTTCAAAAAACATAATATTAAATTTTCAAAAAGGGTTAACTGTAGTTACAGGACCTAATGGTTCGGGTAAAAGCAATATCCTGGACGCAATTTTATTTGCACTGGGTGAAAATAGTCCAAAAGCCCTTAGAGTAGACAGATTTCAATCTTTATTCCACGACAATTCCTCAAACAACATTACAAATAAAACAGTAAAAGTAAGTTTAACTTTTGATAACACAGATAGAGGAATACCAGTAGATAATGATAATGTTACCATTACTAGAGAAATGACTGGAGTAAATAGTGGAGAAAGCCAATACATTATCAATGGAAAAAGGGTTTCAAGGAACAACGTAATGGAGTTATTAGAGATAATTGTCGCCTCACCTAACAAATTGAACATAGTACAGCAAGGCATGATAACAAGGATATCGGAATTAAATTCGGAAGAAAGAAGGAAAATTATAGAAGACATCATAGGACTTTCTTATTTTGACGAAAAAAAGAATCAAGCTATGAAACAATTGGAGGAATCAGACAGGAGATTGGAAATAGCTTTAACTAAAATGAATGATGTAAGGAATAGGATAGACGAATTAGAATCAGAAAGAAATGATCAACACAGATTTATCCAACTAGAATCTGAGATTAGGAGATTAAAAGCTATAAGGATCTCTGGAAAACTAAAGAATACAATAAATGATATTACAAATCTAACCTCCAAAAACGAAATTAATGAAAGCAATATAAAAAGAATTTCAGGTGAGATAGATAAGTTAAATCAAGAAATAAAGATTTTGAACGATGAAAAGGAACATTTTTTTAAATTATCGAATGATTCTAACAAAGAGAAAAAAGATTTAGAGATAAAACTATCATCAGTAATATACCAGTATGAACACACTAATTCAATAATAAAGGAATCTCAATATTACTTCAATCAAATAAATGAAAGGAAGAAAAACAATTTACTTGAACAACAAACACAGCATAAAAAATTAAGAGAATATGAAGAGCAACTAACCAATATAAAAAACAAAATAGAAACAGAAACAGAAAACAGAGATGAGAAAAACAAAAAGGTTGAAGAAACAGCTGAAGAAATAGAAAAAAAGAACGTATTAAATTCAAACGAAATAAATAAAAAGAATTTTATGGAAACAAGACTAAAAAAATTAGAGCGAATAAAGAGCGAAATAGAAATCACCATAGTCAGAAATGAAGAAAAAATCAAAAACACAGCAGATAAAATAAAAGGCAATGATAGGATAATACAAGAATTACTTGTAGAAAAGGAAAAAAGCGAGAAAAACAAATCAGATCTAAATAACAAAATTACAGTATTTCATTCTGACATTAAAAATCTACAAAAAAACAGTTATAGGATTGATAACGAGTATGCAAAGTTAAATGAAGAGATAGAAATATCAAAAAAAATCGCTGATAACGCAGAAAAAACACTATTAAAATATGATGAAAAAATGAAGTTAGCTAAAAATATTTTAACCGAAGATTATGCGATTGCAACTTTGTTGAAAGATTTTAAAAACTTGGGTATCGTAGGATATGTGTTTAATCTGTTAAAATGGAACGAAAAATATCAAAAAGCTATTATTGCATCAGGAAATGAATGGATGAAGTCCATAGTTGTGAAAGATATCAAAAGTATGATTGTTTTAGCGGAATTTTCCAAAAATAATGGAATACCATTTCTAAAAATAATCCCATTAGACCTGCTTAATGGTGAAAAGATTAAAGAAATACCAGATGATTCATCAATATTAGGCCCATTATCAGAATTTGTATATTGTGAAATAAAAAATCTATCAGAATTCCTATTTGGCAACATCATCCTCACAAAAAATCCTATAACAGCATATTTATTATCAAAATATGGACATAAGGCAGTTTCAATCACCGGAGAGATTTTTTTTCCGAATTTGTCCCTAATGCAATTTGACTATGGCTCAAAAATATCCGATCTTACTAAAGATATCCTGCTATCTGATTCGATTGAAAGTTTAAAAACAAGTATGGAAAAGCTAAAAGCATTAACAAAAATAAAAATTTCTGAGATATACAACCTTAATGAAGAAAAGATAACAAATAAAAATGAATTAGATTCCATTAATTCTCAAATCGCGGATCTGAATAAAAAATCCATTGACACTCAAAATGTAATTAATAAAAACCAGCACAATATCAAAAAATTAATTGAAAGCAATACCGATAACAGTATAACAATTGACAAAATAACAAATATTCTACATAGATCTAAAACACGATTTAGTATCATTGAAAGCACCATAAGTAAAATTAAAAAAGAAATAGAATTTATAGAGAAAGAAAACGATATTGAAGAAATAAATGCTTTGAATAAAGAGAAAAGGAAGATTAGTAACGAGCTCGAACTAATAAATAATCAAATAAGACAATTGACACTAACCCAATCTATTTTAAAAAACAATTATGACAATACTAATACACAATATCAAAAATCTATAAAGGAAGAAGAGTCCATAGAGAAAGAAAGGGAAAACAAGGAATCAATCTTAGAAAAGTCAAAAACCCAATTAAAAGGCATTGAATTAGATCTAGGAGAGTTAAGAGAAAAGGAAAACAAAATAATACAATCAACAAGTTCCACATATACAAAATTACAAGAATATGAACACAAATATAGAAAATTAATAGAGAATGAAAGGAAAGCTGTCAAAGAATTAAACTATTTAGAAAAGGAAACAGCTATAATCAACAATAACATCGCATCTCTCCAAAATCAAAAAACAAATCAAGTAAATGAATTGCAAGAATTAGGATATAAAGAGACTCTGGAAAGTTATGAGGTAGGCGGTTTATACCAAGATTTAAAAATGGAATATGAAAATATAAAAGAGAGAATAAATCTACGGGCGGATGAAACATATTTAGAAATAATAGACGGGTATCGAGGAATGTCAAATAAAAAAAATCAGCTAGAAGAAGAGAGAAATTCTATTGTAAGATTTATCGCAGAAACTGGAAAAGAAAAGGAAATTGTTTTTACCAATGCATTCAAAAAAGTAGATGAAGATATTAGAAAAACATTTTCAGAGATTACAGGAGGCAACGCTTGGTTAGATTTGGAAGATCCAGAGAATATCTTTTCTGGGGGAATTTTGTTAAAGGTACAATTTCCAAATAAGCAGGCCAGAGAATCTACCTCTTTGTCAGGAGGAGAAAAAACAATGGCGGCAATAGTATTCCTACTAGCACTTCAATCACTTAAACCATCACCTTTCTATTTAATGGATGAGGTGGATGCACATTTAGATGCGCAAAACACTGAAAGACTATCAAAGATTTTATTACTTAGATCCAATAACAACCAAATAATAATGGTAACATTAAAGGATTCTACTGTGGCCAAATCAGATATCATATTTGGAGTATACCCAAAAAACGGAATATCCCAAGTAGTAAAATACAATCACCACAACAAAGTCAAAGCAATCAAACAGAATTAAATTAGTTATTGTTCACGTCATGATTTTTATAATAAAAACAAGATACGAAATGTTTCTTAGAAATTTCATATTTCTGAAGGTCACTTTTGCATTCTTTAGAAGATAATTTACAGCTGTTATAAAACTTACAGCCAGTTGAAGGAATATCAAATGAATTTGTTTGCCCAGGGGTTTTATAATACGCATTAGAGCCGTATGAAGAAAAATTTACAGCATCCAATAACATCCAAGTATATGGATGAAGAGGATTGGCAAGTACATCGTCGAGATTTCCAAATTCAACCAAATTTCCTGCAAACAGAATACCAATTTTATCACCAATAAATCTTGATGTAGCTAAATCATGAGTAATATAAATAATAGAAATATTCAAACTATTTCTCAATTCGTTTAACAAGGATAAAATTTCAGCCCGTATAGAAACATCTAACATTGATACAGGTTCATCAGCTATTATTAATCGAGGAATGCTAACAATGGCTCTAGCAATTGATACCCGCTGTCTTTGACCACCAGAAAGCATGTTAGGATATTTCTCTAAAAACTCATCAACAGGCTCCAATTTTGTTCTACTTAGAGCTATTCTAACCTTCTTTTCTTTTTCGGCATAACTAAGATTATTATTGTGAATTTTTAATGGCTCCATAACAATATCCTTGATCTTAAGATACGGGTTGATGGAACTATATGGATCCTGATGAATCAGATGTATTGACGAGTAAAAACTTTTATTTTTTTTTGAAATATTGATATTCTGCCCAAGAAAAAAAATATCGCCAGCATCAGGAGTTATAGATCCTATGATAAGTTTAGCCAATGTAGTTTTTCCAGAACCAGATTCGCCTGCCAATACCAGAACCTCACCTTGGTCCAATTCAAAAGATACGTCATCGATGACTTTTTTAATCTTTTTAGAAGGTGAAATAAACTTAAATGCATTTTTTTTTAAGGAATAATATTTTTTTACATGTTTTAGTTCAAGTAATGACATTAAATAAAATAAGAGGTTATTGATATAAAATACAATCGATATTAATTAACTTCATTCTTAGGTAACAATCAAAATCTAAAAACAATATATTTTATATTATCTTAGTTTTTAATGCCTTGTTAAGCACTTTAGTTAGAACAACACTAAATATCATAAATAATAAAAATTCATTATAATGATTAGCATTACAAATTTTGCACATAGTCTTTGATTTTGGCTGAGCTAAAATAAAATTTTTTTCATCAGTTAACAATTCATTTATAATTTTATATAATTTTGGATACAAAGAATTAATTATTTTTATATTGTCAGAGGCAACAGACTCAAAAGAATAATCGTTAAAAAATATAGTTTTTAGAGTTGATCTATAGTATTTTACTAAAATACCTTTTACCTCTTTGGTTTTAGATATCCTAATTAAGCCATTTTTTTTTAAAATATTCAAATGATGTCTTAATGTAGTTGTTGCTATCTGAAGATTAGATTTTTTTAAATAAATCATTAACTCGCTCACAGAAAGCTCCTTATGATATAAAAGATCCAAAATTTTGATTCTATGAGGGTCACTCAATCCTTTTGTAATTTTCAAGCTTAAGGGGATTGTAACTACTAGTTTTTCATTAATTGAAGTATTCTTCATATATAATTTTTTATCTAAAATCCATTTATTAACATATAATAAACAAAATTATTATTTTATTTGATTTTCAATAACTTACCTAATTAGCAATAACAGTCGATTAGTTGTTATTCTTTTATTTTTATTTTATAAAACAATGCATCTGTTGAATTGCACAATTCTAAAGTAATCCAAATTGCAAAAGAGATAGGCTATTATCCATTGCATAACTTTAATCAGATAGTACATAATAAAATACAACGAGTTAAATACCATGAATAATTTAAGTTTAAAGAGTCAAATCTATATCATTATCCATTGTTACATCCTTGTAATAAAACTTATACATTCTTTCCCATACGTTATTTTAATGTTTTAACATAAATTGATCCTTCTGGAATAAACCACTAATTAGAAAAGTGATCGAATGTAAAAGATATTGGCAGGTAATTACAACATAAAAATATATAATACCTACAATACCGGGAGGGAATAAAAATACAAATGTTATTTACATCTACACAACATCTAACATAAAAATAAGGTTTAACAATCATTCCATATGAACTCATGCATATTCTGTGAAATAATTAATGGAAATACCAAGTCTAGAAAAATTTATGAAACAAAACATTCGATAGCATTACTTGATGCATTTCCACTTAAAGAAGGACATACATTAATAATTTCAAAAAATCATAAAACAAAGGTTGAAGATTTAACTGTAGAGGAAAATAATGATATCTTTACCACATTGCATTTTTTAATTAGCCATATTGAAAAAACATTGGAGAGTAATTCAACGTTGATTGCAATACACAACGGAAAAGAAGCGGGGCAAGAGATTCCTCATATGCATATTCACATAATTCCTATAAACAAATCTGATCAATCTACTGCAATTCATACTATGTTTACAAAAGAAAAAATTTCCGATAAAAAACTTGATGAGATTTGGATAAAAATGAAAAATACAATACAACAATAACAACAAAATTAAAAAATAGATGATAGAATATTAGGAAGTTCAGCTAAAGATTTAATAGTATACAATGGTTCTTCTTTTTTACATATAGGTTTTTGAACTTTATAAATAGAATTCAAAGTTCTAATAGTTTTTATTCCAAGTTCATTTGCAGGGAATATATCTATATCCAACCTATCACCCACCATAACACAATGTTCAATAGGTGTATTGGAATCCTTTATAGCCTTATCAAAAATTTTATGATTAGGTTTTCTAGAACCAATATTTTGAGATAAACATATTGTTTGAAAATACTGAACAAGATCACCTTTTTTCAATAAATCAACAGAGCCTGAGGAATTATTACTTATTATTCCTAATGAATATGTTTTAGACAATAATGGAACAATATGAGGAACCTCATTGAACAATTTAATTAATTTCTTCTTATTTTCTAATAAGTTATCTTTTAGATTATTAGAAATTATAGAATCATATCCTCTCGGAAGTATTAGTTGAGCCGTTAAGGGAACAATATCCAATAAACCATCGGAGCCAATCTTTCTATTAATAATTATATTATTTCTCAATGTAAAATAATTCCTTATATCAATCCTTGCACCATATCCATTAAGAGATTCAAGTAATAATTTGTCAAAATAACTAATATAATCCCACTCATCTACCAAGGTTTGTCCTAGATCAAAAAAGATGAAAGGTTTCATTATAGTAGGTAGAATTAACCACTAATTATTTTTATTCGGCCTTTGCTTTTGCTTCTCCCCTCCCCCCCCCATCACCACCGCCATTCCCCGGTTCCTTTTCCCTGTCCCGCACCATTTCATATTATCAAACTTGCTAATCACCAGTGATAAATCTAATAACATATCTAGAATGGACTGTTTTATTGACTAAATTGCAACATATTCTCAAATTCAATAACATTTTCTTGCTTTTTCACCTTTTCTTTGCGTATTTTACAATATGCAGTTTATATAGCAATGTGACGAAGTATATGTGAAGAAAAATGGCCCAAATGCCAGCATTAATTCCAAAGGA
>Ga0183260_10005315_pt1 | contig 10129 bp, 10 predicted proteins | sample AntDrymUQ4972206_2_FD_129768 | JGI IMG/M metagenome (GOLD analysis project Ga0183260, IMG submission 129768) | Polar desert sand microbial communities from Dry Valleys, Antarctica - metaG UQ497 (22.06) (version 2) (version 2) | ecosystem: Environmental > Terrestrial > Soil > Desert | place...
ATGTCGGCCGTGGAACCACACCACATGCTCCGCTACCTGACCCGCATCCCGAGGGAGGGACGGGTAACGGTCGGCCTGGCGGACACCCCGGTGGAGAGCCCGTTCGGCCCCATAAGCGGACCCGAGAACGTCTTCGACTTTCGCACGCGCCGCTACTCGGATGTTACCCTCACCGTGCGCGGTCCCGGCGCGGGCCCCGAGCGTACCGCGAGCGGCGTCGCCTGGGACCTCCTCGACATCGCCCACAGGGCTCTGCAAGACAAATAAAAGACTCCAAAGGGAGGCCGATATGCGCGAAGGTTACACGGTGGCGGTCGTAGGGGCGGGCCTGGTAGGAGATCGCATCGTCGCCGAGCTGCGTCGCCGGGACTTCCCCCTGAAAGATCTCCGCGTCCTTGCCCGCACCGCCCGCCGCGCGACGCTCGCCGGCGAGGAGTTCGACGTCGGTGTGGCAGAACCGGAGGCGTTTGAGGGCGTGGACATCGCCTTCTTCGCCGGCACCGAGGGCGAGAAGGGCGCGGCCGTCCAACTCGCCGGGGAAGCCATCGCCCGGGGCGCGGTCGTCATAGACAACGGCAGCGACTTCAGGCTAGACCCGAAGGTGCCGCTCGTCGTTCCTGAGGTCAACGCCGACGCCCTGGAGGGCCACGAGGGCCTGATCGCCAACGCCAACTGCTCGACGATCACCATGCTCCTTCCGCTAGCGCCCCTGATCCGGCGCTTCGGCGCGAAAAAGGTCGTCGTCTCGACGTACCAGGCGGTCTCAGGCTCCGGGCGCGAGGGCGTAGACGCCCTCGAAAACGGGCGCGAGGGCGTCTACCCCAAACCCATCAAGGGCAACGCCATACCGCTGATCGGGGGCGTCGGCGACGACGGCTACACCACCGAGGAGCGCAAGATGCTCCTGGAATCGCGCAAGATCCTGGGTCTCCCCGACCTGGAGGTCTACGCGACCGCGGTCCGTATACCCGTTCATACCGCGCACTCCGAGAGCGTCTTCGTAGAGACGGAGCGGGAGGCGGGCCTCGAAGAGGTCGTGGAAACGTTGCGCGCAGCACCCGGCGTCGTGTTCTCAGGAGACGCGGACGATTTCCCGACGCCGCTCGAAGCGGTCGGAGACTCGGGCACGTTCGTCGGCCGCGTCCGGGTCGAGGGCAACAACGTGCAGTTCTGGTGCGTCTCGGACAACCTGCTCAAGGGGGCGGCGACCAACGCCGTCCAGATCGCCGAAGAGCTAGTCGGCGTCCGCGTCTAGGTACGAGTTGGCCGGAACGCGCGTCCGCGAAGCCTCTGAAGAAGACGTCCCGCTCATACTCTCTTTGATCCGGGAGCTTGCGGAGTACGAGAGGCTCTCCCACGAGGTCGTGGCAACGGAAGAAGGGTTGCGGGCGGGCCTCTTCGGGGGGCGGCCGTTCGCCGAAGTCCTGATCGCCGAGCAAGACGGGTCCCCGGCTGGATTCGCACTGTTTTTCCACAACTTCTCCACGTTCCTCGGTAAGCCGGGCATCTACCTTGAGGACCTCTACGTGAAGCCGGAGCTCCGTGGTGCCGGGATCGGGAAGAAACTGCTGGGCCATCTGGCGCGTCTGGCGAAGGAACGTGGGTGCGGACGCCTCGAGTGGTGGGTGCTGGACTGGAATGCGCCTTCTATCGGGTTCTACGAGAAGATAGGCGCCGTCGCCATGGACGACTGGACGGTCTACCGGCTGGCCGGCGGGGCGCTGGACGAGTTGGCTTCCGGGGCGTAGCTTTTGCTACGAGGCGTCGCGACTCGCTATACTGGGGGCCGTGGCGGGCGTTGATCCCGAAACGGGGCGAGAGGAGTACGGTTATGGCCGAGGAACAGAAGAAACAGTCTTTCTGGCAGCGGTTGTTCAGCACGAACAAACGCTCCGCGCGGGAGGATAGGGTCGTCGGGTACATCGTGCACAGGATCGGGGAGGGCGCCAGCCTGCGCGAGGTGACGCAGGAGGAGTACGTGCGGCGCAACGCCTCGTCCGCCGAGGTCGAGGAGATCCTACAGAACCCGAAGCTCCTCGAATCGGCCCACGAAAACCTGCAGAAGGACTTTGACTCTGGCGAGCTCGACCCGCACCGCCGCCCCGACTAGCGGCAGACCAAACATCCCCCGGGCGGTATAATTCCCGGGTTGCGAGCTGCCAGATGGAGGCCGGATGCCGATCTACGAGTACAAGTGCGAGAACGATCACGTCTTTGACGTGATGCAGAAGATGTCTGAAGACCCCCTGACCACGTGCATCGAGTGCGCCGCACCGGTCAGAAAGGTCCTCCAGCCGGTGGGCATCTCCTTCAAGGGCTCGGGCTTCTACTCCACGGACTACAACAGCAAGAAGGGCCCCAAGGAGCCGGCCGCCACGTCTTCCAACGGCGACTCCAAGCCCGACGCGAAAGAGAAAAAGTCCGCAGACAAGTCCTCAGACAAGCCCGCCGCCCCGTCCCCATCCTCCGGAACAAAGGACTAACTACCGTGGCCCGCGGCGCGGACCTGCCGCGAGACGAACCTCGTCGCGACGGCCCCGTCCGCCGGGCGCTCCGCGTCGCGATCCTCGGCGTCACCCTGCTCTTCGTCGTCGCGGCGCTGGCGATCTCGTGCGCCCTCGTCGTTTACACCGCCTACCGCCACGACCTGCAGAACGGCGTCTTCGCACTCCTTCTGGCCGTATTGAGCGCCCAGATCGCCATAAACTGGTTTCTGTGGAAGGACGATGAAGATTAAGTAAGCCTCAGCGGGTAGGATCTCTTTTCGACCGGGGCAACATCCGGTCAAACAAAGTAACAAGGGTCCGGATCCCGCCGTTGCGAATCACACTATGCGCCCGCGAACGACGGCGACGCACCCCACATATGGCCGAAACCCAATGCCTGAACTCCGACGCCCTTATCTGAAAAGTCCTGCAAAATTAGCCTCACCTTCTACTTCAGGTGGCCTGGACAGTCGGTGGGGGCGTCTCGTATAGTAGCCCGTGTCGAGGATGGATCGACGGGGAGAACAGGCGAACGGCGGCGTCCCTTTCGGGCGTCGCCGGGGACCGTGAGCGGGGGAGGGCTTTTTGTCTGGTGGTTCGGGCGCTTTCGCCCACTTGCACTGTCACTCCGAGTACTCGATGCTCGACGGGGCGAGCCGCATCAAGGACCTCGTCGCTTTCGCGAAAGAGCAGAACATGCCGGGCCTTGCCCTCACGGACCACGGGGTCATGTACGGGGCGGTCCGGTTCTACAAGGAGGCTAAGGACGCCGGCATCAAGCCGCTCATGGGCTGCGAGGTCTACGTCACCGCCGACCGGCACGACCGCAGCCGGGCCCCCTACTACCACCTGACGCTCATCGCCCGTACCGCCGAGGGGTACAGGAACCTGATAAAGCTCTCGACGGGCGGGTTTCTCGAAGGCTTCTACTACAAGCCGCGGGTGGACATGGAGATGCTCAAGAGGTACGGGAAGGGCATCATCTGCCTCTCCGGGTGCCTCTCCGGCGAAGTCCCGACCCGGATACTGGAGGGGCGCTTCGACGAGGCGCGGCGGCTCTTGACCGAGTACGGCGAGGTCTTCGACGCCGTCTATTTGGAGATGCAGGACCACGGCATCCCCGAGCAGCGCCGGGTAAACGAGGGGCTCGTCAGGCTGCACGGGGAGACGGGCCTCGACCTCGTGGCGGCCAACGACTCCCACTACACGACCAAACACGACGCGAAGATGCACGACGCGTTGCTCTGCATCGGGACCGGCAAGTTCTACAACGACCAGAACCGGATGAAGTTTCACGGCGAGGAGTTCTACGTCAAGAGCATCGAGGAGATGGCCCGCATCTTCCCGGACCATCCGGAGGCCCTCGAGAATACTCTGAAGGTCGTCGAGAGCGTCGAGGACGTTGGAATCGAGCTAGGCAAGACCCGGCTGCCCAACTTCCCCAAGCCCGAAGGCTACACGGCTGATCAGTACCTGCGCGAGCAGTGTGAGCGGGGGCTTGCGGCGCGGTACGGGGAGCGGGCGAAGGGGCCAGAGGTCCAGCAGAGGTTGGAGTTCGAGCTGTCGACCATCGGAAAGATGGGGTTCGCGGACTACTTCCTTATAGTGTGGGACTTCGTGAAGTACGCGAAGGACCGCAAGATCGCGGTCGGGCCCGGACGCGGGTCGGCGGCGGGGGCCATCGTGGCTTACGCGCTCGGGATCACGGACCTCGACCCTTTGCACTACTCGCTGCTCTTCGAGCGGTTCCTCAACCCCGACCGCATAAACATGCCGGACGTGGACATAGACTTCTCCGTCTCCGGCCGGTCTGAGGTGATGAAGTACGTCACGGACAAGTACGGCGGGCACGAGCACGTAGCCCAGATCATCACCTTCGGGACCATAGGCGCCAAGGCCGCCATCAGGGACTCGGGGCGTATCTACCAGTACCCCTACTCCGACACTGACAAGCTCGCCAAGTTCATCCCGGACAAGCCTGTTGGGACAACCTTACGCGACGTGCTCACCCAGGGCGAGGACGGAGAATACCTGGCGGGGGAGAAGCACCCCGGGCAGGCGCGCGAGATCATCCAGTTCGTCAGCGGTAACGAGGCTGCCCTTCAGGTGCTGGACACGGCCTTTGAGATAGAGGGCTTTGCCCGCCACGCGGGCACCCACGCCGCCGGAGTCGTGATCTCCGAAGAACGCCTCACGGATATCGTGCCGCTCCAGCGCGTCAAGGACACGGATTCCGTCATGGTCCAGCACCCCATGAGCGACGTCGAGGCCCTCGGTCTCCTCAAAGTGGACTTCCTGGGCCTCCGCAACCTCGACGTCATAGAGGAGACGCAGGAGACCATCCGCCGGAACTCGGGCGGGGAGGTGGACATCCAGAACATTCCCCTCGACGACGAGAAGACGCTCAAGATGTTCGCCAGGGGTGACACGTTCGGGGTCTTCCAGTTCGAGTCCGGCGGGATGCAGCGGATGCTCCAGGAGGTCCGCCCTGACCGCTTCGACGACCTCGTCGCCCTGAACGCCCTGTACCGTCCCGGCCCGATGGACTACATCCCGACCTTCAAGAGGGGCAAGCACGACCCCGAGAGCGTCGATTACCTTGACGAGCGCCTCAAGCCCATCCTGGAGCCGACCTACGGGGTGGCGGCCTACCAGGAGCAACTCATGGAGATCAGCAAGCTCCTCGGCGGCTTCACCCCGGGCCAGGCGGACACGCTTCGCAAGGCCATAGGCAAGAAGAACGCGGCGATGCTCGCGACCCTCAAAGACAAGTTTATGGAAGGTTGTGCCGCCAATGACGTCTCCCTCGGGGTCGCCGACGAAGTGTGGAACTGGATGGAGAAGGCTGGCGGCTACTCGTTCAATAAGAGTCATTCCGCCTGCTACTCGTTCCTCGCCTTCCAGACCGCGTACCTGAAGGCGCACTACCCGGAGGCGTACATGGCGGCGCTCATGAGCAGCGTCATGAACACCAAGGACCGGGTGCCTCAGTACGTGGCCGAGGCCCGCGCGATGAAGATAGAGGTGTTGCCGCCGGACGTGAACGAGAGCGGCCGTCGGTTCACGGTGGTAGGGAACACCATCCGGTTTGGATTGTCCGCGGTCAAGAACGTCGGGGAGAACACGGTCGAGGCTATACAGGCCGCCAGGGAAGAGGGCGGGCCCTTCGCCGACATCTTCGACTTCTGCGAGCGGGTGGACTCCTCGACGTACAACAAGCGCACCGTGGAGTCCCTCATAAAGTGCGGCGCCTTCGACAACGTCGGCCCGTCGAGGGCGGCCATGCTCGCGGTCCACGCCAAGGCTGTCGAGCGCTGCACGAAGGGGCTCAAGGGCGCGTGTGAGGACCAGTTTTCGATGTTCGACGACGCCGAGATAGCGCCGCCCAAGCCCGCGTTTCCGGACCTCGAAGATGACGGGCGCGAGACCCTCGAGTGGGAGAAGGAGACCCTTGGCCTCTACGTCTCCGATCACCCCTTGCGCCCCGTCCTCCACAAGCTCAGAAAGCACATCGACACGACCGTCTCGGACCTCGACCATTGCCGGGACGGGGCGATGGTGTGGGTCGGGGGCCTGGCGACGAGCGTCAGGACCAACACGACGCGCAAAGGCGACATGATGGGGATGATCCAGCTCGACGACACCCGCGGCCTCGCCGAGGTCATGGTCTTCCCGAGGGTCTACGCCAAATGCGCGACCTGCGTGCGCGAAGACGCGATCCTCAAGGTCAAGGGCCGTGTGGAGCGCAAGGAGGGCATCCCGCGCATCATCGCGATGGAGATGGAGGAACTCCACCTGGAGCCGGGCCCGGATCCCGTCTACCTCGACGCGTCCTGCTTCGTCGGCCTGCTCAAGGAGTCGGCCGAAGAGGCGTTCGGCCTGCTGGCCCGAAGTCCGGGGAGCAGCCCCGTCTTTCTTGTCTCCCCGGCCAACGGGCTGGAGGAGCGGGTCTTCGACGTGGAAGACTCCTCCGACCTTCACGCGGAACTCAAGCAGATCCTGGGTCCCAGATGCCTCTCTTACGCCCGGAAGGAAGCCCCGGCTGCCGAGCCTGAGATGGAGCAGGTATCTTAGAGGTTTCGGGGTCGGGGTAATCGAGGAGGTGTGTTGGCCGAGGAGACGCTGACTTTGCGCGGCGGGTGCCAGTGTGGTGCCGTGCGTTACGCTTTGAGGGTCGAGAACCACGACGCGTATTATTGCCACTGCCGGATGTGCCAGAAGGCATTCGGCAACCTTTTCGGCGCGTTCTTTGCGGTACCTCCGCGGGACGTGGAATGGGAGAGGGGAGGTCCGGCTTACTTCCACTCGTCGAAGATCGCGCGCCGCGGCTTCTGCCGGGAGTGCGGAACCCCGCTGACCTTTGAGTATCTCGGAGCGGAGCGAAAGATGGACCTGACCGTCGGGAGCCTGGACGAGCCGGGCCGGATGCGTCCCGTCGGACACTTCGGGGCCGAGAGCATTGTGGAACCCTTCTTCACCGACGATGGATTGCCGCGCTCGCGCACGGAGGACAGCGAGGAGTTCGTGGAGCAGTGGCGGGCGGCGCACGGCACGGGCTCCGTGCCGGGACCGTTATCCGATTCGCCGGGGTCATAAAGCCTCCGTAAAGGGCCGAGCCCCGCGCGAACCCCCAGCGGGTGGCGAAGACCGGCCACCTCCGCGCACCCTCAGTACCTTTGCCCAGGCGGGTTTGGAGTATAGGTAGCAGCCGCGCAGGATCCTACGTTTAGAACCGTCCGACGCACGCCCTCGAGTTACCGCTTTGACAGGATTTGTTAACTGCGTTAGAATTACGTTCATAGATAGGAGGTAGTAGAGTCTTGGGCATCAAGGAACGAAAGCAGAGGCAGAGGCAGGAGCTCAAGAGCGGCATCCTGGCCGCGGCGCGTGAGATCGCCTCGGAGGAGGGTTGGAAGGCGGTGACGATCCGCAAGATAGCCGCCCTCATCGAGTACAGCCCGCCGGTGATCTACGAGTACTTCGACTCGAAGGACGAGATCCTGCTGGATCTAATGCGGACGGGCTACGCGGAGCAACTCGAAGCCATAGAGTCCGCCGTGAGGGCTGCGAAAGATCCGGAGGAGGCGCTACTCGGCATCGGCCGCGCCTGGATGGACTTCGCCTTCAGGTCCCCGGACCTCTACCAGGTCATGTACGGCCTGGGCAGCGTGCCCTTCTCCGCCGCCGAGACGAGCAAGGAGGGCGAGAAGATAGCCGACTCGGTGGGAGGGGTGGTGGAGGGGATCCTTAGAAATAGCGGCGGTAAGACGGACGACGTCGGAGGCAAGGTGGTGCTGCTATGGGCCACCGTGCACGGCCTCGCGGCCCTCGCAATGGTCGGGCGGATCCCCGGCGGCCAACAGGAGGCCCGAAGGCTCGCCGAACAGGCCGCCAGCGACCTCCTCGCGGCCTGGAAAGGCGGCTAGGAGGTGGATACCCCTTTTTTGATCCTCACTTAACTTAGTTATATAAATGGACGTTGTTAAAAAGTTACACAATTGAGAGGAGGTGTTTCAGATGCAGAGGGTTTCGGTGAAGTGGGACCAGGCGACTTTATTACGTGCTGGTAGAAGGTAGAAGTTTGTAGAAAGTAGACGAACAACGGCGATCCGACGCGGATCGCTCGGAGACGAGGAGATAGTGTTTATGAATCGCATTACGTTCAATGAAAGTGGCGACATACTTGGGGCCGCCGTGGTCCTGGTAGGTCTGGTCCTGTCGGCGATAGCCCTCACGCTTGACATGCTAATTGCCAACGCCGCCCCGTCGTTTTTCGGAGCGTCGGGTGAGGTCCCCGCGTTCGGCCTCGGGAAGGTGTTGATGGCGAGCGTGCCGGCGGTGTTGGGCAACACGTATGGCTTCTACATGTCGTACCGCTCCTACGATCCGCGGGCACTGGTGAAGTTCCTCGCACCCGCCGCGGGGTTCTCCGTGGCGTTCATGATCCCGCCGGTGTGGGGCCTGATCGCCGGTGGCAACCTCGCCGCGTTCGCCGTCGCCGCCCTCCTCAACATCGTTCCGGTTGCCGTCGCCGTGTCGGTACTGCTCGGCCTGCGACCGGGTCCGCGAACGGGCAGCGCTTTGGCTTTAAGCCCGGGCAACGCTTAAAGGCCCCCGGGCAGGCACGATAGTCAGGCAAGTTCCCAGATCACGTCACCGAAAGGATTACTGATGATGACGAAGATGAACGAGACCGGAGCGACTACGGGCACCAAGATAATGATGCCGCACAAGGGCGATCCGGAGGTGCTCACGGTGGTGGCGCGGGAGCAGGGTACCCTGAAGCCCGGGCAGGCCACGGTCCGGGTCGAGGCGGCGGGCGTCTCCTTCGCCGAGGTGCAGATGCTCAAGGGGCGCTACTTCGGTCAGCCCAAGTTTCCCTTCGTGCCTGGCTACGATCTGGTGGGTACGGTGGAAGAGATCGGCGAGGGCGTCGACCAGGGGATGATCGGGCAAAGGGTGGCCGCCCTGACGCAAACCGGAGCATGGGCCGACCGCGTGACGCTCGACGCGAAGGACCTCGCGCTGGTACCAGACGGGCTCGACCCCGCGGAGGCGGTGGCTGCCGTCACCAACGGGGTGACGGCCTGGCAGATGGTTTATCGCGCGGCGAGGGTGCGGCCCGGACAGACCGTGCTCGTGCACGGAGCTTCGGGCGGCGTGGGTACGCTCCTCGTGCAACTCGCGCGGCTGGCCGGTGCGGAAGTCATCGGGACCGCCTCGGCCTCCAAGCACGCTCTAGTGCGGGATCTCGGCGCAATACCCGTCGACTACAAGAACGAGAGCGTGCCAGAAAGGGTGCGCGAGATAGCCCCCGAAGGGGTGGACGCCGTGTTCGACCATGTCGGCGGGCCGGGGCTGGTGGACTCGTGGCGCATGCTCCGCCGGGGCGGGACGCTGGTCACCTACGGCTCGGCGTCCACGCTGAACGAGACCGGGCACTGGCTGAAGCCCTACCTGACGATCATGGGCCGGGTCCTGCTGTGGAGCGTCCTGCCAAACGGCAAACGGGCGACGTTCTACTACGTCCAGCGTTGGCCCAAGCTTTTTCAGCGGGATCTCTCGACCGTGCTCTCACTTCTCGCCGAAGGGAAGTTCAAGGCGCACGTCGCACGCCGGATGCCGTTGGAGAAGGCGTCAGAGGCGCTCGGGCTTCTCGTCTCGGGCAAGGCCAGCGGCAAGGTCGTGCTCGTCCCGGGTCTCGAAACAGAGTGGTGAGCGAATCGCCGACGCCTGCGCGGAGCCAGGACCGATGATTTCACCACCTCACCCTAGACGAGTCCGTGACGGGAAGTGGCCTACGCCCCCTGCGGGACCCCGAAGAACCGGACGTGCATGAGTTCCCGCCGCCGACCGGCTCCGACGCTACCCACGTACCATGAATGGGTAGCGCCCGGAGCACCACACGGGGGTATCCGAAGCCCGATAAATGAAGATGCCCTCCGGGCGTTGGCGTAAGATCCTGCGCGACTGCTACTCATACTCCGGTTTACAATAGCACGGTTCCACCCGGCCTTCGGGCCGGGCGAGGATTGGAACCTGGCCGGCGTATGAAAGCGCGGGCGGTGCGAGTATCTCAATCGGCTTCGGGGCTTTGCGAACGGGGCTTTTGGATCTGCGGTTGATGGTCGCGGGTTGTACAA
>Ga0183260_10005316_pt1 | contig 10127 bp, 6 predicted proteins | sample AntDrymUQ4972206_2_FD_129768 | JGI IMG/M metagenome (GOLD analysis project Ga0183260, IMG submission 129768) | Polar desert sand microbial communities from Dry Valleys, Antarctica - metaG UQ497 (22.06) (version 2) (version 2) | ecosystem: Environmental > Terrestrial > Soil > Desert | place...
AGGGCTCTTGAGAGATGTCCCGCGTCGTCCGCGGTGGCCGTTATCTGCGCCATTGAAGGTGCCGCGAGGCCGAAATTGACTCGCGAGTCAACTTTACCAGCGGGGTCCAGCGGGCCTTTGGTGCGGGGCCCGAAGCCGCGGGGAGGCGGCTGCGATCTAAGCGCTCTTCAACGGCTCCTTCATCGACTCCGTCTCGGGCGCCTCGATGTAGGGCTGCTCTTCCTTCTGCTCCTCGCCCTCCTCGTGGTAGGCGGACTCGACGTTGACCTCCCAGATGTCGTGGTCGGTCCCCTCGGTGATGTTCTGGACGGCGCGCATCGCGCTGAGGGCGGAGTGGTCGGAGTTGTTGTAGCGGTGGAGGCCGTTGCGGCCGACCTGCTGGAAGTTGTCGAGGCCGTCGAGCCAGGAGCGGATCGTGGCGACGCGCTCGGCGTAGTCAGCGTCGTACATCGGGTAGGCCTTCGGTACCCGCGTGGCGAAGCCGAACTCGAGCTTGTCGGGGGTCGCGAGGCCGAGCTGGTCGAGCTCCTTGATCGCGAGCTTCACCAGGTCGTCGTCGTCCATCTCCCACATCTCGTCGCCGGCGAAGCAGAAGTACTCCATGCCGATGCAGGCCTTCGAGGGGTCCGGCACCATCCACGGGCTCCAGGAGCGGAAGTTCTGGATTCGGCCGACCTCGACCTCGGGAACGTGGATGTAGATCCAGTTGTCCGGGAACAGGTCCTCGCCGTCGAGCACGAGCGAGACCGTCAGGAAGTCGCGGTAGCGCAGGCCCTTGGCGGCGGCCTTGACCTCGGTGCGCGGCGCCGGGTCGGCGAGGCCGGCGGTGTTACGCAGCGGCAGCGAGGAGATCACGTAGCTCGGCTCGATCACCTCGCCCTCGTCGCCCACGTGCACGCGCACGCACCTGTCGCCCTCGAACTCGAGCTTCGTGACGGGCGACTCGAGCCGCACCTCGCCACCCTTCTCGCGGATGTCGTCGGTCATCGTCTCCCACATCTGGCCGGGCCCGAAGCGGGGGTAGTTGAACTTGTCGATCAGCGACTTGATCTCGTTGTCCTTGTTGCCGAAGAACGCGGACTTGGCCGCGCTGAAGAAGGACAGGCCCTTGATCCGCTGGGCGGCCCACTCGGAGCGGATCTCCGACGTCGGCACGCCCCAGACCTTCTCGGTGTACGAGCGGAAGAAGTTGTCGAACAGGCGCTTGCCGAAGCGGTTTATGACCCACTGCTCGAAGGTGTCCTCGCGGCCCTTGGGCTTCACCTTCGCCCACAGGTAGGAGACCATGCAGCGCGTCAGCTCGACCGGGCCGAGCTTCTTGATCACGTCCATGCCCTGCAGCGGGTAGTGGAGGAACTTGCCGTTCCAGAAGATGCGCGACATCCGCGGGCGCTCGAGAAACTCCTCGCGCATGATCTCGTGCCAGAGGTCGTCGATCTCCTTCGACTTGGTGAAGAAGCGGTGGCCGCCGAGGTCGAAGCGGTACTCGCCGCCGGGCCCCTCGCGGACCTCGGTCTTGGCGATGCCGCCGACCTGGTCCTCAGCCTCGAGCACGATCACCGGCAGGCCCTGCTTGACGAGCTGGTAGCCGGCGGTCAGGCCGGCCGGGCCACCGCCGATGACGACGGTCGGCTTGTCGCGCAGCTCGGGGCGGGCGAGGGTCGGAGTGTCTGCTTTGGGCTCTGTCATCAGCGAAACTTGGTGTAGACGACGCCGCCCACGCCAATGCGGCTCGCGCGGCGGTAGAAGTCCGGCACGACGGCCGTCTGGACGAAGCGTGGGTCACGGTCGAGCGCCCTTCCCCACTGGGCCGAGCGCCGCCTCACCAACTGCGTCCATGGAGCGTCCCAGTCGTCGACGTTGGTCGTGACGGGACGCACGAGCAGCACGTGTGCGCCGGTCGGCAGCCTAGCAAGCTGAGGGGCGAGGTCCTTCTCCGGCGTCGCGTTCTCCAGCTTCTCGAGCGCATCGCGCCAGTCCATCACCACGCCGGTGCGCTCCGGCTTGCCGCCGAGCGTGGTGGCGTACTGGAGATCCTCGTCGAAACGGAAGTCCAACAGCGGCGCCTGCTCCGGCTGGGTCGAGATCACCAGGTCGCCGTCGGCGAGCAGCGGCGCCGCCTGAGCGGCCAGGTCCTTGGCGTTCGACTTGTTCTTGAGCTCGGTCGTGCGTGGGATAGCCCAGATGGCGAGCACGATCACGAGCGCGAAGATCCCGACGGCGCGGGCGCGCGCGAGGCCGATGGCGGCGAGCAGGAAGATCGGGCCGAGGGCGACCCCGAGGTAGCGCGTCGTCCACGCCGGCGAGAACTGTGAGAACAGCCATGCGACCGCGAGCGTCAGGACGCCGAGGCTGACGAGAGCGAGCATCGCCGTCTGCTCCTGGTTCTGCGGACGCCATGCGCGCCAGTGGCGCAAGCGCTCGGAGCGGGACGCGGCGAAGATCGCGACTGCGCCGGCGAAGATCCCGAGGATCAGGGCGATCGTGGCGCTGCCGCCGCCGAGCAAGTTCTTCGAGATCTGGACCGGCGCGCCGAGCCGCGGCGAGTCCACCCACGGAGCGCCGGTGTTGAGCGCCTGGAAGAGCAGCGTCGGTAGCCAGGGCGCGTACAGCAGGAAGGCGAGCCCGAAGCCGATCGCGCCGTCGCGCAGCAGCGGGCGCCGCTCCCCGGCGGAGCTCGCGAACAGCACGGCGGCGAAGGTCCCGACGCAGCCGGCGGTGACGAAGATGCCCCAGTTGTGCGTGTAGAGCATCAGCGCGAGCACGACCGCGAAGGCCCACTTGTAGGCGCCGCGGCGATAGACAAAGACATGCAGGAAGAGGGCCGACACCGCGAGCGTGAGCAGCACCATCAGCGAGTACATGCGGGTCTCCTGCGCGTATTGCGTCAGGAACGGGTTGAGCGCCGCGAGCGAGGCCGCGATCAGGCCCGCCTTCATGCCGAAAAGACCGCGGCCGGCCCAGAAGGCGACCGGGATGGCGACGACCGCGATCGCCACCGACAGCGCCTGGGTCGCCGCCGCGGTCGACCCGAAGACGTCGATCCAGACGCTCAGCAGCATGTAATAGAGCGGCGGCGAGCCATCCTGCCGCAGGACGCCCGGTATCTCGAAGAAGGGCTGGTTGGCGATCGCGACCGAGAGGCCCTCGTCCATCCAGAACGAGTCGCCGAGCGCGAGCGTGCGCAGCACCACCGAGACGACGACGAGACCGACGACGATCGCGATCGCGCCGGCGAGGCCGGTGGGGGCCGCTCCCGCCTTGGGCAGGAAGGTCGGTCTACTCGCTACGGAAGCCACGGAAGGGGGTCGTCGTACGGGAACCTCGCCGCAGGGCCGCGGCGGGATTGCCTGACGCAGCGCCAGAGCGTAGCGACCCGTTCGGGCGCGAGCGGCAACTGGTGAGAACCTCCCATTCGCCTGCCGCGGCGGCCGGGCGGAAGGCCCGTGTGCGGCCGACGTCGGGCTCGAGCCGTGGCGGAGGGCTCCCCGGCGTGCGGAAGATGTGGGTCCGGAAGACGGCGCCCGGCGGGCGGGGGTCGAGGCCGATCCGCGAGCTCGGCACGTCGAGCTCCCACGCGAGCAGCTGGACCTCGTAGGGCGCGGTGTAGGGGCGGCCGCAACGCAGGACGGCATCGCGGCCTCCCGCTTTGGCGATGGCGGCTCCGGCGTCGTCCCAGAGGTCCGCGTCGTACTGGAGTTCGTCGAAGACATCGGGAAGCTCGCGGACGCGCGGGACGACGAAAGGCACGGCGGCAATGAGGAGGAGCAACGCGATCGCGGCCTCCGCTTTCAGCGCTCGCGACGCCGAGGCAGGGGGGATGTCCTGCTTCTCTGTCGCAGGACGACCAAGATGCAGGACGGCCCGGGCCGGGCGGGCGGTTTCGGGTTCCCCCTCGTTGCCGCCCTTGCCGTGCGCCCGCGCCGCCAGCCACCCCCCGGCCCACTGCGCCACCCGCGCGATCCCGACGCCGCCGAGGATCGCGCCGCAGGCGACGGTGACCACGAGGTAGCGCGCGTCGCCGGCGTAGCCCGCCTCGGCCATCACCGCCGCGATCGCGAGCCACGCGAGCGCGACGGCAAAGAGCAGCAGCACGGCACCGTCGGCGCCGGACGGCCAGCGCCTGCCGGCGAATCGTGAGCGGCCCGGCCGGGCGTCCTCGTGCGGGCGCCCCGCCTCGCGGCGCGCCCGCACCCACCCCGCGACCGCGAAGCCGACCGCTACCAGCGCGCCCGCCTGGCCGGCGCGCTGGGCGCGGCTCTCGAACGAGCGCTCGAGGATCTCGAGCGCGGGCTGGTCGGCGAACGCCGGATTGCCGGGGTCGCCCGCCTGCGCGCGGGCCGAGCCGCGCAAGAGGTCTCCCGAGCCCCACAGCTCGGGCAGGAACCAGAGCGCGGGGATCGCCACGCCGACGCCGGCGACGAGCCAGCGGGTTGCCGGCTCGACGAACCACAGGTAGACCCCGTACAGGCCGACGAAAGGCCACACCTCCGGGCGCAGCAGCGCGGCCGCAAAGCCCGCGAGCAGCGCCTGGCGGCGGTGGCCGGCGAGGTGGCGCTCCATCGCCATCAGGCCGAGAGCGACCAGCAGGCCCTCGGAGTTGCCGAGCGCCGTGTGGCGAATCAGGCCGGGGCTCGAGGTCAGCGCAAGCGCGAGCGCGGCAAAGACCCCGGCGACGATGCCCGCCGAGCCGCCGGCCAGGCGCCGGGCGACGCGGAAGGCCATCACGAGCGCCATCAGCCCCCCTGCGCGAGCGACCGCCAGCCAGAGGTATGGGGCGGCGTCGCCGGTGAGCGAGAACGGCGTCGTCAACAGCACCGGCAGCGGCTTCCACGCCGGGCCGCCGCGCGTGTCGAGGTCGGCCGAGGCGATCTCGCGCCCCCAGCTCAGCCACGCGAACGGGTCGTAGGTCGGCGTCGAGGGCAGCAGCAGGGAGAGGCCGGCCAGCACCAGGCACCCCACCGCCCAGGGCCAGAGCGGCGAGAAGCGAGACCGCGGCGTTGCGCTAGGCGCGGCTGGCTTCAGCTTCGACACGCGCCGTCCGCCACTGGGCCAGGCCGCCGTAGCGCGCGACCAGGAGGACGAAGCCGACGATCGTGATCGGCACGAACAGGATGAAGCGCAGCAGGATCAGGTAGGTCTGGGTCACCGCCGAGGCGCCGCCCAGCGCCTTCACGCCGAAGATCACGGCGAAGTCAAACGTGCCGACGTAACCCGGCGCGGCGGGCAGCAGCGCGAACAGGTTGGTGAGCACGACGAGATACATCGAGCCGGTCAGGCTGATGTCGAGCGAGACCGCGTTGGCGACCGCCGTGTAGACGCCGGCCTCGACGACCCACAGCCCGCCGGTGAAGACCAGCAGCCCGGCTCCCTGACGGCTGAGCAGCGCCCTCGGGGCGCCGGCGATCGGCCGCAGCCACTCGCGCGCGCGCTCGATGATGTGGTGGCGGCGCATCATCAGGAGCGCCAGGCAGAGCAGCGCCAGCACGCCGATTCCGATCGCGAGGTAGAGCAGCTGGTGGCCGTCGCCGGGGAGCGCCGTCTCGCGCAGCACCCCGAGCACGACGATCAGGAAGATCGAGCCGAGTGTGATCGCGTCGAGGATGCGCTCGGCCAGGACGGTGCCGAGGCCGGTGCGGATGCCGGCGTCGGTGCGGCGGGAGAGGATCACGACGCGCAGCGCCTCGCCGGCGCGCAGCGGCAGGATGTTGTTGCCGGCGTAGCCGACGGTCACCAGCGCGTAGGCGTCGCGGCGTTTCACGTGGACCTCCTGCCTGCGGAGGATCCGCCACCAGCGCTCCCCGCGCATCAGCGTGACGAGCGCGTAGAGACCGAGGCCGCCGGCAAGCCACGCGATCGAGTTGCTCGACGTCGGGATCTGGGGCGCCTCCTGGTTGGAGGCCCACCAGACGACGGCGGCAAGCGCGGCGAGGGAGAAAACCCCCTGGATGATCAGGAGTCGACGATTCATGGGCAGCGGTCGAGCCTCGGGCTCGGCGTCGGGCTGGGCGGGAGTCTGGGTCATCGCTGTGACCGGCCGGACGGAAGAGCGCTCAAGTTAGCAGGGGACGAGGCGCGCGCCCAAGTGTGAACGGGCACCGCCAGGATCACTGCTACCCTGCGCGGTCGCTCTCGTACGCCCGATACGGCGCCTCCAGGTGGTTGGGCAGGTCAAACCGAACCGTCTGTCGTAGGTAGGTGCCGTGCGGCGCGCTCGTCGTCGCACCCAGACGACTGCGCTACCCGACAAAGGAGACACGACGTGACGCAAGTCCTCGCATATCTCGATCCCGGCAGCGGCAGCATCATCCTCCAGGTACTCGTCGGAGGAGTCGCCGCCGCCGCCGTTACGGCGAAGCTCTACTGGAGCCGCCTGCTGAAGTTCCTCCGCATCCGCAAGGACGAGGAGCAGCCGGAGTCCGGCGCCTAGCGAGCAGCACCTTCCGCTCGTGACGACTGCTGGTCCCGCCCCTCCGCTCGCCGGCGCAAGCGCTGAGCCGGGCTCGTTCCGCGATCCCGACAGCACCGTCTTCTACGCCGACGGCGCCGTCTATCGCGCGTTGAGCGAGGACGGCCTGGCGGACTTCGAGCTGCTCGCGCAGTCGAAGCTGTTCACGCGCGAGACCGAAGCCGGCCGGCTGGTCCCGACCGAGCTCGTCGAGGGCGAGGCAGCCGGGCCGCGGGCCGGCCGTTGTGCGGGCCTGCTGCGGCATGAGCTGATCCCGTTCGTCTCCTACCCGTACGAGTGGCCGTTCGGGATGCAGCGCGACGCCGCGCTGCTGCAGCTCGACCTCGTCTCCGCCGCGCTTGACGAGGACCTGATGCTCAAGGACTCCTCGTCTTACAACGTCCAGTGGCGCGGCTCGCAGCCGGTGTTCGTGGACATCGGCTCGTTCGAGAAGCTGCGCGACGGCGAGCCGTGGATCGGCTACCGCCAGTTCTGCATGCTGTTCCTCTACCCGCTGATGCTTCAGGCCTACAAGGGCCTCGCGCCCCACGCGTGGCTGCGCGGCTCGATCGACGGCATCTCCCCTGGCGAGATGCGCACCGTGATGTCCTTCCGCGACCGCTTCCGCAAGGGCGTCACGCCGCACGTGATGCTCCACGCGCGGCTCGAGCGCAGTCACGGCGAGCCCGGCAAGGAGGCGAAGTCCGAGCTGCGCAAGGCAGGCTTCAAGAAGGAGATCATCAAGGCGAACGTGACCAAGCTGCACAAGCTGATCACGCGCCTCGACTGGAGCCCGGCGGCGGGCGTCTGGACCGAGTACGAGGGCAAGAACACCTACGAGGACGCCGAAGCCGAGAAGAAGGCCCAGTTCATCCGCGAGGTCGCGAACTCGCGCGACTGGGGGCTCGCCTGGGACCTCGGCTGCAATGAGGGCCGCTACTCGCGCATCGCCGCCGAAGGCGCGCGGCACCTCGTCGCGGTGGACGCCGACCAAGGGCCGGTCGAGCACCTCTACCGCTCGCTGAAGGAAGAGGGCAACACCAAGATCACGACGCTGACGATGAACCTGACCGACCCCTCCCCCGGCCTCGGCTGGCGCGGCCTCGAGCGCAAGCCGCTCGCCGACCGCGGGGCGCCGGACCTGACCCTCTGTCTCGCCCTGATCCACCACGTCTCGATCGCGGGCAACGTGCCGGTGCGCGAGTACCTCGACTGGCTCGCCTCGCTCGGGACTTCGCTAATCATCGAGTTCCCAGAACGAGAGGACCCGATGGTGAAGACGCTGCTGGGCGCCAAGCGCGAGGGCCTGCACACCGACTACGAGACCGAGTTCTTCGAGCGCGCTCTGGGTGAGGCGTTCGAGGTCGAGCGCCGCGAGCGGGTCTCCGACACCCGGCTGCTGTTCTTCGCGCGCCCGAAGGGCTCTCCCGCCCCCGCCTAGCCGTGAGCGACGCAGCAGCGGAGTCCGCGGGCACGAACGGCCCGCATGACGGCGAGCGGGGGTCGTTCCTCGACGGGTACCTGAACCGTCCGCTGATCCGGTTCGCCCACCTCGCGGTGCTGGTCACGTTCGCCTTCGGCCAGCCGCTGTTCGACCTGCTTTCGAAGGAGCCCGAGTTCTTCGCCTCGCGCGGGTCCAAGGCGATCGACATCTTCGTCTTCGCGCTCTGCGTCACCGTCATCCCGGCCGCGCTGCTGCTCGGAATCGAGCGACTCGCGGGGCTGGCATCCAGGCGCGCCGAGCAGGTGCTGCACGTCGTCTTCATCGGCTCGCTGGCGGCGGTCTTCTTCCTCTACGTACTCGTGAAGTACATCGCCACCGACGCGCCGACCTCGCTGCTGTTCGTGCTCGCGATCGCGCTCGGCGCCGGCGCCGCCTACCTCTACCGCTTCCTCGCGCGCGCGAGCGAGATCCGCACGATGGTCGCCGTCATCTCGGCGGGCGCGGTGGCGTTCTTCCTGGTCAACTTCCTCTTCATCTCGGAGGTCTCGAAGCTGACCTTGCCGGAGAACGCGGAGGCCAACAAGGTCGAGGTCAAGAGCAAGGCGCCGGTCATATTCCTCGGCATGGACGAGTTCCCGACCACGTCGCTGCTGAACTCGAAGGGGCAGATCGACGCGAAGCGCTACCCGAACTTCGCGCGCTTCGCAAAGGACTCGACCTGGTTCCCCCATGCCTCCGGCGTCCACGACCGCACGACCAAGGCCTACCCCGCGATCCTGGACGGCAAGAAGCCGTCCAACGACTCGCTGCCGACCGCCGCCGACCATCCCGACAGCGTCTTCTCGGTCTTCGGCGAGGACTACGACATGTCGAACGTGAACGAGTCTGCGACGCGGGTCTGCCCGCAGGACCTGTGCAAGGGCCAGAAGCAGGAGGGCTTCGCGGACCGCATGACCTCGCTCGCGGACGACCTCAAGGTGGTCTACGGCCAGGTGACTCTGCCCAAGGAGCTCGCCGCCGACCTGCCTTCGATCAGCAACACGCTCGGGGACTTCGGCAGCGACGGCGCGGGCGACGGGGGCGGCACGCCCGCCGGCGATACGCAGGCGCCGCGTGGTGGCGGCGGCAAGGACGACATCAAGAAGCTCGAGGAGGGAATCGTGGCCCAGGTGCGGGGCGGCGGCAGGGCCGCCGACTACCAGCGCTGGGTCCAGAGCATCGGCGCCGGCGAAAAGCCGTCGTTCAATTTCAACCACATCTTCTTCCCGCACGTGCCGTGGCAGTACCTGCCCTCGGGCAAGCAGTACATGAAGGGGCCCGAGGAGGTGATCGCCGGGCAGTCCGAGCGCACGATCAGCGACCAGTTCCTCGTCGACCAGACCTTCCAGCGCCACCTGCTCCAGGTCGCCTTCACCGACAGGCTGCTGGGCCAGCTGATTGACACGCTCAAGCGCAAGGGCCTCTATGACAAGGCGCTGATCGTGCTCGTCGCCGACCACGGCGCGACGTTCACCAAGGGCGAAGACCGGCGGGTGGTGAGTGATCGCAACATCGCGGACATGGCCGGTGTCCCGTTCTTCGTCAAGGCCCCAGACCAGAAGCGCGGCGCCGTGGACGACGCGTACGTGAAGACGATCGACGTCGTGCCGACGATCGCCGATCTGCTCGACATCGAGCTGCCGTACAAGGTCGACGGCGTGTCGGCGTTCAGCGAAGAGGTCAAGCAGCGCGACAGCGTCGAGATGATCCAGGGCGAGCAGGCGACGATCGGCGGCGGGACCGGCGTCGTGCCGAAGGCGGGCAAGCCGGAGTTCGAGGCCAAGCAGGCAACGACGGTCCGCCGCATGATCGGGCTCTTCGGCGAGGGCGACCCGGGCAAGATCTTCCGCTTCGGGCCGAACAAGGAGCTGATCGGGCGCAAGGCTTCATCGCTGCCGAGCGCCCCCAGCGGCGGCGCGAAGGCCAACGTCTTCCGCGCCGGCGACCTGCGTGACGTAAAGCTCGACTCGGGCTTCATCCCGCTCGAGGTCGGCGGCCGCGTCACCGGCGGAGGCGCGCCCAAGAAGCGCAACCTCGCGCTTGCGGTGGGGGGTCGCATCGCCGCGGTCGGCGAGAGCTTCCCCGGGCCCCTGAACAAGGACGTCGAGAACTACGCGATGTTCGCCCCGGAATCGGCGTTCCGGGACGGGCGCAACCGGGTCGAGATCTACGAGGTCACGGGCTCGGGCGCGCTGG